>Ga0247829_10000199_pt1 | contig 20046 bp, 22 predicted proteins | sample 12C_Control_Day4_FD_207765 | JGI IMG/M metagenome (GOLD analysis project Ga0247829, IMG submission 207765) | Soil microbial communities from agricultural site in Penn Yan, New York, United States - 12C_Control_Day4 | ecosystem: Environmental > Terrestrial > Soil > Agricultural land | place... | reverse complement strand
AGGAAGGCCAGCTCGCCGCCGGGCGGCACCTCGACGATGCCCGGGCCCGGCTCGACGCCCTGCGAGGTGGGCACCGGCTTCGCCGCCTCCGAGGCCAGCTTCGCCACCAGCTTCGAGGTCGCCACGCCCAGGCTGCACCCGAGCCCGGTCTCGCTGGACACGTCGCGCCGGATGGCGGCGGCGACGGTCGCGCCCGGGCCGAACAGCCGCTGGGCGCCCGTCACGTCGAGGAACGCCTCGTCGAGGGAGATCGGCTCCACCAGCGGCGTGTAGCGGAGGAAGATCGCCATGAGCTGGCGGCTGACCTCCTCGTATCGCGCGTGGTCGCCGGGGAGGAAGACGGCGTCGGGGCAACGCCGGCGGGCGATGGCCGACGGCAGCGCAGAGTGCACGCCGAACCGCCGGGCCTCGTACGACGCCGCGGCCACCACGCCCCTGGGCCCCGAGGCCCCGACCACGACGGGCCGGCCTCGCAGCTCCGGTCGCCGCAAGAGCTCGACCGCGACGAAGAACGCGTCCATGTCGACGTGGACGATGGCGCGGTGGACTGTGCCTGGTTCGACGGTGTCCGGTGGCGACCCTGCTGCCACGAGGTCAGTCAACCACGGGCCTGCTACGGGGAACCGGAAACGCCGGTGGCCGGTGGCGTGCGGCGCCGGCGTCCGGTGAGGACGTCCCGCACCCCCCAGCCCGTCACCAGCGCGAACGCCTCGAGCACGATGGGGAGCGACATCTTGGACTCGCCGGCCTGACGGTCGACGAACGCGACAGGAATCTCGACCACGCGCCCGCCCTGGCGGACGAGGCGGTAGGTCATCTCGACCTGGAAGCCGTACCCGTACGCGCGGACGTGGTCGAGGTCGAGGCGGCGCAGCACGTAGCGCGATCCGATGGCGACGTCGGCCCCGTGCATGGTCGCCGACACCAGCGCCGGCAGCGCGGCCGGGTCGTGCGAGAGGTCGGCGTCCATCTCGACCAGGACGTCGAAACCGCGGTCGAGGCCGGCTGCGAAGCCCGTCAGGTAAGCGCTGCCGAGCCCCGCCTTCGTGGCGCGGCGGAGCAGGGTGACGTGGTCATCGGAGGAGCTCACGGCGTCGACCAGCGCGGCCGTGCCGTCCGGGCTGTTGTCGTCCACCACGAGGACGTGGCCGTGCGGCAGTTCCTCGCGGATGCGGCGGAGCACGGTCTCGATCCCGGATGCCTCGTTGTAGGTGGGGACGACCACCAGCACGCGCATCCGGGCGAGCTTACGGTCCGGGTGCCACGCGCCCCCGGCAGCCGTAGCATCGCCGGCCGTGTCGCGTCCCGCCGCCCAGGAGCCCTCGGGCGAAGCACTGTCCGCGCTGCCGTCGCCCGCGGCGAGGGCGGTCGCCTTCGCCGCCATCCTGCTCGGCGGCCTGGCCGGTGGACTGATCGGGTGGAGCTTCGTGTCCCTGCAGTCGTCGGGCGACAGCGACCTTCCCGCGGCCATCGGCGCCTACGTGGGCGCGGTCGCCGCGGCCGCCGGCACCGCCGTGATCTCGGTGCTGGGCCTGCGGGCCATGGGCGAGTGGCGCCAGCTCGGCGACCGCCGCTAGGCGAGGCGCAGCACCCTGAACACCTCGGCGTAGCGCAGTCCCTGGCCACGGCCGGCATCCGCGGCCCGCTGGGCGACGAGCTCGTTCACCCACTCGCGACCTTCCCCGAGTTGGCTCCGGTGGCAGGCCAGCGCGGCGGTCTTGCGGTCCAGGACGGCACCGATGTCCACCGCGGCGTCGGGGTGCAGCGTGCCGGAGAGGTACACCTGCTCGACCTGGTGGGCCGGGCCGGCGTCGGGGAAGTAGAGGGGGCTCGCCGCGGCCGGGGCGACGGCGTCGAGCACCGCGGCGCCGCATACCCGGTGGTCACGATGGTTGACGTAGCCGGCGCCGAAGAACAGCGCGGTCGGATCCGGGCAGACGACCGTGTCCGGGCGGAGGCGGCGGACGACCTCGACGAGGCGGCCCCGCAGCTCGAGATCGTTCTCCGACTCGCCGTCCGGCCGTCCCAGCAGCGCGAAGGACGCCAACCCGAGCACGCCCGCGGCTTCGGTCACCTCCGCCGCCCGTTCGGCGGCCAGCTCGTCCGGATCGACATCGGGTGACGACGAGCCCTTGTCTCCCCGGTTCACGATCAGCACGTGCGCCTGGGCGCCGCGGTCGACCCACTGGGCGAGGCTCCCGCCGCACGCCACCTCGGGGTCGTCCGGGTGGGCGTACACGGCCAGCACGGTCCTCGGCACCCGGGCGTCGGTCCGCACGGGCCGGAGGGTAGTGGCCGGACGACGCCGATCTCCGGGTGTCAGCCCGTAACGTCGCCGGCCATGACGACCGATCCGCGGGACCTGGCGGACCTGGCGGGCCGGGTGGCCACCGACGTCGGGCGGGAGATCGCCCGTCGCCGTTCGAACGGCATCGTGCGCGTGACCACCAAGTCGACCCCCACCGACATGGTGACCGAGTTCGACGGCGCGGCCGAGCTCATGATCCTCGCTGCCCTGGAGGCGGCCCGCCCGGACGACGGCTTCGTGGGCGAGGAGGGCGCGGTCCGCCCCGGTTCCTCCGGGGTGCGCTGGTTGATCGACCCGATCGACGGCACGACCAACTTCCTCTACGACCTGCCGGGCTGGGGTGTCTCGATCGCCGCCTGTGGTGACAGTGGCCCGGTCGCGGGAGCCGTCTTCGTCCCCACGACGGACGAGCTCTTCAGCGCCGCGCAGGGCCACGGGGCATCGCTCAACGGTTCGCCCATCCGCTGCCGCGAGAGCGTGGACCTGGGCACGGCGCTGGTCGGCACGGGCTTCTCCTACCAGCCGGCCACCCGGGCCGCGCAGGGCCGCCTGGTCGCCGCGCTCCTCCCCCGCGTGCGCGACATCCGCCGGTTCGGCGCCGCCTCCGTCGACCTGTGCTCGGTCGCGGCCGGCCGGCTGGACGTGTATGTCGAAGAAGGGCTGGCCCCGTGGGACCTGGCCGCCGGCGAGGTCATCGCCAGAGAGGCTGGCGCGGCGGTGACGGACCTGGCCGGAGGGCCCGTCCAGCCCGGCTCGGTCCTCGCGTGCTCGCCGGGGCTGCACCAACCGTTCCTGGAGCTCCTCGGCGAACTGCAGGAGCGCTGACCCTCCTCGCGGCAGAGCGGCGGCGGGGTGTACCCCGGATGATCCGCCGATGGGGCACGATGGTGGGGTGGGAACCAGGATCCTGACCGTCGAGGACGACGAGCGCATCAGAGCCGCCGTGAAGCTGGCCCTCGAGGACGAGGGCTGGACCGTCGTCGAGTCGGGGAACGGCGAGGACGCGGTCGAGCAGTTCCACCGCCAGCCGGCCGACGTGGTGCTCATCGACCTGATGCTGCCCGGGATGGACGGGTTCGAGCTGTGCCGATCCATCAGGCGCCAGAGCGATGTACCGATCATCATGGTCACGGCCCGCAACGACACCCACGACGTGGTCGCCGGCCTCGAGGCGGGCGCCGACGACTACATGACCAAGCCCTTCGTGCCCAAGGAGTTGTCGGCGCGCATCCGCGCCCTGCTGCGGCGGGCCCGGCCACCGCAACCGGGGCACGCCCGCCTGGCTTTCGGGGATCTCGAACTGATCCCCGACGAGGGCAAGGTCCTCATCAGCGGCGACGAGGTGCACCTCACCAAGACCGAGTTCCGGCTGCTCTGCGAGCTGGCGGCCAACCCCGGCAAGGTGCTCTCCCGCGAGAGCCTGCTCGACCGGGTCTGGGGCTACGGCTACTTCGGTGACGGGCGCCTGGTCGACGTCCACGTACGGCGGCTGCGCACCAAGGTCGAGGCGGACCCGGCCAACCCCCGACACGTCGTCACCGTGCGGGGGCTCGGCTACCGGTTGCAGGCCTGAGCGGCCGCCCGCACGATGAGTGATGCGGCGCCGGAGCAACCGAGCCGGCCGCCAGGGTGGCTCTCCCGGTTCGTCCCCCACCGGCTGGGGCTGCGCAACCGGATCCTGCTGACCTTCACCCTCGGCGTCGCCGTCCTGGCCATCGTGCTGGCCTTCACCACATACGGCCTCACCCGCTCGACCCTTCTGCGCCAGGAGGAGGACAGCGCCCTCGACCAGGCCTTCCGCAACGCCCGGCAGGTGCGGGCGACGCTGCGTGCCGCCCCGGGGTCGGGCGCAGCCGCCCTGGAGGTCGTTCCCGACGGCGAGTCCGAGCCATTCCTGCACTACCGGGGCGAGTGGGAGAACCGGAGCCCCCAGTTCAGCCGGGACAACATCCGGCCCGCGCTCCAAGAGCGGGTGATCGACGATCGCGTCTCCGCGCAGATGGTCTACGAGGAAGAGCAGCCGGTGCTGGCCATCGGCATCCCCCTCACCGACGTCGGCGCCAGCTACTTCGAGATCGTGCCTCTCGAGCAGGTGAGGGACACCCTGAACAGCGTGCGGGTGTCCCTCCTCGGCGCGGCCGTCATCACGACCGCGGTGGGCGTCCTCCTCGGCGTGTGGGCGGCCCGCCGCGCCGTGCGGCCCCTGGCCGACGCGGCCCAGGCGGCGCAGGCGATCGCCGGTGGCGGCCTCGGCACCCGGCTCGAACCGGGCGAGGACCCCGACCTCCAGGTGCTCGCGGGGTCGTTCAACGACATGGCCTCGGCGCTCCAGTACAGGGTCGAGCGCGACGCCCGCTTCGCCTCGGACGTCAGCCACGAGCTGCGGTCCCCGCTGACCACGCTGGCCGCGTCGGCCGAGGTCTTGCAGAGCCGCCGGGACGAGCTGCCGGAGAAGGCGGCCGCGGCGGTCGATCTGATCGTGGCCGACGTCGGCCGCTTCCAGAACCTGGTCGAGGACCTGCTGGAGATCTCGCGCTTCGACGCCGGGGCGGTGCGGCTGAACCGGGAGGACCTCCTCGTCGCCGAGTTCGTCCGGCAGGCGGTGAGCGTGAGCAGCCTCCCCGAGGCGCACCTGACCGTGGATCCGCGCGCCGAGGAGCTCGTCATCCAGGGCGACAAGCGCCGGCTGGCCCGCGTCGTCGCCAACCTGCTCGAGAATGCCCGCTACTACGGCGGGGGTCGGGTCGACGTCACCGTCGAGCCGTCCCAGCCCGAGGGCGAGGACATCGTCGACGTGCAGATCGCCGTGGAGGACCACGGGCCCGGTGTGCCGCCCGAGGAGCGGGTCCTGATCTTCGAGCGGTTCGCGCGCGGCGTGTCGGCCGGTCGGCGGGGCGCGAGCGAGGGTGCCGGCCTGGGCCTGGCCCTGGTCGATGAACATGTGCGGATGCACGGCGGCCGCGTATGGGTAGAGGACCGGCGCGACGGCGAGGAAGGGGCCCGCTTCGTGATAGAGCTCCCGGCGGAGTTGGCATGAGGCCGTCACAGACCCGTCCGCGGGTCCTGACCGGCGTGGGAGGCCTGGCCGTGCTCGGGTCGGCCCTCTTCCTCGGTGGGTGCGGCCTGCCCACGGACAGCTCGCCACGCGACATCCCACCCGAGTTCGTGCTCGACGCCGCGTCGACCGTGGCGCCCGTGATCCCGTCGGCGACCGGTCCCCGGGCTTACTTCCTCAGCGGGCCCCCTGGGCAGCTCGGCACGCTGGAGCCGGTCTCGCGGCAGGTGAACTCCAGCGGCATCATCCAGTCCCTGTTCGACGGCCTGACGACGGCCGAGCAGTCGCGGGGCCTGCGCACCGCCATCCCCGAGGACACCGAGTTGCTGGGCTCCCGCGTCCTGCCCGACGGCACGGCCCGCATCGACGTGAGCGACGACATCTTCGCCGCCACCGACGACGCCACGATCGAGGCGGTGGCCCAGATCGTGTTCACGGCGACTGGCTCCCTCGGAGCGTCCCGAGTGGAGTTGCTCGTCGACGGTGAGCGCCGGGCCTGGCCCCGAGGCGACGGTTCGCCGGAGGAGGGGTCGCTGACGAAATTCATGTATCCGGCCCTCAACCCGTCCAGCCGGCCCGACTACCCGCCGCTGATCGAGGACGCCGGACCGGTGGCCACCACGACGACAACGACCACGACGACCATCGCCGCGAGCACTACGTCCGTCGCCGCGAGAACCACCACGAGCACGACGGCGCCCGCGGGCTGACTAGCCGAAGAAGATGGCCGCCACGTCCTCGTACATGCTGAGGTCGAGGGTGCGGGTTCGACCGAGCGCCAGGCGCAGGGGCGCCCGCTCGATGCGGCTCTCGCGGTAGACGACCATCTCGCCCCACGCCTTGTCGTGTACGGCGTCGATGGCGGCGAGCCCGTACCGGGTGGAGAGCACGCGGTCGTACGCGTTCGGCGTGCCTCCGCGCTGCACGTGGCCCAGCTCGACCACGCGGGTGTCGAACCCGGTCCGCTCCTCGATGGCGGGGGCGATCAAGTGCGCGATGCCCGCCAGCTTGCGGTGCCCGAACTGGTCGAGGGGGCGGGGCGGAAAGACGAGCGTGCTCTCGGCCGGCTCGGCGCCCTCCGACACGACGACGATCGACGCGTACCGACCGCGGCGGTGGCGGCGCCGCAGCAGCTCGCACACCTCGTCGATGTCGAAGGGCAGTTCGGGCACGAGGATGACGGTGGCCCCGCCGGCGATGCCTGCGTAGGTGGCGATCCAGCCCGCGTGCCGCCCCATCACCTCGACGAGCAGCACCCGGTCGTGGGACTCGGCGGTGGTGTGCAGCCGGTCGATGGCGTCGGTGGCGATCTGGACCGCGGTGTGGAAGCCGAACGTCACGTCGGTGCCGAGGATGTCGTTGTCGATCGTCTTCGGCACGCCGACCACGGGCAGGTCGACCAGGTCGTGGAGCCGGCAGGCAACGGTGAGGCTCCCGTTGCCACCGATGACGATCAGGCCGTCGAGGGCCATCTCCTGGAAGATCTCGCGCACCCGCTCGGGCCCGTCCGGGTAGTCGAAAGGGCTCCCCCGCTTCGTGCCCAGCAGGGTGCCGCCGCGGGGCAGCATCCCCCGCAGGGAGCGGATGTCGAGGGGCATGGTCCGGTGCTCCAGCACCCCGTCCCAGGCGTCCAGGAAGCCGATGATCTCATCCCCGTAGACGGTCTCACCCTTGCGCACGATGGCGCGGATCACGGCGTTGAGACCGGGGCAGTCACCCCCACCCGTCAACACGCCCACACGCACGACCGACACGGTAGAGGCTGCCCGCGGCCCGGCACCGCCTCGACACGGCGCGGACGCCGCGATCCCGAGCGCGACGGCCGGCCCGTCGCGACGGCCTGCTACAAAGCAGGGCCGTGGCGTGGGATCGCAACCGACCTGTCCCGTGGAAGCGGCTCTTCACGTTCGTCGGGATCTACAGCCTCATCGTCTTCGGGCTGTTCGCCATCCTGCAGCCGGACAAGATGCTCCAGTCCTTCCCCGGCCTGGCGTTCGGCGCCGCGGTCGCGGTGGCCGTCATGGCCATCCTGTCCAAGTTCGGCTGGCAGCCCACGATGCTGAAGTCCAAGGACCAGATCGCGGCCGATCGTGCCGCCCGAGAGGAGTCCCGGGCGGCCGCCAAGGCGCAGAAGGCGACCAAGGGGTCCAGCAAGGGCAGCAAGGCGGGCGCGGGTGACACGGCCGGCGGGGACGAGCTGCCGACCGTCAGCGCACCTCGCGCCAAGCCGGCACCCACTCGGCGGACCAGCACCGGGCCGACCAACTACCCACGGCGGACCCGGGACACCCGGAAGCGCTGAGCGTGACCGTCGTCCTCGCGCTCGACGGCGGCACGACCGGCGTCCGCACCCTGGCCGTGTTCCCCGACGGGCGGCCGTCCATCGCCTCCTACCGGGAGTTCACCCAGCACTTCCCCCAGCCGGGGCTGGTCGAGCACGACGCCACCGAGATCTGGGAGGCGATGAGGGCCACGCTGCTCGACGTCGTGTCGCGCCTCGACGAGCCGGTGGCGGCCATCGGCATCACCAACCAGCGCGAGACCGTTGTCGCCTGGAACCGAACCACGGGGCAGCCGTACCGCAACGCGATCGTCTGGCAGGACCGGCGGACGGCGGCGCGGTGCGCCGAGCTCGAGGCCGCCGGCCACCTCCCGCTGGTCCGGGAGCGCACCGGGCTGGTGCTGGACCCGTACTTCAGCGGCACCAAGGCCGAGTGGCTGCTGACGCCGGAGGACCAGGGCGGCGGGGATGTGCCCGTCGGTCCGGACCTGATCATCGGCACCGTCGACACCTGGCTCCTCTGGAACCTCACGGGCGGCGAGGTCCTCGCCACCGACCCGTCCAACGCCAGCCGGACACTGCTCTACGACATCCGCGAGCACACCTGGAGCGAGGAGCTGTGCGCGCTGCTCGGAGTGCCCATGGAGGCCCTGCCCGACGTGCGGCCCTCCAGCGGACGGTTCGGGCTGACGTCGGAGCGTTGCGGGGTGCCAGCGGGCATCCCGGTCTCCGGCATCGCCGGCGATCAGCAGGCGGCCCTCTTCGGCCACGGCTGCTTCGCGCCCGGGGCCACCAAGAACACCTACGGGACGGGCAGCTTCGTGCTCATGAACATCGGCGACAAGTGCCCGCGGCCGACGGAGGGGCTGCTGACCACGGTGGCCTGGACCCTGGCCGACGGCACGACCACCTACGCCTTGGAAGGCGCCATCTTCGTGACCGGCGCCGCCGTCCAGTGGTTGCGGGACGGCCTCGGCTTGATCACGGACGCGGCTGAGATCGGCCCGCTGGCGGCCACGGTCCCCGACACCGGCGGGGTGTTCCTGGTGCCCGCCTTCGCCGGCCTGGGCAGCCCGTGGTGGGATCCGTACGCACGAGGGACCGTCACCGGAATCACCCGCGGAACGACCCGCGCCCATCTCGCCCGCGCCGCGGTGGAGGCGATGGCGTACCAGACCCGCGATGTGGTGGAGGCGATGTCACGCGCCGCCGGCCGCGACGTGCAGGATCTGCGCGTGGATGGCGGCGCGGCAGCGATGGACCTGTTGTTGCAGATGCAAGCAGACCAGCTGGACGTGACGGTGCGGCGCCCGGTCGACCAGGAGACGACGGCGCTCGGCGCCGCCTACCTGGCCGGACTGGCCGAAGGCGTGTGGGACTCGTTGGACGACGTGGCGGCCGCGTGGCAGCAGGAGGCCGAGTTCGTCCCCACCGGCGACCGGGAGGCCGCGGACGCCTCCCATCAGGCCTGGCTCCGCGCCGTCGAGCGCTCACGGAGCTGGGCCGAGGCCTAGGAGGCCTAGCTGTCCCTCAGGCGGGAGCGGCCCGCCAGCCCGGGCGACGGGCGCCGTCGATGGCGGTGTTGATGGCGGCGTTGATGCGCACCAGCGCGGCGAGCTGCCGTCGCTCCCGGGCCCGGAGCGGCCGGCCCGTGCGGCCGACGGCCAGGTAGCGGTCCTCGCCGAGCTCGGTCCACGCCACGTCCTCGGCGCCGTGATCGGCCTGATCGGCCAGGTGCCGGCTGCCCTCCACGAAGGCAAGAACCCAGCTCGCCGGCGGAGCCGGGCCGGTGGCGATGACCACTGCCGACCCCGGCCGATCGACGACCGAGAGCCACGTCAGCTCGAACACCCGCTGCAGCTCGGCGCTCAGCAGATCGAGGCGGGCCTCCTCGTCGTCGACCGCGGCCAGACCGGCCGCGGCCTCGAGCAGGGCGAGCTGCGGGTCATGGTCGCCTCCGTCGACCGCCTGGACCCACTCCACGTCGACGCCCTCGACCTGCGTCACTTCACGGACCAGCAGATCGACCAGGTCGTCCGACGGGAGCGACACCACCAGGTCGTCGACCGCCCGCCCGCCGCCCCGTTCGAGGATCTCGATCCCGACCACGTCCGCGTGCACCGAGCCGATGCGGCTGGCCACCTGCCCCAGCGCGCCTGGTCGGTCGGGCAGCCAGAGGCGCAGCACGTAACGGGGCACGGGGACGACGGTACCGACCGTGTCCTCGCCGGACGTGTCGGCGCCGTTTCGACTCGGTGAACCGTCCCGCTACAGCTTGACCAGCCCGCGGCGCAGGTTGCGGAGACCCTGGGCGATGCGCTGCTCGTTCTCGATGAGGGCGAAGCGGACGAACCCCTCGCCGCCCGGCCCGAACCCGGCCCCCGGGGACAGCGCCACCTCGCAGTCGCGCACGACCATCGAGCAGAACTCGACGGAATTCATCTCGGAGTACGGCTCCGGGATCGGGGCCCAGACGAACATCGTCCCCTTCGGCTTGGGGATGTCCCACCCCAACCGCGCCAAGCCGTCGAGCAGGGCGTCCCGGCGAGCCTGGTAGGTGGCGCAGACCTCCTTCGGGTAGTCCGGCGCCTCGTTCATCGTGACGGTCGCCGCGATCTGGATGGGCTGGAACGCGCCGTAGTCCAGGTAGCTCTTGAGCTTCACCAGCGCCTGCACCACCTCGGCGTTGCCGACCATGTAGGCGCAACGCCAGCCGGCCATCGAGAAGCTCTTCGTCATCGAGTAGAGCTCGACGGCGCACTCCTTGGCCCCGTCGGCCTGCAGGATGGACGGCGGGTCGTACCCGTCGAAGCCGATGTCCGCGTACGCGAAGTCGTGCACCACGACCATCTCCCGCTCACGGCAGAAGTCGACCACCCGCTGCATGAACTCGGCGTCGACGCACGACCCGGTCGGGTTGTGCGGGAAGGAGATCACGAGGACGCGGGGCTTCGGCCAGCCGACCTCCCACGCCGTCTCCAGGTTGGCGAAGAAGTCGCCGGCGTGGTCCTGCTGCACCCGGGCGTCGGACAGGCTCCGCATGGGCACCTGCCGCAGGTCGGCGCCGGCGAACAGTGGGCCGTAGATGTGGATCGGGTAGCTGGGGCTGGGGACGATGGCCGCGTCGCCGTTCTGCAGCAGCACCCACATCAGGTGGCTGAAACCCTCCTTGGAGCCGATGGTGTTGGTGATCTCGAGCTCGGCGTCGAGCTCGACGCCCCACCGGCGCTGGTAGAGCGCGGCGACGGCCTCACGGAGCTTGGGCAGGCCGCGCGACATCGAGTAGCGGTGGTTGCGACTGATGTGCGCGGCCTCCGCCAGTTTCTCCACCGCGATGGCCGGCGAGGGGATGTCCGGGTTCCCGAAGCCGAGATCGATGACGTCCACACCGGCCCGCCGGGCCTCCACCTTCAGGTTGTTGATGATGGTGAAGACGTACGGCGGGAGGTTGGTGATCCGGCGGAACTCCATGGCCAGCGAGCGTACTGCCACCCTGGTCTCCGGCTTCGGGCACAATGCACGGATGGCCAAAAAGCCCCGCGACGGCTGCATCTTCGTCGTCATCGAGATTCCCCGTGGCAGCCGCAACAAGTACGAGATCGACCACGACACCGGGCACATCTTCCTGGACCGCCGGCTGTTCACCGCCACGACCTATCCCGCGGACTACGGGTTCATCCCCGACACGCTGGGCGGGGATGGCGATCCGCTCGATGCGCTCGTGCTCCTGGAGGACCCGACGTACCCGGGCGTCTGGGTCGAGGCCAAGCCCGTCGGGCTGCTGTGGATGCAGGACGAGGCGGGCGAAGACGCCAAGGTCATCTGCGTCCCGCCCACCGATCCCCGCTGGCGGGGGGTGGAGGACCTTCGGGACCTGCCCGAGGAGCTGCTCGAGGAGATCAAGCACTTCTTCGACGTGTACAAGGCCCTCGAGCCGGGCAAGGCCAGCCACACGGCAGGTTTCGAGAACCGCAAGGGGACCTGGCAGGAGATCGAGCGCAGCCGCGCCCGCTACCTCGAGACCTCCTGACCCTGTGCCTCCGGAGCGACACTCGGTCCGGACTTGTCACTTTCCTCGCACAAATCGCGCCGGGCGACCGCTGCGGGGCCCGACGGCGCGATTTGTGCGTCGGAGGTGACCGCGGGGCGGTTCCCGGGCTGATGTCGGGCTATGAGCGGATGGAGCTCGGGAGCAGGGCGGCGCCGACCGCGCCGGCGCGCTCCCCCAGGCGGGCGATCTCCAGCCGGGGGTGCGGCCGGTACGAGGGCGCGTAGAGGAGCTGGGCCAGCCAGTGGCGGATGGGCTCGACGATGAGGTCCCGCAGCTCCACGAGGCCGCCACCGAGGACGAACAGCTCCGGATCCAGCAGGTTGGTGAGGTTGACCAAGCCGATGCCCACCCAGCGGCCGAACATGTCGAGGATGGCGAGCGCCGGCTCGTCGCCCCCCCGGGCGGCCGCGGTGACATGCTCGCCCGTGACGGCGGCCGGATCACCACCGGCCAGGGCCAGCACGGCCGGGAGCCGGCCCTCGGCCGCGGCGACCCGTCCGAAGTGCGCCAACGCCGACCCCGAGGCGAAGCGCTCCCAGCACCCCCGGCGACCGCACGGGCAGTCCGGCCCTTCCAGGTCCACGACCATGTGGCCCATCTCGCCGACGAAGCCGTTGCTGCCCCGCTGGATGACCCCGCCGGCCAGCACGCCGCCGCCGATGCCGGTGCCCAGCGTGACCAGCACGGCGTCCCGGGCGCCCTGCGCCACTCCGACGGTCGTCTCCGCCAGCAGGGCGCAAGTGGCGTCGTTGTCGATAACGACCTCGAGGTCACCGACGCGCTCGAGCAGGAGGTCGCGCAGCGGGAGATCGCCGACGGAGGCGATGTGCGGTGCGGCCCGCAACATCCCCTCGCGGGTCACCAGTCCCGGCACACCGACCCCGATGGACTCGGCCGGGCCGAGCAGCTCCGAGAGCTCGCACAGCCGGGACACCAACTCGTCGGTCTCCTTCGGCGTGGGGCGGCGTTCCTCGGCGATCACCTCGCCCTCGTCGTCCAGGACCACCCCGAGGCACTTGGTGCCGCCGACGTCGATGCCGATCCGCCGGCTCACGACACCTCGATGCGCTCGAGACCGTCGTTCACGGTGGCGTCGGAGGTGCCGGCGGTGCCGGCCGCGCCGTCGAGGGCGGCCGCTCGGGGCCGCATCCCCTCGGCCAGGCGGCTGAAGCCAGCGACCACCTCGGCCAGCTTGTCGGCGGTGGCGGGATCCTCGAGCGCGCGCTCCACGGCGTCGAGCACCTGCCGGCCCACCTCGACGGCGGCGCGGGCCACGGCACGGACGGCCTCCACGGTCTCGTCGACCGCGGCGTCGTCGACGACCTCGTCCCGTGCCATCCGGACGACGCTAGCGGTGCTGGACGACCCGGCCGGCGAAGCCCACCACGAGCCACCCGTCGCGCACGGTGGCCTTGGTCACCGGGCGGCTGACCAGCGAATCGGGCAGCAGCAGCGCCCGCCGGTACGTACCCACGGTGACGATGAGCTCGTCGCCGCGGCGGACGAGGTCGACCTCATCCCGGCCGGCGAAGCGGAGATCGATCGAGAGCTGCCAGTCGTCGCCGTCCCGCTCGAGCGCGAACGGAGGGACCGCGCCCAGGTCCCGTGAAGGGTCGCCGCGCCCGTAGAGGCGACCAGCGAACGCCTTCAGCTTCTTGGGGCCGACCGGCTCCTCCGGGGCGAGCGGGCTCACCAGCACCGGCGCAGGGGCGAAGCCCTCGCGGATGGCGGCCAGCTGCACCTGTTGCGCGGTGCGCCAGTGGTCGAACCACGGATCGGTGACGTCGTCGGGCAGGAGCCGGTTGACGATGACGGCATCGACCGCGAAGCCGAACAGGCCCAGGTACGTGGCCGTGCGGCGGGCCTCGGCCACGACGACCTGCTCGGGGTTGGTGACGAGGCGCACGGTCGAGCGGTCGATGTCCGACAGGAGCTCACGCACGCCGGTCAGCCGGTCGTAGAGCCGCTCGAGGGCGTCGAACTGCGCCTGGCCGGCGATCGGGAGCGCGGTGAGCTGGCGCACGGTGGGCCCGACCAGGCCGGCGACCTGCCGGCTCACCGGGAACAGGCGTCGCATCCACCACCCGAGCACGTCAGGGAGTGAGAGCAGCCGCAGCGTCTCCGCCGTCGGCGCGCAGTCCACGACGACGACGTCGTACTGCCCCGAGTTGCACAGTTCGGTGAGGGCCGTGAGCGCCAGGACCTCCTCGAGGCCGGGGAGCACCATGAGCTCCTCCGCGGCGAGCTGCTCGACTCCCGCCCAGGTCAGCACCTCGCCGACGTAGCTCCGCAGCTCGCCCCAGTGCTCCTCGAGGCGGCGGCGGGCGTCGATCTGCATGGCCTCGAGGTTGCGGCCGGCATCGGTGGGCAGATGGCCGGCTGGGCGGTCGAGCGCGTCGGCCAGGGAGTGCGCCGGGTCGGTGGAGACGACCAGCGTCCGGTGACCCTTGGCCGCGCTGGCGATGGCCGTGGCCGCGGCCACGGTCGTCTTGCCGACGCCGCCCTTGCCAGTGACGACGATCAGGCGGGTGGCAGCCAACGGCTCCGCCCCCCGGTCACAACTCGGCGCGGGCCTTCAGCTCCTTGACGGTGTTGAGGATTCGCACCTCGGCCCGCCGCTTGACGAAGCCGGGAAGGGGCACGACGAGCTCGATGGAGAGCTCGTACACGACGTCGGTCGAGCCCGGGTCCGTGGCCGAGGGGGCGAACGTGTACGCCCCATCGATCGCCCGCATGATGTCGCCGCGGACGAGATGCCAGGAGAGCTTCTCCGGGGCGGCCGAGTAGTCGTAGGCCAAGGTGTAGTGCGTGCTGCGCCCGAGGGCCGAGGCCCGGAACTCGACGGCCGTGGCCCGCCCCTGGTCATCCGTCTCCTGGACGACTGCCTCCTTCACGTCCTTGGCCCACTCCGGGTAGCGGGGGAAGTCCGTGGCCACGGCGAAGCACTGCTCGGGCGAGGCCGCGATGGTGATGGTCTGGGTGGCGGACTCAGCCATGGCCTGCATTCTGCTCCATCCCGCCCTCGCTGTGGTGTCCCGCCGCCGACGGGGGGACCCGGCGGGGGGGGAACCGGCCGTGGCGGGCGGCCCACAGCCCGTTGAGCCCGAGGCCGAACACGGGCACGAGGACCCCGAACGCCAGCGGGGTGAAGGTGCGCAGGCCCGCGGTGACGAGAGCGACGACGACCTGGACGGCGAGGAGCAGGCCCAGGCGCAGCTTGACCGGGCTGGGCACCGCGGGGCCCATCAGGAGGAAGAGGCCGGTGACGGCGATCTCGTCGGTGCGGCTGCGCTGGACCGCTCGGGCGTACCCGGCCAGGAAGGCGGCACAGCCGATGGCGAAGAGCGCGAGGGCCACCGTGACCCCGACGACCTGGGTCCAGTGGCGGAACAGGACGACCTCCAGCACCGCGGTGACGGTGAAGGCGATGGTGCCGACCGTGTCGAGGAGCACGATGTGCTCCCCCGCGCCACCGGAACCTGCCGCGTGGTCCGGCCGGGCCTTCTCCGGCTCGGTGGCACTCACTCGGGCGTCCCGTGCACGTCGAGCGCGTCGCCGAGCCGGCTGGCCAGGGCGTCGTAGGTGAGCTCCGCTTCGACCCGGCGCCGAGCGGCCTGGCCCAGGGCCCGGGAACGCTCCGGGTCGGCCAGCAGCGAGTCGATGGCGTCGGCCACGGCCTGCACGTCCTCCGGCGGGTCGATCACGAGGCCAGTCTCGCCGTCGACCACCGCTTCGGCCGCCCCACCGCTCGCCCCCGCCACCTGCGGGACGGCGCAGGCCGCGGCCTCGAGGAAGACGATGCCGAAGCCCTCTTGCTCCAACCCGCCCCACCGGCTGCGGCACAACATGGCGAAAACATCCGCGGCGCCGTAGAGGGTCGGCAGATCCTCGTCGGGCACCCGACCCAGGAAGGCGACCGATGCGCCCGACTCCGTGGCCAGCCGGCGCAGCCGGGCCTCGTCCCGACCGCTGCCGGCGATGGCGACGGTGAGGCCGGGGTGGGCGGTCCCCAGGCGCGCCGCGGCGCGGATCAGCGTGTCGAAGCCCTTCCTCGGTACCAGGCGGCTGACGCTGACGACGAGCGGACCGGTGGCGGGCAGGCCGAACCGGCTCCGCGCCACCCGCCGCTGCCCCTCGTCGAGGGGCACGAAGCGGTTGACGTCGACCCCCGGGGGAACGGTGACGACGTCGAGGGGACGCTCGGCGGCGCGTGCCGCCTCGGCCGCCGCGTAGTCACCGGCACTGATCACCCGACGGGCGCGGCGAAGCACGCGGGCCAGCAGCGGCCGGCTCCCCGGCAGACGCCCGGGAACGGTGACCTCCGCGCCGTGCAGCACGACGTCGTACGGCAGGTCCAGCGAGGGCCCGATCATGCCCAGGGGCAGCGCGGGGTCCAGCACCACGAGCTGCACCCCGAGCTCCGACGCCATCGCCTGGACCCGGTTGACCATGATCGGGTGCGGCAGGAGGACCGGCTCCCGCACGCGGCGCACGAGGAAGGGCTGGCGGCGGTCCCACTCCTCGGCATCGCTGTACGGGCTGGTCAGCACGGCGAAGCTCTCGGGGGGCAGGCGGCGCCAGAGCTCCCACAGGTAGCTCTGGATCCCGCCCACCTTGGGCGGGAAGTCGTTCGTGACCAGCAGGTGCTTCACGTCGGCACCGGCACGGGCGGGTCGGGCGCGGCCAGCTCGTCCACCACATCCGGCGCGTCGTCGCCGACCAGCACATCCAGCAGGTCGTGACGGCCCAGCCGCCGGGCGGCCCACGCGGCGTGCGACCGAAGCATCGGGTCGGTGTGACGGAGGTGGCGCTGCAGGGCGGCGACGACGCGCTCGTCGCCGCGGTCGCCGATGTTGCCCAACGCGATCAGCGCGTTGCGCCGCAGCCATCGGGGGTCCCGGCCGGCGAGGTACCAACGCCCGTAGCGCGCCAGCAGCTCGTCGTCGTCTGCGGCGAGCAGGTCCAGCAGCGGCACCCACGGCCCCGGCGACGGCGCTGCTGGTTTGAGCGTGGGCGGGGCTGTTCGATCGAAGCGGAGGTTGGGCGGGCACACCTCCTGGCAGTCGTCGCAGCCATAGATCCGGTCGTGCAGCGCCAGGCGGTGCTGGCGCGGGAACGTCCCGGGTTGCTGCACCAGCCACGCCAGGCAGCGCCGCGCGTCGACCACACCCGGAGCGACGATGGCGCCGGTCGGGCAGGCGTCGAGGCAACGCCGGCAGGTGCCGCAGCCGTCGGGCACCGGCCCACCGGCCACGGGCAGGGGTGCGTCGGTGACGACGGCACCGAGGACGAACCAGGAGCCGGCACCGGGCAACAGCAGGTTGGCGTTCTTGCCGAACCAGCCGATGCCGGCCCGGTACGCGACCTCCCGGTCGACCATGGCGTTGTCGTCGGCAACCACCACGGCCCGGTGACCGTGGGCCCGGAGGTGGAGGGCGACGGCCTTCAGCGCCTCCCGCAGTGGGGCGTAGTGGTCGGTCCAGGCGTAGCGGGCTACACGACCAGCCGGCTCGATGCCGTGGGCCGGCGCAGGAGGGTGCGAGGCGTAGCGGCGGGCTCCGACCACGATCGCCGCCGCGTCGGGCACGACGCGGTCCGGCGAGGTCGAACGGGCCGGGTTGCGGTACGTGAACTCCATGCCGCCGTGCAGGCCGGCAGCCTTCCGCTCATCCAGGATCTGCCGCGCCCGGGTGAGCGGCGAGGCGGGGGCGATGCCGACCGCGTCGAGCCCGTGAGCCCGTCCGAGGGACTCGACCTGCCGGCCCAGCGCCTCGGGGGTCGGCTCCGCCCGGACGGCGGCCGGGACCGGCGGGGGTAGGCGCATCTGAGCACGGTACCCAAACCAGTCCGGCCAACTCCTTCCCGGCCGGCGCCCTCGTGCGCAGGGCCGTGGTCCCGGTCACCCCGGCGTGTGCTGCAGCTCGGGCGCCAGGCCCGCCGCGGCCAGCCGGCGGAGCGCCTGGAGCTCCGACAAGTCGAGCAGGACGGCCTCGTCCGGCTCTCGGTCGCACAGGAACGTCACGACACAGTCATCGCACGTGGGCGTGTCCCGCATCACGCACGTTCCGCAGTCGATGGTGATGCAACCGGGGGCATCCGCCCCCTGGTCAGGCACATCGGTGTCCACGAGATGCTGCGTCACGTCAGGGTCCTCCTGGGAAGTCGGTCTCCGCCCACTCCCACCGTCAGCCTGCCCAGTGGGTGCTACAGGGTTCCGGCTGGCACCATGGTCCGGTGCCCAGACCCGGCCAACAGCCGCCACCCGAACCCGACGACGGATCCGCCTCGCTGACGGGCCCCCTCACCATCCTGGGTCAGGCGGTGCGGCACCCCATCGAGCACGTCGAGTGCTTCCCGGCCCCCGAGCACGTGACCACGGTGCGGTTCACGACCGACGAGCTGGCCTCCGTCTGCCCCGTGACCGGTCAGCCCGATCTGTCCCACGTGGTCATCGAGTACCGGCCCGGCCACCACTGCGTCGAGAGCAAGTCGCTCAAGCTCTTCCTGTGGTCCTTCCGGGACCGCGCCGTCTTCGCCGAGGCGCTCGCCGCCGAGATCGCCCAGGAGATCATGACCAGCGCGTCCCCCGAGACGGTCCGCGTCACGCTCACCCAGCGGCCGCGGGGCGGGATCGAGGTGCAGGCGGTGGCCGAGTTGTCGCTCAGATCAGGTGGCGGCGCGTCAGGCGCGTGAAGACGGCCCACGCGGGCAGGATCGGTAGCCAGAACGTGCACAGTCGGAAGAGCAGGACGGCGGGCACCGCCACCTCCTTGTCCAGCCCGACGCTGATCAACCCCGCGATGAGTGCCGCTTCCACCGCGCCCAGCCCGCCCGGCGTCGGTGCCGCCTGGCCGATGGCCGACCCGGCCAGGTAGACGGCCCCGACGGCCGAGAACGCCAAGCCGCCGCCGAAGGCACTGACGGCCGCATACAGCGCGCACAGGTACGACGCCGTGATGAGCGTGCCCCCGATGATCATCCCTGCCAGGTGAGCGGGCTCATGGGCCAGGTCGACCACGCCCTGCCAGGCATGGCGGAGGGCGCGGACGGCGGAACCGAGCAGCCGCTGGCGGCCCCACGGTAGGAGGAAGACGACGCCGGCACCGACGAGCACGACGAGGAGCGCGACGAGGGCGGGCACCTTGGGCAGTCGGAAGTCGAAGCTGCCCTCCTTTCTCGCCCAGAGGAGGAACAGCACCGTCAGCGACAGGTGGATCATGACGCCGAGCAGGCTGTTGACGCCCAGCCGCGAGGCCGCCTCGACGGTCTCCGCACCCCGCTTCTGCAGATACCGCACGTTGAGGCCCATCCCGCCGACCCCGGCGGGGGTGACACGGTTGACGAACGAGCCGGCCAGGCTGACCTCCACGGCCTGCACGGCGGGCACCCGCGTCGGCGCGAAGGACATCAGGCTGGTGCCGGCGCCGAGGTAGCTGATGAACGAGAGCACCAGCGTGAGCGCCACCCAGTCCCACTCGGCGTCGCCCAACTGCCGCACCATGCCGGTGACGTCCGTGAACTGGGGGATCAGCACGTACAGGGCGATGAGGCTGGAGACCAGCATGAGAGCGGTGCGGGCACTGACGCGGGCCAGCGGTTCGTATGCCACCGCCTCGACACCGGTCTGGCGCCGCACCTCCTCCTGCAGCTCCCCCATCAACCCGTGCTGCTCGGCGACCGCCTTGTGCGTGGCGCCGGCCAGGGCGAGGGGCTGGAGCATCGCGAGCGACTGACCGACCGCTTCCTTCCCGATGCCTGCAACCGCGGCGGCGACAGCTCGGTCGGCGCCGGTCACCACGCCGGTGGAGGCGATGAGCTCGGCGACATCGACCTGCAGCAGGCGGTCGCTGGCGGCCAGTTCGCTGAACCCGAAGTCGATGATCCAGACGTGACCGTCGACCCCGAGGAAGATGTTGGCCCGGCGGAGATCGCGGTGGGCGATCCGCTCGCGGCGCAGGATCGCCATCTGGGCCCAGATCTGCGCGAGCAGGTCGTCGTCGAAGTCACCTTCGATCGAGTCGATGGAACGACCGTCGATGGCCTCGTAGGCCAGCAGCATGCCGTCCGGCCCGACCGTGGCCACGTTGCGGACCCGCGGTGTCCGCACGCCGGAGTCCCGGGCCTTCAGCGCCACCAGGGCCTCGTGCTCGACGGCGCGGCGCAGCGACGAGAAGGGCCGCTGATCGCCCACGTTCTTCAGGCGGAAGTAGCGGTAGACGCGGAAGAGCAGGTCGGCGTCGCGCTCGTCCCGGCCGAGCGTCTTCACGAACAGCGCGGTGCCGTCCGTCGTCGTGGCGAACCACGGTGTCGATCCGCGGGCGTCGACGGACGGCACCGCGCTGTTCGTGAAG
>Ga0247829_10000198_pt1 | contig 20096 bp, 16 predicted proteins | sample 12C_Control_Day4_FD_207765 | JGI IMG/M metagenome (GOLD analysis project Ga0247829, IMG submission 207765) | Soil microbial communities from agricultural site in Penn Yan, New York, United States - 12C_Control_Day4 | ecosystem: Environmental > Terrestrial > Soil > Agricultural land | place... | reverse complement strand
TCCCGCGCGTGATCTCCACGGCGCTCGATGCGCTGGGAGACGAGCCCGGTGGGAGCCGCGACGTCCTCCTTGCCGCCGATCAGGCGGCGCGCCGCCATGTGCGGGAGACCTTCCGATGCTAGCACTGCTCGCTCCGATCGTGGTGTTCGGGATCGTGATCTTCGTTCACGAGCTCGGCCACTTTCTCGCCGCCAAGGCGCTCGGGGTCTATGCGCCACGATTCTCCATCGGCTTCGGGCCCACGCTCTGGAAGCGCCGGAGAGGCGAGACCGAGTATGTCCTGGCCGCGCTGCCGCTCGGCGGCTACGTCCGCATGGCGTCGAAGCATGACGAGGAAGCTGCGGTCCTCGAAGGCGGTAGCGAGGAGAAGTCGGCGCGGAGTGCCGACGACCCGGACTTCGATCCGGAGGCGATGATCCCGTTCGGGCCGAAGCCGATCCCGCCCCACCGCTGGTTCGAGTCCAAGCCCCTCTGGGCCCGCCTCGTGATCCTCCTGGCGGGCGTGACCATGAACATCCTCCTGACGTTCGTGGTCGCGACCGGGCTGGCGGCCCACTACGGGCGTCCGATCTACCCGACGACGGTCGTCGGAAGTGTGGACACGCTCGCGTGGGCGCCGGCGCTGTCGCAGCAGCTGCAGCCGGGTGACACCATCCGGGCGGTCGACGCGACGCCGGTGTCGACGTGGAACGGCGTCATCGAGTCGCTCGAGGGCGCGACCGGCGATTCGCTGGTGCTCACGACGTCGCGAGGGCAGGTCGTGCTGCCCACCCACGGTGACGAGGAGCGCGTTCGGGAGTTCGCCACCGCCCTTCGCTTCCATCAGCCCGCGGTCCTCGGCGGGACGCTCCCCGGACGCCCGGCGCGCAGTGCCGGTCTCGAGGCGGGGGACACCGTCGTCGCGATCGACCGGCAGCCCGTCGCCGACTGGCCCACCATGGTCGACCGCGTGGGGGCGGCGGCTGGACGCCAGATCGTGTTGACGGTCAGGCGTGGTGGTGCGCCGCGGGATGTGGCGGTCACTCCCGAGGCGGTCGACGAGCCCGATCCGGCAACCGGCAAGGTCCGCAAGGTCGGGAAAATCGGGGCGACCCCGGTCGACATCTCGCGCCGCGAGCCGATCGGCGTCGCCGAGGCGGTGAGGGTAGGGTGGGACGGCACGTGGGCGATGGGTGGGGCCATCGTCACCGTGGTGCGCGGTCTGTTCGCGGGCGACGTGGCGGTGAGCCAGCTGGGCGGGCCGATCGCGATCACCGAAGCCTCGGTCTCCGCGGGACAGGAGGGGCTCGAGCGCCTCTTCCAGCTCATCGCCTTCCTCAGCATCAACATCGCGATCCTGAACCTGCTGCCGATTCCCATTCTCGACGGCGGTCAGGTGCTGCTGAACATCGCCGAGTCGGTGAAGGGGAGTCCGTTCAGCGCGCGGACGCGTGAATACATCCTTCGGGTGGGGCTGGCGGCGATCGGCCTGCTGTTCGTGCTGGTGATGTACAACGACATCACGCGGCTGGTGACGCGGCTGTTCGGCTGACCCCCGCGGGGGCCGCTGGGGCTGGCGAGGGCGATCCGTGGGTGCGATTTCGGCCGGGGCCGCCCCGCCCGTCGGGAGCGGCATCTTGCCATGCGGTGCAGGGCTGGTTTAACTTTCGACGCTTCAACCGATTACGATTACCGTCAACCGCCACCGGGGCGGGGAAATTCAGGTCAATGGCATTCGATAAGGCTTCCACGGTCGAGAAGTACCAGACGCACGAGAACGATACCGGCTCGGCGCGCGTGCAGGTGGCGATCCTCACGGACCGCATCAACTACCTCACGGAACACTTCCGGTCCCACAAGAAGGACCACCATGGCCGCCGCGGTCTGCTGAAGATGGTCGGAAAGCGCCGTCGCCTGCTCAACTACATGAAGCGGACGGACGTCGACGGCTACCGGCAGGTCGTGCAGGAGCTGGGGCTCCGCTACTAATCGAATCGGTTCACAAGCGCGCGGGCGCCGCTTTTGCGGCCCGCGCGTTTTGTCTTGTCCATTGAGGCCAACGAAAAATGCAACGTATCGAAACCACCTTCGCCGGCCGCCCGCTCACCATCGAGTCGGGGCGCATGGCGAAGCAGGCGGCAGGGTCCGCGCTCGTCACCTTCGGTGAGACGATGGTCCTCGCCGCCGTGACGGTCAGCGACAACCAGAGCTCGCTCCCGTTCTTCCCGCTCACGGTCGAGTACCGCGAAAAGACCTACGCGGCCGGCAAGATCCCCGGCGGCTTCATCAAGCGCGAGGGGCGTCCGTCCGACGGCGAGATCCTCAGCGCTCGCATCATCGACCGCTCCATCCGCCCGCTCTTCCCGGAAGGGTTCAAGAACGAGGTGCAGGTCTTCGTCTACGTCATCTCGGCGGACCAGGAGAATGACGCCGACATGCCCGCCCTGCTCGCGGTCTCGTATGCGCTGAACCAGTCGAAGATCCCGTTCGCGGGCCCGATCGCCGCGGCGCGCGTCGGCCGCCTGCAGGAGAACTGGGTCCTCAACCCGACCTTCCAGCAGCTCCAGTACAGCGACATGGAGCTCGTCGTCGCCGGCTCGAAGGACTCGATCATCATGGTCGAGGGCGGCGCGCTCGAGATCTCCGAGGATGACGTCGTCCAGGCGCTCACCGTGGCGCAGCACGGCATCCGCGAGCAGATCCAGCTCCAGCTCGACCTGATGAAGAAGCAGGGCGCGACGGAGAAGATGAAGTGGACGAAGGCCGCGCTCCCGGAGGGGATGGAGGCGCGCGTGAAGGAGCTCGCCGAGGGCAAGCTGCGCGAGGCGCTCAACCGGAAGGACAAGCACACGCGCATCGAGGCGGTCGAGCGTGCGAAGGCAGAGGTCGCGGAGCAGCTGCTCGCTGACTTCCCGGATGGCGCGAAGGAGCTGCACACGCTGCTCGGCGACGTGGAGTACCACGAGCTCCGCGACCAGGTGCTCTCGACGGGCCTGCGCGTGGACGGGCGGAAGCCGGACGAGGTCCGCGACATCAGCATCGATACCGGGCTGCTGCCGCGCGCTCACGGCTCCGCGCTCTTCACGCGCGGCCAGACGCAGGCGCTCGTCGCCGCGACGCTCGGCACCGCCAACGACGTGCAGCGCCTCGATTCGATCGACGAGGCGGCGGAGACGACGAAGTCGTTCATGCTGCACTACAACTTCCCGCCCTTCTCGACGGGTGAGGTGCGTCCGGTGCGCGGTACGTCGCGCCGCGAGATCGGCCACGGCAACCTTGCCGAGCGTGCGATCCAGGGCGTGCTGCCGCCGTTCGAGGAGTTCCCGTACACGATCCGCATCGTGTCCGACGTCCTCGAGTCGAATGGCTCGTCGTCGATGGCGTCGGTCTGCGGCGGCGCGCTCGCGCTGTTCGATGCCGGCGTGCCGATCCGCGCGGCCGTCGCCGGCGTGGCGATGGGGCTGATCAAGGAAGGGAAGAAGTACGCGATCCTCACCGACATCCTCGGCACCGAGGACCACCTCGGCGACATGGACTTCAAGGTCGCCGGGACGGAGCAGGGGATCACGTCGATTCAGATGGACATCAAGATCGAGGGGCTCGACCTCAAGATCATGACCGAGGCGCTCGAGCAGGCCCGCAAGGGACGCCTGCACATCCTCGGCGAGATGAAGAAGGCGCTCCCCGCGCCGCGCGCGGACCTCTCGAAGTACGCGCCCCGCATCGTCACGATGACGATCAACCCCGAGAAGATCGGCGATCTCATCGGCCCCAAGGGCAAGACGATCCGCGGCATCCAGGACGAGACGGGTGCGGAGATCACGGTCGACGACACGGGCCTCGTCACCATCGCCGCCGTCGGCGGCGAGGCGATGGAGCGCGCGCGCCAGATGGTCGCCGCGATCACGGCCGAGCCGGAGATCGGCGCCACCTACGAGGGCACGGTCAAGTCGACGACGGCGTTCGGCGCCTTCGTCGAGATCATGCCGGGCACGGAAGGCCTCGTGCACATCTCCGAGCTGCAGCACGGCCGCACGGAGAAGACGGAGGACGTGGTCCAGAAGGGCCAGCGTGTCACGGTCAAGCTCATCGACCGCGACGAGCGTGGCCGCCTGCGTCTCTCCATGAAGGCGCTCGTTCCGAAGCCGGAAGGCTCCGCCGAGGAAGGGAACGGCGGCGGTGAAGGTGGCGAGGGTGGTGAGCGCCCCCCGCGCGAGCCGCGCGGCGAGCGTGAGGGTGGACGCGGCGGACGCTCCGGCGGCCGTGGCGGGGAGCGGTCGCGCCGGTCGTGAAGCCCGTCGCCTCCCTCCCGGATGCGACGCTAAGACGGACAGTACTGCCCAATGGACTGACCGTGCTCTCGGAATACATGCCGGGAGTGCGGTCGGTTGCATTCGGGGCCTGGATCCGCTCGGCGTCGCTGCACGAGCCGCGCGAGCGCATGGGCATCTCGCATCTCCTCGAGCACATGGTGTTCAAGGGGACGAAGAAGCGCACGGCGAAGCAGATCGCCCTCGAGCTCGAGGTGCTCGGCGGCGCGCTCGACGCGTATACGTCACGCGAGCACACGGTCTACCAGGCGAAGGTGCTCGACGAGCACCTCGGGGTCGCGTGCGACGTGATCGGGGATCTCGTGTTCAACCCGACCCTTCGCGCGACTGACCTCAAGCTCGAGCGCAAGGTGATCCTCGAGGAGATCGGGATGGTGGAGGACACCCCCGACGACCTCGTGTACGAGCTCCACAACGAGCAGATGTGGGGGGGACACCCCTACGGCTACAACATCCTCGGCACGCGCGACACGGTGAACGCACTCGGCGTGCGCGAGTTGCGCGAGCTGCATGACGCTGTGTACCACCCCGGCCAGATCGTGGTCGCGGCGAGCGGGAACGTCCGGCACGAGGTGCTCCTCGACCAGCTGGAGCGCACGGGCTGGCTGGCGGTCGACGGGCGGAGCGGCTCGGCGGCTCCGGTGCCCACGCCGGTCATGCTCCCGTCGGTCCGGCGTCACGTCACGCGCGAGGGCGCGCAGACGCACGTCGTCTATGGCGGCGTGACCGTCCCGCAGAGCGATGCGCGGCGGCCGGCCGTCATCCTCCTGAGCAACTGGCTCGGCGGCGGCATGAGCTCGCGCCTCTTCCAGCGCGTGCGCGAGGATCTGGGGCTCGCCTACAGCGTCTATACGTACCACCAGTTCCACGCCGACGTCGGCATGCACGGAGTGTATGTCGGTACGGCGCCGGACCAGGTGGAGGAAGCCTGCGCGGCGATCGACGCGGAGCTCACGGACGTGGCCACTCACGGGCTGCCCGACGACGAGCTGGCGATGGCGAAGAGCCAGTTGAAGGGGCAGGTGATCCTGGGACTGGAGAGCGTCACGGCGCGGATGTATCGCGCGGCCGGTGTGGAGCTCTACGGAGAGCCGTACCGGACGCTCGACGAGATGCTTGCCGAGATCGACGCGGTGGATGCGTCCGAGGTCGCGGAGGTCGCCCGTCGCGACTTCGCCCCGGAGACGCAGACGGTGATGAGCCTCGGTCCCCGGGGACTCGCCGGTTGACGTCGCATCCGGTTAGCTTTCGCGCGGCCGCGACCTTGGCCCTCCGGCAGTACTCCCTCCTTCCGAAATACTGTCATGCGTATCGGCGTTCCCAAAGAGATCAAGACCAATGAGAACCGCATCGCGCTCGTCCCCTCCGGGGCCGAGGCGCTGATCGCGGCTGGACATGAAGTCACCATCGAGACCGGCGGCGGCCTCGGAAGCGGCTTCACGGATGACGACTACAAGACCGTCGGCGCGAAGATCGCGCCCGATGCGGCGTCGGTGTGGGCGAACGCCGAGATGATCATGAAGGTGAAGGAGCCGATCGCGCGCGAGTGGGAGCACATGCGCAAGGGACAGCTCATCTTCACGTACTTCCACTTCGCCGCCGACGAGGAGCTGACGAAGGCGCACATGAAGCAGGGCCCGGTCTGCATCGCCTACGAGACCGTGGAGCTGCCGACGCGCGAGCTTCCGCTGCTCACCCCGATGTCGGAGGTTGCCGGGCGGATGGCGACCCAGGAAGGCGCCAAGTACCTCGAGAAGCTGTTCGGCGGCCGCGGCGTCCTGCTCGGCGGCGTCCCCGGCGTTCCGCCGGCCAAGGTGGTCGTCCTCGGAGGCGGCATCGTCGGCATCAACGCCGCCAAGATGGCGGCCGGCCTCGGCGCGCAGGTCGTGATGCTCGACCTCTCGCTCGAGCGGCTGCGGTACCTCTCCGACGTGATGCCGGCGAACGTCCAGGTGGTGTACTCGAACCGCCAGAACATCCTCGACCAGATCAAGACGGCGGACCTCGTCGTCGGCGCGGTGCTGATCCCGGGTGCCAAGGCGCCGAAGCTCGTGCGCCGTGAGGACCTCAAGATCATGCAGCCGGGCGCGGTCGTCGTGGACGTGGCGGTGGACCAGGGCGGCTGCATCGAGACGACCAAGGCGACGACCCACGACAACCCGACGTACGAGGTCGATGGGATCATCCACTACGGCGTGGCGAACATGCCCGGCGGTGTCCCGCGCACCTCGACGCTGGCGCTCACCAACGCCACGCTGCCCTACGCCATCCAGCTCGCGAACAAGGGCTGGAAGCAGGCGCTCAAGGACAACGGCGCGCTCCTGAAGGGGCTGAACATGGTCGAAGGCAAGGTCACCTACCGCGGCGTGGCCGAGGCGTTCGGGCTCGAGTTTCACGAACCGGCGTCGTTCGTCAGTTAAGGCGGCAGTACGCAGGAACGGGTCGGCCGCGGGCCGGCCCGTTTTTGCGTAGGTGCAAGTGTTCCAAGACGTTGCAACCACCCCGGACGGGGGGTAGGTTACTCCCGATCACCTGGATTCCCGACGGGTGCGCGACTTGCAAATCGTGCGGCCCGTCCGCCCACGCTCGAGCGACCACACCATCACGTAATGCGCTGGCCTCTCTTCAAGACCGGATCGCTCTTTCCCGCGAACGCCATCGGCGTCGATCTCGGGACTGCCAACACACTGATCTACGTCAAGGGCGAGGGCATCGTGCTCAACGAGCCCTCGGTGGTCGCGATCGACCGCGAGACGAAGAAGATCAAGGGAGTCGGGCTGGAGGCGAAGCGCATGCTTGGCCGCACGCCGGAAGGCACCATCGCCGTGCGACCGATGAAGGACGGCGTCATCGCCGACTTCGACGTGACCGAGAAGATGCTGCGCTACTTCCTCACCCTGATCATCGAGAACCACGTGTTCAAGGTGAAGCCACGGGTGATCGTGTGCGTGCCGTCCGGCATCACCGAGGTGGAGAAGCGCGCCGTGCGCGACTCGGCCCTCGGCGCCGGCGCCAAGGAAGTGTTCATGGTCGCCGAGCCCATGGCAGCGGCCATCGGCGTCGGCCTGCCCGTCGAGACCCCGACGGGCAACATGGTCATCGACATCGGCGGCGGCACCACCGAGATCGCGGTGATCGCGCTCTCGGGCATCGTCAGCGACACGTCGATCCGCGTGGGCGGTGACGAGCTCGACGTGGCGATCCTGCAGTTCCTCCGGAAGAACTACAACCTGCTCATCGGCGAGGCGACGGCCGAGCAGGTGAAGATCCAGATCGGCAGTGCGGCGCCGGTCGGCGAGGAGCGCGAAGTCGACGTCAAGGGGCGTGACCTCGTGAGCGGGATCCCCAAGACCGTCCGCGTGCACAGCAGCGAGATCCGCGAGGCCATCCAGGAGCCCGTGCAGCAGATCGTCGACGCCGTGCGTCGCGCGCTGGAGATCACGCCGCCGGAGCTCGCGAGCGACATCGTCGACCGCGGCATCGTCATGACCGGTGGCGGTGCCCTGATTCGCGGGCTCGATCTCCTGCTGAGCCAGGAGACCAACCTTCCGATCCACGTCGACGAGGATCCCCTCACCTGCGTGGTTCGCGGCACGGGCCGCATCCTCGATGACGAGGAGAAGTACTGGTCCGTGCTGAGCGCCTGAGGAGCGCGTGGCGCGTAGCTCCCGCTTCAGCTCCAGGGTCGACCTAGCGGTCTTCGTGGTCTGCCTGCTCGCGGCCCTGATCATCGCCGTCATCCCGGGGCAGGCGCGCGAGCCGATCGCGAGGACACTTCGCCGCAGCGTGATGGCGCCGCTCGTCGCGCTGCAGAGCGGCGCCGAGCGCTGGCGTGCCGCATGGGTGGCGGCCGAGCGCGAGGCGGTGACGCGGGACTCCCTCGCGCTCAAGGCTTTCAGCGCCGCGGCCCTCGAGGCCGAGAACGCCCAGCTCCGACGCCTGCTGGGACTGGGCAGCCGCCTGGACTGGGGCTTCGTCCCCGCCGAGGCGGTCCATTCCGCTGGGCGCGCCGAACCGTTCACGCTCACCCTCACCGCCGGGTCGCGCGCCGGCGTGACGGTCGGCTCCCCCGTGGTCGCCCCAGAGGGGCTCGTCGGCAAGGTCGTGAGCGTCGACCCGACCATGAGCATCGCCATCACGTTCTCGCACGTCGACTTCCGCACCAGTGCGATGACGGCGGACGAGAGCGCCTTCGGCATCGTCTCCCCCCACCTCGGCGAGGAAGAGAGCGACTCGGTTCGCTACCTCCTCGAGATGCGTGGCGTCCCGTACCGCAGCCAGGTCCGCCCAGGGACGATCGTCTATGCGGCCGGGATCGGCGGCGTGTTCTCCCGCGGCATCCCAATCGGGTCGGTGCTCCGCGAGATCCCGACCCCGGAAGGGTCGTGGTCGCGGACGTATCTCGTTCGCCCGGCCGTGAATCCCGGCCTGGTCAACTCGGTGATGATCATCAACACGCAGCGGGCCAATTCCGGTGTCGAGGGCGTCTGGCAGATGACGACCGCGCTGGACTCGGCGGTGCGCGGCGTCGTGGCCGCCGGTGACTCGGTCGTCCGCGCCGACTCTGCGGCCAGGCTGGCGGCCGCCCGGCAGGCCATCCTGGATTCGGCGGCGAGGGCACCCCGGCCGGCGGATACCGTCAGGGTCGATTCCCTCGGTCGCCCCGTGACGGCGCCCCCGACACCGGCTCAGGTCGTCCCGCAGCGTCCGGCAGCACCGCCGGCCCAGCCGCCAGCACAGCCGCCCGCGCGGCGGGTGAACCCGCAGCCGGCGCCAGCCGATACGCCGGCCCAGGTCCCGACCGCCGACACCACGAGGCCGCGATGAACTGGGGGGTCATCGTCCGGACGGCGATCGTCTGCGCCATCCTGGTCGTCCTGCACTTCACGCTCCGCCCCCTGCTGGGCTGGCGGGCGTCGATCGACTTCCTCCTGATCGCGCTCGTGTTCGGTGCCGTGCGCATGCGCCCAGGCGTCGCGGCGGTCTACGGTCTGCTGCTTGGACTGGCGGCCGACTCGCTCGCCGTGAACACGTTCGGGGCGAGTGGGCTCGGAATGACAGTCGTGGGGTATGCATCGTCGTACCTCAAGGCCGTCTTCTTTGCGGACAACGTGGCGCTGAACGGATTCTTCCTGTTCGTCGGGAAGTGGATCTTCGACGTGATCTTCTTCCTGGCATCCCGGCAGCTCACCGGGTCGGATTTCTGGCTGCAGCTGGCCGTCTGGTCGCCGATCTCGGCGGCGGTGACGGCCCTCGCCGGCGTGCTCGCGTTGACGCTTCTCCGTCCGGTACTGGAGGCGCGAACGGCATGAGTTTCCATCCCAACGAAGTCGTGCGGCGCTCGCGCGCCGCGAGCGTGCTCATCGCGGGCGTGCTCATCTTCCTGCTGAGCGGGTTCTTCCGCACGCAGGTGATGGAGTACGAGCAGTATGCCATGCGATCGGAGGAGAATCGCCTGCAGGAGATTCCCCTTCCTGCGCCGCGGGGGATCATCTACGACCGCAACGGGGAGCCCATCGCGGAGAACGTGGTGGGCTATTCGATCTCCGTGATGGCGCAGAAGGCCGACACGCTCCGCAGCGTGCTCGAGCGCCTCCGTACGATCATCCCGATCACGGATGGCCAGGTGGACGCCGCGATCCGCCGGTTCCGGCGTGATGGCCCCTCGCGTCCCGCAGTGCTGCTGCCCGACGCGTCGTACGACGTGGTCGCGGTGCTCGAGGAGCGGCGGAGCGATTTCCCGGGGCTGATCATCCAGTCGGCGCCGAAGCGGTCGTACCCCGACGGGTCGGCGCTGTCGGCGTTCGTGGGCTACATCGCCGAGATCAACGAGGCCGAGCTGGCCAAGCCGGTGTTCCGCGACAGCGGGTACAAGGCCGGGCAGCTCATCGGCAAGCAGGGGCTCGAGAAGGAGTACGAGTCCGTGCTGCGGGGCCGCGAGGGGAGCCGGTTCGTCGAGGTCGATGCGCGTGGACGCATCGTGCGCGAGGCGGGGGCTGCCCGCGCCGATCTCCAGCCCCAGGCGGGACGTACCCTCCAGACCTCGATCGACCTGCGCCTCCAGCGCTACATCGACACGCTGTTCACGCGCGACTCGATCATCGCCGGCGCGGTGGCCATGGACCCGATCACCGGGGACGTGCTGGCGATCCACAGCTCGCCGGGGTACGACCCCAATCGATTCGTCGGTGGGATCCCGACCGACTACTGGAACCAGCTTCAGAAGGATCCCAAGAAGCCGCTGTACAACAAGGCGCTGCAGGGGCTCTATCCGCCGGCGTCCACGTGGAAGCTGCTCACCGCCGCCGTCGGCCTCGAGGAAGGGGCCGTCGAGCTGACGGATCGGATGCCGGCGCCGTGCACCGGCGGATTCACCTATGGCCGCTACTTCCGCTGCTGGGACAAGAATGGCCACGGAGCGCTGGACCTCGCGGGCGCCATCGCGAAGTCGTGCAACGTGTACTTCTACCAGCTCGGCCTCAAGCTCACCATGTCGCGCCTCCTCGCCGGCGGCGTGAAGATGGGGATGAACCGGAAGACGGGCATCGACCTCCCCGAGGAGAAGAAGCCCCGTTGGCCAGACAGCGAGGCGTATTTCGACAAGCGCTTCGGCAAGGGGAAGTGGACGCGGACGCTCGTCCTGAACCAGGCGATCGGGCAGGGTGACAACGACCAGACCATCCTGAGCATGGCGCGGTTCTACACGGCATTCGCGTCCACGGACGGTTTCGCGGTGACGCCGCGCCTGGTCGCCGACGGCAGGCCGCCGAAGCGCGAGCAGCTGCTGCACCTGACCCCCGGCCAGACCACCGCGGTCCGCGAGGCGCTGACCGAGGTGCTCACCGAGCGCGGCACCGCCAACAGCGCGCGCCTGCCGGAGGTCGTCGTGGCGGGCAAGACCGGCACCGCGCAGAACACGCAGAGCGACCTCGCGCACGCGTGGTTCGTCGGGTTCGCCCCTGCTCACCAGCCGAAGATCGTCGTTGCCGTGATGGTCGAGTTCGGCGATCACGGTTACACGGCTGCGCGGTACGCGACCGCCATCATGGCGAAGTACCTGGGGGTGCGGCCGCCGGCGGTGATCGAGGCGATGGAGCGGCCCGTGGCCGCGACACCGCGCCCCGCCGCCGACTCCGTGCCGCGTCGCCCCGCAGCGCTCTAGATGTCAGTCGGGAAGATCCGCATCGACGTGCCGTTGCTGCTGACGGCGCTCGCGCTCTCCGTCTTCGGAATCCTCACCGTCTACTCGGCCGGGCAAACCGAGGTGCGCACGCTCGCGGTCAACGCGTGGCGGGCACAGGTCGTCTGGTTCGGGATCGCGCTCGTCGGCGCGTGGCTCATCAGCAGGGCCTCGGTGCGCATGATCGAGTGGCTGACCGTCCCGATCTACTGGTTCAGCATCATCCTGCTCGTGGTGACGCTGATCATCGGGACGGGCGCCGGCACGGCGGCGAGTACCAAGAGCTGGTTGACGATCGGAGGGTACCGGCTGGGCCAGCCGTCGGAGCTCGCGAAGATCACCGTCGTGCTGATGCTCGCGCGCGTGCTCTCGAACCGGAAGGAAGCGCCGCGGTCGCTGCTCGAGCTCTGGAAGCCCGCATTCTACGTCGGGCTCCCGTGGCTGCTGATCATGGCTCAGCCGGACCTCGGCACGGGGCTCGTGTTCATCGGCATCCTGTTCGGGATGCTCTTCTGGTTCGGAGCGCCATGGCCGCTGCTGCTCCTCGTCGCGAGCCCGGCGATCAGCCTCGTGCTGGCCTTCAGCTCGACCCTGTGGGCGATCTGGTTCCTGCTCCTGCTCGCGCTGGTGCTCTGGTACAAGCCGTTCATCCACGAGGGGATCGCGGTCGTCGTCGCGAACGTCGCGTTCGGGGTGCTCGCGCCGATCCTGTGGGGGAACCTCAAGCCATATCAGCAGAAGCGGCTGACGGTGTTCCTGGATCCATCGCTCGATCCGCGTGAGGCGGGGTATCACGTCACGCAGTCGAAGATCGCGATCGGTTCCGGCGGACTGACCGGAAAGGGCTTCACGCTCGGCACGCAGAAACGGCTCGCATTCCTCCCCGAGCAGCACACGGACTTCATCTTTTCTGTCGTCGGCGAGGAGCTCGGTTTCATCGGCGTGACGGTGGCGCTGACGCTCTTCTTCGTCCTGTTCCTGCGCGTGATCCGCGTCGCCGAGCGCGCGAGCGACTCGTTCGCGAGCCTCGTGGCGTTCGGCATCCTCTCCGGCTGGTTCGTGCACGTGCTCGTGAACGTCGGCATGACGCTCAGCCTCATGCCGATCACCGGCATCCCGCTGCCGTTCTTCAGCTATGGCGGATCGTTCCTGCTGGCGAGCTGGCTCGCGATCGGGATCCTGCTCCGGATCGCCAACGAGGGGCGCGGTCGGACGACGGGGTTGGCGATCTGACGTTCCGGCTTCGTCGCGCCGGGGCCTCGAAAGGGGACTTCGATTGCCCGGATCACGGCCGGGAACTGCTGGACCGCTCTGCTTGGCGATGAGGTGTCATCTCGCCACGAGCCGGGCACTGAGCCTTGAAAACAGCCGAGCGGCCGTTCTCGTCCTTTCAGGGTGTCGTTCAGGCACAGGGATGAACAGCGATGAACAATGACCTACTGCCCGGGATCGAAGCCCGGGGGGATCGTTGTTCATCGCTGTTCATCCTTGTGCGTGTACCGAAGCGTGCACCGCCAAGGCGCCAGGAACGCCAAGGGAAAAACCTCCCTGTCAGGCTGTTCTCCGTGCCTCCGTGTCTCCGTGGTGAAATGCCGTTTCCCGCGAGCAACGAGCCCAACGAGGCTTCCCCCCGGGCACGGCCCCGATCACATTTATCGAATGGCCTGGTTCCGGAAGGAGAAGAAGCCCCGTCAGCCGCAGCGCGAGCGCCTCGAGATCCCCGCCGACGCGTGGGAGAAGTGCGAGGCGTGCGGGCACACGGACATCCGTGAGAAGTTCGTCCGCAACAACAACGTGTGCCCGAACTGTGATTACCACCGCCGCTTGCGCGCCGTGGATTACTGCGGGCTGCTGTTCGACGAGGGGTGGGAGGAGATCGAGAGCGACCTCCGGTCCGTCGATCCGCTCGGCTTTCCCGAGTATCCCCAGCGGGTGAAGAAGGCGACGACGAATGCCGGCGATGCCGACGCCATCGTCGCCGCCGCCGGAGCACTGGAGGGGCTGCCGCTCAATCTCGGCGTCATGGACTTCGCCTTCATGGGCGGCTCCATGGGCTCCGTGGTCGGCGAGAAGATCAGCCGACTGGGGCACCGCTCGCTGGAGCGGAAGCACCCGCTGGTGCTGGTCTCCGCATCGGGCGGCGCCCGGATGCAGGAGGGCGTGCTTTCCCTCATGCAGATGGCGAAGTCCTCGGCGGTCCTCGCGATGCTCGCCGAGCGGAAGATCCCGTACATCTCGATCCTCACGAATCCCACGACGGGCGGCGTGAGCGCCAGCTACGCCATGCTCGGTGACGCGATTCTCGCGGAGCCCGGGGCGGTCATCGGCTTCGCCGGTCCGCGCGTGATCAAGCAGACGCTGGGACAGGACCTCCCGGAGGGATTCCAGACCGCGGAGTTCCTGCTGGACCACGGGATGCTCGATGCGGTGGTGCACCGTCGGGATCTGAAGCGGACGGTCGGCCAGCTGCTGCGACACATGATGGGCAAGCCCGCCGCTTCCGGTTGGGCGACTTCCTGAGTGCCCCGGCGCGTCCCGGCGATTCGGCCTACCGGGACGCGCTCGACTATCTCTACGCCCGCACGACGGGCGGCATCCGTCCGGGCCTCGGACGAACCGCCGCCCTGCTTTCGGCTCTCGGCGATCCGCACCGCCGGATTCCCGCGTTCCACGTCGCCGGGACGAACGGGAAGGGGAGCACCGTCGCCACCCTCGCCGCCGTGCTGCGCGGGCGCGGCCTGCGCGTCGCGACCTACACCTCGCCCCACCTGGTCGATTTCCGCGAGCGCATCGTCGTGGACCGCGAGCCGATCGATCGGGCCGCGGTCGTCGAGTTCGTGGCCCGCTGGACGCCGACGGTCGAGCGGCTTGGCGCGACGTTCTTCGAGGCCACGACTGCCCTCGCGTTCGACTGGTTCGTACGCCGGGGGGCCGACATCGCGGTGATCGAGACCGGCCTCGGCGGCCGGCTCGACTCCACGAACGTGATCGAACCGATCGTGGCCGGCGTCTCGACGATCGGGCTGGACCACGTCGAGATCCTCGGGAACACGATCGAGGCGATCGCGTCGGAGAAGGCGGGGATCTTCAAGCCCCGAGTCCCGGCGGTCATCGGCGATCGCGATCCCCGTGTCCAGCGGCTCCTGGCGGCGGACGCGGAGCGAGCCGGCGCCGACCCGATCGTGGTGGTCGCCGACCAGTATCGGGTGCACGACATCACGGTCGGCGACGGGACGAACTTCATCCTCGAGGGGCCGACGCACGCGATGGAGCTGCGGACCCCGCTCGTCGGGTGGCATCAGGCGTTCAACACCGCATTCGCGATCGGGATGCTCGACGCGGCGGGGCCCGAGTACGCCTTCACCGCACGCGACGCCGCCTCCCTGGCCGACGTACGCCTGCCCGGGCGTTTCGACCGGCGCGGTCAGTTCCTGTTCGACGTCGCGCACAACGACGACGGCGTTCGCGTGCTGGTGGAGGCGCTGGCGGCGGCCGGGGTGCCCCGTCCGATCACGGCCGTCGTCTGTGTGCTCGGCGACAAGGCGTGGGAGCCGATGCTGGCGCGCCTGTCGGCTGCGGTCGACGCGATGGTACTCACGTATGCGCCGTCCGCTCCGGCGGAGCGGCGGTGGCCCCTGGACGACGCGGCGGCCTACGCGCGTGCGCACGGGGCCCGCGTCCGCGCCGAGCCGGAGCTCGCGGACGCCCTGTCGGCCGCGGCGAGCGAAGCAGCGACCGTGGTGGTGACCGGATCCTTCCACACAGTGGGTGACGCCATGCACTGCTTGCAGCTCGATCCGCTCGCCGGGTAACTTACGCGAATGTCCAAGGGGTCCTTACCCGGTTTTCGCGATTTCTATCCCGACGCGCTCGCGGAGCGCGCGCACATCATGCGCGTCTGGCGCGGGGTGGCGCGGCGATTCGCCTTCGTCGAGTACGACGGGCCGCCTCTCGAGCCGCTCGAGCTGTACACGAAGAAGAGCGGCGACGAGATCGTCGGCCAGCTGTACAACTTCGTCGACAAGGGCGGCCGTGAGGTATCGCTCCGCCCCGAGATGACGCCCACGTTCGCACGCATGGTCGCGGCACGCGCGAATGCGCTTCGCAAGCCGGTGCGCTGGTTCTCGATGCCGCAGCTCTTCCGCTACGAACGGCAGCAGAAGGGCCGCCTGCGCGAGCATTTCCAGCTCAACGTCGACATCGTCGGCGAGACCGACGCCACCGCCGATGCGGAGCTCGTCGCCGTCGCGATCGAGATGATGCGGGCGTTCGGACTCACGCACGAGGACGTGCGCGTGCGCGTGAGCGATCGGCGGATTCTGCAGGCGTATCTCGCGGCGCTGGACGTGGCGGAGGCGCAGTTCGGGGCCGCGTTCGCGGTGATCGACAAGCTCGAGCGCCAGCCGGCGGCGGTCTCGGACGAGAAACTCGCGGCGGCCGGCATTCCGGACGATGCGCGGAAGCGGATCCTGGCCATCCCGACGACGACGCTCGACGAGATCGAGCGGGTCGTCGGCGACGCCGACGCGTGCCGCCACATCGCCGATTTCCGACGCTTCGAGGGATACGTGGATGCCCTCACGGGCGACGGGGCGCAGTGGCTCCGGTTCGACCCGTCGATCGTCCGGGGGCTGGCGTACTACACCGGGATCGTGTTCGAGCTCTTCGACGCGAAGGGAGAGTTCCGGGCGATCGCGGGCGGCGGGCGGTACGACAACCTGCTCAAGGCGCTCGGCGGAGTCGACCTGCCGGCCCTCGGCTTCGGGATGGGCGACGTGGTGCTCGGCGAGCTGCTCCGCGCTCGCGGTCTGCTCGCACCGCGCCAGCCGGCACCCGACCTGTGGGTCGTCGCGGAGGAGATCATCCCGATCGAGCGCACGATGGACCTGGTGCGTGAGCTGCGCGCACTCGGCCTGAGCGTGGACTACGCGCTTCGCGGCCAGAGCGCGAGCAAGCAGCTCAAGGCCGCCGATCAGGCGGGCGCCGCGTACGCCATCCTGCTCGGCCCCGCGTTCCGTGACGGCGGCCGTGTGTCCGTCCGCGCGCTCCACCCCGAGGCGACGCGCGGACGGCCGCTCACCGAGCGCGTCGCCGCGCCCGAGCTCCATGTCGACGACCTGCTCGCGACGATTCAGGCAAACCCCGATCTGTTCGACCTCACGCCCCGCAAGGACTGACAGGATTCCGCAATGGCTGACGAGAAGAAGCTGACGACCCGCGCCGAGGATTTCAGCGCCTGGTACAATGAGGTGGTGCTGCGTGCGGAGCTCGCGGACTACTCGCCGGTACGCGGGTGCATGGTCATCCGCCCGCAGGGCTATGGCATCTGGGAACGGATGCAGCGCGCGCTCGACGACATGTTCAAGGCGACGGGGCACGTGAACGCGTACTTCCCGCTGTTCATCCCCGAGTCGTTCATGCACAAGGAGGCGGAGCACGTGGAGGGCTTCGCCCCCGAGACGGCCGTGGTGACGCACGGCGGCGGGAAGAAGCTCGAGGAACCGCTCGTCGTCCGCCCGACGTCCGAGACGATCATCTACTCCATGTTCGCCAAGTGGGTGCAGAGCTACCGCGACCTGCCCCTGCTGATGAACCAGTGGGCGAACGTCGTTCGCTGGGAGATGCGCACGCGCCTCTTCCTGCGGACGACCGAGTTCCTCTGGCAGGAAGGGCACACCGCCCACGCCACGCACGACGAGGCGCAGGAGGAGACGCGGCGCATGCTCGGCGTGTACCGCGACTTCATGGAAGGCTGGATGGCGATGCCCGTGATCACCGGGCAGAAGTCCGATGCCGAGAAGTTCGCGGGGGCCCTCCGGACCTACTCCTGCGAAGCGATGATGCAGGACAACAAGGCGCTGCAGGCGGGCACGTCGCACAACCTCGGCCAGAACTTCGCGAAGGCGTTCGACCTCACCTTCCAGGCGGAGAGCGGGGCGACCGAGCACGCGTGGAACACCAGCTGGGGCGTCTCGACCCGGTTGATCGGCGGGCTCATCATGACGCATGGCGACGACAACGGCGTGCGCACCCCGCCGCTCCTCGCGCCCATCGAGCTGGTGATCGTCCCGATCTACCGCTCGGACGAGGAGCGGGCCCGCGTGCTGGAGGCCTGTGAGGCGCTTCGCAAGCGGCTGAACGACTGGGAGCGCCGCGATCCGGGGCGCATCCGCACCCACGTGGATACGCGGGACGGAATCAAGCCCGGCGCGAAGTACTACCACTGGGAGATGCGCGGCGTGCCGCTGCGCCTCGAGCTCGGCCCCAAGGATCTCGACAAGAACCAGTGCGTGCTCGTGCGGCGCGACACGCGGGAGAAGCGCCCGGTCTCGCTCGATTCGGTCGGCGAGGACGTCGTCGACCTGCTCTCCGCGATGCAGCAGGACATGCTGGTCGCGGCCCGGGAGCGCATGGACCGCAACACGATCCGGGAGCGGATCAGCTACGACCGGTTCAAGGAGATCATGGACGGCGACGGGGCGTTCGTCTTCGCCGGCTGGTGCGGATCCGGGGACTGCGAGCAGAAGATCAAGGAAGAAACCAAGGCAACGATCCGCGTGCTGCCGGACGAGGAGTTCCGTTCGGCCGAGGCACCGACGCACTGCCTCTATTGCGGCAAGGCCGCGACCGTGGAGGCCCTGTGGGCACGAGCGTACTGATGCCGGGATTCGTCCGGACCGACGAGACTCTCAACTGCGAAGGCATTCCCCTCGACACGATCGCGCGGGCCGTCGGCACGCCGGTGTACGTGTATAGCGCCGCGGTCATCCGGGATCGCTATACCAGGCTCACGACGGCACTCGCCGGCGTGCCGCATCGCATCCACTACAGTCTCAAGGCCAACAGCAGCCGCGGCCTGCTCGACTTGTTGCGTTCGATGGGAAGCAACGCCGACGTGGTGTCGGGCGGTGAGCTGTTCCGCGCGCGCCGGGCCGGATTCAAGCCGGAGGAGATCGTCTTCGGCGGGGTGGGGAAGACCCGCGAGGAGCTGAGTGATGCCGTCCGGGAAGGCGTGCTGCTCGTGAACGTCGAATCCGAGGGCGAGCTGCGCCTGCTCGACGAGGTGGCGCGCGAGGCGGGACGTGTCGCGCCGGTGGCGATCCGCGTGAATCCCGAGATCAGCGTCGAGACGGCGCACGCCTACATCAAGACGGGCGAGAAGGGGAACAAGTTCGGCGTTCCCTACGACGAGGTCGTGGAGCTCGCGCGCCTCGCCCACGCACTCCCGAACGTGACGCTCGCCGGCCTCGACATGCACGTCGGCTCGCAGCTGTCGCACCTGCAGCCGTACGAGCGCGGCACCGAGCGCCTCATGGCGATCTGCACGCAGCTCCGGAGCGAGGGGATCGACACCCTGCGCTACCTCGACGTGGGTGGCGGCCTCGCCGTTCGCTACGACGCCGAGACGCCGCCCGATCTCACGCGGTTCGCGGAGATCATGGTCGGCGTGGCGCAGGCGACCGGGCTGCAGCTGATCCTCGAGCCCGGGCGCTTCCTCGTGGGCGACTCCGCGGTGCTCGTGACCGAGGTGCTCTATCGCAAGTCGAGCGGCGGCAAGGAATACGTCATCACCGACGCCGGGATGACCGAGCTGCTGCGGCCTTCGCACTACAATGCCTACCATCGCATCGAGGCGGTGCACGAGACCGCGGGTACGGTGAAGGCGGACGTCGTCGGTCCCGTCTGCGAGAGCGGCGATTTCCTCGCGCTCGACCGCGAGGTCGCCGACGCCGCACCGGGCGCATTGCTGGCCGTGCACGGCGCAGGCGCCTACGGGTACGCGATGGCGATGAACTACAACTCGCGCCGCCGGCCGGCGGAGGTGCTGGTCGATGGCGACCGGTACGCCGTGATCACGCGCCGGGAGACGTACGAGGACCTCGTACGCGCCGAGCGCGAGTCCCCCGACTGGGAGACTGCATGAAGATCGGAGTCCTGGCGGACACGCACGACCGCGTCCCGGCGATTCGCGAGCTGCTGCGGCAGTTCGCGGAGCGAGGCATCGGCCTGGTGCTCCACTGTGGCGACTACTGCTCGCCGTTCGCGCTCCAGCCGTTCATCGACGTGCAGATGACGCTTGCCGGTGTCTTCGGCCGCTGCGACGGCGACCGCGAGGGGCTGGTGGCGATGGCGCAGCGCGCGATGGGCGCGGAGCTGTTCGAGGGGCCGCACAGCCTCGACATCGGCGGGGAGCGCATCCTGATCGTCCACGACATCGCGGACGTCCAGGCGCGCTCGATCGACGCGCACTCGATCGTCGTGTGCGGCGCGACCCACCGGCAGGAGATGAAGACGCGCGGTGACACGCTGCTCGTGAACCCCGGCGAGGGGTGTGGATGGATGTTCGGCACGCCAGGCGGGGCGGTCATCGACCTCACGACGAAGCAGGTGGAGTTCCTTTCCCTCACCGGACCGGAGTGGTCCTACTAGATGAGCAGCAGGATCCTGATCATCGATTACGGGTCGCAGTTCACGCAGTTGATCGCCCGCCGCGTGCGCGAGGCCCGCGTCTATTCCGAGATTCACCCGCCGACGCGTGACGCCGCCTGGATCCGCGAGTGGAATCCCACCGGGATCATCCTGAGCGGCGGGCCGAACTCGGTCTA
>Ga0247829_10000196_pt1 | contig 20119 bp, 16 predicted proteins | sample 12C_Control_Day4_FD_207765 | JGI IMG/M metagenome (GOLD analysis project Ga0247829, IMG submission 207765) | Soil microbial communities from agricultural site in Penn Yan, New York, United States - 12C_Control_Day4 | ecosystem: Environmental > Terrestrial > Soil > Agricultural land | place... | reverse complement strand
CATGGCGGCCATCAACCGCGCCAAGCGACGGTTCTTCCTCCGTCCGTCCTATGTCACGAGACACATTGGCGATCTCGCGCGGCTTGCCGTGACGAAACGGGCAATTGCGTGGCAGGTGGCGTCGCGGACGTTGTTCGGCACCGAACCGTTGGTGACCAGGGACGCAATTCGCGACGCGCGCTGAGACGCGTAAGGACGGGCGCGCGTTCGGCGGTGCGGATCAGGCGCGGGTGATTTCCAGAATGCGGGCCGCGGCATTCACCTGCGCGAGCAGGTCGGCTGAACGAAGCAGACGCCGCAAGGTCTTGAAATCCGACGCGACGCCCTCGGCGAGTGCGTCGGAGGCTGCCTCCCGAATACCCACATTGTCGCTTCGCATCAGGTCATCGAGCACGTTGTTCGCCAGCGTGGTGTCGTACGGCGCGATCAGTCGCGCAGCGCCGAGGCGCACCACCGGGTCGGAATCATTCGTGAGACTGCGCACGAGGCTCTGCCAGGACGCATCGGGCCGGGCGGAGAGCTCCCGCGCCGCAACCAGGCGAATGGCCGCATGCTCGCTCGAGGCGATCTGCATCAGGAATCCCAGACCGCTGGAATCGTTCAAACGGAGAAGCGCTCCTGCCGCTTCGACCTTGACGGGGAAACTGGGATCGTTCAGCAGCGGCCGCAGGTCGTTGATCGCATCCGTCGCGCCGAGTCTCCCCAGCCCGTCGGCCGCGGACGCACGATTGGTGTCATTGGGGTCTTTGAGCAACGCTCTCAACGGAGGAATGGCCTTGCGGCTGCCGCTGTCGCCCAGAGCATCGATCAGGGCCGTTTTTGATCCTGGCATCACAGCGAGCTGCTGGATCAGGCGCTCGACCGCACGCTCGTTGCCCAGTGCCGCGAGTGAGCGCGTCTCGACGAACTGAGCCGCCGCCGACCCTTCTTCCAGCCGCGCCGCCGCCTCGGCGTCGCCATCAGCGGCAAGTGCTGATAACGCGTTGACTCTCGCCTTTGGGTTCGCTTGTTTGCGTGCGATGTCCTGCAGAAGGGCGCGAGCGATGCGGCGGAGCACATGCGCGTCGTCGAGACGCCGAGTGCCTACCCATTTTTCGTACGCGTCGAGGGCGGCGGGTGCGCCGCTGCGCTGAATTTCGGCGTCGACGAGCAGAACGAGCGCCGCCGCGCTTTGCGGATCGCGAGTGAGTTGTTGCACCGCGATGGCTGCGGCTCCGGCGGCGTCGCCCCGGGCGAGCAGCCCCCATCCGTTTGCGAGCGCAGCAGCTTCCCCGGAGGGAGAGCGCTGCTGCGCTAACGCGATACTCGTTGCGCTGAGGGTCAGCGCGGCGGCGAACAAGTGGACGCCCAGATTACGGGCGAACCTCCGAAGGAACATCGATCAGATCCGCGCGGTGGCCCTCAAGGAAGACGAACGGGGAATCCCTGGGGGACCCAGCCGCCGTTGATGCAGACCCCGCCGCCGAGACTCGTGAATGGATCGGGGCCAATGCACGTGCCGGGGAACCCGTTTGGCACCCAGCCGCCGTTGAGACACACACCACCACCGAGCGAGGCGAACGGATCGGGCGTGCTGCATCCCGTGGGTGCCGGCGCCGACGGTGGTGGGGGCGTCGGTGCGACTGAGGGTGGAGCGAGCCCGGGAGGCAGCCATCCACCGTTCACGCACGTTCCCCCGCCAAGGCTGGTGAACGGATCCGGCGTGGTGCAGCCGGTGTTCGTAGGCGGTGGCGGCGGAGGGGGTGTCGCCGGCGGAGGCGCGGGCGCCGGACTGCCGATCCCAGGCGGCAACCAGCCTCCGTTTACACACGTACCGCCGCCGAGGCTGACGAATGGGTCCGGAGTGCTGCACCCATTTGTGGGCGCTGGTGCCGGTGCCGGCGTCGGCGTCGGCGTTGGGCCCGTCAGCGGCGAACCACCGCCGCCACCGGTCGTTCCGGAAGCGACGATCTGGTCGGTGGCGCCTCGGAAGTCCCGCGAATAGATGACATTCCAGTTGTTCGTTCCCGCCCGCGAGGTAGCGAGGGGATGGAACGAGCCGAGAGCCGCGCCATTCGTGACGACCTGCGCGGTCGTGTTCGGCTGACCGTTCCCCGCCACTTCCAGCGCTCCGACTTCGAGCGAATCACGGTCCGAACTGACGGCGAGGAACGTCCCCGTCGCGGAGTTGAACGCCAGACCGAGCGACTGATCGAAGCCGAGGCGGCTCGTCAGAAAGCTGGTGCCGAGCAGTGAACCGCCCGCATCGAACACGGCCGTATTGGTTCCGGGATGTAGCGCCCACGCCATGACGTACTGGCCTGTCGAAGTGTTGACGTCGATGCCGGTGGCGAACGTGCCAGCGCCGAACCCGAATGTCGTCTTGGCCGAAACGCTCCCGTCGGATGCACGCACCCTGCGGAACATGGCAAACGCGCTATTGCCGCTCCAACCGGTGTAGGCGAGGCCGAATTCGTCGGTTGCCGCATTCCACGCCAATGATGGATCGCGACTTCCGCCTGGATTCTCCAGCTGGATGATCCCGCCGAGTGGATTACCGCCGATATCGACGAGCCGTCCCTGAATGCCGTATTGGACCGTTCTCCACGCCACCAGGAAACGATGGCTCGAGGCCGAAAACGCGACGGCCGGGCCAGTCTCCCACCATGTTCCTCCCTCCTGGCCATCAGAGAACTGCCGGATGGGCGTCTGCAGAAAGCCGGGGGCAACGTAGGACACCATTCGCCCCATGACGAAGTTGGGCGAACCGATATTCTGATGCCAGGTGACGAGAAATGCGCCAGCGTCTGAGGTGTACTTCACGCGCGGGAAGTGGGCCCATCCGCTGCCGCCATCCATGATGACGAACGGAGCACTGACTACGTTACCCGCACCATTGACGAAGACTCCATACACGGGACCGTTGCCGGTCACGACGAGGTAAACCCCGTTCGTAGGGTCGTAGCCGACATCAGTGCCTCGCATGGTCCCGCCGGGTTCGAGCACCCCTTTGGAGATGTCGAGGCGCGTCAGCTGCGCCAGCGCGGGGGCACTGGTCAAGAACACCATGGCAATCGCGCCCACCGCCGAGCGGGCGAGGAGCCGATTAACGCAACGTTTCCCGCAGGAGAGCGTCCGGATCATAGAAATCGAGCCTTTCAGGTACTTGTGGGCAGATGCGATACGCGAGCGGTATCGGTCGCTCGTGGTTCCGCCTGTAGGGGGAGCGTTGCCGTATAGTACAGGCTCAGCGAGTGATTTTCAACCTGACCGGCTCCAATTCCAATCTCAGCCGGCCTGCTCTTACTCCCTGATGCGAAGCGACTTAGAGCTGCGGAAGCTCATGCCGTGGATAGTCATGGTGCTCGTGCTGCTGGTGTTGCGGCTGCCGTCGCTCGCCGAACCGGCTGGCGGGGACCAGGGGCTGTATGCCTACACCGGCAGCCGCATCATGGCGGGCGGTGTCATGTACCGGGACGCCTGGGACCAGAAGCCTCCCGCAGTCGCCTTCCTTTATGGGCTGATGCTCACCGTCTGGCCGCATGAGAGCGTCGTCGCTGGCGCCGATCTGGCCGCCGCCACCCTCGTTGCACTGTTGCTCGTCAGGTTGGGATGGATGAGGTTCACCCGGCGAATCGGACTGGCCGCGGCGGGTCTCTTTCTTCTGCTCGGCGACCCGTATCTCCACAGACTGAGCGGCATCTACGTAAGGGGCCAGTGCGAACCGTTCATATCACTGGCTGTGACCGTTGGCGTGGTTCTGCTGGCCCATCCACGACGGCGAGCAGTCCATTCGCTGGCTGCGGGCACTGCACTCGCTGTCGCGTTCTGGCTGAAATACAACGCGGCGGCGTACGCGCTGCCGGTCGTGGCCGCGAGCTGGTTCTGGAGCCCGCATGATCCGCGGGATCTTCGGAGCCGCGCGGCCGACCTGCTGCGCATCGCGATCGGATTCGCGACGGTCACCGTCATCGTGCTCGGTTACTTTGCGCTGAATGGCGCCCTCAACGAGCTGCGGCTGGCGACGATCGATTACAACGTGCGGTATTCGCAGGAGACCTACCACGGGCCGGGGACCATCGTGCGTTATCTGTTCACGTTCCCGTTCGAGCGCGCCCGTGTCGAGTTCCTGTGGTTTCTCGGCGGCGCGGGAACATTGCTCCTGTTCCCCTGGCGCGACGCGCGGTCGATCGTAAGCCTCTCGTGGCTGGCGGCGGCGGCACTTTCGATTGCGGTGAACGGCAGCCGCGATCTTCCGAACTACTTCGTGCAGGCGGATCCACCCCTTGCGCTCGTTGCCAGCGCCGGTCTGGCGGCACTTGCGCATCGCGGCTGGACCGTGCGGATCGCCACGGCTGCCGTACTCGTCGCAGCGCTCGCGCGCGTTGGCGCCGAACAGCCACTGTGGGGCCTGCGCCTCGCTGGTCTTCCAGGGCTCGTGGAGAATTTGCAGTATGACCTGCGTTTCATCCGCGGCCGCGTCGATCGGCAAACCTATTTGGAACGGTTCAGGGGACAGAAACATGACGTGCCCGAGATCGATGCTCTGGTCCGCTACGTCGCGGCGAATACAGCCGCGGAAGATCCGATCATGGTGTTCGGATTCTCGGGCGGCAGCGTCTGCTGGAAGAGCCATCGCGTCAGTTCGTCTCGTTTCTTCTGGAGCCGGCCTGTCATCATCGAGTTTGCCGCCGATCATCCGGGTTACGGCTCCGCCGGACTGCTGAGCGATCTCATCGCGCGTCCCCCGGCGATCGTCGCGCTCCAGAAGGACGAGTGGGGATCGCGTGAGTTCTTCCTCGACACGCCGCGGCTGCACGCGTGGCTGCAGGAGGGCTACGTTCTGGATCACGAGACGCGAATGTTTTCGGTCTGGCGGCGAACGCCGCTGACGAGAGCCACTGGAAATTGACGCGTCACCACCTCTGTTCCATGATGCTCGGGTGAGTGTGTTCATCCATCAGCGGTTCGAGCAGGTCTTTCAGCGCGAGCCGCTCGTCCTCGTCGATGTCGGTGCGCGAGGCGGCCTGCGGCCGAACTGGCGCGCGGCGCAGCCGCACCTGAAAATCGTCGGGTTCGAGCCGGAGGCCGACGAGTTCGAGCGGCTGAATCGGCAAGCCGGCGCTGACGGGATGACCGTGTTCTTTCACGCCGCGCTCCACAAGCGTGCCGAGTCGCTGGTGCTGCATATCGCGCGAGACCGCGGCCTCACGTCCATCTTCGAGCCCAACCGGGCATTCCTCGACAGCTTTCCGGAAGCGGAGCGCTTCGATACCGTCGCCACCGCGGAGATGACGACCGACACGATGGACCACGTGCTCCACACGGGGGGAATCGGCGACGTCGACTTCGTCAAAGTCGACACACAAGGCAGCGAGCTGTTTATTCTTCAGGGCGGGGAGCAGACGCTTCGAAGGTCGGTCGTGGGCGTGGAAGTGGAAGTGGAGTTCGCGCCCGTCTACAGGAACCAGCCGCTTTTCGCGGACGTCGATGCGTATCTGCGATCGCTCGGTTTTTCGCTCTTCGACCTGCGGCCCTGCTACTGGAAGAGAGCCGATGGACGTACGGTCGGAGGACCGCAGGGGCAACTGATCTGGGCCGACGCCCTCTACCTTCGAGAGGTTACGGCGCTGCCCGAGCTCCTGAGCGAGCTCGAGCCCGCACGAAGAGCCGCGAAGTTACTGAAGTCACTCTCTGTATCCATTCTCTACGGCTACTTCGATTACGCCCTCGCGCTACTGACAGCATCAGGCAGCGTGCTGTCCGCGGAGGACCAGAGGGTCGCGCGCGAAGCCGTGTTGTCGGCGGGAAAAGAACGCGACCCGATGCCGACGTTCCCGGGTCGGACCCACGTGGCGCGCGCGGCGCGCCGGCTATGGAAATTGAGCGCCGAACGCAATCACGCCTGGTCGATCAGCGACGCGGAGCTGGGGAATCCTCGCTGACGGGCGGCTCCGGCGCCGTCGTCACCAGTTCTCCAGCCATTTCGACCTGCACCGACTCCGGCTCGGGCCGTTGCGCTCCGCCGCGCGCGCGAACACGCAGCCACGTGCTCTCCAGCACCCGCAGCTCGCCTGAATGGAAGAAACCGCTCACCGCCAGGACGCCGCCATACACGCACGCTGCGACACTGCCACGAACCAGGATCGCCGTGAGTGGATGCGAGGTCAGCGGGAACGCCGTAGCGGCTACGAACGCGAGGCCGCCGGATAGGCCAACCCTCGCGAGACGACCCCATTCATATCGAATGGGATAGACGGACTGAGAGAACGCGATCGTCACCCCTGCGAGAGTCGCGTAAGCAATGGTCTGCGACCACGCAGCGCCCATCAGTCCGAACCGTGGAATGAGCAGGACATTCGACGTGACGCTCGCGATGCCAGCGATGCCCGTCGCGATCGGATAACGCGAGGTGCGACGCGTGATGATCAGACCGATGGAGCCAACCAGATACAGTCCCTGGAACATGACGCCCAGAGCTATCCACGGGGTGACGAGCGCCGCCGAGTGAAATCGCGGGTGTGTCATGAAGCGGATCAGATCCGTGGACACCGAACAGAGCCCCGCTACCAGCAAGACGAGGACGGCCACGATATAGGTGGAGATCTTGGTATAGATGCTCTTCGCGTCCGGTTCCTTCATCACGCCGAGAAAGAACGGTGTCCACGCATACTCGAACGCGCTCAGAAACAGCTTCAGCGCGAGCCCGAACGTCGCCCCCATCGAGTAGAGGCCGACCTGGTCGAGTGTGCCGAAAGCTTTTAGGAAGTAGCGGTCGGCGATGCCGATCACCTGCTGCGAGAGGCTGTGTGGAATACGTGGCAGACCGAATTCGAGAGCCCCCCGGAGCACTGCCCTGGAAAACATCGGCCTGATGAGCGGCGCAAACCACCGCAGGAGTACGAGCGTGAACACCGCGGTAACGATCAGATCCGCGAGCACGATCCCCAGTACGCCGAGGCGCACCCCGACCACGAGCACCAGCCGCATGAGGAGCGTGCCGACGGATCGGCCGAATACGAGCGCGATGAACGTTCTCGACTGCTCGTTGATCCGAAGCACTTGCAGCGGAATGAAATAGAAGCCGACCACGAACGTGTTGAGGATCACGAGCGTGATCAGCGTCGCGTTCTCTCGTGAGCCGAGAAGCTCGCCGCTCAACCACGGCGCAGCGGCGATCGCGCCGGCCAGCAGCAGACCGTTCGCACACAGCAGGAAGCCCAGGATCGTGCTGGCCAGCCGCTGCCGCGAGCGCGTGTCCGTGTAGTCGTAATACATGCGCATGAAGGCGGTGTCGACTCCCCAGCGGAAGAGGATCTTGGCCACCGCCTCGATCATCAGCAGCATCGCGATCACGCCGTAATCCTCCGGGGAGAGGACGCGCGTGTAGATCGGCAACAGCAGCAGATTGGCAAGCGAGGTCGCGACGTCGCCCAGGCCGTAAACGGCGAGACTGCTGAAGAGCGCTTTCAGACGCGAGAGCACGCGGCGAGGGTCAGAGCGGAGGGTGAACGGACGGCAGGAGCGTTGCGACCCGCGCCGACGACAACCGCTCGTAACGGCGCGATGGCGAACGCCGACCGGTGAGACGGAGCCGGTACAGGTCCCGCAGCTGCAGGAGATAGCCCAGCGCCTCTCGCAGGCTCATCTTGCTTTCGCCAAGCTCGCGGTCGTCGAAGCGATACGGCACTTCCACCAGGCGCTCGGGCCAGGCGCGAACGATGATCTCGAGGCAGATCTTGAATCCTCCCGCCTTGATGGTCAGGCCTTCGATCACTGGCCGGCGAATCATGAAGAAACCGGAAGCGGCATCGCGGATCGGCGAGAGCGGTCGCGCCAGCGCGCACGCCAGTTGAGAGAGCACACGGCGCTTGAACGGCCAGCTCGGTGTGCTCCCGCCAGGCACATACCGGCTCGCGACGACGATGTCGGCGCCGGTGGCTTCGATCGTCGCGAGCAGGCTCGGGACCAATGACGGCGGGTGGCTGAAATCGGCGTCCATGACGCCGACGATCGGCGCCGTCGACACCTTGAATCCCTCCATCACGGCGGTGCCCAGGCCCAGCTTGCCGGCGCGATGGACCACGCGGACAGGTCGCGTGCGCGCAAGGTCGTCGGCAACGGCTCCCGTACCGTCCGGAGAATTGTCATCGACGATGACCAGCTCCAGGCCGATACCGTGCGGTGCACAGGCAGCAAACAGCGCGTCGGCCAATGGCGCGATGCCTTCGCGCTCGTTGTACGTCGGCACGACCATGGTGAGATCCGGCCGCTTGTCATGAGACGCCATCTGCTGGGCTCCAGCGGGTACTATAAATCACCGTGCCTTCATTGATCCGGCGCGCGACACGATCGCACGCCGTGCTCACCTGTGCCATCGCACTGTGCCTCGCGACCACGTTGCGTGTCGTCTGGCTCACCAGCGATCCGCCCACCCACGCCACCGTCGGCATCGTCTGGCACGACGAAGGCGCGTGGACCCACAATGCACGCAACCGTGTTTTGTGGGGTGCCTGGAGGACGGACGAATGGAACCCGATGTTCCTCGCACCGGTGTTCACGGGACTCGAATACCTGGCGTTCGAGGCATTCGGGGTTGGCACCTGGCAGGCTCGTCTGGTGCCGGTCGCCTCGGGAATCGCCTCCGTGGCGCTGATTGCCATCGGGCTTGCGGCCGTTTCGGGCGGGCGCGCGGCGGCGATCGGCGCCCTTCTGCTCGCGACCAATTATGTCTTCGTGATGTGGAATCGCGCGGCGCTGATGGAGTCGACGATGACGGCGCTCATCGTTGCCAGCTGGACCGCATACGCGGCCGCTGAACGCTGGCCGCGGTTGGGGTTTCTTGCCGGATTCGCCGTCGTGGCCGCATGGTTCACAAAAGCATCCGCCGCCTTCTTCATACTGGCCATTGTCGGCGATTGCGTGTTGACGCTGGCGCTGGCGCGCTGGCCAGCGGCGCGACAGCGGATCGCCGCATCAGAGCCCGGCGCCGCCGCCGTGAGCGCAGCCATCTGGACGCTCGCAGGTCTTCTTGCCGCCGCCGCACTGGCGCTGGTCTTGTTCGTCATGCCCCACTGGCAAGAGTACCGTTTCTATACCTGGCAGATGTCCGTGGTACGCAAGCCGGCGTACACGCTGCGGGCGTTCGTGGATCGCGCGTCGTGGCTTCCCATCGTCCACGACTTTTTCACGCGGATGTGGCTGGTGTTGGGGCTTGCGGCGCTCGGGACAATCACGATCGCCGCCCGATGGCGCAACGCAACCCCGGCAGAACGAATGCTCGTCTGGTGGCTCCTCCTGGGGCTGGTCGAACTGGTCGTGCACGATTCGGGCAATGAACGCAGGTACATCATGTTCGTGCCCGCGCTCGTGGCACTTGCGGCCGTGTTCCTCGGCCGCACCACCACCATTCAGATGCCGGACGAAGCATCCACGGCACGCGCTCGTTGGCTGCTGCTCCCGCTCCTCCTTCTGATGGCATACCTCGTGTTCGGGAGCATCATTCGGCTCGCGTTCCTGTACGAGGTCGGGCCGAACGTCAGGCTATCGGCGGCCGCCGCGGCGTTGATGGTTGCGGTTCTCCTGGTCCGATGGCGTCTGGTGATCGTGTGGTTCGCGCGACAGCAGATCAGCACGCGGGGCGCCATTGTGGTCGTGACCATCGCCGTTGCGGGGGATCTCGCCCAGTATGCGCAGTGGGTGACCCATCGCACCGAGAACAATTACCGCGCATCGATCGAGCTCGGCCGCGTGCTGGCGCCTGGCACCCTCGTGCAGGGAAAGCTCGCGAATGGTCTCTCGCTCGAAAACCGCATCCGACCGCTCTTCATCGGCCATGGCTTCGGCAACTTCGAGGACCGGAAAAACCGTGAGGACGTGCGGTATATTCTGAGTTATATCGCGCCCAGAGTCGGGTACGAAGGATCGCAGATCCTCGACGTGCTCGACGCGTATCCCAACCGCAAGATCATCATGACCTTCGAGGTGGCGGAAACCGCCACCGGCCACGATCGGGCCGCCCTCATCGACAAGTTCGGCACGACCGGCAGCACGCACGCACAGACGACCGGTCGTGCGAACCATTGACGATCGCGCCATCAAGGCGCACGCCCATCTCCGCTTCCGGTCCGAGCGCGATTACGCGCTCTTCGAGTACTACCGCAGTGCGAAAGTCATCGCATTCCTGGACCGCGTGGGGGTGCGGCTGACTGGACGGATCCTCGATGCCGGCTGCGGCGGCGGTGGCATGCCGCTCTCGCTCGCTGAGGAGGCACAGCTCGTCGTCGGCATCGACCCCGTTGAACGATTCCCGGACGCGGGCGTCGTGCTCGGTCGCGAGCGGTCGCTGCGGAACCTGCACTTCGCGCTCGCGGACGGGATGTACCTGCCATTTCGAGATGGCACGTTCGACGTGGTGCTGTCCCACGCCGTCATCGAGCACGTGGCCAACGCGCCGCTCTACCTGCGCGAGTGCGCCAGAGTGCTCGCGCCAGGTGGACGCCTGTATCTCTCGACCGCACCGTACCTCTCATTTGCCGGAGCGCACCTGCCGCGATTGAAGATTCCGGTGCCCCTGCATCTCATCGCCGGACGGAGGGTCGCCTTTGCGACATTCCAGTTCCTTGCGCGTTATGCGCCGTGGACTCTGAAGGAACCGGCCAACGAAAACTCGTTCATCAAGGCGGCGCGGCGGGGAGAGCGCAAGCACGACGATCTGCTCGAGCTCGTCACCGTTCAAAGCCTGCGCCGGCAGATCGCGGACGCGGGCCTGCGGGTCGTCCGCGAGGAGCTGTCACCGACGGCCACGGTCCGCCGGATGCCAGCGCCCGTCGCGCGCTGGCTGCGGGGGAGCCCGTTGACCCAGAACGCGTTGATCAGCACCATGGAGTACGTCCTCGAAAGGGCTGAACGGTAGTGGCAGACATCGATCGATACCGGCCGGACGACAAGCGCGCGGTAGAGGCGCTCTATCGCCGTGTGTTCGGCCACGATGCCGCTGAGTCGAGCCGCCTGCGATGGGAATGGCAGTACCGTAAGAACCCGAACAATCCCGGGCATGAACCGGAGATCTGGATCGCGCGTGAAGGCCCGGCAATCGTGGGCCAGTACGCCACGATGCCCGTCCGCCTCTCGCTGGGATCGCGCGAAGTGCAGGGTTCGTGGGGTATGGACGTGATGGTCGCCCCGGAGCGACAGCGGCAGGGCCTCGGCGAGCTGCTGTTCCGAACGTGGGACCGCAACGTCGGCGCGTCCCTCGGCCTCGGCCTGTCAGACTCCTCCTATCGCCTGTTTCAGAAGCTGCGCTGGCCCGATGTCGGCCCAGTGCCATGTCTGGTCAAGCCGATGACGCGGCGAGCGCTGCGGCGGCCGAACTGGCCGATGGGGCTGAATCGGCTGGTTTCAGTCGTGACCCTGCCGGTCGTGAAGATCGTCGCGCGCAGCCGCCCCCTCGGCGCGGACGTTCGGATGATCCAGCGATTCGATGACAGCTTCACCACTTTATGGGAGGAACTGGCGCCGAAATTCGGTCTTGCGGTACGCCGTGACGCGGCGTATCTGAACTGGAAGTACGTGACCGCCCCCCACGTCCGTTATCAGATCGCGGCGTTGCGCCGCAACGATCGCAACGTCGGCTACGCGGTCTACCGCCATTTCGTCGAGCCGCGCGGCCGCGTCACCCTTCTCGTCGATTTCCTGACGGATCCCGCCGATGAGACCGGCATCGCCACCCTTCTGCGCTGGGTCGATCGTGAGGCGCGACAGGCGGACTCGGACAAGATCCGCACGTTCGCCATGCACGCGGGGTTCAGGAAGGTACTGCGGAAGTCCGGCTACTTTCTCGTCAAGTCGACGATGGAGTTCGTCGTGAAAGTGAACGGCGTCCCCGTGGAGCCGGCGTTCTACGACCGCACCGACGACTGGCACATCACGCTCGGCGATTCGGATCAGGATCGATGAAGCACGTGCGCACGTGACCATGCATCTCCTCGTCGGAATCGACACCGAAGGTGACAATCAGTGGAGCGCGGAGGCGCGGCGGAACCAGCGGTTCGAGAACATTTACGCGCTGCCGCGGCTGCATGCGCTGTTCGCCCGTCACGGCGTCCGCCCCACATACGTCATCACGTATCCTGTTGCCACCGATCCGGCATCGGCGGAGGTCCTGCGCCAGTTGAGAGAACGTGGGGACTGCGAGATCGGCGCGCACCATCACGCGTGGGAAACGCCCCCATGCACGGAGGCCGACATCCAGCGGCATCCATATGCGTCGGTGCTGCCGCGCGAGCAGTTCGAAGCGCAGCTCGAGCGGCTGACCGCGGCAATCACCGAGGCGATTGGTGAACGGCCCGTCTCGTACCGCTCGGGACGCTTCGGATTCTCAGCCGACCACGTCGCCGGGCTCGAGCGGTGTGGTTACCAGGTCGAATCGAGCGTGGCACCGCTGTTCTACGAATCGCACAAGGGCGGTCCCGAGTTCGTCGAGGCGCCGCTGAAACCGTACTTCCTCGCCTACGACGCGGCGACACGGCCCGGCGGCAGCAGCGTCCTCGAGGTGCCGGTCTCCGCGGCGCTCAACCGGCAACTCCCCCGATTCCTGCAGTTCGCCTACGCGCGCGCGCCGAGGCCGTATATGACGAAGCGCACATTGCGCGCGCTGGGTCTGCTGCGCATGCGCTGGCTGCGGCCGTCCTATTCATCGCTGGATGACATGATCGCCCTGGCGAAGGACCTCTCGCGCTGGAACGAACCGGTCCTGAACCTGCTGTTCCACTCGAGCGAAGCGATCGTCGGCGGCAGTCCATACAATCGCACCCAGGCCGAACTGGACGCGTTCTGCGACCGGCTCGAGCGCTTCCTCTCGTTCGCGACGCGTGAGCTGCACGCCGTGCCGGCGACGTTCGCAGAATTCAGATCCGCCTACGTGTCGGGCGCGCCATAGCGGCCCTTCACTGAGCCGCATGCGCATTCTTCACGTCACGCCACACCTTCCGCCCGATCAGGCGGCGAACGCGCTACTGCCATGGCAGCTCGGGAACTGGGCGCGCGACGAAGGGGCCGACATCGAGTACGTTGCGCACCCACCTCGCGGCGGCGGTCACGCACCGCTGGCAGGCCCCGTCGGATGGCTGCCGCGGTCCCGTGGTGGCGCGCTCGCACGGGCGCTGAAGATCTCATCCACTCTTGCCGCCTACCGCATCCGGCGCACCTTGGTTCCTCGCATCGCCCAGGCCGACGTGATCCATGTGCACAGCAACGGTCTGCTCGCGGAGCTCGCGGTACTGCTCGCCAGGCAGATGGGCAAACCGGTCGTCCTGACGCTCTACGGCACGGAGATCTGGCATTACGCGCCGAAGAAGATGGGACCAGACCTGTTTACGCGGGCCTATCACGCCGCCTCGTACGTGACGTTCTATAGCGACCGCCTGATGGTGCGCGCTCAGGAGCTCGGGCTTGCACGCAGGCGTATCAAGACGATCTATCCGCCCGTCGCCGACACCTTCACCTGGCACGACGAGGACGCGCAGCGGCAGGCACGCGCCTCGCTCGGCATCCAGAGCGCCCATCTGCTGCTGAACGTGAAGCGGCTTCATCCGCTTGCGGGCCAGCGGTACCTCATCGAGGCGATGAACGAGATCATCCGGCTGCACCCGGACACGCGGCTGGTCATCTGCGGCACCGGTGCGTTGCTGGACGAGCTGAAGTCCGTGACTCGGTCGGCGGGCGTCGAACGCCACGTGACGTTTGCCGGCATGATCGACAACAGCGCCATTGCGCGCTATTGCGCAGCAGCCGACCTCTTCGTGCTGCCCTCCCTCCTCGAGGCGCTGCCGACGGTGGCCGTCGAAGCGCTCGCGTGCGGGACGCCGGTGCTGTCGAGCGACAACCCCGGAGGCCTCGAGCTGAGCGACGTCTTCGGCACCGACGTCGCGATCGTGCCGCGAGAGCAGCCACTGGCGCTAGCGTCCGCGATCGGCGACTTCCTCCGCAACAAGCGACGCACCCTCCGCGCGACACGCAGCGTCATCGATCGTGAGTTCAGGCCGAAGGCTGTCGCATCGCAGTACTGGCAGGTCTACACTGAAGCGCAGGAGCAGCCCTGAGGAGCAGACATGGCGTTCATCGACAGGATCAGCAGCGACCTCACCTCGGCGATGCGCAGCCGCGACCAGTTGAAGCTGGGCGCATTGCGGATGGCCAAGGCCGCCTTGATGAACCGCGAAGTGGAACGCGGTCGCGCGCTCGATGACGCGGAGTCACTGCAGGTCATCGCGTCGCTGATCAAACAGCGGCGCGATTCCTTCGAGCAGTTCGACAAGGCAGGGCGGAAGGACCTCGCCGACAAGGAGCAGGCGGAGATCGTCGTGCTCGAAACGTACCTGCCACCCCCAATGGATGTGGCGCAGCTCGAACGCATCGTCGACGAGGCCATTCGCGAAACGGGCGCGGCGTCGCAGAAGGATATGGGCAAGGCTATGAAGGCGGCGATGGCCCGTCTCGCAGGCGCGCAGGTGGATGGAAAGGCCGTCAGCGAGCTCGTCAAACGCAGGCTCTCAGGTGCGTGAGAAACAGCAAACCTTTGTGAAGGGTCGCTCGTCTAATCGAATGAAAGGCACGCACAAGCCTCTCATCCATCCTCCATCAGGCTCCTGTCGCAAGACAGGAGCCTTCTTTTTTGCTCGCGCGTCCCGCTTTCGAGACGCGCACTGTCCGCTCACTGCGAAAGCGGACGGTGCCGCGGGCGTATGTCAAGCTTGTAAAGTCTCTGCATGAGCTCGCGCCTCGCCAAGTCGGCCGGATTGATCGGCCTTGCCACGATGACGAGCCGCGTGCTCGGGCTGGCTCGCGAAACGGTTCTTGCGGCGGTGTTCGGCGCGAGCGCCAGCATGCAGATGGATGCGTTCAACGTCGCCTTCCGCATCCCGAACCTGTTGCGGGATCTGTTCGCCGAAGGAGCGATGACGGCAGCGTTCGTCCCAACGTTCACCCGCACTCTCGAGACGCAAGGCAGGGAAGCGGCGTGGCGCGTCGGCAACCTGGTCATGAATGCATTACTCGTCGTCACGGGTGTGCTCGTCGTCGCCGGGATGATCTTCGCGCCAGGTATCACGCTCGCGCTTGCCGACGAAAAGTTCACGAGCCGTGAGGGTGCGCTCGATCTCACCATCCAGTTGACGCGGATCATGCTGCCGTTCCTTACGACGCTCGCGGTGGCCGCGGCGATGATGGGGATGCTCAACTCGCTGCGGCGGTTCTTCGTTCCGGCTCTCTCGCCGTCGATGTTCAATGTGGCATCTATCTTCAGCGCAGTGGCGCTGGTGCCGTTGATGCCGCGCTTCGGTCTCGAACCAATCGTCGGGATCGCGGTGGGGACGTTGCTCGGTGGCCTCGGACAGATCCTCGTGCAGTGGCCCAGTCTGCGTCGCGAAGGCTTTCGCTTCCAGCCCATCGTCAGCTTCAGGGATCCTGTCGTGCGCGAGATCCTCCGCCTGATGGCCCCGGCGACGTTCGGGCTCGCCGCGGTGCAGGTGAACGTGTTCGTCAACACCCACCTTGCGACCGGGCAGGAGCAGGGGGCCGTCTCCTGGCTGCAGTACGCATTCAGGCTGATGTACCTGCCGATCGGCCTGTTCGGCGTCTCGATCGCTACCGCATCGCTGCCAGACATCTCGCGACACGCCGCGACGGACGATCTGCGCTCGATCCAGACCACCGTCTCCCGCGCGCTGCGGATGATGCTGATGTTGAACGTGCCCGCGACGATCGGGCTCATGGTGCTCGCCGAGCCCATCGTCGCGCTGATCTACCAGCGTCGCGCTTTCACGGCCTACGACACCGCGTCCACTGCCGCTGCGCTGATGTTCTACGCGCCAGGACTCCTCGGCTACTCGGCGGTCAAGATCGCGTCGCCGACCTTCTACTCGCTCCGCGACAGTCGCACGCCCGTGATCGTCAGCGTGATCTCGATCGCGGCGAACCTCGCGATCAATCTTGTTCTCGTGAGGGTCCTTGGCTACCGGGGCCTCGCACTGGGCACGGCGAGCGCCGCGATCCTCAATGCCGTGGTGCTGCTGTGGCTGCTGCACGGACGGCTCGGCGGTCTCGACGGTCGACGCGTGACAACGGCGTTCGTCAAGATCACGTGCGCATCCGTGTTCATGGGCGTTGCCGCGTACTTTGCGGCGGCATGGCTGGGCGGATTGCCCTCACTGCATGGTGAAACAGGAAAGTTCGTGCGGGTCTCCCTCTCCATCGTGACTGCCCTCATCGCGCTCGCCGTGTCCGCAAGGCTGCTCCGTATCGACGAATTCACTGACGCGACGGCGCGCGTCGTGCAGAGATTCAGGCGCTGAATGACGTCCGGCTGGCGCCTGCATCCCACAGTTCTGCTGATGGCCTCCGCCCACATGATGGTGGACGGCTACGGCAACATTCTGGCGCCGCTTCTGCCACTGCTCATCACGCGTCTCAATTTGAGTCTCGCCGCGGCCGGAACGATGACCATGCTGTATCAGCTTTCGGCATCGGTGGCGCAGGTTGGGTTCGGACACCTGGCGGACCGGTGGCGCCCTCGACTGCTGGTGATGGCCGGGCCCGTGATCTCGGTGGCGGTGCTGAGCCTCGTCGGCCTCTCGACAACGCCGGCGATGCTTGGCGCCATCCTGGTGCTGGGAGGTCTGGGGGGAGCGGCCTTTCACCCGCCGGCCGCAACGCTTGCACACCAGCTTGGTGGTGAGCGGCCGGGGCTGGCCATGTCGTTCTACATCTCAGGGGGCACGCTCGGCTTCTCGCTCGGCCCGCTGATGTTCGCGCCTTTTGCGCAGCACATCGGCATCGAGTGGACGCCCATTCTCGCGCTGCCCGGCCTCGCGGTCGTCACGTTCTTCATCGCGCGCGTGCCGAAGATCGAGTGGGCGGCGCATTCGAGTCAGGGTCTGCGGGCGCTCCGTCCGTACGCAGCGCCGCTCGGGTTGCTCTATTTGATCGTTGTCCTAAGAACTATGACTTCGATTGCGTTCGCCACGTTTCTACCGGTGATGCTGACTCGGCGTGGAATGAGCGTCGGTGGCGCGGGCGCCGTCGTCGCCGCCTATCTGTTTGCGGGTGGTCTCGGCGGGTTCTTCGGTGGGCCCGCGGCGGACCGCTGGGGGCCGAAGACGGTCATCGCCTGGTCGCTGGTCGCCGCAACCCCGTTTCTGCTCGCCGCGCCGATGCTGTACGGTGCCGCGTTCGTCGTCATTCTCGCGATTGGCGGGTTCTTTCTCCAGTCCACGCTGCCCGTAAACGTGATTTTCGGACAGGCCATCGCGCCCGTCAGCGCTGCCACGGTGTCATCGCTGATGATGGGCTTTGCGTGGGGGACCGGCGGCATGACGGTTCCGTTGACGGGCTTCGTTGCGGACAGGATCGGCATCGAACGCACGCTGATTGCCCTCGCGCTCGTGCCGCTGCTTGCCGCCGCGTGCGCACTACCGCTGCCCGGCGGACGAATCGGACGTCACCGCGCGCAAGCGGTCGAAACTCCAGACGTCTCGATTTAGGATCGCGCAAGTCATCGGACCCGCCGGCCCCAGCGCCCGATCCTGCGTGGTACGATAGTTTCTTTCACGAACTGCGATGCGACGTTACGGCCCTGCCACATCAATGGCGTATTCCTTCGGTCCGGGTCCCATAACCCCGGCTGTGAAGGCCATCATCTGGGCGAACATCGCGTTGTTCGTCGTTTCGCTGTTTTACCGCGACATCATTCACTACCTCGGCCTCACGCCCGCCGCTGTTCTCCAATGGGGATGGATCTGGCAGCCCGCGACGTACATGTTCCTGCACGCGGGCGCGATGCACATTCTCTTCAACATGCTGGGCATCTGGATGTTCGGCGTCGAGCTCGAGCGGATGTGGGGAACGCGGTTCTTCGCACGCTACTATGCGATCACCGGCGTCGGTGCCGGGCTCACCGCGATCGGCGCGTCGTTGCTCCCCGTCGACGCGCTGCAGGCGACATATGCGTTGCCTACGATCGGCGCGTCGGGGGCGCTGTACGGCTTGCTCCTGGCCTTTGCCATGTACTTCCCGGATCGGCCGATCCTCATGTTCCTGCTCTTCCCGATCCCGGCGAAGTATTTCGTGATGATCCTTGGCGGGCTCGCGTTTCTCGTCTCGCCGGGCAGCCAGGTCTCGAACTCGGCGCATCTTGGCGGGCTGCTGTTCGGCTACGTGTACCTGAAGAGCCGGCAGGGCGGCGGCGGCAGCATCAGCGCGGAGATCAAATACCGCTACCTGAAATGGAAGATGAACCGCCTGCGCAGAAAGTTCGACGTCTACTCGGGTGGCCGCTCAGACTGGGACAAACACGTTCACTGATAACTTGCGATGCTGAAGGCTGCATGTTCGGCATTCAGCGTTCAGCATTCAGTCGTCAGCCTTGCGATGAAAGTAGGCATCCGTCCCATCGAGCCAGTCCTGGCGGATCGGGCTGAAAAGATCCAGTTCGAAGGTATCGTCCAGCGCTTCGGCCTGGTGCTCTACCCATGACGGGATGTGCAGCACTTCCCCTTCGCGCACAGTGATTTCTTCCCCGCCGATCAGGAACTTCAGCGCTCCCTGCAGTACGTACGTCATCTGCTCGCTTTCGTGCGAGTGCATCGGCACCAGCGCCCCCTTCTTCAAGTAGATCTGCGCCAGCATCTCGCGAGCGCCGGTGACGATCTTGCGCGAGATCATCTCGGTGACCTTTTCCAGCTCGATCTCATCCCAGCGGTGAAGCTTGGCGGCCTGGCTCACGGAACCTGCTTTCTGAAAGGGCGATGGAAGCGCGGACTATAATTGCCTGTTCCTGAAACCCGTATCTTACGAGGGAATCTCCAGGCATGAAAGCGACCGCAATCAGCAACGGCGCCGGGGCGCAGACGGCACGCGCAGCGACGACCTTCCAGGGGCTCGAGCGCGAGGACCTGCTGCGTGCGTACCGGACGATGGTTCTGTCGCGGAAGATCGATGACAAGGAGATCCAGCTCAAGAATCAGAGCCTCATTTTCTTCCAGATCAGCGGTGCCGGCCATGAGGCGGTGCTGGTTGCGGCCGGGATGCAGCTGAAGGCCGGTCACGACTGGTTCCATCCGTACTACCGCGACCGCGCGCTGTGCCTGACGCTCGGGATGACGCCGCTCGAGATGCTGCTGAGCGCCGTCGGCGCCAAGGACGACCCGAACTCCGGCGGGCGCCAGATGCCCTCGCATTGGGGACACAAGGCGCTCAACATTGTTTCCCAGTCGAGCCCGACTGGTACGCAGTGCCTTCAGGCGATAGGCTGTGCCGAGGCCGGTGGTCTCTACGAAAAGATCACGAACATCGAAGGGCGCGAGTCCAGGTTCCGCGACGACGAAGTCGTCTACACCTCCATCGGCGAGGGGACGTCGAGCGAAGGCGAGTTCTGGGAGTCGCTGAACCAGGCGTGCATCGGCAAGCTCCCCGTCGTCTACATGATCGAAGACAACGGATACGCGATCTCGGTGCCGGTGGAAGTCCAGACGGCCGGTGGTGACCTCTCCAAGCTCGTCTCATCGTTCCCCGGACTTCTGGTGCAGACGGTCGACGGCACCGACTTCCTCGCGAGCTACAGGGCCGCCGGCGAAGCCATCGCTTACGCGCGCGCGCGCCGTGGCCCGGCGCTCGTGCACGCGAAGGTCATCCGCCCCTACTCGCACTCGCTGTCCGACGACGAGAAGCTGTACAAGACGAAAGAGGAGCGCGCCCAGGAGTCGAAGCGCGACCCGATCGTGCGTATGGCGACGTTCCTGGTTTCGGAAGGTCTCGCCACCGAACCCGAGCTCGAGGCGCTGGTCAAGGAAATCGAGCAGGAGGTCAACGCTGCCTCCGACGCGGCGGTGAAAGCCGAAAAGCCGGCGCCTGATACGGCCACTCTGTATGTTTACTCCCCTGATGTCGATCCGTCATCGGATGCGTTCCGGACGGATCCTGCACCCGAGGGGAAGCCTGACACGATGGTCGCGGCGATCAATCGAACCCTCAAGGACGAGATGGCGCGCGAGCCGCGCATCGTCGTGTTCGGAGAGGATGTGGCGGACGCGAGTCGCGAGTCGGCGCTGGAGTCGGTGCCGGGCAAAGGAGGCGTGTTCAAGGT
>Ga0247829_10000194_pt1 | contig 20194 bp, 19 predicted proteins | sample 12C_Control_Day4_FD_207765 | JGI IMG/M metagenome (GOLD analysis project Ga0247829, IMG submission 207765) | Soil microbial communities from agricultural site in Penn Yan, New York, United States - 12C_Control_Day4 | ecosystem: Environmental > Terrestrial > Soil > Agricultural land | place... | reverse complement strand
CACGCACGGCCGACGCCCCGCCGCGCTGGGTGATCAAGAAGACCACCAGCGGCACGACGGGAGTGCCGGTCGCGGTGCGCTACAACGCGGAGTCACGCCACTGGCGCGATGCGACGCGCTGGCGGGCGTACGGCTGGGCCGGATACCGCATCGGGATGCGCGCCCTGCACTACTGGGGGGCGGGGCCGGCGCCCGACGGGTGGATGAAGCGCAAGAAGATCGCGCTCGATCGCGCGCTCAAGCGCGACTTCTACATCGACTGCACACCACGCGGCGAGGCGCCGATGGCCGCGGCCGTCGAGCAGCTGCGGCGGTTCCGGCCGCACGTGATGGTCGCGTACGCGTCGGGCGCGGCGGCGCTGGCCCGGTTCGTCGACGAGCGAGGCCTGCGCGACTGGGAGGCGTTCCCCGTGCTCGTCGGCGCGGAGCGCTTGTGGCCGCACGACCGCGCGGCGATCGAACGCGCATTCGGCCCGGCGTTCGAGACCTACGGCTCGCGCGAGGTGATGCTGATGGGCTCGGAGTGCGAGGCGCACGATGGCCTGCACGCCTCGATGGAGACCATGATCATCGAGCTCGTCGTGCGCGACGGCGAGCGCGCGCGGCCCGCGCGGCCCGGCGAGCTCGGCGAGGTCGTGGTCACCGACCTGCACAACCTGGCCTGCCCGATGATCCGGTACGTCACCGGCGATCTCGCGCTCGCGCGGGAACCCGCGCCGTGCGGGTGCGGCCGGCAGCTGGATCGGTTCGGGCCCGTCGAGGGTCGCGTGACCGAGACGCTGCGCGACGGCCACGGCAACCCGGTCGGTGGGCTCGTGTTCAACATCCTGTTCGGGGTGATGGATCATGTCGCGCGCAAGTTCCAGGTCATCCAGCGGCGCGACGGCAGCGTGGTGATGAAGGTCGTGCCCAACGTCGGTGATCGACTGCCCGAGGCCGAGGCCCGCAAGGTCCACGCGTTCGCGCAGAAGTACCTGCCCGCGACGCCGTTCTCCGTCGAGTACGTCGACGACATTCCGCTCACCGCGGCGGGCAAGCGCAAGGTCGTCATCGTGGAGGTATGATCGCGGCGTGGTCCGCGTCCCGCTCGTCGTCGTCACAGGCTTTCTCGGAAGCGGGAAGACCACGCTCGTGAACCGCCTCCTCGCGCGGCGCGCCGAGCGCGGCGACACGACGAAGCTGGGCGTCATCGTGAACGAGCTCGGCGAGGTCGGCATCGACGGCACGCTGCTCGGCGGCGAGCGTGCGCGGCAGATCGAGCTGCCCGGCGGCTGCGTGTGCTGCGTGCTCGGCGACGAGCTCGACACGACGCTGCTCGAGCTCGTGGATCAGAATCCGTCGCTGTCGGCGATCGTCCTCGAGACCACGGGGGTCGCGGAGCCGCTGCCGATCGCGTGGGCGGTGCGCCGGGCCCCGGTCGCGGAGCGCGTGCGGCTCGCGGCCGTGGTGACCCTCGTCGACGCGCTGCACTTCGTCGGGTCGCGGAAGGTGTCGGCGGCGGTGGACGCGCAGGTCGCATACGCGGATGTCGTGCTCGTGACCAAGTCGGAGATCGCGCACGACCACGACACCCGTGCCGCGATCGCCGCCGCTCGCGAGCTGGCACCGCAGGCCCTGATCCGTGAGGGATCCACCGACGATCACGCGAGCTGGCTCGAACAAGCGCTCGCAGATCCCACGCTCGAGGCCCCCACGAACGGGGAGGACCACGGGCACGTTCACGACGACAGCTGTCGGCATCCCGACAAGGCAGCTCACGGAATCGACACCGTGTGGCTGCCGGTGCGCGAGGTGGTCGACCTGGAGGAGCTCGAGGACCAGCTGGCCACGCTCCCCGACAACTACGTGAGGATCAAAGGGATCGTGCGCTCGGTCGACGCGCGCGACGGCGCCCCCAGAAACGGCTGGACGGTGATTCACCGAGTCGGGCTGCGGGTGTCCAGCGAGCCGGTTGACCCACCTAACTTCGAGGAGGGGCGCCTGGTTGCGCTTGGCCCGGGGGTCGCGCGTGAGCCGCTGGCGGCGTGCGTCGAAGCGGCGGCGACGTGAGCTCCACGTGAACCGGGCATCCACCTTGCTACGTGCGTCGTACGTATCGATGGTGGGCCGCTGGTCGATCCTTGCCTTGACCATCCTTGCCGCATGTGGCGAGGAGAGGATCGAGGTGCGCGCCGCCGGGGCCACGGACTACAACCAGCGCGCGCTCCAGAAGGCGGTCGACGAGTTCGTCACGGAGGGGCGCACGCCGGCCGCGTACAGCGAGCTGGCCAAGAGGGTCCTCGAGCTGCGGTCGGGCATGGACCGCACCGTCGCGCGCGAGGCCGAGCTACGGCTCGTCGTGCTCGCGCTCGCTCCGGTGCAGTCGGTGCAGGCCAAGCCGATGGCCGAGCAGGTCGAAGCGCTCGCGCTGACCGTGTGGCCGACGCTGCTCGCACCGCCGATCGAAGCCGACGAGGTGCTGATCAAGCGCGACGAGAAGGCCGTGCACGTGTATCCGCGTGGCGGCGAGGACGCGCGTGGGTACCTGCAGCGCCTGTGTGGCGGCGTCCTCGCGGGCGACTGCAAGCAGCTCGTCCCCGAGTACCAGGGCGCGGCGATCGCGGCGCTGGCGACGCGCCACGCGATGGAGCGCGTGCGCAACGCCGTCACCGACTGCGTGATGTGCGGTGCGGAGCCCGGCTGGCACGACGCCGTGCTCACCTGGGAGTCGCTCGATCGGCAGGCGCACGCGTGGCTGCCCGACATCGAGCGGCGCGGCGCGCCCGACAACTGGCCGATCGCCGGCACCGCCGCCGAGTCCGGCACCGAGCTCGCAGATCCGACGGCGCTCTGGCGCGAGGCCGAGATCAACGCGCTCGGCGAGGTCGTCGTCGGCGGTCAGCGCTACATCGGCGAGGAGCGGATCGCGGCGCTGCGCGAGCTGCGCGCCGACGCGCGTACGATCACGCTCCACCTACGCCCCGAGCTGACGCTCGCGCAGGTCAAAGGCATCCTCGCCGATGCCACGAAGTCCGGCGCGACCAAGGTCGCGATCGTCGCGCGCCAGCCCGAGTACCCGTGGGAGCGCCGCATCTACTGGCTCTCGCTCTCGGGGTCGACGCGGGTGGGACTGCGCCCGACGGACTCGCTGCAGCTGCTGCTCCACACGATCGATCACGTGGCCTCGCCCGGCGCCGTCGCGCGCGTCGACTGACTGCCCGACCGACCGCGCCCCGGCCGCGCGACGAGCGACCCGAAGGGGGCGCTAGGTTCGGAAATCACTTCGGTTTGTGTCGTTCGATCTGGTGCCGGGATAGGCTCGTACATCCTCCATGCGCGTCGGGAGCCAGCAACAGCACAGGCGCACCCTCGCGGTGGCGACGGTGCTGCTGTGGCTCGCCGCGGTCGAGGTGCTGCCGAACCTCCACCTCGCGTTTCACGACGACGACCACACGCACGCGGCCGACGGAACGATCCACGCGGTCGCGGCCCACGCGCACGAAGAGCATGACCACGGCGGCGGGGCGCATCGGCACCGGCATCCGTATCCTCGCCTGCGCGCGCACCACGATCACGCGCACGACACCCATGCCCCGCGCCGCGATGCGCCCGGCGAGCTCGCGTTCGATGAAGCCGGGGTGGGCCACGCTGCCCTGGGCATGGCGCACCGCGCGCTCGCCACGCTCGAGCCTCCGCCGCCGGTGGTGGCGCCGGTCGGCGCACCCGTCGCGACCGCATGGACGCATCCGTTCACTTCGTGCCCGGTAACGAGCACGTCGCTCGCGCGGCCAAACGCGCGCGGTCCGCCGCGAGCCTGAGACCCTGATCGCTGCGTTCGTCATCGTCGCGTGCCGCGTGCGCGCGAGGCGGCGTTCGTCCATCCACGTCTCGACTCCAACGGAGGACGCTTGCGTCCAACGATTCCCCTCGTGCTCGCGCTCGCCGCGCGCGCACACGCCGAACCCAGACCCTCGACCGCCGCGGAAGCGATCGACCCCGTGCTCGCGATGTACATCGCCGAGGCGGAGGCGCACGCCGACGCGCACCCCGAGACGATCCTCGTCGACGGCGACGCGTCCCCGGTGGACACGCCGAGCGCCGGCGTGCGCGTCGTCGACGAGCGAGAGCTCCAGCTGACGCCGCACAAGAACGGCGACGACCTGCTCCGCGTCGTGCCCGGCCTCTACACGAGCCAGCACGGCAGCGAGGGCAAGGGGCAGCAGTTCTTCCTCCGCGGCTTCGATGCGGTGCACGGCGCCGACCTCTCGATCCGCGTCGGCGGCATCCCGCTCAACGAGCTGTCCAACGTGCACGGGCAGGGCTACGCGGACCTCGGGTTCGTCGTGCCCGAGGCTGCCGGTGGGCTGGTGGCGCGAAAGGGACCGTTCGATCTCGAGCAGGGCTGGTTCGCGACGGCCGGCTCGATCGACATGGAGCTCGGCACGACGGCGCGCGGGTCACGCGTCGGCTACGAGCTCGGCTCGACGCGGCGCCATCGCCTCGTCGCCGTCGAGGCGCCGGTGGGTGGGCCGACGGCGGAGCTCGTCGCGGCCGAGGTGATGCGCGACGAGGGCTACGGCGCCTCGCGCGGTACCGAGAAGGCGTCGGTGATCGCGCAGACCGAGCTGACCGCGGGACGCGTGAAGCTGCGGCCGCTGCTCGTCGGCTACGCGAGCACGTTCGGCGAGCCCGGCGTGATCGCGCTGCAAGACATCGCGCGCGGCACGTTCGATCGCGACAGCGCGCCGGCCGGCGAGCTCGAGGGGCAATCACAGCGCATGCTCGCCGGCCTCGGTGCGAGCTGGAAGCACGGCGCCGACGAGGTCATCGCGTCGACGCACCTCGGCTGGCGCCGGCTCGCGCTCGACGAGAACTTCACCGGCTTCCTCGTGAACGAGGTCGAAGGCGATGCGCGGCGGCAGCAGCATCGCGCGATCACCGGTGGAGGGCGCGTCGCGTGGCGGCACCGCGTCGCACCGTGGCTGCGCGTCCTCGCGGGTGGCGAGCTGATGCGTGACGAGCTCGTGCAGAGCGAGGACCGCATCTCCACGCTCGGCGAGGTGTGGCGCAACGAGCGCGCGCTCGCGGCGACCACGACGTCGCTCGGCGCGTGGGTCGGGGCGGAGGCCAAGCGCGGGCACTGGGTCGCGGTCGCGGGCGTGCGCGCCGACGGCATGTACGTCGCCGCCACGGACCGCCTCGACCTCATGCGCAGTGGCGCGGGCACCGTCGGTGCGGTGTCGCCGCGCGCGTCGGTCGCGTGGCGCACGCCCGAGGCGTCCATCTCGCTATCGGCTGGCCGCGGCGTACGGCCGCCCGAGGCGCGCGCGTTCACGCAGCGCGCCTCGCGAGAGGGCACGGCCGCGACCGTGTACGACGGCGGCGATCCGGAGATCACGATGGCGAACGCCGTCGAGGTCGGCGGTGAGCGCAGGTGGGGCCGCGTCGCCGCGGGCGTCACCGGGTTCGCGACGTGGATCGATCACGAGTCGGTGTTCGATCACCTCTCGGGCGTCAACGCGCTGCAGGACGGCTCGCGCCGCCTCGGCGTCGAAGCGTTCGTCGAGCTGAGCCCGCTGCCGTGGCTCGCCGTTCGCGGCGACGTCACCGCGGTCGACGCGCGGTTCGTCGTGACGGACAACCCGGTGCCGGGAGCGCCGCGTCTGCTCGCGACCGGCGAGGTGCGCGTCGATCGCAAGCCGTGGAGCGCGGGCCTCGCGGGCCGCTTCCTCGGCCCGCGTCCGCTGATCCACGGGGCGAGCGCCGCGGCCTCCCACGTCCTCGACGCCGTCGGAACGTGGACGCGCGGCCGCTGGACGCTGACCGCGCAGATCGACAACCTGCTCGCGACCGACTGGAACGAGGGCGAATACAACTTTGCTTCGCAGTGGGATCCCTCGATGCCTCGCAGCGAGCTTCCCCGTGTCCACATCTCACCGGGTCGTCCGTTTGGCGTGCGCGCCGGCGCGGCGATCCAGTTCTAAGGAGCCTCATGCGCACCGCGTGCATGTTCCTCGTGCTCGTCGGCTGCGGCACCTCGCGAGAGGCCGCCACCGTCGAGCTTCCCGTCACGACCGCGGCGTCGGCGCTCCCGCCGGTGGCCACCGATCTCGGCTACGAGGTCACCGTCACCGACCTGCGCATCGCGATCTCGGCGCTGCAGTTCACCATCGAAGGCGAGATGCACGCTGGCACCGCCGCGAACGACATCGCGCAGCGCAGCGGAGCGACCTCGATCATCGCCCTGCCGCACCCCGGCCACAGCGCGGGCGGCGAGGTCACCGGCGAGCTGCCCGGCGACTTCATCCTGCGCTGGAATGGCCGTCCGCAGCCCGCGCTCGGGACCGCCACGCTCGTCGCCGGTGACTACCACGGCGCGAACTTCGCGCTGCGTGCGGCCACCGGCGCTGATGGCCTCGATGCCGCAGATCCGCTGCTCGGTCACACGTTCCACCTCGAGGGCACTGTCGGCAAGGACGGCACGACGAGGCCGTTCGTCGCCGTACTCGACGTCGAGCCCGACACCACGGTGATCGGCGCCGTGTTCGAGGATGAGATCACCGAAACCTCGACGGAGACGCTCGCGGTCGAGTTCCTCGCGGCCGATCCGTTCGAGGGCGACACCCCGTTCGACACCATCGACTTCTTCACGCTGCCCGAGACCGCAGGACGCATCGAGATCCTGCCCGGCAGCACCACCCACAACATCTTGCGCCGCGCGATCCAGACCCACGATCAGTACGCGGTCGTCGCGCAATGAAAGGCATCGTCATGCGTTACCAAGCTTTCGCGCTCGGCCTGCTCGCCGCGTGCGGCGTCGACTCCGGCACCCTCACCGCCACCGTGTACGGGGAAGAATTCATCGAGGAGGGAATCCCTGCCGAGGAGTTCTCCGATGGCTGGTCCGTCTCGTTCGACAAGTTCCTGGTCTCGATCGGCAACGTCGCCGGCAAGGCCGGCGAAGGCGGCGACGAGGTCGGCGACACCTCGTTCCACATCGTCGACCTCGCGCAGGCGTCGAACGGCGACGGCTTCGAGCTCGCGTCGTTCGACGCTCCGGGCGGGGACTATGATCATTACGGCTATCAGCTCCGGTCCGACGCCGGAGCCACCGCGCTCAACGCCGAGGCCGCCGACGTCACCGCGATGAAGGCCGCGGGCTACGCGATCTGGGTCCAGGGCTCCGCCACCAACGGCGCCGAGTCCAAGACCTTCGACTGGGGGTTCACCGCGACCTACACGTTCGCCCACTGCGACCTCGGCGCATCGATCGACGGCAACGCGCTCGTCGCGCAGGCGACGATCCACGCCGACCACCTGTTCTACGACGACGCGGTCTCCGACGAGCCCAACGTCGCGTTCCAGCTGCTCGCCGATGCCGACGGCGCCGCGGGCTCACCCCCCGACGGAGCGATCACGCTCGACGAGCTCGCCGCCGTCGACATCCGCGGCGAGACCCGCTACCAGGTCGGCTCGAACACGGACCTCGCGGGCAACACCATCACGAACCTCCGCCAGTACGTCGAGCTGCAGAGCAAGACCGTCGGCCACATCAACGGCGAGGGGCACTGCGAAGAGCAGCTCGCGCAGCCCTGACCGGTCGCGCGGCCTCGCCCGAAGCTACTCGTCGTCGTCGTTGACGAACATCGGTGCCGCCGGACGGATCGAGGCGGGCAGCGGCGCCGGAAGGCGGGCCTCGAAGTCGATCCACACGCGCGGATCGTCGCGGCAGTCGTACGTACGGCAGGTCGCCGGCCGGTACTCGTACGCGGCGCATGCACCCGTGTCGTCCATGCACGCGCAGCGCTTGGTCACCGGATCGCGTGGCAACAGGTAGGGCTGCTCGATCACGAACGGCAGCTTGCGCTCGGTGAGGTCCTGCGCGGACAGCATCACGTCGAACGAGCAGCAGCGCGCACCACACAGCGGGATGCGCGACGCACAGTCGATGTCCGGGCTCTCCACGCTGTACTTGTCGTGGACCGACGACAGCCGGACCTTGATCCCGCGCTCGGCCTGGATCCTGTTCGCGACCCGCTTGAAGCTCGCCGGTACCTGGCCGCGCAGCACGAGCGCATCGAGTAACCACTCGAACCGCCGCGATGCCTCCTCCGCGCTGGGCAGCTCGGGGAGGTCCGCGGCGAGCTTCTCCATGAGCGCGAGGAGCTCGTCGGGGACGGGCGGTGGATCGTCGGCCACTGCGAGCACGATAGCACCCGACGGCGACGCGGCGCTCCCGTGAGCGGCTGCTACGGTCGAGGATGGGGTACGAGCTCAGGCCGCGCCGCTTGCAGCTGAACGCGACGACGATCTCGTCGTGGCAGGTTTGGCACCGCACGCGCGTGAAGCCGCGCGCAAGGATGCCGCACCGCAGGTAGGCTGCGAGCTCGCTCCGACATGGGAGGGAGCTCGAGCTCGCCGGGCCGCAGCGTGCGGGCGCGCCCGAGCTCCTCGCGGTGACGGGTATCGGCCAGATCGAGGGACGAGAGGGGGGAGATGCGGCGGCGACTACTGCGGCAGGTCGTGATCGACGAGGCCCAGGATGCTGCCGCGCAGCCGCTCCGCAGCAGCCGACGTGTTGCGCACGTGCTGGTCGAGCCCGTCTCCGTCGTTGTCGGGCTCGACGCGGTCGAGGACGATCTCACGGCCGTCGGCGTCGTAGACGACGAGCTGTCCGTACTCACCGTCGGGCGTCGTCGGCGCGCCATCGCGCACCTCGACGGAGTCCGTCATGACCTCGGCGATCTGGAGCTGAATCTCTCGGATGATCTCGCGATCGAGGTGATCGGGGATGGAGTCGAAGTCCGTCTCCGTCAACCGTTCGATCCGCTCGGCGGTGCCGTCGTCGGAGATCTGCACCTGGGAGCCCGCGGTCGCGTTGCCGAAGTCGTAGAACAAGATCAGCTTCGCGGGCGCGGCCCAGCCCTGGGCCTCGGCGTATGCGAGCAGCTTCTCGAACGCGACCGGACCGATGTACGGGATCCCGTCGAGCTCGTCGAGGTCTTCGATCTCGAGATCGTCGTCGGTACCGAGGACGCCGTCGTCGCTCGCCCTGTACGTGACGATGTTGTTGGCGGCGCGCGTCGACAACCCGACGTCTTCACGGAGCTGCGCCAACGTGAGCTCGTTGGCCGCGCGCAGGATCGCGAACGCCTCGCGCGAGCCGGGCTCGACGCCGTCGGCCTTGCCACCGCCGACCGAGTCGTTCATGCCGTCCTCTTCCTCGGCGCCGGTCGACATGCACGCGGGGATCGAGGCGAGCGAGAGGCCGAGAGCGAGGATGGATGGCAGGTGGCGCATGCACACGCTCGTTAGCAAGCGTGTGCCCAACTCCAACCCAAGGACACCCTAGGGTTTCCATGCCGCGGCCCCGGCAACTCGAGTTGCCATGGCAACGCCGCTAGTTGTTCTCGGGCGCCTGCGCTGGCCGACCGAGCAGGGCGACAAGGGGGCAGAACGTTGCGTCGAGCTGGACGTAGATCCCGTGCTCGGCGTCGTCGAGCGCGAACGCCCGTCGCGTCCGTGCGAGCACGATAGCACCCGACGGCGACGCGGCGCTCCCGTGGGCGGCTGCTACGGTCGAGGATGGGGTACGAGCTCTACTACTGGCCCGGCATTCAAGGGCGCGGCGAGATCCCGCGGCTCATCCTCGAGGACGCCGGCGCGACGTACCGCGATGTCGCTCGCGAGCCCGGCGGCATGAAGCGCATGGACCGCGTCCTCGCCGGTGACGAGCCGGCGTTGCTGCCGTTCGCGCCGCCGTTTCTGCGCGCGGGCAGGCTATGGCTCGCGCAGTCTGCACTGATCGCCAGCTACCTCGGTGAGCAGCTCGACCTCGCCCCGCGCACCGAGCAGGCGCGGCTCGCCGCGCGCACGCTCATGCTCACGCTCGCGGACTTCATCGACGAGATCCACGACACGCATCACCCGGTCGCGGTCGAGAAGTACTACGCCGAGCAGAAGTCGGCCGCGGCACAGCGCGCCACGTCGTTTCGCGAGGCGAGGATGCCCAAGTTTCTACGCTATCTCGAGCGCAACATCGAGCGCGCGGGCCATGGCGTGCTCGTCGGACGCACCGTCACGTACGTCGATCTCGCGGCGTTCCAGATCGTGGCGGGCCTTCGCTATGCGTTCCCCAGGGCGTTCGGACGGCGCGCGAAGCAGGTCAAGCAGCTACTCGCGCTGCATGACCGCGTCGCACGGCGGCCGGCGCTCGCCGCTTACCTGGCGTCGGACCGGCGCGAGCCGTTCAGCGAGCACGACATCTGGCGGCGGTACCCAGAGCTAGATCCATGAGCGACGCCGATGATTCGAGACTTGACCCCGCTCGCCGGCCTACAGGAAGGTCGCTCGGCCGTACTCGACGTCGGCGATACACCTCCGCTGCACGATGCCACCTGCGTCTCGCGTGCGCATCCCGATCTCGTAGCGCCTCGAATCGATCTGGATCGGCTGGTCCGTCGAGCTGACGCGTAGGTTGTACGTCCGCGCGGTCGCCGTGCAGAGGGCCTGGGCGCGGTCCTCGCGGTTGGCCGCCACGACGTTCGGGTTCACGGGCTTGGGGCTACCGCAGCTCGCGATCAGGGCGAGCACGGCGAGGGCGTTCAGCTTGCTCATGGGGACCTCTGAGCTCACCCTGGCCAGCTGCCTGGAGGCCGGCAACGCGCGAGGGCGAGACAGCGTGATTCGCCGTTAGCGTTTCTCGCGCCGCGCTGCTTCTTCGCACGCCGTGATCGCGGCGCAATCGGCCGTCACTGCACTGTGATCGTGCCGGTGAACGAGTGCACACCGCACAGGAACCCGTAGGTCCCCGGAGCGTTGAAACGGAAGCACTTCGTCTCGCCGCGGTCGACCTCGAGCGCCGGATCGGTGGTGACCAGCGTGTTGGGCACCACGAAGTGCTCGGCGGTGATCACGAACTTCACGACGCCGCCGGCGCTGATCGTCGAGGCCGCCGGCACGAACGCCGATGCGCTGTCCTCGATGGTCGCGTCGACGGTCGCCGGGCACGACGCGAGCGCCTCGACGTTGACCGCAGGGCTGTCGGGCGCAGGAGCGTCGGCGGGTGGCGGGCTGGTCTCACCGCCGCCGCAGGCCGCGAGCACGAGGGTCGCCAGGGCGAAGTAGCGCATCAGCCCGCTCCGTCGGTCTTGACCACGCGGTCGCGCTTGACGATCGACGCCTTGGCGTAGTCGCGGTTCATCTCCGCGATCACGTCGCGCGAGATCTCCTTCGGGCACGCGGCCTCGCACTCGTAGTGGTTCGAGCAGTTGCCGAACCCGGCCGCGTCCATCGCGCCGACCATCGAGCGCGTGCGGTGCATGCGCTCGGGCTGGCCCTGAGGCAGCGAGCCGAGGTGCACGAGCTTGGCCGCGACGAACAGCATCGCGGAGCTGTTCGGGCACGCGGCGACGCACGCGCCGCAGCTGATGCAGGCCGCGGCGTCCATCGCGCGGTCTGCCTTCTCCTTGGGCACGAGGATACTGTTGGCATCCTGCGCCGAGCCCACGTTCGCCGTGATGAAGCCGCCCGCGGCGACCACCTTGTCGAACGCCGTGCGGTCGACGCACAGATCCTTGATCACCGGGAACGCGTGGGCGCGCCACGGCTCGATCCAGATCTCGTCGCCGTTCTTGAACCTGCGCATGTGCAGCTGGCAGGTGGTCGTGCCGCGCTGTCCGCCGTGCGGACGCCCGTTGATCATCAGCGAGCACATGCCGCAGATGCCCTCACGGCAGTCGTGGTCGAACGCGATCGGCTCCTCGCCCTTCGCGATCAGCTGCTCGTTGAGGATGTCGAGCATCTCGAGGAACGACGCGTGCTCGGATACGCCGGTCACCTTGTACGTGACCATCTTGCCGGCCGCTTTCCGGTCCTTCTGGCGCCAGACGTGGATCGTCAGATCGAGATTGCTCACTTGTAACTCCGGGTCGCGAGCTTGACGTTCTCGAACGTGAGGGGCTCGACGTGGCGCGCGGGCTCGTTTCCGGCGCCCGTGTACTCCCACACGGCAGCGTGGCAGAAGTTCTCGTCGTCGCGCTTGGCCTCACCCTCGACCTGGTGCTCGACACGGAAGTGACCGCCGCAGCTCTCCTCGCGGACGAGTGCGTCGCGGGCGAGCATTTCGGCGAGGTCGAAGAAGTCGGCGAGGCGGCCGGCCTTCTCCAGCGACTGGTTGAACGAGTCGCGCTCGCCGAGCACCGTGACGTCCTTCCAGAACTGATCGCGCAGCTCGGGGATCCTGGTCAGCGCGCGCGTCAACGACTCCTTGCTGCGCGCCATGCCGACGTCTTCCCACATGATGTGCCCGAGCTCCTTGTGGAACGAATCCACGGAGCGCTTGCCGCGCACGTTCATCAGCTTGTCGAGCCGCGCCTTGACCTCGGTGAGGCTGTCGGTGAACGCCGCGCTCGACGTGCTCGTGAGGTCCTTCGCGTTCACGCCGGCGAGGTAGTTGCCGAGCGTGTACGAGATGATGAAGTACCCATCGGCGAGGCCCTGCATCAGCGCCGAGGCACCGAGGCGATTCGCGCCGTGATCCGAGAAGTTCGCCTCGCCGAGGCAAAACAGGCCGGGGATCGTGGTCTGCAGGTGATAGTCGACCCACAGCCCGCCCATCGTGTAGTGGACCGCCGGGTAGATCCGCATCGGCACGCGATACGGGTTCTCGCCGGTGATCCGCTCGTACATCTCGAACAGGTTGCCGTACTTCTCTCGGATCTTGTTCTCGCCGTCGCGCTTGATGGCGTCGCGGAAGTCGAGATACACGCCGCGCCCGCCCGGCCCGACGCCGCGGCCGTCGTCGCACTGCTCCTTCGCAGCGCGGCTCGCGATGTCACGCGGCGACAGGTTGCCGAAGCTCGGGTACTTGCGCTCGAGGTAGTAGTCGCGATCTTCGTCGGCGATCTGGTCGGGGTGCTTCGCGATGTCTTCCTTCTTCTTCGGCACCCAGACGCGGCCGTCGTTGCGCAGCGACTCCGACATCAGCGTCAGCTTCGACTGGTAGTCGCCGCTGACCGGGATGCAGGTCGGGTGGATCTGCGTGTAGCAAGGGTTCGCGAACCCCGCGCCCTTGCGCCATGCGCGCAGGCTCGCGGTGACGTTCGATCCCTTCGCGTTGGTCGACAGGAAGTACGCATTGCCGTAGCCGCCGGTCGCGAGGATCACGGCGTGTGCGGCGTGCGCGCTGATCGCGCCGGTCACCAGGTCGCGCACCACGATGCCGACCGCTCGCCCGTTCTCGACGACGATATCGAGCAGCTCGGTGCGCGAGACCATCGTCAGCTTGCCGGCGCCGATCTGGCGCGACATCGCGGAGTACACGCCGAGCAGCAGCTGCTGGCCCGTCTGCCCGCGCGCGTAGAACGTGCGAGAGACCTGCGCGCCGCCGAAGCTGCGGTTCGCGAGTGTGCCGCCGTACTCGCGGGCGAACGGCACGCCCATCGCAGCGCACTGGTCGATGATGTCGACGGAGACCTCGGCGAGGCGATGCACGTTGGCTTCGCGCGCGCGGAAGTCGCCGCCCTTCACCGTGTCGTAGAACAGGCGGTACACGGAGTCGCCGTCGTTCTGGTAGTTCTTGGCGGCGTTGATGCCGCCCTGCGCGGCGATCGAGTGCGCGCGGCGCGGCGAGTCCTGGAAGCAGAAGCACGCGACGTCGTAGCCGAGCTCGGCGAGCGTCGCGGCGGCGGCACCGCCGGCGAGCCCGCTGCCGACCACGATGACCTTGTACTTACGCTTGTTGGCCGGGTTGACCAGCTTGTAGTCGAACTTGGCGTTGGACCACTTCTGTTCGATCGGCCCGGACGGGGTACGAGCATCGAGTTTCACGTCAGGCTCCCGGGAGGCGAATCGCGCCGAGGTAAACGGCGACGGGCGGCAGCATGTAGCCGATGAAGAGGAACATCGCGATCGGCAGCCCGATGCGATCGATGGGGTACTTGGGGTGGCGCCAGCCGAGCGACTGCAGCCAGCTCGCCGAGCCGTGCCCGAGGTGCAGGCACAACAGGAACATGCCCGCCGCGTAGAGACCGAGCACCCACGCCTGCTGGAAGCCGTGCACGAACATCGAGTACGCGTCGTAGCGGCCCTTGGGATCGAGCTGGTGGAAGTACTCGGGCTGCACCGAGCCGATCGTGAAGTGGAGGAGATGGAACGCGACGAACGCGAACACCGCGAGCCCGGTCCACGCCATCGCGCGGCCGGCGGGCGACGAGACCACCGGCTTGAACTTCACGTAGCCGACGGGGCGCGCGGCCCGGTTGCCCGCGACCAGCGCCACACCGCACGCGATGTGGATCAGCACCAGGGCGATCAGGCCGATGCGGACCGGCCACTTCACCTCCCACAGGTTCTGCAGGAAGTGCGCGTACGCGTTGTACATGTCCTGGCCGCCGAACATCTGGAGGTGGCCGACCATGTGCTGGATCGTGAACAGCAGCAGCAGGACGCCGGTGACCGCCATGACGTGCTTGGCGCCAATCGACGAACGGAGATAACCACGGAGCCAGCTCATGTTGGGCCTCCTGGCTTGGATGCTGCGGTACATCGCATGGTGGCGCGAACCTACGCGCCGATCCGCCGCAGCGGCAATGTCACGAAGCAACTTCATGCAGTGATCCCCCGGTGGGGTGGCTGGGAGACCGCCCCCAGGCAAGGACAGTTGCCACCCTGCTGCGCGCGGCGCCCACCGATCGGGGAGGGCCACGAAGGCGCGATTTTGCGGGGCGCTCGTCGCGATCGGCGCGTGCGGGTGCATCGCAGTGCACGACTCGTGCACCCGCGCCAGCGGCCTACGACTTGCTCTGAACGCCGTCCACATGGCGTCCCACCGCTCCCTCGCTGTTGTCGTCGCAGGTCTCGTCGCGCAGGGCTGCGTCGAGCCCGCCGACGTCAGCTATGGCGAGGTGACGTCCGAGCTGTCGGTCGCGTCGTACGTGCAGTCGGGCTGCACGACCGCGGTGGTGATTGGCCTGTCGCGTCAGATCGCGGACGAGGTCGCGTGCTCGCAGCCGGGCGCGCTGGCCGGGTTCGAGCCGGGCGGCAACCTCACCTTCACCAGCAACGCGGTCCTGCCGTACCTCGCCCCCGCGGCGAAGGCAGCGCTCGCGAACGTGACCAGCACGTACTCGATCCAGGTCAACAGCAGCTTCCGCACGGTCGCGCAGCAGTACCTGCTCTACCGCTGGTACCAGCAGGGGCGCTGCGGCATCACCGCCGCGGCGACACCCGGGCGCTCCAACCACCAGAGCGGCCGTGCGCTCGACATCGCGAACTATTCGTCGAGGATCACCGCGATGCGGAACGCGGGTTGGACGCATCTCGGCGCCAACGATCCGGTGCACTTCGATCACCTTGCCTCGGCCGACATTCGTGGCGAGGACGTGCGCGCGTTCCAGCGGCTGTGGAACCGCAACCACCCCGAGGACATGATCGGCGAGGACGGCGTCTACGGCCCCGACACCGAGGCCCGCCTGAGCCAGGCACCGGCGACAGGGTTCCCGATCGGCGCGTCGTGCGGGCAGAGCTACGACGCGTCGGGCAGCGCGCGCGTGCTCTCGATCGTGGGCCCGGACCGCGTCGCGCCGAGCTCGCACGCGACGTACTCGATCACGGTCCAGAACACCGGCACCGTCGCGTGGCCGGCGACGACGCGCCTCGTGACCGCCGACGGGACCGCGAGCGAGCTGTACGATCCGGCGAGCTGGACCTCGCAGGCGGAGGTCGGCCCGATCAACACCACGATCGCCGCGGGTGCGCAGGGCGTGATCGACTTCGACGTCGAGACCCGCGTGGTCAGCGTGGAGACTCCGGCGTTCGCACGCCTCGCGCTCGTCGATGGCACGCAGCAGCTCGGCACGCTGAACATCGCGTTGATCATCACGCCCAACGGTGACGAGAACGACGCCGCCGAAGCCGGCGAGGACCACGAGGACCACGAGGACGAGCACGAGGAGCAGCCCGGCGAAGAGCGCGACTGGAACGCGAACGTCTCGGGTGGATGCAACGCGGGCACGTCAAGCGGCTTCGGCGCCTTGCTCGCGCCCGTGCTCCTCGGTCTCGTTCGCCGCCGCCGCAGGTGATCCGGTCCGCGCTACACTGCGCTCATGCCGGTATTCCGGCTCGATGATCGTCTCGTGTTTCCGCCGGCCCACCTCGCCGAGGACGGCCTCCTCGCGCTCGGCGGAGACCTGCGGCCCGAGCGCCTGATCCTCGGCTACACGCAGGGCATCTTCCCCTGGTACGCGGAGAACCTGCCCATCCTGTGGCACTCGCCGGATCCGCGCATGATGATGACGACGCGCGATCTGGTCGTGCAGAAGAGCCTGCGCAAGACGATCCGGCGCCGGCCGTACGAGCTCCGCATGGACACCGCGTTCACGGAGGTGCTCGCAGGGTGTGCGTCCGCGCCTCGCCCGGGACAGAGCGGCACGTGGCTGATCCCCGACATGGTCGACGCGTACGTGAAGCTGCACGAGCTCGGGTTCGCGCACTCGGTCGAAGCCTGGGAGGACGGCGAGCTCGTCGGCGGGCTCTACGGCGTGTCGCTCGGCGCGGCGTTCTTCGGCGAGTCGATGTTCGCGCGCGCGCCGGACGCCTCGAAGGTCGCGTTCGTCGCGTGCGTGCGCCAGCTCGACGCCTGGAACATCGGCCTCATCGATTGCCAGGTCCACACCGAGCACCTCGAGCGATTCGGCGCCTACGAGGTGCCGCGCCTGCACTACCTCGAGCTGCTGCAGACCGCGCTCGACGAGCCGACCAAGCGCGGCAAGTGGGAGCTCGAGCTCGACCCCGAGGCGTTCGCCGTCAGCGGAGGCGTGCTCGGGCTTCCCGATTGAGCACTCGCTGCACTGCTCCATCAGCCGGGCGCCGAGGAACGCGCCCTTGGCGACGTCAACTCCGTCGACGAGATGGCGCGCGATTGGCGCGTGATGGAGGGCCTGCGGCCTCGCCTATGCGGACGGATCGCGAGCGCCGGTAGTCGCAGCCAGCACAATCACGGACACGACCACCGGGGCGAGTGCTTCGGCGATCGCGAGAGCGAGGCGGCCGAGCCCGAGGGGCGCGATGCGCTCCCACAGCGCGGCGTGCACGGCGAACCCGGTCGCATCGTGGGCCCCGGCGCGGGCGCCGAGGTCGGCCCACCGGATCGTCTCGGCCGCGAGGAGCGTGCGCGCGTCCGCGGCGAGCGGCGCCGGCACGGCCTCGGCGACGAGCTCGGCGATCGCCAGGCGCAGTGGCAGCGGGAACTCCTTGCCGAGGACCTCGCTGACGAACGTGGGCAGCGCGTGCGGGCCGTCGATGACGCGGCCGTCGGGCGCGAACCGCGCGATCTCCGCCCACGGCGCATCGCCGAACCACAGCTGTGCGTGAATGCCGTCGGCGCGCTCGACCAGGCTGGCCGGCGAGCCCTCGCGCTCGTAGCTCGCGCCGTCGATGACAGCGCGCTCGAGGCCGTCGCGCAGCTCGACGTGACCACCCGCGAACGCGACGCGCTCGTGTGGTGCGGGGACGAAGTCGAACGGCAGCGGATCGCGCGCGAGACGTGCGGCGCGACCGAGGAGGTCGGCGGTGAACTCCTGCTCGGTCGCGGTGGTCGTGAACGAGCGCGCGAGCGAGCGGAACAATGCGGGCGTCGGGTACGGCCCCGCGTAGCGCAGCGCCGGTACGCCGGCGCGGTGGGCGAGCGTGGCGATCACGTTGAGCAGCGCGGCCCCCGCACCACGCGGCAGCGCGCCGGGCGCGGCGATCGCGGGGATCTGCGTCGGCCGTGCCCAGTCGAGCGCGGACATCGTCGTCACCACGGCATCGCCCACGCGCAGCGCGTGCGCTCGGCCGAGCAGCGGATCGTCGAACACCGCGCCCTCGATGGTGACGCCGCCCGCCGCGAGCTCGACGAGCGTGTCGCCGTCCCAGGTCAGCGTCGCGTGCGTCGCGCCCGTGCGGTCGATGATGCGGTCGAGCATGGGGGGCGCGGTCAGACGTGTAAGGTTGCCACGTCGTATGCGGTAAGCGCCGCGTCGTGGGTGACGAGCGTGAGGTTCTCGAGGCGCGCCTGGCACACGAGCATCCGATCGAATGGATCGCGATGATGCATCGGGAGGTCGCGCAGGGCGTGGGCGTGCGCCGATGTCACCGAGAGGGATTCGAACGCCTGTGCTGACAGCGCATCGGCGAACGTGTCCGGAAGCTCGAGCTTTCCGAGCGCCGCCTTGATCCGGATCTCCCAGATACTCGCCGCGCTGTAGAACACCACGTGCTCGGGGGTCGCGATCAGCTCGCGGCCGCGCTCCCCGAGTTGAGGGTCGTCGGCCAGCCACCACAGGAGGACGTGCGTGTCGAGGAGCAGCCTCACGACTCGACGCCGAACGCAGCGGCGAGATCGGGCGGTAGATCGTCGAAGCCGTCGCGGATCCCGATCTGACCCTTCAGCGCGCCCGGGGTGCGCCGGGCCGAGACCCCCGTGTAGCGGACGAGCCTCGCGACGGGAACGCCGGACTTGCCGATCAGCACCTCCTCGCCCTTGCTCACCGCTTCGACCAGCGCGGAGAGCTCGGCCTTCGCCTCCGAGATGTTCTTGAAAATCATGACGATGCAGTATGGTCGGATCTGGTCTGGTCGGTCAATGTGCTTTGGGCGGCCGGCCCCTTTCCCGATGGCATTCAGTTTGGCAACCTCCGGGCCTCGCATGAGATTAGGCATCGTCACGGAGACGCGGTCCGAGGAACGCCGGGTCGCCGCGTCGCCTCAGGTCGTCGGCAAGTGGGTCAAGGCAGGCTGGGAGGTCGTGGTCGAACGGGGCGCCGGCGTCGAGGCCTCGTACCCGGATGAGCAATACGTCGCCGCGGGCGCGAGCATCGGCGAGCGCGCGGATGTGTGGGCGGCCGACATCGTGCTCAAGCTGCGGCCGCCGACCCTCGACGAGGCCGGCCAGCTCCGCGAGGGCGGCACGCTGATCTCGTACATCCATCCCGCCGACAACGGGGATCTCGTCGCGAAGCTCGCCGAGCGCAAGGTGACCGTGCTCGCGATCGATCAAGTTCCGCGCATCAGCCGCGCCCAGAAGATGGATGCGCTGTCGTCGATGGCGAACATCGCCGGCTACCGCGCGGTGATCGAGGCGGCGAACCGGTTCGGCAGCTTCTTCACCGGCCAGATCACGGCGGCCGGCAAGGTGCGCCCCGCGAAGGTGCTGATCATCGGCGCGGGCGTCGCGGGCCTCGCCTCTCTCGGTGCGGCCAAGGGGCTCGGTGCGATCGTGCGCGCGTTCGACGTGCGCGCCGCCGTCGAAGATCAAGTGAAGTCGCTCGGCGGCGAGTTCCTCACCGTCACGATCAAGGAGTCGGGCGAAGGGCAGGGCGGCTACGCCAAGGAGATGAGCAAGGAGTTCCTCGACGCCGAGTACGCCTTGTTCCGCGAGCAGGCCAAGGACGTCGACATCGTCATCACCACGGCGCTGATTCCCGGCAGGCCCGCGCCGAAGCTGTGGTTCACCGACATGGTCGAGCTGATGAAGCCCGGCTCGGTCGTCGTCGATCTCGCCGCCGAGCGTGGCGGCAACTGCGAGCTCACCAAGCCCGGAGAGGTGGTCGTTCACAAGGGCGTCTCGATCGTCGGCTACACCGACCTCGCGAGCCGCATGCCCAACGTGGCGAGCGACCTGTACGGCACCAACCTCCTCCATTTCCTCGACGAGATGGGCGGGGCGAAGAACTACAAGGTCGATCACGAGAACGACGCGGTGCGCCCCGCGCTCGTGCTCGAGCACGGCGAGAAGCGGTGGCCGCCGCCGCCTCCTGCGAAGAAGGCCGAGGCGCCCGCACCCGCACCTGCGCCGGTGGTTGCGAAGCCCGCCGCGCCGACGGTCGCCGTGATCACCGCGCCCGCGACCAAGGGCCACGGTCATGGCAACGGTGCGGTGACCGCGCCGTCGAAGACCACCGGCATGGTGATGGCGCTGCTCGGGCTCGTCGCCGCGGGCGTGTTCCTCTACCTGCGCTACGGCAGGGCCGACGCGATGGCGAGCCCGGCCTCGGTCCAGCTGCTCCAGCACATCACCGTGTTCGTGATGGCGATCTTCGTCGGGTTTCAGGTCGTGTGGAACGTGACGCCGGCGCTGCACACGCCGCTGATGTCGGTGACCAACGCGATCAGCGGCATCATCGTCGTCGGTGGTCTGCTCGGTGCGCGCAGCGATGGCACGCTGCACGGCTCG
>Ga0247829_10000191_pt1 | contig 20301 bp, 17 predicted proteins | sample 12C_Control_Day4_FD_207765 | JGI IMG/M metagenome (GOLD analysis project Ga0247829, IMG submission 207765) | Soil microbial communities from agricultural site in Penn Yan, New York, United States - 12C_Control_Day4 | ecosystem: Environmental > Terrestrial > Soil > Agricultural land | place... | reverse complement strand
GCATGCCGCCCCAGCAACCAACGTGCGCAGCCGCCCGCCCGCTTCGGCAGCATCGCGAACAACACCCCAGCCGTCACCGTTTCGCGGTCCCACGGAACCCTGTAACGACAGCGTCGCAGCGCTTGGGCTCTGCGGAGTCACGGGTGGACGTTAAAGTGACCCGGCGGTTCCTGATCGCGTTGTGCGCTGGCGTCATTGGCCTGCATGCAGACGTTGCCGGTGCAGCCGCCGAATACAAGATCGTCACCGCGTCCGAGCGTGGTACGTACATCCAGATTGGCCGCGACCTCTCCCGCCACATTGCTCCGCTTGCCGACATCGACCTCGAGGTCATGCCGTCGGCGGGATCCGCCGAGAACGTTCGGCGGTTGCGCTACGAGCCAGGCGTGAAGCTCGCGATGGTGCAGTCGGACGTCTACCAGGCATTCCTGGACCAGGCCGCCGCCGGTAACGCCGAGGCAGGCGAGATCATCCGCCCGCTGCGCGTCATCACGCCGCTCTACAACGAAGAAATCTACTTCATCGTCCGCGCCGACTCGCCGCTGGAATACGTGCATCAGATTCGCGGCACCCGGATCAACACGGGCCCCATCGGTAGCGGGACCGCGCTGACGACGACGACGCTGTACCGGCTGATGTTCGGCGAATCGATTTCCGATGCCAACGCGAGCTTCATGAGTAACGAAGAAGCGCTCGCCAAGCTCGTCACCGACAAATCGGTCGACGTCGTCGCGGTCATCATCGGCCAGCCGGCCAAGCTGCTCGTCGACATGAAGCCCGAGTCAAGACAATTCATCAAGTTGCTGAAGTTCGATCGCAACCACGTAACAAGCGCGGCGGCGCTTCGCACGTATTTCCCGACGACCGTGCGCGCGGACTTGCATCCGAATCTCCTGACCGAGGACATCCCGGCGCTTGCCGTGAAGGCGTACCTCGTCACGTACGACTTCAATCTCGGCTACACGCGCGATCATCTGGCGCGCCTGGTGCGTGCGCTGTGCCAGAACTTTTCAGTGCTGCAGACCGACGGCCATCCCAAGTGGCGCGAAGTCGAGTTGTCGATGCCGGAACTCGGCCGCGGATGGCTGTACTACCGCACTACGGCGAACGAAATCCGCAATTGCATGGCGGCCAAGGCCGCCCCGCCCAAGCCGCGCAAGACGTGCTCGCAGCAGGAACGCGTGCTGGCGCTGTGCGAATAGGTCTTCGGTCGATCGCGCCTGCGTTCGCGCCATAACGTTCGCCTGCGCGCCAAGGCGACGCGGCGGCGGTTCGGCGAAGCCTTGAATACGCGCGCACGGCCCTCATTTTCTGGGCCATGCGGACCGTCGGCTCCAATCCTCTCGGCGAGCTTGCGGCATGAGCGTCGATCCGTCGTCCGTTGCGGGCAGCCTGCACGTCGTTTGCCCAGGTTGCTCGACCACGAACCGGGTGGTCCGTGACCGGCTGGGCGAGGCACGCTGCGGCCATTGCAAGGACGCTTTGTTCCCCGGGCGTCCGATCGACCTGACGTCGGCCGGCTTCGCGCGCCAGATCGCGGGCGACGCGCCGGTCGTTGTCGACTTCTGGGCCGCCTGGTGCGGACCGTGCCGGATGATGGCGCCAACTTACGCGCAGGCCGCGGCGCAGCTCCCGCCCGGCGTCCACCTCGCGAAGCTCGACACCGAGGCGGCGCCCGACATCGCGTCGCGCTACGGGATCCGCAGCATTCCGACGCTCATCGTCTTTCGCAACGGCCGCGAGCTTGCGCGCCAGTCCGGTGCGCTGTCGCTGCAACAACTGACGCAATGGATCACGACGCATGCGCAGAACCGACCCGAGTGACTGGATGTGGGCGCAGGCCGTCGACCTGATCGACCAGGCCGAGCGATTGCACCGGCAGTTCTTTCATCTGCGAGCAACCGGGCGCTCGCAGGCCGCGTGGGAGCCGCCGGTCGACATGTTCGAGGACGAGCGCGAGATTGTGATCATCGTCGCAATGCCGGGCGTCACATCCGATCGCGTGAACGTGCTGCACGAGCCCGGCGTGCTCGTGATCCGCGGCGAGCGCCAGCTTCCGGTCGCGGGCTCGCGGCTCGCCGTGCGCCAGCTCGAAATCCCCTACGGGGCATTCGAGCGCCGCATTTCGCTGCCCGCCGTGCGCCTCGACGCCGGCGTGCCCGAGCTCGCGCACGGGTTGCTCGTGCTGCGCATGCGCAAGACAGGCTGAGGAGAATATGAGCGAACAGAACGCGTCGACCGATCGTCCGCTGGGAGCGGAGGGTGCCGTGCCGCCCGCAAGCATCGCCGGCGAGCCGCGAGCGCGCAGGGCAACGGGACACTGCGCCCGCTGCCCGACGATGCGCTGATCATCCTGCCCGTGCGCAACGTCGTGATGTTTCCAGGCGCGGTGTTTCCGCTGACGGTGGGACGCGAGCGCTCGCGCGCGGCGGCGCAGGAGGCCGTACGGCTCGAGCGGCCGCTCGGCGTGCTGCTGCAGAGCAAGCCCGAAGTCGACGCGCCGACGCCCGACGACCTGCACTGGGTCGGCACGACCGCGAGCGTGATGCGCTACATCACCACCCCCGACGGCGCGCATCATGCGATTGCGCGCGGGCTGCGCCGCTTCCGCGTGCTGCAGTTCCTGGACGGCTGGCCGTTCGCCGTGGCCCGCGTGCAGTTCGTCGACGATCCCGCCGAAACCGATCCGGAGATCGAGGGCCGCGGTCGCGCGCTGAAGGAGCGCGCGATCGAGATCCTGCAGCTCCTGCCGCAGGTGCCCGAGGAAATGGTCGCCGCGCTGCAGGGTGTGGAGGGTGCCTCGCGTCTCGCCGACTTCATCGCGGGCCTGATGGACATCGGCGTAGAGGAAAAGCAGGCGCTGCTCGAGACGTTCGACTTGAAGGCGCGGCTCGACAAGCTGCTCGAGCTGCTCGCCCGGCGCATCGAGGTGCTGAAGGTATCGCGCGAAGTCGACGAGCGCACGCGCGAGTCGATCAGCGACATCAACCGCAAGCATTTGCTGCGCGAGCAGATGCGCACGATCCAGAAGGAGCTCGGTGAAGGCGAGGAAGGCAACGCCGAGCTCGCGGAGCTCGACAAGGCGATCGCCGAGGCGAAAATGCCCGAGGAGGTCGAGAAGGCCGCGCGCAAGGAATTGAAGCGCCTCGAGCGGATGCCGGAAGGCGCCGGCGAATACTCGATGGTGCGCACGTACCTCGATTGGCTGATCGAGCTGCCGTGGTCGGTCGAATCGGAGACGACGATCGACATCGCGGAGGCGCGCCGCATCCTCGACGAGGATCATTTCGGGCTCGACAAGATCAAGCGCCGCATCCTCGAATACCTCGCGGTGCGGAAGCTCAATCCGGAAGGCCGCAGCCCGATCCTGTGCTTCGTCGGCCCGCCCGGCGTTGGCAAGACGTCGCTCGGCCAGAGCATCGCCAAGGCGACGGGGCGCAAATTCGTGCGCGTGAGCCTCGGCGGTGTCCACGACGAGGCGGAGATCCGCGGCCACCGGCGCACGTACATCGGCTCGCTGCCGGGCAACATCATCCAGAACATCCGCAAGGCCGGCACGCGCAACTGCGTGATGATGCTCGACGAGGTCGACAAGCTGGGCATGGGCGGCTTCCACGGCGACCCGTCGTCGGCGCTGCTCGAGGTGCTCGATCCCGAGCAGAACTCGACGTTCCGCGACAATTACCTCGCGGTGCCGTTCGACCTGTCGCACGTGATGTTCATCTGCACCGCCAACGTGCTCGATACGATTCCCGGGCCGTTGCGCGACCGGATGGAGATCATCCAGCTTCCGGGCTACACGGCGCAGGAGAAGCTGCAGATCGCGAAGCGCTACCTGGTGCCGCGGCAGCAGAAGGCGACGGGGCTGTCGCCCGAGCAATGCGAGATCACCGACGACGCGCTGACGACGATCATTCTCGACTACACGCGCGAGGCCGGCGTGCGCAATCTGGAGCGTGAGATCGGCAACGTCTTTCGCAACGTCGCCGTACGCATCGCGGAAGGCAGCGCGCAGAAAACCGTCATCGCCCCGGACGACCTGCACGCCATTCTCGGCGCGCGCAAGTTCGAAGGCGAAGTCGCGATGCGCAGCGGCATTCCGGGCGTGGCGACCGGCCTCGCCTGGACGCCGGTTGGCGGCGACATCCTGTTCGTGGAGGCCGCGAAAATGCCGGGGAGCGGCAAGCTGATCCTGACGGGCCAACTCGGCGAGGTGATGCGCGAAAGCGCGCAGGCGGCGCTGTCGCTCGTCAAGGCTCGCTCGGCGCACCTCGGCATCGACGCGCAGGTGCTCGAGAAGTCGGACATCCACGTGCACGTGCCGGCGGGTGCAACGCCCAAGGACGGCCCGAGCGCGGGCGTCGCGATGTTCGTCGCGCTGACGTCGCTCCTGACCGGACGCCCGGTGCGCAACGACGTGGCGATGACCGGTGAGATCAGCCTGCGTGGCCTGGTTCTCCCGATCGGCGGTGTCAAGGAGAAGGTCTTGGCGGCCCTGCGCGCGGGCATTACGACGGTGATGCTGCCGTCGCGCAACCAGCGCGACCTCGACGACATTCCGGCCGACGCACGCGCGCAACTGAAGTTCATCTGGATGGAGCAGGTGGACGACGCGATCGCCAGCGCGCTTGCGCCGGTGGCGACCGCAGCGGAATAGGGTCAGGGACGACTTTCGCGGTCGCGTTTCCGCGGAGCGGGCCGGGCCGTTCGGCCAAAAATCGGCGCTGACCCTAGTCGAGTTTCAGCGAACCAGCCGGCGGCTGCCGGATCTGCTCGAACGTGCACTGCCGCGGTGCCTTGTCCGGTCGCCAGCGCACGAATGCGGTCCCGTGACGGAAGCGGCCGCCGCTGACGTGGTCGTAGCGAACCTCGACGACGAGCTCGGGCCGCAGCGGCTCCCATTCGCCGCTGCGCTCGGTGCTCCAGCGGCTCGGGCCGCCGGGTGCGCGGCCGGTGAAGCCGGGCGCTTGCACCAGCTTCTCGAGTTTCGCGGTGAGCGTTTCGCGCTGCTCGCGCGGGATGTTCGACGTGAAGCCGACGTGATGCAGCAGTCCTTCGTCGTCGTACAAGCCGAGGAGCAGCGAACCGACGACGCGCGTCTTCGAGCCGTAGCGGAAGCCGCCGACGACGCAATCCGCCGTGCGGACGCGCTTGTACTTCTGCATGCCGGTGCGATCGCCGCTGCGGTATGCGGCGTCGAGCCTTTTCGCGACGATGCCGTCGATTCCGTCGCCGGACGTCGCGAGCCAGCGTTCGACATCCGCGCGCGAGCGCGTCGCCGGCGACAGCCGGAATGCGGGCGCCTTCGCGAATGCACGCGCGGCGAAGCGCTCGAGGGCGTCGCGGCGCTTCGCGAGCGCCAACTCGACCAGTGACTGGCCGTTTGCATCCACGAGCAGGTCGAACGCGACGTAGCGCGCCGGATGCTCGTGCGCGAGCTTCCGCACGCGGCTTTCGGCCGGATGGATGCGCATGAGCAGCTGGTCGAACGACAGCGCATCGCCTTCGGGAATCACGAGCTCGCCGTCGAGCACCAAGCGCGTGGCCGGCAGGTCGGCGACCGCGGCGACGATCTCGGGGAAATAGCGCTCGAACGGCTGTCCGCTCTTCGAGCGCAAATGCACGTCCGCCGCGTCCTTGAACGCGAGGCAGCGGAACCCGTCCCATTTGGGCTCGAATTGCCAAGCGTCGCCTTCGGGCAACGACGCGACCGATTTCGCCTCCATCGGCGCGTAGTCGAGCGGGATCGGGAGCGTCATTCGAGGCGTCGCCTGCGCGCATAGATAACGCCGCGCGGGGAAAGGGTACCATTCGACGATCGACGCAAAGGAGCACGCAATGGAACCAGCCGCGAACTACATCGCCGGAGAATGGCTCGGATCGTCGCAGGCCGCCGAGAACGTCAACCCGTCGAACACCGCCGACGTTATCGGCCTTTTCTCGCGTGCGGACGCGCAAGCCGCCGAGCGCGCGATCGTCGCGGCGAAGCAGGCGTTCCCGGCGTGGTCACGCGGTTCGATCCAGCAGCGGCACGACATCCTGAAGCGCGTCGGCGACGAAATCCTCGCGCGCAAGGACGAGCTCGGCCGGTTGCTGGCGCGCGAGGAAGGCAAGACGCTGGCCGAAGGTGTCGGCGAAACGGTGCGTGCGGGCCAGATCTTCCTGTTCTTTGCCGGCGAATGCGTACGGCTCGCGGGCGAGAAGATCGCATCCGTGCGTCCGGGGATCGACATCGAGGTCACGCGCGAGCCGGTGGGCGTCGTCGGACTGATCACACCGTGGAATTTTCCGATCGCCATTCCCGCGTGGAAGATCGCGCCGGCGCTCGCCTACGGCAATTGCGTCGTGTTCAAGCCGGCCGACCTCGTTCCCGGCACCGCGCATGCGTTGTCGCAGATCATCGCCGGCGCCGGCGTTCCGCCGGGCGTGTTCAACCTTGTAATGGGCCGCGGCTCGGTCGTCGGCGAGACGCTGATCCGGCACCCCGACGTCGCCGCCATTTCGTTCACCGGATCGGTTTCGACCGGGCAGAGCATCGCGGCGGCATGCGCGGCGGGCATGAAGAAATTCCAGCTCGAGATGGGCGGCAAGAATCCCCTCGTAGTCCTCGACGACGCGGATTTGGGCGTCGCCGTCGAATGCGCCGCGAACGGCGCGTTCTTCGCGACCGGGCAGCGGTGCACGGCGTCGTCGCGCCTCGTCGTGACCGAAGGCATCCATGACCGCTTCGTCGGCGCGCTCACCGAGCGGATGAAGGCGCTGGTCGTCGACGATGCATTGAAGAGCGGCACGCACATCGGCCCGGCCGTCGACCAGAGCCAGCTCGAGCAGGACCTGCGCTACATCGAGGTCGGCCGATCGGAGGGCGCGCGGCTTGCGGCAGGTGGTGAGCGGCTGACGCGCGGCTCGCCGGGGTTCTACGTCGCGCCGACACTGTTCACCGACGCGCGCAACGACATGCGGATCGCGCGCGAGGAAATCTTCGGCCCGGTGGCGGCGGTCATCCGCGCGAAGGGGTACGACGAGGCGCTCGCGATCGCCAACGACACGTCGTTCGGGCTGGTTTCGGGCATTTGTACGACGAGCCTCAAGCACGCGACGCACTTCAAGCGGAACGCGGAGGCCGGCATGGTGATGGTCAACCTGCCGACGGCCGGAGTCGACTATCACGTGCCGTTCGGCGGCCGCAAGGGTTCGAGCTACGGTCCGCGCGAGCAGGGGCGGTACGCGGCGGAGTTTTACACGACGGTCAAGACATCGTACACGCTCGCGTAGGGCAGCGAGGTCCGGGGCCACGCGAGGCCCGGCCGCGCGCCGCATGCAGATGGACATTCTCGAGCGGTGCCGCGCGAAGATCCGCGGCCGCGGACTCACCGTAGTCTTCCCGGAAGGCGGCGACGAGCGAATCGTCGCAGCGGCTGCAAGGCTGCGCGACGAACACCTCGCGCGGCCGATCGTGTTCGGTGCCGATGCTGCGATGGATTCGCGGCTCGACGCCTACGTGACGCTGTATCTTCAGGGACGCCCGGATGCCAATCCGAAGGTCGCGCGCAGGCTGGCCGAGAAGCCGCTGTTTCGCGCCGGCCTGATGGTCAAGGCCGGCGACGCGGATGCCATGGTCGCCGGCGTGGCCAATCCCACGTCGCGCGTGATCGAGGCGGGCATGATGACGGTGGGGCTCGCGCCGGGCATTGCGACGCCGTCGAGCTTCTTCCTGATGCTGCTGCGCGAGCGCACGCTGCTCTACGCGGATTGCGCGGTGAACGCCGATCCCGATTCCGCGGAGCTCGCCGACATTGCGCTCGCGTCGGCGACGAGCTATCGGCAACTGATCGGCGACGATCCGCGGATCGCGCTGCTGTCGTTCTCGACCAAGGGCAGCGCGAAGCATCCTCATGTCGACAAGGTCACGGCGGCGCTCGCGCTTGCTCGCGCCCGCGCGCCGACGCTCGCGATCGACGGCGAGCTGCAGGCCGACGCCGCGCTGGTGCCCGCGGTGGCAGCGAAAAAGCTGAAGGATGCGAGCGACGTGGCGGGGCGCGCGAACGTGCTCGTGTTTCCCGATCTCGACGCGGGCAACATCGCCTACAAGCTCACGCAGTACCTCGCCGGCGCGCAGGCGATCGGCCCGATCCTGCAGGGCTTCTCGCGGCCGGTGAGCGACCTTTCGCGCGGCGCGAGCGTCGACGACATCGTCGCGACGACCACGATTCTGCTCGCAACGGCGGTGCCGGAGGTGTAACCCCCGGTACCGCCGTCAGCGCGCGTCGATCGGCACGTAATCGCGCGCCTCCGCCCCGTTGTACAGCGTCAGCGGCCGGATCAGGATGTTGTTCTCCATCTGCTCCAGCACCTGCACCGTCCAGCCGGGCACGCGGCCGGCGGCGAAGATCGGCACGAACAGGTCCTCGGCGATGCCGTTCAGGAAATAGACGACGCCGGCGTAGAAATCGACGTTAACGTTGACGCCATGGCGCGCATACGGCTTCATCGCGTCGACGAGCGCCGCGAGGATTTGATACCACTTCGGCTCGCCCATCGCGCGTGAGAGCTGTTCGACGCCCGCGCGCATGTGTCGCGCGCGCGGATCCTCGGCGCGGTACACGCGATGCCCGAAGCCCATCACCGCCTCCTTGTTCGCGCGCTTGCGCTTCACGTACTCGGCGGCCTGCGACGGGTCGCCGATCTCCTGTGCCATCCGCATCACGTTCTCCGCGGCGCCGCCGTGCGCCGGGCCCGACAATGCAGCCACCGCTGCCGTCATCGCTGCATGGAGGTCGGCCTCGGTGCCGGCGACGACCCGCGCGGTGAATGCCGACGCGTTGGAGCCGTGCTCGGCGTGCAGGATCATGTCGACGTCCATCAGGCGCGCGGCGTCGCCGCCCGGCCGCGAGCCTTTCAGCATGTACAGGAAGTTCGCCGCGTGCCCGAGCGCCGGATCGGGACGCGCCGGCTCGCGCCCCTTGCGAATGTGCTCGTGCGCGGCGATCAGCATCGGCACCTGCGACGTGAGCCGCACGCCCTTGCGCAGCGTCGCCGCCACGGAATTGTCGGCCACGTCGGGATCGAACGCCGCCAGCGCCGACACGGCCGTTCGCAGCACGTCCATCGGATGCGCATCCTTGATCGTGCGCACGATGTCGTAGATGGCATCGGGCACTGTGCGCGCGGCTTTGAGCTCCACGTCGAAGCGCGCGAGCGCATCGCGCGAAGGAAGCTCGCCGTGCAGCAGCAGATAGCACGTCTCCTCGAACGTCGATCGCTCGGCGAGATCGTGGATCGAATAGCCGCGATAGCGCAGCTCGCCCGCGCGGCCGTCGATCGCGCACACCTGCGAGCGGTCGAAGTACACGCCCTTGAGCCCGCGGTGGATCTCGATCTTCTCGGTGGTTGTGGTTTCGCTCATCGATTCTTCCTCACGTCCAAAGCATGAAGCCGCGCGGGTCCTTGGTGATCCCTACCGACGCGATGTAGCCGAACGTCAGCAGTGCGAGCACCCAGGCGGCGGCGCGAATGCCTTTCGTCCGGCCGAAGCGCAGCGCCACCATGCCGAGCGCGATGTATGCCAGAAGGCCGACGATCTTGGCGGCGATCCACGGCGCGTTGGTCGGACCCTGCCGCAGCATCCAGGCGAGCCAGATCGCCGACACGATCAGCACGGTGTCGACGACATGGGGCAGCGTCTTCGACAGTCGATGCCGCACCCACGCGGCGTCGCCGAGCATGCCGATGCCGCGGGCGAAGAAGCCGGCGAACGAGATTGCCACCGCCGACATGTGCACGAGCTTGACGTCGTTATAGTCCATTGCCGCTATTGTTCCAGAAGTCGTCGCGCGCCCGCCCGCACGCGAAAACGAACGGGGAGCAGCGTGAGCGCGAAGGAGCGCGAACTGCCCCGGAGCGCGTCAGCGCGCAGGGCAGTTCATTGTGCGTGCCGCTCCCCGATCCGGCGCGCGCGAGGCGTCCGGCGGTTGCCGAACGTTACGCCGGCTGCAGCGCGCGGTCCGTCCTGGTGCGGCGGTCCGGCCGCAGCAGCTTCAGCGCGTACGCACCGAGGAACGCGGCGCCAAGCGCGAACACGATGTCACCGGGCACGCGCAGCCACACCAGCGTCTCCATCACCTTCGAATGGACGACCTCCGGCGAGCGCGCGAACCACAGCCCCTCGGTGATGCTCGCATGCGCCTGGTAGATGCCGGCCGGCAGCAGCGACATGAACACCATCATGGCGAGCCCGATGTTCAGGCCCCAGAACATCCACGCGAGCCAGCGGTCCGCGTGCAGGCCGCGCGCATAGAGCCCGCGCAGGCAGAACAGCATGAGACCTATGCCCAGCATCCCATACACGCCGAACAACGCAGCGTGGCCGTGCGCAGGCGTGAGGTTCAGACCCTGCACGTAGTACAGCGATGCCGGCGGATTGATGACGAAGCCGAGCAGGCCCGCGCCGACCGTGTTCCAGAAGCCGACCGCGACGAAGCACAGGATTGGCCAGCGATACGCGGCGACCCACGGGGCAGCGCGGCTGCGCTTGTAGTTGTGCCAGCCCTCGAAGCCGAGCAGCGCGAGCGGAACCACTTCCAGCGCGGAAAACACCGCGCCCACGGCGATCACCGACGTCGGCGTGCCGGTCCAGTACAGGTGATGCAGCGTGCCGAGGATGCCGCCCGTCAGGAACACGATCGTCTCGAGCACGATCGCGCGATTGGCGCTCGCCGCCGCGACGAGTCCGAGCCGCGTGAAGATCAGGCCGACGACCGCGGTCGCGAAGACTTCGAAGAAGCCCTCGACCCACAGGTGCACGAGCCACCACCTCCAGTATTCGATCATCGCGTAGTGCGTGCGCTGGCCCCAGACGAGCGACGTCGCGTAGAACGCGCCGATGCACGTGGCCGACAGGAACACCATCGCGATCAGGCCCCGCGTCTCCGACGGCCGCTTCAGCGCCGGCCACAGCGCGCGGCCGAGCAGCGTCAGCCAGAACAGCAGTCCGACGAACAGCAGCACCTGCCAGACGCGCCCCATGCTCGTGAACTCGAGCCCCTGATTGCCGATCCAGAAGCTGAAATCGACCCCTTGCTTCTGCAGTGTGCCGAGCCAGCCGAACGTCGTCGAGCCGACGACGATCGCGATCAGCGCCCAGAAGAGGACATCGATGCCGAGTTTCTGGTACTTGGGTTCGTGGCCGGACAAAAGCGGCGCGACGTAGAGACCCGTCGCGAGCCACGCCGTGGCGATCCAGAAGATGCCGAACTGCGTGTGGATCGTCCGGCTGACGACATACGGCAGCAGGTCCGAAAGCGCGAAGCCGAAGAACGCGCGGCCTTCGACGGCGTAGTGCGCGGTGATCGCGCCCATCGCGATCTGCGCGAGGATCAGGCCGACGACGGTGAAGAAATACTTGCGCGTCGCCTTCATCGACGGCGTGGCGACCGCGTTGACCAGCGGATCGGACCGCGGCGCCTGCGGATCGGGCGCTTCGGCGTGCGCGGTGTGATACCAGACCATGCCGGCAATGCCGCCGATCAGCAGGATGATCGAGACGATCGACCACATCGCGCTGCCCGCCGTCATCGTATTGCCCACGAGCGGCTCGTGCGGCCAGTTGCTGGTGTACGAAAGCCCGCTCTCGCCCGGCCGGTCGGTCGCCGCCGACCAGGCCGACCAGAAGAAGAACGCCGCGAGCGCGTGCCGGTCGCCGGCTTTCGCCAGCACGTTGTCGTTCATCGCATACTGCTCGCGCAGTTTGTCGAGCGCGAATGCGTCGCCGAAGAGATCGTCGTAGTGTCGCGCTACGGTCCGGATGGCCTTGGCGCGAAGCGGCGAGACCGTGACCCTCTTCGTCGCGTCGTCGTACGTATTGGTCCGCATCTCCGCCTTGACGTCGGCGTCGACGGCGGCCTTCTGCGACGGCGTCAGCGCGTCGTATTCGGCACCGAGCCGAGCGACCGCGACAAGCTCGCGCAACGCAACGGTCTCGCGGTGCAGCCAGTCGGCCGACCAGTCCGGCGCGACGTAGCTGCCATGACCCCATACGGTGCCGAGCTGCTGTCCACCGGCGGCGAGCCACGCCTGCTGGCCATGCTGGACGTCGGCGCCCGTGAACACCTTCACGCCGTCGGGCGTCGCGACCGCTTCGGGAATCGGCGGCGCCGCAAGATAGATCTCGCGGCCGAGCCAACCCAGGGCCGCGAACGACAGGACGAACACTACCCCGAGCCATTGCCACAACTTACGGGTCGGTCTCACTGCTTGCACTCCTTCAGAGCGATGACTTCGCAATAGATGCATTCTAGATGCATCTATTTCTGAAGGAGTGTTCCGTTACGTGTTATCTGGAACGAGTTTGACGGCGATCAAACGCCCCGTGACGCGAGGCGGCGGTCAGCGAATCGTCATGCCGCCGTCGGCGGCGAGCACCTGGCCGGTCACGTAGCTCGCCGCGTCCGAGGCGAAGAACACGAACACCGGCGCGATCTCCCCGGGTTCGGCCCAGCGGCCGAGCGGGATACGCGCCAGGTACTTCTCCCGGAAGCGGTCGTCGGTGCGGATCGTTTCGGTCATCGGCGTGGCGGCGCCGGGCGCAATGGCGTTGACGGTGATGCCGTACTGCGCGAGCTCGCGCGCGGCCGACATCGTGAGACCGACGATGCCCGCCTTCGCCGCGCTGTAGTTGATCTGGCCGATCGTGCCGAGCACGCCCGCCGTTGACGTGACGTTGACGATGCGACCGTAGCGCTGCTGGATCATGGCGGGCGCGACGGCCTGCAAGCAGTTGAAGCTGCCGGTCAGGTGCACGCCGAGCACCGCGTCCCACTGCGTCCCGGTCATTTTGTGCAGCATCGCGGGACGGATGATGCCCGCGTTGTTGACGAGGATGTCGATGCGGCCGAAGCGCGCGGCGGCGCCCGCGACCATTGCGTCGACCTCGGCGCGATCCGAGACGTCGCAGCGCACATGCATCACGTCGGCGCCGCCCCGGGCAAGCTCGTCCGCGAGGGCCTGCGCGCGCTCCGCGGCGACATCGGCGATGCACACGCGCGCGCCTTCCGCCGTGTACGCGCGCACGATCGCCTCGCCGATGCCCTGGGCTGCACCGGTGACGACCGCCGCCCTGCCGGCGAGCTGCATGAGCCTCCCTCCGCGCACCTCGCGCGAACGGGGTCGACGATGCCGCGCGGCGCGTCCACCTGCATTGACCCGCATCAAGGCACCGCGCGGCGGCCGCCGCAGAATCGACGCACTCGGATCTCGACAGGAGTGGATGCGCATGGAGCGGTCGTTCGAGCGCGAAGTGCGGCTGCTCGCGAAGGGCGACGGCGACGTCTTCCACGGTGAAGGAATCCTCGCCGTCACGAAGGCGCTGCTCCAGTCCGGCGTCAGCTACGTGGGCGGCTACCAGGGCTCGCCGGTGTCGCAGCTGCTCGATGTGATGGTGCAGGCGCGAGAGTATCTCGAGACGCTCGGGGTCCACGTGGAGCCTTGCACGAACGAGGCCGCGGCGTGCGCGATGCTCGCCGCATCGGTCAACTATCCGGTGCGCGGGGCGGTGACGTGGAAGTCGATCGTCGGCACCAACGTCGCCTCGGACGCGCTGTCCAATCTCGCCTCCCCCGGCGTGCGCGGCGGGGCGTTGATCGTCGTCGGCGAGGACTACGGCGACGGGTCGAGCGTCGTGCAGGAGCGCACGCATGCGTTCGCAATGAAGTCGTCGCTGTGCCTGCTCGATCCGCGGCCCGAGTTGTCGCAGATCGTGCGCATGGTCGAGCACGCGTTCGCGCTGTCGGAAGCGGCGGCGACACCCGCGATCCTGCAATTGCGGATTCGCGCGTGCCATCTGCAGGGCAGCTTCACTTGCAAGGACAATGTCGCGCCCGCGATTTCAAGTCGCCATCCGTTACCCGCCCCGGCAGTCTTCGACGCCGACAGAATGTCGCATCCGCCACACACGTTCGAGCACGAGCGGCTCAAGGTCGAAGAACGCCTGCCCGCGGCTCGGCGCTACATCGCCGAACACCGGCTCAACGAGACGTTCGGCGGCGACGTGCGCGAGGTCGGCATCGTCGTCCAGGGCGGCCTCTACAACAACTTGATCGGCGCGCTGGGGACGGCGGGCTTCGTCGACGGCGCGGGTGCGAGCCGCATCCCGCTGCTGGTGCTGAACGTCACCTATCCGCTCGTCCCCGACGAGATCGTCCCGTTCTGCGCGGGCAAGCATGCGGTTCTGGTGCTCGAGGAAGGCCACCCCGAGTTCATCGAGTTCGAGCTCGCCGCGGCGCTCGCGCGCGCACAGACCGGGTGCGCGGTCCGCGGCAAGGAGACGATGGCGAAGGCGGGCGAATACACGGTGGAGCGCCTCGTGCGCGGGCTTGCGCGATTCGTGAACGAGTTCGCGCCGGCGCTTTCCACAGCGCGTGCGGCCGAATGGCGCGACGGCGTCGACGCGATTCGCGAGCAGGCGCGCGCACTCCTCGCCGCACCGGTGCCGGCGCGGCCGCCGGGATTCTGCGTCGGCTGCCCGGAGCGGCCGGTGTTCAGCGCGCTCAAGCTCGCCGAACGCAAGCTCGGACCGCGGCACGTCGCCGCCGACATCGGCTGTCATTCGTTCGCGATGTTCGAGCCGTTCATGATCGGCAATTCGATCACCGGCTACGGCATGGGCCTCGCGAGCGCGGCCGGCGTCGGTCCGCTCGCGGACAAGCGGCCGCTCGCCACCGTCGGAGACGGCGGCTTCTGGCACAACGGATTCCTGTCCGGCGTCACGTCGGCCGTCAAGAATCGCACGGACGCGGTGCTGCTGATCTTCAAGAACGGCTACACGTCCGCGACCGGCACGCAGGAGCTGGTGTCCACGCCCACGATCTCGAGCCGCGACGACGCCAGCGGTCGTAGCACGACGGCGACCGATACGCACATCGAGGACGTCGTGCGCAGCGTCGGCGTGCACTGGCTGCGCACCGTGCACACGTACGACGTCGCGCGCATGCAGGCGACGCTGGAAGACGCGTTCACGACGCGGGAAGGTGGCCTCAAGGTCGTCGTCGCCGAAGGCGAATGCCAGCTCGAGCGCCAGCGAAGATTGCGCGCGCAGGCCGCGCGCGAGCGGGCGGCCGGGACGCGCGCAACACGCGTGCGCTACGGCATCGACGAGAGCGTCTGCACCGGTGACCGCGCCTGCATCCGCCTTTCCGGTTGCCCGTCGCTGACGCTGAAGGCGTCGAGTCATCCGTTGCGAATCGACCCCGTCACGACGGTGACCGCAGACTGCGTCGGGTGCGGGTTGTGCGGCGAGCTGGCGCAAACGGCGGCACTTTGTCCGTCGTTCTATCGCACCGAAGTGATTACCAAGCCCACCGCATGGGAGCGGTTCATTGCCGGCGTGCGTGCGTTTGTCACGCGCGCATGGGTGCTACCGTGATTGTCGAAGCGTCCGCGCGACCGACGCCTGCGCGCGAGCCGGTCAAGATCCTGATCGCCGCGCTCGGCGGGCAGGGCGGTGGCGTGCTCACGGAGTGGATCGTGCACGCTGCACGCGCCGAAGGCGCGGTTGCGCAGGCGACGTCGACGCCGGGCGTTTCCCAGCGCACCGGCGCGACGACGTACTACCTCGAAATTGCACGGCCACCGGAAGACGCCGCGCCGCCCGTGTTCGGACTCGCGCCTGTTCCCGGCGAGGTCGACGTGCTCGTCTGCGCCGAGCTGCTGGAAACCGCACGGATGCTGGAACGCGGCATGAGCACACCGGCGCGCACGACGGTGGTCTCGTCCACGCACCGCGTGTACACGACGCACGAGAAGATGAGCGGGGGCGACGCGCGTTTTGACAGTGGTCGTATCGTCGATGCGGTGCATGCGCTCGCTAAGCACGCGGTGTTGTTCGACATGGACGCGATCAGCCGCCGGCATGCGACTGCGATCAGTGCTTCGCTGTTCGGCGCGCTGGCGGGCGGCGGCGCGCTGCCGGTCGGCCGCGCCGCGTGCGAGAACGCCGTACGGGGAGCGGGCAAGGGCGCGGACGCGAGCCTTGCGGCATTCGCGGAGGCGTACGAGCGTGCGCAGGCGCCGACGCCTGAGCCATCTCCCGGGGTAGCATGCGGACGCGATGCCGTTTCAGTCGTTACGGAAACGACGATCGCCACGGACACGATCGTCACCCCGGACGCGAGCACGCCGTCGCACGCGCTGCCGGTCGACATCGTGCGCAGCGTCGCCGCATTGCCCCCATCGGTGGCCGAATTCGCGGCCCTCGGCGCCGCCGAGCTGATCGAGTACCAGGGACCGCGCTACGCATCGCGCTATCTCGATCGCGTCGCCCGCATCGTCATCGCGAGCCGCCGGCTTGACGGAAGCCAGCCGCGGCACGAAGCGGCGCGCGAAGCGGCGCGCTGGCTCGCCCTGTGGATGCGCTACGACGACGTGATCCGCGTCGCGCGGGAAAAGATCCGCGCGTCGCGTTTCGCGCGCATCCGCGACGAAGCCCGGGCTCCGCCCGGAGCCATCGTCCGCGTGTACGACTTCTTCAAGCCGAGCCGGGTTGAAATGGCGGCGATCCTGCCGCGGCGGCTAGGCGCTTGGCTCGAGCGCGGCGGGCTGCTGCGCCGGTTCGCGGTACCCGGAACGGGCGCCGCGTCTTCATCGCGCAAAGGCGTCACGCTGCAGGCGACGTCGATCACCGGCGCGCTCGCGCTTCGCGCCATCGCCGCATTGCGGCCGCTGCGGCCGCATTCGCTGCGCTTCGCGCGCGAGCAGCAGGCGATCGAGGATTGGCTCGTCGCGCTCGAGCTCGGGCTCACGCACGACGCCCGATGGGGCGGCGACGCGGCCGTCGCAATCGCGCGGCTGCCGCGGCTGATCCGCGGCTATGGCGACACGCACGCGAACGGCCGCGACAACTTTCGCCGCATCCTGGACGCCTATCGCCGTACGTCAGGCACCGATCCGAAGCGCGCCGCGGACGATTTGCGTCGCGACGCGGAAGCCGCGCTCAACGACCCCGCGTGCGGGCAGCCGATCGCTTTGCCGGGCGTGCCTGCCGCTCGACCAGCCGCAGCATCGTCGCGAGCGTGATCGATCCGAACGTCGCCTTCGCGATCTCGTCGATCTCCGACTGCACGAGTCGCAGCGCCATGCCGACGGGCGTCGCTTCGCCGGGCTCGCGACGCGTCGCCGACGGCGCGAAATCCTCGAACAGGCGGATGACGTCGAGCAGTGTCAGCCGTCGCGCGTTGCCCGTGAACCGGTAGCCCCCGCCCGCACCCCGAACCGATTTGACGATGTCGGCGCGCGCGAGGTCGGAGAGCACCTTGGCGAGGTGATGCGCGGACACGCCGTACTTGGCGGCAATCTCCGCCGCCGAAACGTGTCGCTCCGGATCCGCGGCGAACTCGATCACGCTGTAGAGCGCGAGCGACGTGTTCTTCTGCAGCCTCATCGCGACGGGCCGCTTCGCGCCGGACGCGCAGGCGCCTCGCCGGCATTCGCAAGATCCATCTCGAGCGGGATGAACGGGCCGGCCATCATGCCCTGGCTGCGAAAGAACGACAGCACGAGCGTGTTGTCGCGCGCGAGCATCGTGCGCACCGTCTGCACGCCGGAGCGGCGGAAACGCTCGCAGATCGCGGTGAGCATCCGCGCGCCGACGCCCGCGAGCCGCATGTCGGGCCGCACGTCGATGCCGAACACCCAGCCACAGGGCGGCGAGCCGAATTCCCAGTCGCGCACCTCGCCGATGACGAATCCCGCCACACGTCCGCCGGCATCGGCGACGAGGAACTGCCGCCCGGACTGCCCGTTACCCGCGTAGCGGCGGAACACGGAGCGCCAGTAGTCGCGCTTCTCGAGGCCGGTAACGGTCTTGTCGATCGCGATCACCGGGTCCAGATCCGCAAGCCGCGCCGGGCGCACGACGATGTCGGACGCCGCCGCGCGCGCGCGCGTGCCGCCTCGTGGCAGACGTCGCACGCGCACCGCGTCCGTCGCGCCAGCTGCGCGCGTCATGGCGTCTCCGAAAGGATGATGCAGATCAATTCAATACCCGCATTGCGGTACCAGAATCCGACGCAAGAACGGGGATTCTATCCGTTCGCCGCGCACGCGGCATTCGCCGGCACCGCGCGGCGGACAAAGGAAGCGGGCGCAACGCTGTCCGCAACGCCGTCTTTCGGGGAAGGAGAAGCTGCCATGGATTCAACCGTCATTGCCCGCCTCGCAGTCCGTGGCGCCGTGATCGTGCTCGCTTTTGCCGCCGCCGCGGCCTTCGCGCAGGAGCCGATCCGGGTCGGCGCGTTCCTCTCGGTGACCGGTCCCGCCGCATTCCTCGGCGATCCGGAGCAGAAGACGCTCGAGATGTACGTGGAGCGGTTGAACGCCGCCGGTGGCATCAATGGGCGCAAGCTCGCGCTCACCGTCTACGACGACGCGGGCGACGCCGAGAAGGCGCGCACGTTCACGAAGCGCCTGATCGAGCAGGACAAGGTCGACGTCATCGTCGGCGGCTCTACGACGGGCACGACGATGGCCGCGGTGCCGCTCGTCGAGCAGGCGCAGATTCCGTTCATCTCGCTCGCGGGCGCGGTCGTCATCATCGAGCCCGCGAAGAAATGGGTGTTCAAGACGCCGCACACCGACCGCATGGCGTGCGAGAAGATCTTCACGGACGTGAAGTCGCGCCAGCTCACGAAGGTCGCGTTGATCTCGGGCACCGGCGGCTTCGACAAGTCGATGCGCGGCGAATGCGTGAAGGTCGCGCCAAAGTACGGCGTCGAGATCGTTGCCGACGAAACCTACGGCGCGGCGGACACCGACATGACCGCGCAACTCACGAAGATCCGCGGCACGCAGTCGGTGCAGGCGGTGCTGAACGCGGGCTTCGGGCAGGGCCCGGCGATCGTCACGCGCAATTACCGGCAGCTCGGCATCACGGCGCCGCTGTACCAGTCGCACGGCGTCGCGTCGAAGGAATACGTGAAGCTTTCGGGCGATGCGGCCGAAGGCGTGCGGCTGCCGGCCGCGGCGCTGCTCGTAGCCGACATCCTGCCCGACGCCGACCCGCAGAAGAAGGTGGTCGTCGCGTACAAGAGCGAGTACGAGACGAAGTACAAGTCGGACGTTTCGACGTTCGGCGGTCATGCGTACGACGGCCTGATGCTCGCGGCCGAGGCGGTGCGCCGCGCCGGCGGCACGGACAAGGCCAAGGTGCGCGACGCGCTCGAGGCGACGCGCGGCTACGTCGGCACCGGCGGTGTCGTCAACATGTCGGCCGACGATCACATGGGCCTCGATCTCACCGCGTTCCAGATGCTCGAAGTGCGCAAGGGCAACTGGGTCGTGATCCGGTAACCGCACGCGCCGCGCGCAGGCTTCCGGCACTGGCGGCGCGAGGAGCGAAGGCAGCCCGATGGACGCGCAATGGGTGCAATTCGTCGCCGGCGGTCTCACCGTCGGGTCGATCTATGCGCTCGTGGGCCTCGGCTTCTCGATCGTCTTCAACGCGAGCCGGGTGATCAACTTCGCGCAGGGCGAGTTCGTGATGATCGGCGGCATGAGCGCGGTGTCGCTGCTGATCGCCGGCTTGCCGATGCCTCTGGCCATCGGCGGCGCGATCGTCGTCGCGACCATCGTCGGCCTGCTGCTCGAAAAGGTGGCCATCGAGCGCGCGCGCCGCGCCGACGTCGTCACGTTGATCATCATCACGATCGGCGCATCCATCCTGCTGCGCGGCGTCGCCCAGGTCGTCTGGGACAAGAGCGTGCACCGCCTGCCGCCGCTGTCGGGGGACGCACCGCTTGCCGTCTTCGGTGCGACGATCGTGCCGCAGAGCCTGTGGGTGCTCGGCGCGACGATCGCGATCGTCGCCGCGCTGACGTGGTTCTTCCGCCGCACGCGGCACGGCAAGGCGATGCTCGCGACATCGCACAACCGGCTCGCGGCCGAGCTCGCCGGCATCGACGTCAAGCGCGTGCTCCTCGCGAGCTTCGGGCTGGCCGCCGCGCTCGGAGCTGTCGCGGGCGTGCTGATCGCACCGATCGCGTTCACGTCCTACGACGCCGGAATCATGCTCGGGCTCAAGGGATTCGCGGCGGCGATCCTCGGCGGCCTCGGCAGCTTTCCCGGCGCGATCGCCGGCGGCCTGGCGCTCGGGCTGCTCGAAGGCATCGGTGCCGGCTACGTGTCGTCCGCGTACAAGGACGCGATCGCGTTCGTCGTCATCCTCGCCGTCCTCTTCCTGCGCCCCGATGGACTCTTCGGTGCACTTCGAGGCGAACGCGTCTAGCCGCGGCAGCCGCACGCGCGGCGTGGCGC
>Ga0247829_10000190_pt1 | contig 20407 bp, 27 predicted proteins | sample 12C_Control_Day4_FD_207765 | JGI IMG/M metagenome (GOLD analysis project Ga0247829, IMG submission 207765) | Soil microbial communities from agricultural site in Penn Yan, New York, United States - 12C_Control_Day4 | ecosystem: Environmental > Terrestrial > Soil > Agricultural land | place... | reverse complement strand
CCAAGACCAGCCTACGATTTGGCCCGTGAGGAGGTCAAGCATGAAGATCGAAGTAACATCCGACAGGGCACAAACCGTGGACGGTCTGGCTGTGTTCGCCAAAGGTGAGACACGGACGTTCACGAAGGAGGAGGTCGAGGCCTTCTTCGCCTACCGTGGAATTCCTCCGGGAGAGCACGAACTGCCCGGTCTCGAGTTCACGATGCTGACAGGAGGGGATGAGGAGTGACCAGTCCTGGCATTGGTGGTGGAGGCATCGTCGGCGTCGCTCTCGAGGCGACATCTGGCACGTTCGAAGCCGCAACGGTGTTCGCGCCAATCAACAACGAGTCGATCACGATGCAGGAGGAGACGCAGTTCCGTCGCCCGATCCGGCAGACAGTCGACATCGTCAATGCGGTCGCCGGCAACGAGCACCCGGCTGGCGACATCGAGATGGACGCTCGCGAGGACCTCGTGGCGTACTTCCTGCACGCAGCACGACTGGATGTGGTAAAGTCCGGCGCGGTGAACTTCACGTACACGTTCACCGGCAACGCCGATGCTGTGCCGGCGGAGACGCTCTCTATCACGATCGTGCGCAACGGCGAGGTGTTCGCCTACACCGGGTGTGTGGTGGCGGGCTACAAGTTCAGCATCGCCGAGGGCATCCTGATCTTCACGGTGTCCATCATCGGTCGCAGCGAAGCGACGCAGTCAGCTCCGACTCCGTCGTGGCCGACAACCACACCGTACGGCATGGGTACCTACGCAATCCAGGTGCCGACAGCCACACCGGTAACGGACACCGACTCGTTCGAGTTCACGGTCGACGATGGCGGCGAGCCGCAGTTCCGGTTGAAGAACACCGGACGCGGAGCGGACTTCATCAAGCTCGGAGAGCGTGCCACAACGCTGATGATGGCACGCGACTTCCTGACGCGAACTGACTACGACGCCTTCAAGGCAGTGACGGCTCAGAGCATCACCTTGATCGCGTCGAAGGGGGCCAACAACAGCATCACGATGCTGATCCCGGCCGCAATCAAGGAATCCTACGAAGTCGGTTTGTCTGGTCAAGGCGATCTGCTGCGGGCGCAGATTAACTACCAGGCAGTCCTCGACAGCGGTTCGCCTCAGAAGGCGTTCGAGATTGCCGTGAAGACGCAGGCCGACATCACACCGTAAGCTCGCTAAGGGTTACTTTTACCTGAGACGAGCTGTTAGACCAGATAGACTCGAGATAGACTGATGAACACCCTAAACCTCGTAGCTCTATGTATAGCTTGGACCTCTGTAGGTCTAACTCGAGTCTATCTGGTAGACATTGGTTGGCCCATTTGGTTTAGGTGGGTCTTGTTCCTGAGGGAGGAACGAAGAGTGCCAGTTGCAACCCTGGTCAAGAAGACCGAGAGGATCGACCTGACAAGTTGTCCGGGGGGATACGTCATCGTACGACGTATGACCTACGGCGAGAAGCTGTCTCGTGCGGAACTCTCCGGCAAGATGCGGATCCTGTCCAACAAGGTGGATAAGGACGCTGTCGGCGAGATCAACATGATGCAGAAGCAGGTTCAGCTTTGGGAGTTCGCCAACCTGATCCTGGAGCACAACCTCGAACACCAGCAGCACACCGAGCAGAGCGACTGCTATGCCGGCAAGTGCAGCTGTCCCATCCGGCCGCTCAACTTCAAGAACCAGCAGGACGTCGAGCTACTGGCGGCGCAGATCGGCGAGGAAATCTCGTCCCGGATGGACAAGCTGAACAACTTCGAGGAGGACGAGGAGGTAAAAAACTCACCTTCCGGCTCCGCGCCGGAATCGTCCTCCAACGTCCCATCGAGTACGATGCCCGAGAAGTCCTAAAGCTCGTTCGGGTGTGTGAGAAACTGGGCACACTGCCCGACTCTGGCGGACTTCTCGACCAAGATTCATATCTAATGCACTTGTTCCAAGCGGTGTTCGATGCGGATGCTGAAGCCCAGTCGATGGAGAACAACCGCATGAACGCCAAGCGTGCCGAGTTGGATGCGAAGTTGAAGGCAATGCGCAACCGGAGGTGAACCGTGTCGCTCAGCACACGCGAGCTGTACTTGGCTCTTCGCGTTCGTGACGAGGGAACACGTAACCTCCAGCGCTTCGCTCAGGAACTTGTCCGTACAGGTACTGCTGCACGTATTGCGGCACTGAAAGCTCGTGCCGACGCCGTACGCGAAGAGGCGGCCCTCAAGCGAACCGAGATCGCTGTCAAGCGGTTGGAAGTGGCTCGCTTGAGGGAAGCCGGCGCTTCCAAGGCTGTTCTTGCTGGACGTCAGTCTGCCATTGCTGCTCTACAGTCAGAGGCCACAGCCCTCGAAAGGCAGGCACAGGACTACGACCGGCAAGCTACACTCATCACGCGGAACACGCAACGCTTCTCGCACTTTACGAACACTCTAACACAGACAGGTGTCGCACTAGAGACTATCGGTGTCGCATTTGGCTTCGTGGGTGTTGCGGGATTCGCTACGATGAATAACCTGATCGACTCTGCCGTTGAGTACGAGCGGCAAGTTAGACTCACAGCAACCCAGATCGACCACTTCGACGGTAACCTGCGGCAGATTGCCGATGTTGGTAAGGACATCGCACGCAACTTCGCCATTCCGTTCATGTCGGTTCAGAGCGCGTTGTTCGACATCTTCTCGTCGATGGAAGTCGACGTTATGGGTGCCGAGCTTCTGTTGGAGGCGTTTGCTAAGGCAGCTGTTGCCGGTCAGACGGACATCCAGGCAGCTTCACGTGCCACTATCGGTATCATGAACGCGTTCACTATCCCTGTCGAGGAAGTGAACCGAGTTCTTGACTTGCAGTTCCAGCTAGTCCAGGAAGGTATTGGCTCGTACGAAGAGTGGACGGCACGCATCGGCAGCGTTTCGCCGTCGGCTGTTCGAGCAAGCCAGTCGCTGGAGCAGATGCTCGCGGCCCTCGCAGCATCGACCCGATTTGGTATTCCGGCAGCACAGTCGGCGACGGCTGTTGCACGTGCCTTTGACGCATTCTCAAACCCGACAGCTGTCGAGCGGATGGAAGAGCTCGGCATCGAAATCAGGAACGCAGATGGGTCACTTAGACCCTTCAACGAGGTTATTCGGCAGTTCCGTGATGTTCTGCGTGACATACCTGAGGCAGAGCGCGTCGAGACTATCCTCGATGTCTTCCGCGGTGCCGGTAGCACTATCCAGGCACGCAAGTTCCTGCAGACACTGCTTCTGACTGAATCTGGTCTTGAGACACTCGACCTGATGCTTTCGGAAATGACGGGCGACACAGGCGCGTTCGAGAACGCCTACGCAATGATGGCCGACACGACGGCTATGCGGTCACAAATCCTCGCCAACAAGTTCGCCATTGTAAAGGAATCTATTGGCGAGGCACTACTTCCGGCCTTCAACCGGTTGCTCAGCACCATCGAACGTGGGCTTGACTGGTTCGACAGGCTGCCGCAGAGCGTCAAAGACACGATTGCCCAGTTCCTGCTCTGGGGTTCAATCCTGGCAGTTGTGTTCGGTGTCATCCTCACTGGCATCGGTCTCATGGCTGTCTTTATTGCCTCGCTGGCAGCCACTTGGTCGGTTATGGCACCGATGGTCGCTATCGTTGGCGCCCTAGTCGCAGCCATCACCTTCTTGGTTACAAGCTTCGCCGTCGCTTGGCAAGTCAGCAGCACCTTCAGGCAAATCGTCAAGGACTTGTGGGAAGATGTCAAGTCGCTTGGTAGCATCGTCCTTAACACAGGACGTGACATTGCCAAGGCGTTCAAGGAGCACTTGCTCCCACCGCTCAAGAACCTGGCGAAGCTGTTCGAAGAGAAGGTCCTGCCGGCTTTCAACGAGTTCCGGAACGAAGTCTGGGACCGCATGAAGCCGAAGATCGAGGAAGCTGGTAGAATCCTCGTTAGCATCGCCAAGGAAGGCTTCCAGTTCATTGGCGACATCATCAACAACATCATCATCCCTGCCATCCGGGCACTTACTGAGTGGTGGGGGCGCAACAAGGAATCGATGATGCCCGTCATCGAGTTCCTGATTCAGTTTGGCAAGTGGGCAGCCATCGTTGCAGCGGTCATCACTGGTGTGTTGGCGATGGCGTTTATCGGACCACTTGTGCTTGGCATCATGGCAGTGGTTGCCGCGTTCGTTCTTCTTGTCGAGATCGTACAGGGCGTCATTTGGGTCTTCGGCAAGATCTGGGAAGGCATCCAGTTCCTGTACAACCAGGCACGTGACTTCTACGGCTGGATTCGCGAGCAGTTCACAGGTGCGATGACAGCCATCACGGTCTTCTTCACCGTGGACGTCCCAGCCTTCTTCCGTGGTGTTCCTGGGTGGCTGTACGACGTCGGTGAGGACTTCATCGGTGGCTTTATCCAGGGTATGAAGAGTAAGTTCACGAACGCCTTGGCAGAGATCAGCGACTTCGGTGAGAACGCAGTCGGCATGCTGAAGGACGTACTGGAAATTGGTTCACCAAGCCGTCGGATGATGGTACTTGGCTCACAGTCAGCAGAAGGCTACATCCTCGGCTACAAGAGGACGATGGCCGATGCGATGTTCGGCAACGACTCGTTCCTTGGCTTGCGGCCACAAGCAATGGTTCCTGTTGACCAAGGCCGTGTGGGGGGTGTGGAAGATGCTCGGAGCGCATTGACGGACACGAATCCCACCAAGGTCATCCACAACAACATTACCGTCAACACACAGGAACTTGACGCACGTGCGCAGGCTGAAATGCTGGGCTGGGAATTGGCTGGGAGGATGTAGTGTCGGTCACTGACGAGCTAGTCTTCAAGCTGGGTGACACTGGCACCGAGCTGAACACTGACGTGTCGCTGCCCTTCGTCGATATCCTTCGGGTGTACGGACTCGACTCAGCCCCAATTCGCGAAACCGAGCGCGACCACGAAGGTGTGGACGGCGGCTTCATGGATGCGGAGTTCGAGAAGGGCCGTCCAATGATGATGGACGGTGAAGCCTTCGCAACAGCGGCAACGCTGGAGGACTACCTCGACCAGCTGAAGTACGAATGGTCACCCAGCACCGTCGCAGTGCCATTCTACCTTAGGGCTCCTGGTCAGCAGGATCGTGTTATCTTCGTCAAGCCACGAGGCCTTCGATACGACTGGGCAGGGGATCGTCGTCGAGGCGTAGTCCGTGTACAGTTCGTCATGTACGCTGAAGACCCTCGCATCTACGATGCTGTCGAGCAGGACATCAATATCGCCTACGGTGGCGAAGCCGGCATCGGTTTTGCGTTCGACTTCGAGTTTGACTTGGATTTCGGTGGTGGCGCTGAACCTGCGGGGCAGTATATTGACAACGCCGGCAACAGACCCACACCAGCAATCCTCACCATCGCAGGACCCATCATCAACCCACTGATCGCGAACGATACGAACGGTGGACTGCTCAGCTTTGAAATCAACCTTGGTGCCTCAGATGTGTTGGTGATCGACCTCGCGGCTAAGACAGTATTACTAAACGGTACGACAAACCGTCGCGCCACTCTTGTTCAGCCGGACTGGTTCCTACTAGATCCGGGCTTGAACTTCATTCGATTCGGCGGCACCGATGGAACAGGTAGCCAGTTGACTGTTTCATATCGGAATGCGTGGAGGTAGCACATGACAGAAGTCAACCCTTGCGGGTTCCTACAGAATGCCGGTGCAACGCATACCGCTGAGCAGATGCGTAACTGGCACGCTCTTCTCGTCAATGGTAAGGGTGGTGCAACATCACTCCTGCCACGAGGTGGTGTAAACCCAGCTCTGGGTAATGCTTTGCAAGTCACACAGACCGGCTCACCCTCGATGGCTGTGATTGTCAAGTCGGGCCATGCAACGATTCCTGGCTCAGAAGGGTCGAAGCAGGGTGTATACAGCGTCCTCAACGATGGAGACGTCACCCTAAGCATCGCTGCGGCGCACGCAACTCTGAATCGGATCGACCTTGTCTGCTTCAAGGTCGAAGACTCGGCCTACTCGGGTGGCGCCAATACTAGTTCGCTGGTTGTTGTGTCGGGTACGCCGGCAAGCTCGCCTGCGGCACCTTCGGCTCCTGCCAACTCGATCACGTTGGCGCAGGTGTTAATCGTCGCCAACGACACGTCCATCACAACGGGCGAGATCACCGACACACGTATCTACATGTCAGCACTGGGCGGCTTGGTTTCGATCAAGGACTCGACTGAGCTTGCCACACTTACGGCCTTCGAGTCAATGATGGTCTACCAGCGCGACCTGGACAAGATCAAGGTTCACAACGGATCGGCGTGGGTTACACTCGAGACAGCGGGCAGCATCATTGCTCGTGCTCGTCGAACCACTACCAGCACGACAACGACAACCGAGGTTGGTGTCCTGCGCCTTGATGACATTCCTATCAAGGCTAACCGCACCTACCACATTATCACGTCCTCGTTGCAGGTCACGAGTAGTGGTGCTACTGATGGTCTGTCGGCGAACATGCGCTACACGACGGATGGATCAACGCCGACGACTTCCAGCACCATCCTGAATTACAGTCGAGACGGTCAGGATAACAGCACTACGGGTATGTCACAAGTGGTTAGCGTGTCTTACACACCTACAGTAGACGAGACGTTGAGCTTGCTTCTTAGCATTCAGCGAGTTTCAGGATCTGGCAACGCCCAGATCAGCGGTAGTGCCACGAACCCGATCGAGATCCTTGTCATCGACTTGGGTCCTGATGTGACTGACACGGGTGTGGATATCTGATGGTTGCCAAGTACAGGTACGTGTTTCTCACGCTACGCGACGAGCGAGTCATTCAGGAAATTGACTTGTACGGCGTGTATATGAGTCACAGCCTGAACGGTGCCGACAGTCAGTTCGACGGGACGTTCCAACTCGACCAAACAGGTAAGCGCAACGTTGACCTTATCGAGGCAACCCACCCAGGCCGTACCTTCGTTGTAGTGGAGCGTAACGGCATTCCTGTAGGCGCATGGATTATCTGGAGCCGTGTCTACTCAGCACAGTCCAAGACTCTACAGATGCATGGCATCTCGTTCGAATCCTACCCACGAAGGCAGCGAATCATTTCCAACACAGTATACACGGATATGGAGCAGGTACTCCTATTCAAAACACTGTGGACGGATATGATGATCGTTGCGGGACGTAACATCAACATCATTATACCTTCAGGACCTAGCACGCCTGTGACTAAGTCAGTGGAGGTCTATCCGTACGAAGTTAAGTACTACGGTGAAGTCATGTCCAGCATCTCGGACTCGTCCGATGGATTTGACTGGCGTATTGCTGTGGTTAAAGACGGTCAGTGGTATCGTAAGGACCTACTCATCGGCTATCCATATTTGGGTACGGGCGTTCATCCGGGTATGCCAACTTTCGACTACCCAGGTAATATCACGCAGTACTACATGACCGAGTCCATGGCGGACGCTGGCACCCATGTTCTAACAGTGGGTGCGGGCGAGGGCACGGACATGCTTGCAGCAGAGGTCGCACACACTGACCTCATCGCAGGTGGCTTCCCTCGATGGGACATCGACGTGGTGCGTAAGGACATCGACAACACAGCGCTCCTTGCCACTGTCGCAAACGCTCAAGGCATTATCCGTAGGCCACCGATGGTGACTGTCAAGGTCACCGTAAAGGGTGATCGTGTGCCTGAGATTGGTAGTTTCAGTCTCGGCGACACAGCACGCGTCACCATACAGGACGCCAGGAACCCGGAAGGGTTTGAGAAGGACATGCGTCTTGTGGCCTGGAAGGTGCGTCCTCCAACGAGCGAGCAGGTTGAGGAAGCTGACCTCATCTTCGAGGGAGACGAAATTGCCTAGATCAGACAGGCACCGTGGTGAATCACCTGACTTGGTAGGGCGCATCGCCGAACTCGAACGACGTCTGAAGACGCTCGAAACACAGCCACGTGCGAACAACACCTCTGTCGACAAGGGTGCTGTCCGAATAATCCACCCGGACGGCAATCCTGTAGCCATTCTGGGTAAGGAAGACATCGACGGCACAGACTATTGGGGCGTTACAATTCGCGACCCCGATGGTTCGCTGGCTGGCGTGTTCGGCAGCGATGACAGCGGCAACAGCCGACTGGAGTTCTATGACCAGGAAGGCAACCCTGTCTTCTCTGTGAATGATACGGACTTCGGCATCGTAAGGCCCATCATTCCTGCCTTCGTCGATCGCGAGTCCGAGTACATCGCACCACCCGTGACCACAACTTCGACCTCGTTCGTTGCACTGTGGCGGATCTCCTGTCACATTCAGGCAGTCAAGATGCGCATCGGTGTCCGTGTTCTGAATGACGCCGGTTGCTCGAGCGAGGTCAGGGTTTGGTCCCTAGCGACATCGGAGGTGGTTGCTGGTCCGACCGCAGTAGGAGTGGCTGCTAACACGACGATCACGTTTGAATGGGACGTGACAGGAACAGTTGTGCCTGGCGCATACGAGGACTTCACACAGTTCCTCGTCGAAGTCAGGAGAACGGCGGGAGCAGCTAGCATCCGAACACTGATCTACTTCGTTATCAACTACGGAGGTGGCTTGTGAGCAACACCATGATGTGGAGTGCCATCGTTGGCTTCATATCGTCCATTTTCATCATCCCGCTCCTGCAGCAGCCATTCTGGTCGAAGCAGGTCCGATCCGCTGTCACATTCCTGTACGCGGTCGTGGCGGGTGTCATCACAGCGATGGTCGAGGGCGGACTCGACTTCGCAAACCTGACGACGAGCATCCTCACCATCTTCTTCGCAGCGATCGGCACTTATGTCGGCTTGGCGAAGAACCTGGACATCACCAAGCAGATCGAGGTGAGTACCTCTGTTAAACCTCCTCCTGAGGTCTAACGCAAACCCCACACGGCCTTTGAGGTAAGTCAACTTCAAATAGGTTACTTTTCCCGTGTAACAGCCGAGCCGGTCATCAACTCCTCCCGCCGGAGTCCCTCTTGATGGCCGGCTCGGCCCATCTTCACGGTTGTAGAAATAGTCCGGCGCTGTCCTGGAAGACCACGAAGAACAGCCCGGCAAGGCACGAACAGACGGTGAACAACATTGCAAGGCCGAGGATCCAGCCGATGGCTCTGCCGATAAGGTAGTCGCGCCGCATACCTGAGGCTTCTTCCTCGTTGACGAGGGCCTCCATCTCTTCTGGGGTCATGACTTGTCCTTCAGGGGTGTGAACAGCCACTTCTGGTTCCGATCGAATGCCATGTACTTCAGTAGGTGTCGCATGGCATCGTTGGCGTGACGTTGTCCTGGTGCGTAGAGTCCCAGCTTCCGCATTTTAGTAGCGTCCCAGAACCCTTTCGCTTCAGCTGCGCCCTGCATCACTGTACTGTCGTACTCGCGCCATCCGACGAGTTTGCTGATGCCGACGTACTCAGCTGCGGTGAAGTCGATCCGGTCACGGAACTCGGCGTCGTCCTTCCGGAACTCGAACTTCTCGATGATCAGGGTGATGAACTCGATACCGGAGAAGTACCCACGCAGATCGCGGAGGATGATGTCCAGGTAGCTGTGGCCGTCCCGGCCGATCGAGTAGGTCATCGAGTCGAAGTGCTGACGTGATGCTGCAGGCCACGGGTGAAATGTGGCGATACCTAGTCCAGGACCAGGATCAACAGCTACGATGCCCGTGTCAAGTTTGGGAATCTGTAGCCGGTGTTGGAAGTGGTTGTTGATCGGAATTAGTGGGTCCCTCGGGATTGATGTCATGAAGTTCTCCTGTCATGGTTATGAGTGATGGTTGCCAACCCAACATGTTGGCAATGACGAGATCGACGTCGTCGACGCCAACCTGAATACCAGGCATTGCGCCGTGTCCGCTCCGTATTACCCCTGTCAAGTCGTCGACGCTCCAAACACACTTACGGATGTCGGCGATCGTCAGCTCAGCCCACGTACCGGGCTCAAAGCCTTCAGTGGCTTCGCGGACAAGTCCCGTCACGCGTACGACCTCCCGATGGGATGCGCACAGAATGACACGCGACCAGCCGGGGTACGGTGCAATTGAGTGACCCTCGAGGAGCCAGTCAACAATAGCGCTTGTCTTACCTCCTTGTCTACCAGTGACAATGACTTGCATTGTGTCACGCATCTTGGCTCCTTTCGCCGTGTGTGGTTTGCCTTGATGTGCGGAAGCACGTGTAACAACGTGAAACGTAGACGCGAGTTAGAATCGCAAGATCCCTAAGCTTACCTAAGCCGTTAGATCGTGAAGTCCTTTGGTCTATCTAGCGTTCTATCTGGTCTCTTCGATCGTCTCAGGTTAGTAGAGCTCTAACTACGTTTCGAGTAGTTCGCACGTGCGATGAACCAGGGCAGCCAACAGATACGCGATTTGCGCCCGGTCTGGATAGACCTCAAGGATGACGTCCTTGTGCGTGGCGATCAGGACCTCACGAGGTGCGTCGCTGTTGAGTCGTGCTTCTTGCGTTCTGGCGATTAGTTGATCCAGGACCTGTTTGATGACGTCGTCATCATCTAGGACGCCCATTGAGCTCCCTTTCTAGTTTCGCTTTCTCGGCATACAATTCGGCCAACCGAGCCTCGATTACGGCAAGGCGAGCACGAATGCTCGCCCGCCCACGTTCGAAGACTTCGATGTTGTCTGGGTCGAGGTTAGCACGATCACCATCCGCGAACCGTGTCATTTCACCAGGACCCAATGGCCGACCGAGCTTAGCCTCGGCGATAAGATGGTGCGTCAGTCTCCACCCTTCAGTGGTGCGCGTGTGGTGGTAGCCATTAGCATTGACCATCGTGTCGCCAGGCTTGCTAGTGCGACCTCTAGGCATATGGCGGTCTCCCAAGCTTTGTTCGGACGTACTGGCGCTGTCCGACGTAGTACTGCTCCTGACGTGGGTGAGCTGTACCCAGGCGGTGCAAACCTGGCGTACGTGTCTCAGTCAGATCAATCAGGAACACGACAAGGATGTTGAAGAGTGCCAGAACGAAGTTGACGAGGGCAATCAGCCAGGCGTTAAGGCTAACGCCGAGTACGATCATAGGTCACCCCACGTTGTGCCGATTGAGATGTCTACCGGGAACGGTACGTAGTCGGTGTACTTAGCGGCCTCGCTGACCATTGCTTGCCGCAGCAACTCCGACACCTGGTCAATACGAGATTCGGGACACTCCACGACAAGAGCGTCATGAATCGTAAGTCGGATCCATCCCATACCACGAAGCATAGGACGCAGATGTACCAGCGACCCGAGGCAAATGTCGGATGCAGTGGACTGTGGCAAAAAGGACAAGGCCTCGTTGAGCACGTCCTTCTTGTTCTCCTTGGTGATGAGCCAGAAGCGTCTCTTTCGTCCAAATGGGGTGACAAGGTCCTCACCGTCCAAGACTTGTTGGCGAACCATCTGTTGCCATCGCGATGTTGCCGGAATCAGATCTCGGAACTCCCGAAGTCTGCGTTCGGCTTCTGCGACAGGGATCTTGTACTCCATGGCGATAGAGAATGCCTCACGCCCATAGCTCAGTCCGTAGAAGTACGCCTTCGTTCTGATGCGTTCGACTTCCTTGCGCCAGTTACCTGGCCCGTAGAGTAGGTCGGACATGTCATCGAAGATGTCGATCTCCGGATCGCTGAGCACACGGCGCAAGTATTCGTCCTGTGCCATGGTTGCGATGATGCGTCCTTCGGCCTGCTTGTAGTCGGCCTGGATTAATACATGGCCTGGCTTCGCGACAGTAAACTGCCGTCGGATCTCCTTACTTCGCACGATATTTTGCAGATTCGGATTGCGACTAGCAAGCCGTCCGGATGTGCTTCCGTGCAGCATGTAAGTTGTATACACCCGACCGCGGTACAGCCGTTTTCTAATACCTTTGACATATGTACCGTAGAGTTTCTGTTCGCGTCTGTGCCGTAGCAGCCCAGACACGAAATCCTGGACCGGTCCGGGAGCCAACCGCGCCAGGAGGGGAGTGAGGTGATCCACGTCCGTAGATCCAACGTTAATTCCACACCTAGCCAGGAATCGTTTGATCTGTTGAGGGGATCGCGGATTGAGAAAGTCGACTTCTCCGTTGGTGGCAGCACTGACATACGTTCCGAGCTCCTGCTCTAGTTCCTCCAGCCTCTGGAGGTATTCGCCATCGAGCTTACGGCTGTACTCCTTGTCGATCTTGATGCCGTTCATCTCGAGGTACATAAGTTGGTTCGACGCAGCCACCATGTAGTCATGAACCCGTCTGAGGTCCTGAGCTTCGAGTTCAGGTTCAAACAGCTCGTACAAGTCCCAAGTACAAGCTACGTCGAAGGCGTTGTACCTGTAGAGGACCTCTCTTGGGATGTCGGCGTAGTTTCCGCCTTTAGGTATGAACTGGAAGATTTCGTCGTCGTACTTCGGAGCGCCGAGACGTTCCACTGCAAGGACTTTAAGCCCGTGCTGCCCCGGCCTTTCATCCAAGGCATAGGAGGCGAGCATGGTATCAAACCAGAGCTCCAACGGTCCGAGTGTCGGAAAAAGTCCCGCCAGATCGAACTTGCCGTTATGAGCAATGATTCGTGTTTGGCGTAGGAGTTGCCCGAGGTCATCCAGAACAGTCCTGTCGGCAAGTGCACCAGACCCAAGTACCACTGCCTTTCCTTTTGCGTAAGCGAGTCCCACGCATAGGAGATCGTACTCGTTTGGGTGGCCGAAACTAACGTCCTTGTCAATGCCGACCTCAATGTCCACGACAAGTCGATCCGCTGTACGGGCCAACTCTCCGATGGCTCGTCGCGCATCAGCAGGGTCGTCAAAGTATCGCCATGTCGGTGGAGTCCATACATCGACGTCTCTCCTCGTTAGCTTGCCGATGTCCGTGACGAGTGAGGGGAACGCGTCCGGAGTTCGAAGGCAATAGGCAGGGTGCCATGTTGCAACAACGCGTGCACCAGGAATTGTGGATAACCCCCGCGTTGCGGCCTTAGGGGGACCGACTCGGAGGTTGGTAATTGCCCTCGAATCCTCAACGAGAGCCGATGCCGCCGTCCCGCCAAGTGCAACGATATCACGGACTCCGACGAGTCCAAGTTCTCCCATGAGCCGCCCTCGACATGCAGTAATCGCACTCTTAGGAGGAGTCGCATTGTTCTGAGGGCGACACGAGACCACATTGGTATACGCCACCTGATGACGGGGATAACCATGGTGCTTAAGGACTCGGTCGAGGAGCTGGCCCGATGGGCCGGTGAACGGCCTGCCACGTACAGCCTCCTGGAAGCCTGGAGCCTCGCCTACGACGACGAGGCGTGGATTGTCAGGGATCTCGGATGGAACGTACTTCTCATCCGAGAGAGGACATTTGTCACAATCAGCCAACGGGTGCTTCTGCATCAAGCCACTCCAGCATGGTGTTGATGTTTGCCTGTAGCAGCGTGTAGTTCATGATGCGTGCCCAGCTCTCACTGAAGTAGGTGCTGGGCCGGTGGATGGGTGGGACGGACTTACGTGCTAGCGGAACGCCTGCGATGGCGTAGTTGAAAGGTAGTGACGTATCGACCGATCGCACGTACCTGGCGTACCGCGACACAGCTTGGATCTCGGCAGGCCAGACCGGGCTGGTACCGAGTAGGTGGATCTTGAACCGGTCAGGGAAGTTCTCCGTGATCCAGTCGGCGAGGTCGATGCGGATGGCTTTGTACTGCTGCGAGATCAGGAGCCGAGGCAGGCAAATGGTGTCGACGGACGATATCTCGGCCAGCTCAGTGATTGTGACCTTTGCCTCGTTGATGTTTTTCCCTTGCGCGACACCTGCGAAGGCCAGTGCGCCCTTGAATTCGATGGGGAGGTACTTCAACTCGTCGAAGAACTGCCTCGTGAGTTGCATGGTGTTGGGGCCGTCGTACAACACGTCAGGCAGTACAACCTCGTCCGCACCAAACAATAGGGCCTGTGTACACAGGCGCTTCGTCGTCGGAATCGGCATGTGCTCAGCTGCACCGTTGTCCATCATGATGAAGTCGCCGCGGTTCTTGGCAGCGTTGATTGTCTGGACGTAGGTTGGGTTCTGCGCGACGATCGGAAGCGCCATCTGCGCTGTCGTATCGAGAAGTCGTGCCTCCAACCCCTTGGGAGGAATCAGAGCAAGTTGCATGGTTACCCCTTCACTTGTGGGTTGAAGATGGTGCTAGCGCCCAGCATTTGTGGTCGGTCGGGAATACCGGCGCTGTCTTCGGCCGTAGCAACGACCTCCTGGAGTTTGATCTTGAGTATGACCAGCTTGATGAAGGTGAACCTGGCGTAGTTGGCCAAGTCGACCAATTCTGCCAAGGCTTCGTCGATCGTATCGACGGTCAAAAACTTCGCCGGACCGTACTTCTCTGCGCCAGCGTCGTGGCGCTCCTGCATCATCAGCTCGAAGGCTTCAGATGCCTCCTGGATGACCTCGATGAGTGTCGCACCCGACAACTCGGTGAGTTCTTCGCGTTGCGCCTCTCCTAGATCGGCCATTGTGCTGTCCTCCCTCCGAACCGCTCCTCGTTGCGCTGCCGCTTCTTCCAGTACTCCTCGAACACGTCGACGCCCAGCTCACCGAACAGGTTGGCGAGGTAGATCTGGATGTCCATGGCCTCTTCGATGACGGCCTCGACACCATCACTGAACGACACCGAGCCGCGGAGGATCTTCTTGACCTTGTTGGCCAGCTCGCCCGACTCGCCGTTCACGCACAGGGTGAGAAAGGACGTGATGCCTAACAGGTCTGTCTCGAAGCTCCTGGGGAACCAACGACGGCTGTCAACGATGCACTGCTTGACCAGCTCTTCCATGGTGGTTGGCTTCTGGTTAACCTTTCCCAACTTCAGGATCTCGGCGGCCATGATGGAGCAGGCCATGATGTACTTCGCGTCGCACGAGCACCGCCTGTCATGGGCAGGCTTGGCCAGTGAAATCATTTGGTCCTCGGTCAAACCGTTGCTCACGCTCTGCCTCCTTGTACGATCTGCAGGAACTCTGCCTTGGCCGTCCTGCTGTGGTCACCAAAGACGCCCCACATGCTTGAGGTCGTCGTCAACGCGCCGGGAAGCTGCACACCCCGGATGGTCATGCAGAGGTGCTCGGCCTCGACTTGGACTGCCACACCGAGAGGTTGAAGCCTGTCGGTGAGGAAGGAGGCGATCTGCTCGGTCATGCGTTCCTGCAACTGCAGTCGGCGGGCGAAGTGGCGCACTACTCGACCCAGCTTACTAAGTCCGCATATTGTCGTCCCGGGGATGTAGGCTACGTGTACCTTGCCCACAAATGGGACCACATGATGGTTGCACAAAGACACGAACGGAATGTTCGTCATGACGATCATCTCGTCCATGCTATCGTTCTTGAACTGCTTCCACTTGACGCACAGTTCAAGATGCTCGGGTGAGTCATCCTTACACTGTGTCAGTTCGTCAAGCATGCCCAGGAACCGCTTGGGCGTGTCGGCACCGTGCTCGTCGTGTTCCAAGCCGGCATAGTGCTGCAACGCCTCCCGAGCCCAATCGACTACCGGGTCAGGCCACTTAGTAATCTGCTGTACGGTGGGTGGGGGATTTTCTCCGCCGACGAAGGGGGCGGAGGAGGAGTAAGAGGACAAAGTTACACCCCTTGCGTGTCGGCTCCGAAGATGAACTTGTGGGTCTGCACGTTCAAGTGCCACCGCAGACCTGCTGCGAGGATCCAGCGCGCGACCTTCTCAGCGGTTAGCGCACCCCACACAGGGCCACACCAGATCTGCGGGCTTGGTCGACCGAGGACTTCGTACATCTGCCGAACTACTTGGTAGTTATCCATTGCGCGGTCGAAGTCTGCACGGTTCTTGATCGTGAACTTGATGGCGTCGTTCTCACCAAGTTTGCCGACGTTCGTCAGCAAGAAGTTGTCGTCAGGGAATTCACCTGAGCCTGGAAGCTTCCAGTCCAAGATGATGTTGTCGACCAAGTCCACGTTCGGCCACGCAAGTGAACCGTTCGTGAAGACTTCGATCGTACGGTCGCGAGCCTTGAGGGCCGACCACACTTCCAGCAGCTCGTCATGCCTCTGCAGGAAGGGTTCGCCGCCGGTGAAGCAGATGTTGTTGACACCGCCAGCACTACTGTCGGCGAGGATACGATCGATCAGGACTTGCGGATCCAGCACTTGCTGTGTCACAGTGAACAGCTTGGGATCGATGGCATGCTGTGTGTCGCATGCCCAGCCGGCGCACTTGAAGTTGCAGCCGGCAAAGCGGACGAACATGGTAGGCTTCCCGGTGTTGGGTCCTTCACCCTGGAAGCTGTCATACCTTTCGACGACGCGTAGCACGTTGCTCCTCTGCCCTTACGACTTGCACGTACAAGGTGGCGAACGATGTTGCGACAGTCTCCTCGGCCCGCTTACGGCGAAACTCATTGCCGTCCGTTTCTTCGAGGAGATTGTCTGGGACGAGTAGCGTGACGACCTTGCTTGCCCTCGCCCGAGGTGGTTTGATAATGATGCTGACGCGGAAGAAGCCTGCCGACATGTTAGTCGCCGTTGACAGGGAAGCACGCCATCGAAGTAGGCGTCTCCCAGATGTCAGCACGTGTCACCGTTCCAGGCAAGTTCAACTCCTTGAATCTGTTCGTGGCGTACTCGAAGCACCACAGGGCGAGATTCTCAGCGGTTGGCACGAACGGGACAACCGCGACCTTCCAGCCGTAGCGGTTTTCGTCGCCGCGCTCTCGATCGATCAGAACGGGTGGCACGCTGGGGTCATCGAACCCGTAGTAGTTGGCTTCGCCGAGCGAAACCAGATAGGGCCAGTCCATCTCGTAGGCGATCGAGGCGTGGTCGAACATGTCGTGAATCTCGGTCAGGATCTCCTTGATCCGTGTGAAGTCGAGAACCATACCGTTCTCAACGCCGTCGACCTGTACGTTTCCCTTGACGTGGAGCTCGAGCTTGTATGTGTGCCCGTGCGGGCTGAAGCACTTGCCTCCGTGATCCGGCACACGATGTCCGGCATCGAAGGTGATGTGCTTCTTAACACCAAATCTTGGCATTACGTTCCTCTCGCCGTGTGTGGTTTGTGTTGAAGAGCGGAGCTAGTTAAACAGAGACCGGCTCTTCGTCGACTTCCACCTCAACGATGCGAACAACGTCCGAGTAGATCCGGAACGCTGAGTTGCCCTTGTCGTTGAAGATCGTGACGAATTCCCCTGTCACCTCCCATGTGTCGCCATCACGTAGTGTGACGATGATCACGTCGCCAGCAGACTTGCGACGTCCGATCAGCTTCCTAGGCATCCTTCACCGCCGTCTTCCAGAACTCGGTGTCTTGGTATCGAGTGTAGTCTATGAAGTCCCGGTCACGCTCTTCGTGCCGCTTGATGGCCTCGTCGATGGCCTCGAGACGCTCGACACACGTACCGCATCGTCCACAGTGGATCTCGCCGCCCTTGTAGCAGCTCCACGTCTCGAACAGTGGTAAGTTCAATTCGAGTGCCCGATAGGCGATGTCCGCCTTCGTCCAGTTGAGGAATGGAGCGTTGATGAGACCATACGGCATAGCACCCCATTCCGGCTCTTTGACCTCCTCGTAGGGGCCGAAGCCGAGGTTGCCGAGTTCAGCCACACGATTCATGTGACTGATGAAGTTCGGACGGCAGTCCGGGTAGATGAAGTGGTCACCACCGTGGACGCCGATGCCGATCTCCTGGTAGTTGTTGCTGACGGCGACACCGATCGCGATTGACAGCATGATCATGTTGCGATTCGGTACGACCGTGGCCTTCATGGTCTCTTCGGCGTAGTGTCCGTCCGGAACTTCGATTGCACGGTGCCTTGCCGGGATCTCTGGGTGGCTTGTCTTGTCTTGCGACGTGAGTGCCGAGTTGCTGATCAGCTGCGTGATGCCCGACAGATCGATTCGGTTCCACTTCAAGTCGAGACGCTCTGCGAGGTTCGCCGCGTACTCGAGTTCCTTCACGTGTCGCTGACCGTAGTCGAACGACAACAGGTGCGGTCGCAGTCCGTTGTCGACCATGTGGTAGACCAGAGTTGAGCTGTCGAGACCGCCACTGCAAATGGCAACGCTATCGTACTTAGTCATTTCCCAACCTTTCTGTCGTCCTTAGCCGGTGCTAGCGGCATGAATGTTGTAGTCCCACCTAGTCTTGACATAGCAATCAGTCCGCGCTGGATGAGTGTATCGAAGATGGCATCGGCCTGTCTTGCTGTCAGGTGGTAGCTGCGCATGAGTTGTGACCTAGACACACCAGGACCGCGTACGATGGATCCAAGTACTCTGTCCAGATCACGTTCGACAGCTGACTTGCCCACACCATTGATGACCTCGATTGCGTACGTTCGCCATTGAACGGTGAATCGAATCGCGTCGACGATGTCCTCTTCAGTAACACAAACCCTTTCGTCTCGTTGACGTGAGGCTGCTATGAGTAGTGCAGCCTTCAACGTTGACTTGGACAAACGATCGAACACAGGTGTCATGAGGTCTGGCCTTTCGGAATCAAGGCCGGCGACCAGCATGTCTGACTCTAACTTGTTGTACCTTGCCCAAGCAGCTGGGGAAAGCTCTGCCTGGGTCTTCTTGGTTGTGTTTCGCGTTCCGTCGATCACGTGGTAATGAGCCACCATACTTGACAGCTCTGCTAGAAGACCGTCACGTCTAGACGTGTCAGCCAGCATTGGCGGCCCGAGTGGTCGAACACGTGCAGCGTCAGACTCAGCCGTGATGAATACGAATCGTGGCATGAAGCCTGACGAGATATGTTCCGTTGTCAGAAGTGCTTGAACGCGGTTCCTGATGCCTCCTGCAAAGATGAGTAGTACCGGTTCACGTACCTCGACAGTTTCTTTCCGTAGGATTCTCTTCTGAATCTTCCCGTCATACAGCTTGGTCAGCATCTCTGCCATACCAGCGTAGTAGTCACGCTTCGTCATCATCTCCAGTAGTCCGCTGAATTCGTCACGGAGGAAGACTGACGGTTGACCTGGACGGGTAGATAGTGCTTGCATCATCCCTTCAAGTGATCCGTCGGTTGCCAAGAGGACATCATCGTCGATGTCGTTGACCAAGTCCATAGCGATGTCCATTGCCGTGGACTTCCGAGTGAGTGTTGTGTCGGCAAGAATCATGAACCACAGGTTAGGTACCATCGTTCCGAATGATGTCGGAAGACGTACGTGCCCTGACAGGATGGAGCTAAGTGCGATGAACGCTCCAGCCGTATGGTACTGCGGAGCGGCATCACCTAGGTCACTTGCCCACCTGATGTACCGCTCGATGAACGTTTCACCGGGCGAACTGTTTTGCTCGTCCGGCGTAAGGAGTTCGACTTGAGGTGCTGCTGGAATGATTACCGCACCTGCGTTCTGCTGAACTCGAACGTAGGCACGACATACGTCTCGCCAGAGGTAGTCGATTGGTCGACCGTCTCGACGATACTTGTTGCAGGCAGACTGGTTTGCGATGTGCAAAACCTCTGGCATCTCCATGCCTGCTTCGAAGCATAGGATCATAAGGCGCCAGAGTTTCTCGCTCCAGGTTCCCTGCGGTTCTGTCTCGAACAAGCTGAACACAAGTGGACTGATTGTCCGCCTGTACCGTTGAATGATCTCCAACGGGTCTTCTGTCGGTATGACTGACGGAAGGGGTAGTTCAAGGAATTCGACTCGTTTAACGTCGGGATACTTTTCAAAGTCGGCGAGTCGATACTTGATCGTCGTACCAGTTACGATTCGAACGATTGCCGGGTTACCTGAGAGGTCGTCAACGTGTTTGAAGTTACCAGTTCTCGGGACACGGAGAAACTGTGTGAGGTCCCACCCACTTCGATCAGCACCATCGCCTGCGTGATAGTAGGCTATGCGACGCGATAGCGCTTCCGCTTCTAACGGATCGAGGTTGGGATCTAGTCGCCAGATGGCCTGAAATCGTCCTGGAGATGTCTCCCAGGCAATCGAAGGTGGTACCAGCAACTTGATGGGCGTACAATCATCAAGGTCAGCCCAAGCGTTAGGACAACTGACAACTGCGCCCTTATGAAGGTTTTGTTCATTTAGGAGTTGTGGACAGAAGTACAAGTCTGCCACAGTGATGTTCGTTTCGATCAGGTCGAGTGCTGAATTAAGCTCGCCTGGGTAATTGAAGTACCTGCGGTACAACTTCCGTTTTGTGCCAGGTAGAGGGACGGGGGATACACCTATGCAGATGATGCCTTCTCCTGCTCCAAAGACGCCACGGAAGAAGACCTCTCGGTCGCGGCGAGCTTCTGGCGTACCACAACTCGAAAGGTCCACATGTTCCCCTCTCTTTTGGGTACAAGGTACCGCCCAAGAGTCGTTCCCCTACCACGTTCCAACTCTTGGGCGGTACGTCTTCTTGTGTTACGGCAGGATGCTGGCGCCGGCCCGCTTGGTCGGTG
>Ga0247829_10000189_pt1 | contig 20469 bp, 18 predicted proteins | sample 12C_Control_Day4_FD_207765 | JGI IMG/M metagenome (GOLD analysis project Ga0247829, IMG submission 207765) | Soil microbial communities from agricultural site in Penn Yan, New York, United States - 12C_Control_Day4 | ecosystem: Environmental > Terrestrial > Soil > Agricultural land | place... | reverse complement strand
GGGGTGGGGTGAAGACGCAGATGGAGGTCCAGCCTCACGTCACCCCCGTCCCCTCCCCGCGGGAGACCGCGCCGGCGGCCGCTCGCCCCATCCACCTCAGGGTCCAGGGCATCACCAAGCGCTTCGGTGCGTTCACGGCCCTGGATGACGTGTCGCTCGAGGTCGAGAGCGGCAGGCTCGTGTGCTTCCTCGGTCCCTCGGGCTGCGGCAAGACCACGCTGCTGCGAGTGATTGCAGGCCTCGAGATGCAAGACACCGGCAACGTCGAGATCGGCGGCCGCGATGTCACGCGGCTGCCCCCCGCGCAACGCGACTTCGGCATCGTCTTCCAGTCCTACGCCCTGTTCCCCAACCTGACCGCGGCGCAGAACGTGGGCTACGGCCTCGTCAACCGCCGCAAGGCCCGCGCCGAGATTGCCAAGCGCGTGGCCGAGCTGCTCTCCCTCGTCGGCATGCCGGAGCAGGGCGCCAAGTACCCCTCTCAGCTCTCGGGCGGCCAGCAGCAGCGCGTGGCGCTCGCACGGGCGCTCGCCTCCTCGCCGTCGCTGCTGCTGCTCGACGAGCCGTTGTCCGCGCTGGATGCGCGCGTGCGCGTGCGCCTGCGCGACGAGATCAAGGCTCTGCAGCGCCGGCTCGGCATCACCACCGTTATGGTCACGCACGACCAGGAGGAGGCGCTCGCCATGGCCGACCGCATCGTGGTGATGAACCGCGGCCGCGTCGAGCAGGTGGGGAGCCCCGCCGAGATCTACGCCCGGCCGGCCACCGCCTTCGTTGCCCATTTCGTCGGGGCGATGAACATCCTCGATGCCGTGGTCGCGGGACCGGGTCGGGCGCAAGCTGGCTCGCTGGCATTGGCCTGCGATGCGCTCGGGCAGCGCGCCGAGGGCCATCGCGTCAGGCTCGGATTGCGGCCCGAAGAGGTGCGCATCCGCGGCATCGAGCCGGGGGCCCCCAACGCCGTTCTCGTGACGGTGGTGCTCCTCGATTTCCTCGGCGCTTTCTGCCGCGCCACGCTGCGTCCCACAGCCGGCGGCGATCTGACAATTCTCTGCGACTTCTCCGCCAACGCCATGCGCGACCTCGGCATTCGCGAAGGCCAGGCGCTGACGGTGGCGCTGCCGCCCGACCTCCTGCGCGTATTCGACAACGGCGGATCGCCCGACGCATGACGATGGCGATGGCATTGCCGGTCTCCCCGAGGCGGCTCACGGCCGAGGAGATCGTCATGCGCGCCGCTATCGCGGCGCTGCTCGTGTTCCTGGTTCTCGCCATTGCGGTGCCCCTTGCCGTCCTGCTGATCAAGAGCTTCCAGGACGGCGATGGCCGTTTTGTCGGCCTTGCCAACTATGCCCGCTACTTCACCACGCCGACGCTCGTGGCCTCCCTGTGGAACAGCGTGTGGGTGGCGGCGCTCTCGACGGCCATCGTGGTGCCGCTGGCCTTCCTCTATGCCTATGCGCTGACCCGCACCTGCCTGCGTGCCAAGGGCTTGTTCATGGCCGTGGCGCTGCTGCCGCTGTTTGCGCCCTCGCTGCTGTCGGCCATCTCCTTCATCTACATCTTCGGCAACCAGGGCTTCCTCAAGAGCTGGCTGATGGGTGCCTCGATCTATGGCCCCATCGGCATCGTGCTGGCGCAGGTGTTCTACTGCTTCCCGCACGCGCTGATGATCCTGGTCACGGCCTTGTCGCTGGCGGACGGGCGGCTCTACGAGGCGGCCGCCGCCATGGGCACGCCGCGCTGGCGTGTGTTCTCGACCGTGACGCTGCCCGGCGCGCGCTACGGCCTCATCTCCGCGGCCTTCATCGTCTTCACGTTGGTCATCACCGACTTCGGCATCGCCAAGGTGATCGGCGGCCAGTTCAACGTGCTCGCCACCGACGCCTACAAGCAGGTGATCGGCCAGCAGAACTTCGAGATGGGCGCCGTGGTCGGCTTCGTCCTCCTGGTGCCGGCCGTCGTCGCTTTCGCGCTCGACCGGCTGATCCAGCGCCGGCAGGTCGCGCTTCTATCCGCACGCGCCGTGCCGTTCCAGCCGAGGCCAAGCCTCGCCAAGGACGCTGCATTCACCGGATACTGCCTCGCGGTCGGCGGCCTGATCGCTGCGGTGCTGGGTGTGGCGGTGTGGGCCTCGTTCGTCACCTACTGGCCCTACAATCTCACGCTCTCGCTCAAGAACTACGACTTGGAGAATTTCGAGCCCACGGGCTACGGCCCTTATTTCGCCTCCCTCCAGATGGCGGGGCTCGCTGCGGTGTTCGGCACCGCCATTGTCTTCGCAGGCGCCTACCTGATCGAGAAGGGCCAGGGCGTGCGCTTTGCCCGCTCGCTTGCCCAGCTGATCGCCATGCTGCCGATGGCCGTGCCAGGGCTCGTGTTGGGGCTCGGCTACGCCTTCTTCATCAATGCGAAGTGGAACCCGCTGGGCTTCCTCTACGGCACCATCGCGCTACTGACCATCAACTCGATCGCGCATTTCTACACGACGGCGCACGTGACGGCCGTGACCGCGCTCAAGCAGATCGACAGCGAGTTCGAGGCGGTCTCCGCGTCCCTCAAGGTGCCGTTCTACAAGACCTTCGCGCGCGTCACCGTCCCGGTCTGCATGCCGGCCATCCTCGACATCGCCGTCTACATGTTCGTCAATGCGATGACCACCGTGTCGGCCGTCATCTTCCTCTACGGTCCCTCCACCAAGCTCGCCTCCATCTCGATCGTGCACATGGACGAGGCCGGCGCGACGGCCGCTGCGGCCGCGATGGCGACGCTGATCGTCCTGACGGCGCTGGCGGTGAAGGTGCTGCACCTCGTCCTCGACCGCCTGGTCTTCGGCAGGTTGCAGGCCTGGCGCCGCCGGTGATGATGTTCCCCCTCCCCGCTTTTGCGGGGAGAGGGTTAGGGTGAGGGGCGGCCACGGGCGCCGGAGCAAGCGATGAAAGCAACACCCATCCCCCAGTCCGAGGGCGACACCAACCTCACCTCGCGCCGGACGGCGTGGCAGGCCCGCGCGCTCGATGGGGCGACGCGCGCGCTGCTGGACGAGGACGAGCGCCACTTCCTGCGCCAGTCGGTATCGACGCCGTGTCTCAATGCGATTTGCCGGGCCGAGGGCATCTGGATCGAGGACGTCGCGGGACGGCGGTACATGGACTTCCACGGCAACAACGTGCACCAAATCGGCTACGGTCATCCGCGCCTCAAGAAGGCGATCGCCGAGCAGATGGAGGCCCTGCCGTTCGCGCCGCGCCGCTATGCCAATGCACCGGCCGTGGCGCTGGCGAGGAAGCTCTCGGAGCTCTCACCCTTCGGGCCAGCCAAGGTGCTGTTCACGACGGGGGGCTCGGACGCCATCGAGGTGGCGATCAAGATCGCTCGCGCCGCCACGGGCCGGCACAAGACGCTGTCCTTCTGGGACGCATTCCACGGTGCCGGCATCGGCGCCGGCGCGCTGTCGGGCGAGGCGCTGTTCCGCTCCGGCCCCGCGGCTCCACTGGTGGCGGGTGTGCTCCACGTCGCGCCTTATGCCGGCACGCGCTGCCCCTACGGCACGTCGAGCCTGGAAGAATCCGGCGCGGCCTGCGCGCGCATGATCGAGTACGTCCTGGAGCGCGAGGGCGACATTGCCTGTCTCGTCGCCGAGCCGATGCGCGCCGTGCCGCACGTGGCGCCGGCGGGCTTCTGGGCGCGCGTGCGCGCGGCCTGCGAGCGGCACGGCACGCTGCTCGTGTTCGACGAGATCCCGACCGGCCTCGGCAAGACGGGGCGGATGTTCGCCTGCCAGCACGAGGGCGTCGCGCCCGACATCCTGGTGCTCGGCAAGGGGCTCGGCGGCGGCATCCTGCCGATCGCAGCCGTGCTGGCGCGCCCGGAGCTCGATGTCGGCGCCGAATGGGCCTTCGGGCACTACACGCACGAGAAGAACCCGGTGACGGCGCGCGCGGCGCTCACCACCATCGAGATCATCGAGGAGGAGGGCCTGGTCGAGAACGCGGCCCGTCTCGGCACGCTGGCGATGCAGCGGCTCGCCGACCTCGAGGAGCGCATCCGGGAGGTCGGCGATGTGCGCGGGCGCGGCCTGGTCCTCGGCGTCGAGCTGGTCCGCGACCGCGCCGGCATGGAGCCCCATCCCGACCTCGCGGAGGTCGCCATGTATGCGGCGCTCGACCGCGGCCTCTCCTTCAAGACCACCATGGGTAACGTGCTCACTCTGACGCCACCGCTGACGATCACGGCAGAGGAAATGCTGCGCGCCCTCGACATCGTCGCGGCGGCCATCGAGGATGCGAGACACATGATTCGCCGCTAGCTGTGAGACGAGGGAGGGGCGCATGGCCGGCAATCTCGGATTCGACGAGCTGAAAGCCGCGGTCAAGGCCGGCAGCATCGATACCGTCCTGGTCGCCATGGTCGACATGCAGGGCCGGCTGATCGGCAAGCGCTTCCAGGCCGAGTACTTCGTCGACGGCGCCCACGAGGAGACGCACGGCTGCGACTACCTGCTCGCCAACGACATCGACATGGAGCCGGTGCCCGGCTACGCGGCGGCGAGCTGGGACAAGGGCTACGGCGATTTCATCCTGAAGCCCGATCTTGCTACGCTGCGGACGTTGCCCTGGCTCGAAGGCACGGCGTTGGTCTTGGCCGACGTGCTCGACCATCACCATCACGACGTGCCGCATTCGCCGCGCGCCATGCTCAAGCGTCAGATCGAGCGGCTCGCATCTCGCAAGCTGCGCGCGTTCTGCGCCTCAGAGCTCGAGTTCTACCTTTTCGACGAGACCTACAAGTCGGCGGCGGCCAAGCGCTACCACGGCCTCGAGACCGCCGGCGCCTACATCGAGGACTATCACATACTCCAGACCACCAAGGAGGAGGGCGTCATGCGCGCCATCCGCCGCGGCCTGCAGGGCGCCGGCATCCCCGTCGAGAACTCCAAGGGCGAGTGGGGCCCAGGCCAGGAGGAGGTCAACGTCCGCTACGCCGACGCGCTGGAGATGGCCGACCGCCACGTCATCCTCAAGAACGCCGTCAAGGAGATCGCGCACGCGCACGGCAAGGCCGTCACCTTCATGTCCAAGTGGCGCTACGACCTCGCCGGCTCCTCCGCGCACATCCATCTCTCCCTGTGGGACGAGGCCGGCAAGAAGCCGATGTTCCACGCGCCCAAGGCCGAGCACGGCATGTCGGACCTGATGCGCAGCTTCGTCGCCGGCCAGCTCAAGTACGCGCGCGACATCACCTACTTCCTCGCGCCCTACATCAACTCCTACAAGCGCTTCCAGGCCGGCACTTTCGCGCCCACCAAGACCGTGTGGAGTCGCGACAACCGCACGGCCGGCTTCCGCCTGTGCGGGGAAGACAGCAAGGCGATCCGCATCGAGTGCCGCATCGGCGGCGCCGACCTCAACCCCTATCTCGCCTTCGCGGCGCTGATCGCGGCGGGCCTTGCCGGCGTCGACGAGAAGCTCGAGCTCGAGCCGCCGTTCGCGGGCGATGCCTACGCCGGCAAGCTGCTGCCCGAGGTGCCCAAGACCCTGCGCGAGGCGACGGGCTGCCTCCTCGACTCCAAGCTCCTGCGCGAGGCGCTCGGTGAGGATGTCGTCGAGCACTACGTGCACACGGCGCGCTGGGAGCAGTTCGAGTACGACCGCCGCATCACCGACTGGGAGCTGATGCGCGGGTTCGAGCGGTATTGAGAGCCGGCCATGGGCGAAATCGTCTGCATCTCCCCGATCGACGGCACGGTTGTCGACAGGCGCGCGACGGCAACCCAGGGGCCGGTCCAGAAGGCCTTCAATGCCGCGTGGAAGGCGCGGCGCGAGTGGGCGCACGTGCCCTTCGGGGAGCGCGCTGCACTGATGCTGCGTTTCCTCGAGGCCATGCGCGCCATGAACGGCGAAGTCGTGCCGGAGCTGGCGCGGCAGATGGGCCGGCCGGTGCGCTACGGCGGCGAGATCAAGTCGTTTGCCGAGCGCGTCGAGTACATGGTCGGCATCGCCGAGAGCGCGCTGGCGCCGGTCGCGCCCGAGGCCAAGCCCGGCTTCCGCCGCATCATCCGCCGCGAGTCGCTGGGTGTCGTGCTCGTCATCGCGCCCTGGAACTATCCCTACCTCACCGCCGTCAACACCATCGTGCCCGCGCTGATGGCCGGCAACGTCGTCCTGCTCAAGGCCGCCTCGCAGACGATCCTCGCGGGCGACCGCTTCCAGTTGGCGATGGACCGCGCCGGCGTGCCCAAGGGCGTGTTCCAGCACATCGTGCTCGACCATCGCGGCACCGAGCGCATCATTTCCAACGGCCTGGCCGATCACGTCGCCTTCACCGGCAGCGTCGAGGGCGGACGAGCCATCGAGCGGGCCGCCGCCGGCACCTTCACGTCGGTCGGGCTGGAGCTCGGCGGCAAGGACCCGGCGTATGTGTGCGCCGATGTCAATCTCGATTTCGCCATCGAGAACACGGTCGACGGCGCGTTCTTCAATTCGGGGCAGAGCTGCTGCGGCATCGAGCGCATCTACGTGCACGAGAGCGTCTACGACCGCTTCGTCGACGGCTTCGTCGCGCTCGCGCGACAGTACGTCCTCGACGATCCGCTCGATGAGAGGACCACGCTCGGGCCCATGGCGCAGACGCGCTTCGCCGAGGCCGTGCGCAAGCAGACGGCGGAGGCCGTGGCAAAAGGCGCGAGCGCACTGATCGACCCGAAGGCGTACAAGCGCGCCAAGACAGGCACGCCCTGGCTCGAGCCGCAGGTGCTGACAGGCGTCGATCACACCATGAGCGTGATGACGGAGGAAAGCTTCGGCCCCGTCGTCGGCATCATGAAGGTGAGGGACGACGACGAGGCGATCTCGCTCATGAACGACTCGCGCTACGGCCTTACCGCCAGCGTATGGACGCAGGACCTCGACGCCGCCGAGCGCATCGGCTCATGGATCGAGACCGGCACCGTCTATGCCAACCGCTGCGACTATCTCGACCCCGGCCTCGCCTGGACCGGCGTCAAGGACACGGGCCGCGGCGCCTCGCTTTCACGCACCGGCTACGAGGCATTGACGCGGCCCAAGAGTTTCCACCTGAGAGAGACCTCATGACCCTCGACCCCAAGCTGGCGAGCGCGCTCGCCGGCGTCTCGACCGCGACGCTCACGACCGTCTTGCTGAAGCAGGGCCTGCGCAACGTGTGGATGCGAGGCACCAGGCCGCTGCGGCCGGATCAGCCGCGGCTCGTCGGTCGCGCCTTCACCCTCTCGTTCGTGCCGGCGCGCGAGGACCTGGCCACGCCGGCCTCCTGGGCCTCGCCGAAATCGACGCGGGCGGCCATCGAGGCCATGCCGGCCGGCTGCATTGCCGTGGTCGACGCGCGCGGCATCACCGACGCCGGCATCTTCGGCGACATCCTGTGCGCGCGCATGGCCAAGCGGGGCGTGGCTGGGCTCGTCACCGACGGCGTGGTGCGCGATCTGGCCGGCGTGCTGGGAACGGGGCTACCGGTGTGGTGTCAGGGTGCGGCGGCGCCGCCTTCCGTTGCAGGCCTCACCTTCGTCGACTGGCAGCAGCCGATCGGCTGCGGCGGCGTCGCAGTCTTTCCCGACGATGTGGTGGTGGTGGACGCCGACGGCGCCGTGGTCGTGCCGGCGGCGCTGGTTGAGAGCGTGGCGGCGGCATCGGTGGAGCAAGAGCGCCTCGAGACCTGGATCATGGGCGAGGTCGAGGGCGGCGCGGCGTTGCCGGGACTCTATCCGCCCAACGACGCCCACAAGGCGCGCTACGAGGCATCCAAGCGCGGCAAGTAGCGCCGGCGCCGTGAACTGACTGGGCCCCGGCCTCCGCCGGGGTGACGGCTGTGGTTGGGGGTCCGTTCACAACTGGCGTCATTCCGACGAAGGTCGGAACCTAGTACACGCTAACGATTGCAGGCACGGGGAGCGCGGCATGCAGCTCAGGGGCAACTGGAACTATCCGACGTCCGTGCGCTTCGGCGCGGGGCGCATCTCCGAGCTGGGCGAGGCGGCGAAGTCTGCCGGCATGTCGCGGCCGCTGCTCGTCACCGACCCGCGGCTGGCGGCGATGCCGATGGTGAAGGACGCGCTGACCGGGCTCGCCGCTGCCGGCCTTCAGGCGGTGGTCTTCAGCGATATCAAGCCGAACCCGGTCGCGGCCAATGTCGAAGCCGGCCTGAGAGCGCTGAAATCCAGCGGCAACGACGGCGTCATCGCCTTCGGCGGCGGCTCGGCGCTCGATGCCGGCAAGGTGATCGCCTTCATGGCCGGGCAGACGCGCCCGATGTGGGACTTCGAGGACATCGGCGACTGGTGGACGCGCGCCGACCCCAAGGGAATCCTCCCCGTCGTCGCCGTGCCGACCACGGCGGGCACCGGCTCCGAGGTCGGCCGCGCCGGCGTCATCACCGACGAGGCGACCCACACCAAGAGGGTGATCTTCCACCCGCTGATGATGCCGAAGATCACGATCTGCGACCCCGAGCTGACCGTGGGCATGCCGCCCGCCATCACCGCCGGCACCGGCATGGACGCGCTGGCGCATTGCCTGGAGGCCTACTGCGGGCCCGGCTATCACCCTATGGCCGATGGCATCGCGGTCGAGGGCATGCGGCTCGTCAGGGAGAACCTCGCCCGCGCGTACGAGCAGGGCGGCGACCTCGATGCGCGCGCACACATGATGTCGGCAGCCGCCATGGGCGCCACGGCGTTCCAGAAGGCGCTGGGCGCCATCCATGCGCTCTCCCACCCCGTGGGCGCCCTCTACGACACCCACCACGGGCTCACCAACGCGGTGTTCATGCCCTACGTGCTGGTCTTCAACCGGCCGGCGATCGAGCCGCGGATCACGCGCCTCTCCGCCTACCTGGGGCTCGAGCCGACCTTCGATGCGTTCCTGGCCTGGGTGCTGGAGCTGCGGGCCCGCATCGGCATTCCCCACACGCTGGCCGGCCTGGGGGTCGACGACGCCAGGTTCGATCTCATGAGCCGCATGGCCCCCAAGGACCCCACCGCCGGCGGCAACCCGGTGCCCATCGACGAGGCCGCCTGCCGGCGGCTCTACGAGGCTGCGGCGGCCGGCCGCGTCTGAGTTGCAGGGCCTGTTCCCCCCGGTACATCGCGGCCGCGCCTCTTCTCCTATGGTGCTCCTACGACAGCGCAACGCCCCCGGCCCCCTGCGCTCGGATCTGAGACGCAACACACGCCATGGAGAGAGAGATGAAGACGATCATGAGCGCGCTGGCCCTTTCCGTGCTGGCCGCCGGTTTTGCCGCCCCCGCGAGCGCCGACTACCGCATCCCCTCGGTTGTCAGCCCGTATGTCGACAAGTACGTCGGCTCCGGGAACGTCGAGGGCAGCCGGTACGTCAAGGCGCGCCGCTTCGCGACCCAGGACGAGTACATCGCCGACAGCAAGCCCGTCGGCAGCGGCAGCTGGTGGCAGCAGATGGACCGCGAGCAGCGCGGCGGCCGCCGCTGAGCCTGTCATCCCGGAGGTCGCGCAACGACCATCCGGGACCCAGCCCCAATAAGCTTCGTAGGAGAGGCGTCAAGCCCGGGAGGGTCTGACGCCCTTTCTATTTCTCGTCGACGATAGGGTTGGCGAGCACGCCGATCTTCTCGACCTCCACCTCGACCTTGTCGCCGGCTTTCATCCACGCCGGCGGCTTCCTCGCATGCGCGACGCCCGACGGCGTGCCCGTGGCGATGATGTCGCCGGGCTCCAGCGTCATGAACTCGGACAGGTACTCGATGGTCTTGGCGGTGGAGAAGATCATGTCGGAGGTGTTGGAGTCCTGCATGGTCTCGCCGTTGACGCGGGTGGTGATGCGCAGCCCCGACGCGCCCGGCGGCAGCTCGTCTGCCGTGACGACCCAGGGCCCCAACGGCCCGGTGCCGTCGAAGTTCTTGCCCGGCGTCCACTGCGAGGTCTTGCGCTGGAAGTCGCGCACCGAGACGTCGTTGAAGAGCGTGTAGCCGAACACGTGCTCGAGCGCCTTGGCCTCGGGGATGTGGCGGCCGCCCTTGCCGATGACGATGGTGAGCTCGCACTCGTAGTCGAGCTGGGTCGACACCTTGGGTCGGATCACCGGCGCGCCCGCCGGCACGAGCGAGGTCGGCACACGCAGGAAGAAGGAGGGGTATGTCGGGATGGCGTGGCCGCCTTCCTTGGCGTGCAGCGCGTAGTTGAGCCCGACGCAGACGATCTTGCCCGTCGGCTCGATCGGCAGCGCCGGCTTCACGCTGTCGAGGGCGAGCTTGGCGGAGGCGGGAGCCTTGGCCGCAGCCGACTTGACGGCGCCGAGCCCGCTGGGCCCCGCTAGGATCAGGCTCTTGAGGTCCTTGGGCAGCGAGGCATCCGCCGCGCCGAGATCGATCACCGTCTTGCCCTCGACCAGCCCGAGCGCTGCGCCCTTCCCCTTCTCGAACATCATCAGTTTCATGAGCCATCTCCCAACTCTGCACCAACGTGTCATACCGGGGCTCGTCCCCGGTATCCAGCCATCAACACGCGCCGGAGCGCGCGGAACGATGGATCCCGGCGACACCGGCCTGCGCCGGTGCAGGCAAGCGCCGGGATGACTAGCTTCGCGCCGCGGCCTCGTCGGCGCGGATCTGGGCGATAGAGCGCTCGCGGTGCTTCAGCCACCAGCCATACTGCACGGGCCAGTCGTCCATGGCATCGAACGCCCTGCGCCCCAGCGCGATCTCGGCCATCTGCGGCCAGCACGGGTTGACGAGCGCCTCGCGGCCGACGGCGATGAGATCGGCTCGGCCCTCCTGCAGAACCTGTTCCGCAAAGTGGGGATCGATGATGAGCCCGACCGCCATCGACATGATGCCGGCCTCGCGCCGCACGCGCTCGGCATAGGGCACCTGGAAGCCCCACGTGCGCTTGACGCGCGCGGCAGTCGCCGAGCCTACGAGGCCGCCCGAGGAGCAGTCGATCACGTCGATGCCGCGCGCCTTGAGCTCCCTGGCGTAGGCGACGGTATCGTCCATGGTCCAGCCGCCCTCCATGCCATCGACGGCTGAGACGCGCAGGAACACCGGCTTGTCCTTTGGCCAGGCCGCGCGCACGGCCTCCGCCACCTCGAGGGGAAATCGCGTGCGGCCCGCGAAGTCGCCACCGTAGGCGTCGTTGCGCTTGTTGGAGAGCGGCGACAGGAAGGTGTGCATCAGGTAGCCGTGGGCGTTGTGGATCTCCAGCGCCTCGAAGCCCGCCTCCAGCGCCCGCTTGGCCGCGTCCACCCAATGCCCCTTGAGCTGGGAGAGATCGGCGACCGAGAGCTGGCGCGGCACGATCATGCCCTCGGCCATCGGCTCGGCGGTGGGGCTGACAATGTCCCACTTCTTCTCGCCGCGGGCGAAGTCCTCGGCGTTGAGCGGGCCGTTGCCGAACCAGGGCCGCTGCATGGAGCCCTTGCGTCCCGCGTGCGCGATCTGGATGCCGGGCACGACGTTATGCGCCTTCATGAAGCTTGCGATGCGCTGCAGCGGCGGGATGTGCGCCGAGGACCAGATGCCGAGATCGCCATTGGTGATGCGACCCTGGTCGGTGACCGCCGTCGCCTCGACGAACACGAGTCCCGCGCCGCCCAGTACCAGCCGGCCCCAGTGCGCGAAGTGGAAATCCTGGGCGATGCCCTCGACCGCCGCGTAGGTGGCCATGGGCGCGATCACGACGCGGTTCTTGAGCGTGACGTCGCGGAGCTTGATGGGCGTGAACAGCAGCGGCTTGGTCATCGGCGGGTGCAGCCTCGTCGTGAGCGGTGTGCGGGCGGCCTGAAACGCAGCAGGTTGCCACGGGCGCTGTCAAGGGTCCGCTGCGCGCTCCCTCTCCCATTCCTTCAATGGGGAGAGGGGATCATGGCGCGCCGTCGATGCCGAGATAGGCCTGGCGCACGCGGTCGTCGTTGAGGAGCTCGGGCCCGGTGCCGGTCATGACGATGCGCCCGTTCTCGAGCACGTAGGCGCGGGCTGCGAGCTTGAGGGAGGCGACCACGTTCTGCTCGACCAGCAGCACGGTCATGCCCTTCTCGTTGAGCGCGCGGATGGTGCGGAACAGCTCCTGCACCAGCGCCGGCGCGAGCCCCAGCGAGGGCTCGTCGAACATGATGAGCTCAGGCTTGCCCATCAGGCAGCGGCCGATCGCCAGCATCTGCTGCTCGCCGCCCGACATGGTGCCGGCGGCCTGGGCGCGGCGCTCGGCGAGGCGCGGGAACATGGCATAGACCTCGGCCATGGTCTGGCGCAGGGACGACCGCGCGCGAGGCAGCAGCGCGCCCATCTCGAGGTTCTCCTCGACGGTGAGCGTCGGAAACACCTGCCGCCCCTCCGCGACCTGGCCGATGCCGAGATTGCAGATGCGATAGCTCGGCAGCCCAGTGATGTCCTGGCTGCGGAAGCGGATACGTCCGGCGCGGGGGCTCTCGATGCCGGCAATGGTGCGGATCAGGCTCGACTTGCCGGCGCCGTTGGCCCCCACGATGGCGACGAGCTCGCCCTCCCGGGCCGCAATCGAGATGTCGTCGAGCGCCTGTGCGTCGCCGTAGAACAGATCGATCTTGTCGACCTCGAGGATCACACCGCCTCCTCGCCCAGGTAGCATTCGAGCACGGCGGGATCGCGGGTCACCTGCGCCGGGGGACCGGAGGCGATCACCTCGCCGTGGTGCAGGACGATCACCTGCGCCGACAACGCCATCACCGCGCGCATGACGTGCTCGATGAGCAGGATGGTGAGGCCGAGCCTGGCGTTGAGCTCGCGCAGAACGGCGACCATGTGGTCCATCTCGGTCGGGCGCAGGCCTGCCATCACCTCGTCGAGCAGCAGGATCTTCGGGCCCGTCGCCAGCGCCCGTGCAACCTCGAGCCGCTTGCGCTCGGGCAGCGTCAGCGAGGAGGCCATGTGATCGAGCTTCGGCCCGAGCCCGAGCTGCTCGATGACCTCGCCCGCCTTCTGCCTCGCCTCGCGCACGCCGGCGGTGGCGTTGAGCGCGCCGACGATGACGTTCTCCATCACGGTCAGGCCGGCGAACGGCTTCACCAGCTGGAAGGTGCGACCGACGCCGGCGCGGCAGATCTGGTCGGAGCGCCAGCCGTCGATGCGCGCCCCGCCAAGCCTCACCTCGCCGGCATCAGGCCGATAGACGCCAGCGACCAGGTTGAAGCACGTTGTCTTGCCGGCGCCGTTGGGACCGATCAGCGCCACGATCGAGCCCTCGGGAACGCTGAAGCTCACGTCCTGCACGGCCTTGAGGCCGGCGAAGCTCTTCGACACGGAGCTGAGCTCGAGCAGCGCTGCCATGTCAGCCCCCGCCGCCCGTGTCGCTTTTGCCGGGCTTGTCGCCCCCCTGGATGCGCTTGCCGTCGAGGCCCAGAGCCTTGCTCAGCGGCGGCCAGATGCCGTCGGGCAGGAACATGACGACGACGAGCAGGCAGACGCCATAGAACACCTGCTTGATGCCGGGGATGTCGATGCCGAAGGCATGCATGATCTCGCCCAGCGATTCGGCGAGCGCAGTCAGCACGAACGCCCCCACGATGGGCCCGAACAGCGTGCCGATGCCGCCGATGATGGGGCCCAGGATCAGCTCGATCGAGCGCGAGATGTGGAACACCTGCTCGGGGAACAGATTGTTGTAGTAGAAGGCGAACACCACGCCGCCGAGCGACGTCATCGCCGCCGACAGCACCACCGCGTACATCTTGTAGCGGAAGATGTTGATGCCCAGCGCCTGCGCCGCCTCGGGGCTCTCGCGGATCGCGAGCCAGTAGTAGCCGACACGAGCCCTCAGCAGCAGGTGGCAGAGCACGAAGGCGGCGACCGTCATGGCGAGCATCAGGTAGTAGAACATGGTCGGGCTGCCGCGCAGGTTCCAGAGGTCGCTGCGGGTGTAGTTGGCGACGGGCAGGAAGAATCCGGCCGAGCCGCCGACCCAGCTCCAGTGGTCGAAGCCGATGCGCGCGAACTCGGCAAAGGCGATGGTCAGGATGGCGAAGTAGACGCCGGAGACCCCGAAGCGGAACGCCAGGAAGCCGATGATGGCGCCGGCCGCCGCGGATATGGCGATGGAGGCGCCGAGTCCGATCCACGGGCTGACGCCGTAGTGCACGTAGAGGGCCGCGGCCGCGTAGGCGCCGAGGCCCACGTAGAGTGCGTGCCCGAGCGAAAGCTGCCCGGCAAACCCCATCATCAGGTTCCAGGCCTGCCCCACGTACGCGAAGTAGAGAATGAGGATCAGGACGGTGATGAGGTAGTCGTTGACGACGATCGGCAAGGCGACCAGAAGTGCGAGCAGGATCGAGAGCAGGACCAGTCCGCGGCGCGGCACTCCCCCTAGCAGGATCTCCCTCATGACTGGCGCTTGCCGAGAATGCCCTGCGGGCGGAACAGCAGCACGAGCACGAGCAGGCCGAAGGCGAACATGCTCTTGGCCGATGGCGTGAACAGCAGGCCGCCCAGAGCCTCGGTGAGGCCGATCAGCACGCCGCCGAGCAGCGCTCCGGGCATCGAGCCGAGGCCGCCGGTGATGACGATGACGAAGGCGAGCAGCGTATAGGCCGGCCCCAGCGGCGGCGTGACGTCGACCAGCAGCACCATCATCGCGCCCGCCGCCCCGACGCAGGCCGCGCCGAGACCGAAGGTGAGTGCGTAGAGCTGCTTGACGTTGAGACCGACCACGAGGGCGCCCATGTAGTTGTCGGCGCAGGCGCGGATCGCCTTGCCTGCAAGCGTGAAGCGGAAGAAGGCGAACAGTGCGGCCGCCACGGCAAGGGCCGCAATGGCCGCATAGAGCTTGGTGGCGTCGACGATCAGGGCCCCGAGCTGGAAGCTGTCGAAGGCGTAGCGGGTCTGCACGCTCTGCGCGTCCGGCCCGAAGATGATCAGCAGCACATTGACCATGATCAGCGCGATCGCCACCAGCAGCATGAACTGACTGTGCTCGGGGCGGTTGATGAAGGGATTGATGAGGCCTCGCTGCATGACGTAGCCGAGCGCGAACAGCACGGCGGCGATCGGGACCAGCATGACCAGCGGATCGAGCTTGAAGGCCGCAAACAGCGCGATGGCGATGTACATGGCGATCGTCATCATCTCGCCGTGCGCGAAGTTGACGACGCGCACCACGCCGAAGATCACCGACAGGCCGAGCGCCATCAGGCCGTAGACGAGGCCGGTCAGGAGGCCGCTGACGGCGACGTTGAGATAGATCGCTGCGGGCACGTGGGGATCCGCCAACAAAGGGGCTCCGGCCACCGCCCGTGGTCGGGGGCGGCCGGGAACTCTATCAAGCCGTCGGACGTCAGGCGCGCTTGTCGTAGGGCCGCATCGGCCATTGCACCTTGGCGTTGGCCGCCCCCTTCGGCGCCACCGTCACGAGCTTGCCGTCGCGGTTCTGGATGGCGGCGTTCTTCAAGGTGGCGTTCTGGCCTTTGGCATCGAACTTGATGCCGGGGCCGATCGAGACGTTGTCCTTTATGTCCGTCGCGCGGATGGCGTCCGCCAGGGCTTTGGGGTCGGCGGAGCCGGCGCGCTTGTAGGCGTCGGCGGCGATCAGCAGGGCCTCGAACGTATAGATGTGATTGGTGTTGAGGTTGATGCCGGGATGCGCCTTTGCCAGCGCCGCCTCGAGCTGCTTGCTGAGGGCCTTGTTGGGGTCGTACCAGGGCACGAAGCTGAGGGGGTCGTCGGCCAGCTTGCCCAGCGTCTTGAGGTACTGGTCCTCGTACCAGCCGGGCCCCATGCTGAGCACGCCCATGGGCGTCCAGCGCTGCTTGACGAGCTCGCGGGTGAGCAACATGGCATCGTTGAGGCGACTGACCAGCAGCAGCGCCTCGGCCCCCGTCGCCTTGGCCTTCGCCACCTCCACCGACAAGTCGCGGGCGGCCGGATCGTAGGCGATGGTCTCGAGGATCTTGTAGGGCATGTTGAACTTCGGCATGACGCCGTCGATGCCCTTCTGCATGGCGGTGCCGAAGGTATCGTTCACGTGCATGAAGGCGACCGACTTGGGTGCCGAGCCGGCGGCCTCGAAGATCTCCTTCTGGTTGCTGAAGGCGTCGCCCAGGATCATCGGCGCGGTGGGGAAATTGCGGAATACGAACTTGTAGCCCTGCTCGGTGATGGGCGGAGCCGCTGCAATGTTGATCACGAGCGGAATGCCCTTCTGCTCGGCCACCTGCGCGATTGCCGTGGTCTGGCCGGAGTCGAAGGCGCCGACGAGCAGCTGCGCGCCCTCGCTGATCAGGCGCTCGGCGCGGGCGCGGGACACCTCGACGTTGGACTCCGTGTCGCCGTTCATGATGGCGAGCTCGGGAAGCTTCAGGTCCTTGAGGATGCCCGCGGCGATCTCCACGCCGCGCTGGCAGTCCTGGCCGATGCCCGCCTGTACGCCCGAGCGCGGCAGCAGCACGCCGACCTTCAAGGGTGCGCCCTGGGCGTGGCCGATGCTGAACGGACCCGTTCCCGCAAGCATTCCGGCGGCCCCGAGACCACCGAGGCCAGCGGTGAATGTGCGTCGGGAAAGGCCGGTGTGGGCGCCGGCGGGCTTGCGATGCGATCTGTCGGTCATTGCAGTCCTCCCATGAGCGGGTCTCGGCCCGCGTTGCAGTGTCGATGGCTTGGCCAGTAGCTTGGCAAGAGATGAGCGCTGCGTTGTGGCCCCATATCGTCCATTGTGATGGACTTTGACTTTGCGCGCTGCCTAACGCTTATTGTTGCTTAGAACAACAGATTGCGTCAACAGCAACCAAGGATCGCGCGTGACCGAGCGACAGCTGCCCGACGATTCCATCGGCAACGCCGACGCACCCCGCCGAGAGCGCCTGCGCCGTCGGCGCGAAGTGATCGCGCTCGGCTCGCTGGAGAACCATCTCGGCTACTTTGTGCGCCGCCTGCAGGTGTGGATATTTCATGATTTTGTGCGCACGCTCGCCGCCCACGACATCCGCCCGGCGCAGTTCTCTGTGCTGGTCGTGATCGAGGCCAATCCGGGCCTGTCCCAGGCCGATCTCGCCGACACACTCGGCATCGAGCGGGCGCGCCTGGTGCGGCTGCTCGACGGCCTCGAGAAGCGCGGCCTGATGCGGCGCGAGGCCTCGCCCGTGGACCGGCGCTCGCACGCCCTGTTCCTGACCGAGGCCGGCGAGAAGGCGCTCGGGCCCGTCAAGGCGCTTGCCGCCGAGCACGAGGCGAACCTGACCGAGCGGCTGGGCCGCGAGAAGCATGACGCCCTGCTCGAGGCGCTGCGGGAGCCAGGGTAGCGAGTTGGTCGCTGGCGGCGCGACGACCGGGGCGTACGCGAGCAGGTCAAGTCGCCGCCCATTCTCGCAGAACGATGAGTGCTTCGGCCGCCTGATGTTGCTCTGCCGGCATGAGGCGCTCATGTGGAGGCTTGCCGGCCTCTGATCTCAAGAGATCGGGGTCCCTGGAATGCCTTCTTGTCCCTTCGACTCCGCTCAGGGCTTCACCTGCTTGGCGCAGGCTCGCCGCGTAGTAGAGCTTACCGATGCCGACCGCCGTCATCGTCGCCACGCAGATCGCACAGGGTTCGCACGAGCTGTAGAGCTCGCAGCCCGAGAGATCGACTGTCTGGAGGCGGCGGCAAGCGTCGCGGATCGCCTCGACCTCCCCGTGAGAGGTCGGATCGAAAGAGGCCTTCGACAGATTGAAGCCTTCGCCGACAATGCGGCCGTTCTTCACCACCACGGCTCCGAAGGGCTCGGCGCCCGGTGTGGAAATAGCCCTGCGCGAAAGCTCGATGGCGCGCCGCATGAGGCCTGGATCATATTCCCACATGGCGTCGACCTTGCGTTAGGCTGCTGAAGCCGGCTCGCGAATGAGACGGTGGGCGCGCGCCGGCATTCATGCCGTCTGCTCATAAAGCTCGCGCCCGATCAGCCAGCGGCGGATCTCGCTGGTGCCGGCGCCGATCTCGTAGAGCTTGGCGTCGCGCAGCAGGCGGCCGGTCGGGTAGTCGTTGATGTAGCCGTTGCCGCCCAGCAGCTGCACGGCATCGAGCGCGATCTGCGTCGCCTTCTCGCTCGCGTACAGGATCGCGCCCGCCGCATCCTTGCGCGCGGTCTCGCCGCGGTCGCAGGCCTTGGCCACCGCGTACACGTAGGCCTTGCAGGCGTTCATGGTCGTGTACATGTCGGCGAGCTTGCCCTGCACGAGCTGGAAGGTGCCGATCGGCGCGTCGAACTGCTTCCTCGTGTGCACGTACGGGATCACCACGTCCATCGCCGCCTGCATGATGCCGAGCGGGCCCGCCGCCAGCACCGCGCGCTCGTAGTCGAGCCCGCTCATGAGCACGTTGACCCCGCGGCCGACCTCGCCCAGCACATTCTCGGTCGGCACCTCGCAGTCCTGGAAGATGAGCTCGCCCGTATCGGAGCCGCGCATGCCCAGCTTGTCGAGCTTCTGCGCGGTCGAGAATCCCTTGAAGCCCTTCTCGATCAGGAATGCGCTGATGCCGCGCGGGCCGGCTGCCGGATCGGTCTTGGCGTAGACCACCAGCAGGTCGGCGCAGGGGCCGTTGGTGATCCAGAACTTGGTGCCGTTGAGGACGTAGCGGTCGCCCTTCCTCTCGGCCCTGAGCTTCATGGAGACGACGTCGGAGCCCGCTCCCGGCTCCGACATGGCGAGCGCGCCCACGTGCTCGCCCGAGATCAGCTTCGGCAGGTACTTGCGCTTCTGGGCGTCCGAGCCGTTGCGCCGCAGCTGGTTGACGCACAGGTTGGAGTGGGCGCCGTAGGAGAGGCCGACCGCCGCCGAGCCGCGGCTGATCTCCTCCATGGCGATGACGTGCTCGAGGTAGCCCAGCCCCGAGCCGCCGTACTCCTCCTCCACCGTGATGCCGTGCAGGCCGAGGTCACCAAGCTTCGTCCACAGGTGCCGAGGGAACTCGTTGGTCTTGTCGATCTCGGCGGCGAGCGGCGCCACCTCGTCGGCCGTGAAGCCGCGCACGGAGGCGCGCAGCTGATCGGCGGTCTCGCCGAGGTCGAAATTGAGCGACGGCAAGTCGTTGGGGATCATGGGGCGTGTCTCCCTTCAGCGTTGCTTCCTGGCTAACGCCCGCCCTTGAACTGGGCAAGGACCGATTCGATGCCCCTCGTTGCAGCGCCGCGCTGACAATGCCGGTGGACGTGTGGCGCTGGAGGCCTTTACGCAATCCTCGCAACGGACTGATATTGGCGAGCGATGCTGCGTTGCGCGAACCCGAGGAGCCAAGGAGCGCCAACCGTGACGAGCACCAGGACTTGGGCATTGTGGCTGGCGCTCGCGCTCGCGGTTCCGGTTGGCCCTGCGCGAGCGCAAGACCCGACCGAGGTCGCCTTTTGGAGCATGGTGAGGGAATCGCGCAATCCCGCCGACGTCAAGGCCTACCTCGAGGCCTATCCGCGCGGCGCCTACGCCGATGCGGCGCGGCGGCGCCTGAGCGAGCTCGAGCGCGCCTCCGCCGAGCCGCCACGGCGGCAGGACCCTTCCCCACAGAGGCGCGAGCCGGACAACCCCTCGCCGCAGCCCTACCAGCCGCCCGGCGACACCCGCCCCGCTCTGACCGACCCCTCCGTCATCCGCGAGGTGCAGGAGCGGCTCTACAACCTCAACTACGAGATCGCCCAGATCAGCGGCCGAATGACCGACGAGACCCGCAAGGCGATCCGCGAGTGGCAGTCCAATATCGGGCGCACGCCGACGGGCGATATGACCATGGGCGAGCTCGTCATGCTGCGCCAGGCCCGGCTCCCGACCACCTGGGGCGCGCTGGCCTTCGGCGAGCGCGGGGCGAGCGCGGTGGTGTGGAAGCGCGAGTCGCGCAACGACGCCGTCAACGCCGCGCTCAGCGACTGCCGCGGCCGCAACCAGAACAAGCCCTGCAAGGTGGTGTCGGCGCCCAACGCGGCGTGCGGCGCGCTCGGCTTCTACATGGCCGGCAACAGCTGGGGCGCCTATGCTGTCGTGGCGCCGACACTCGGCAAGGCCACCGGCGATGCGCTCAACCAATGCCGGCAGCAGGGGCGGCGGCCGGACGCCTGCGGCGTCCGCATCACCTTCTGCGCCGACGGCAGCCACCAGCAGTAGGCAACGGCGATGGCAGAGCCGGAGGCGATGCGACCCTCCGCGATACCCTGGCCGCCGATACTGTTTGTCGGCGGGCTCGTGGCCGCGGCCGTGCTCGACCGCGTCTACCCGCTGCCCTGGCCCGGGCTCGACGACCTGCCGGCACGCATCGTCGGCTATGGGTTCGGCGTCGCCGGCCTCGCGCTCATGGCCTGGGGCTTTCTCACGCTGCATCGGGCCGACACCACGGTGCTGCCGCACAAGCGCGTTGACCGGCTCGTCACCGAGGGCGCCTTTCGCTTCCGCCGCAATCCCATCTACATGGGCGAGGTGCTCCTGTTCCTGGGCCTGGCGCAGGCCACGGGCAACGTCTGGATGGCGATCATGGCGCCGCTG
>Ga0247829_10000188_pt1 | contig 20509 bp, 17 predicted proteins | sample 12C_Control_Day4_FD_207765 | JGI IMG/M metagenome (GOLD analysis project Ga0247829, IMG submission 207765) | Soil microbial communities from agricultural site in Penn Yan, New York, United States - 12C_Control_Day4 | ecosystem: Environmental > Terrestrial > Soil > Agricultural land | place... | reverse complement strand
GTGATCGCTCGGGCGGCGAGCCGCTCCGGATCGAGCCACAGCCTCATCGAATACTTGCGTTCGCCAAAGATGGTGACGTCGCTGACGCCAGGTACACGCTTCAGCGCGTCCTTCACGTAGACGTCGAGGTAGTTGCTCAGGAAGAGCGAGTCGTACTCGTGGTTCTCCGCGTAGACGCCGACCGCCATGACGAACCCGGTGGACTGTTTCTGGACGGTGATACCCGTGGTTCGCACCTCGGCCGGCATGCGGCCGAGCGCCTGGTTCACACGGTTCTGGACGTCGACGGCGGCGACGTCCTGGTCACGGGTGACGTCGAAGGTGACGCTGATCGACGAGACGCCGCTGTTCGTGCTGCTCGACGTCATGTAGAGCATGCCTTCGACGCCGTTGATGGCCTGCTCGAGCGGCGTCGTGACGGCCGTTTCGACTTCCTGCGCGTTCGCGCCGGTGTAAGAGGCCGACACGGAGATCTGCGGCGGCGCCAGGGGCGGGTACTGCGCGATCGGCATGGTCGGGATGGCGACCGCGCCGGCGAGGATCAGCACGAGCGAGCAGACCGAGGCGAGGATCGGCCGTCGGATGAAGATGTCAACCATGGGACGAAGATCTCAGATTCTCTTTTACTGCGCCTTGACGGGTGCGCCGTTGGCGAGCTTCTGGACGCCGGTGGTGATGACGCGATCACCGGCCTTCAGCCCGCTGCGCACGACGTAGTCATTGCCCATCAGCTCACCCAGCTCGATGGGGCGCTGGCGCGCGACGAGTCCGCCATTCGCCTCTTCCGCAACGAAACAGAAATATCGTCCGCTCACGCGACTGACGGCGGTCAGCGGAATGGTCAGGCCGGGCGTCATGTTCCAGACGATGCGCGCGCGGGAGAACTGCTGTGTCCGCAGTGCGGGAGGCGCGTCGCGCAGCAGCGCCTTGACGAGCACCGTCTGCGTTCGGTCGTCGACCCGCGGAGAGACGAACGATATCGGGTTGGTCGCCGTCACGTTGCCTTCGGCATCCAGCATATGGACGGGCAGACCGAGACGCAGATCGGGAGATCGATCGAGCGGAACCTGGATGTCGGCTTCGAGCGCCGAGTTGTCATCGATCGTCGTGATCACCGTGGAGTTGGTGACACGGTCGCCGACGCGCAGGATGATGTCGCCCACCACTCCAGCTTGCGGCGCGTTGACGCGGTAGTACTCGAGCTCGACGCGCCCTTCGCGCACCTGCGCGTCGAGCGCGGCCAGCCGCGCCTCAGCCGTACGCAGCGAGTTCTGCGCCTGGTCGAATTCCTGGCGGCTGATCGCTCCCGCCTGCACGAGCGCTTCGAGCCGCTTCACCTGCTCGCGCCAGTACTTGACGTCAGCCTCGGTGCCGCCGCGGTTCGCCTCCGTGCTGTGGACGGCGGCCTGCTGCTTTTCAGCATTGATCTGGACCAGCGGCGCTCCCGGTTTCACGCGTTCGCCCGGCTTGACGAAGATCCGGGTGACCACGCCTTCCACTTCGGGCTGGATCGTAGCGGATCGCTGCGCGCGCAGCTGGGCGATGAAATCCGACGTCCGCTCGATCGGCTTCGGCTCGAGCGTGACTATTGCCACGGCTGCCGGCGGGGGAGCGCTGGCCGCGCCCGCGGGGGCGCCGCTGCCGCCGCTGCAGGCCGCAAAGGACAGGCTAACTAGAGGAAGGACGGCAGACAGAGTGCGATTGACTTGACGCATGAAGACAATACTGAGACGCGGAAAATGGGGCCGACGTCTCGATGACGAAATGAAAAAGGCCACGCGGTTCGCGTGGCCCGTCGAGGATTCGATCGAAGTGACGCCGAACCCGGAGCTAAACGCCCGCGAACTTCTTCTGCTGGAAGCACTCCCTGCAGAACACGGGCCGGCCCTGTGTGGGACGGAATGGGACCGTCGTTTCCTTGCCGCAGGAGGAACAGTTGGTGGTCGTCTCGACACGTTCCCGCGCGACTCCACCGCCACCTGAGGGGCGCGCCGCGCGCTTGGCCTTGCAGCTCTTGCAGCGCTTCGGCTCGTTCTTGAAATTCTTGTCAGCGAAGAAATGCTGTTCGCCCGCCGTCCACACGAACTCCGCGCCGCAGTCCACGCAATTCAGGTTCTTATCCTGGAACTCCATCGGCCCCACCTCTCCCACTCAGCAGCATCGCGCCCGCGCCTTCCGCGGGCAGTGGACGAGCCCGACGCAGTTCAGGTGCGCCGGGCCATCTTGTCAGCGGACGACGATCAATCGGATTCGCGACGCTGCTTCTTGCGCGTGCGCTTGCGGGCCAGCGCCTGCTTTGCACGGCGCCGGTCGCCAGGCTTCAGGTAGAAGGAATGCTTCTTGATATCCTTGATGATATCTTCCTGCTGCACCTTGCGCTTGAAGCGGCGAAGCGCGCTTTCGATCGATTCGCCTTCCTGCACTTTGACTTCAGCCAAGCTCGAATACACCCCCTTCGGCGGCCATTGCGCGAACATCTGGTCCTCGACTCTTCGAGGTGCAGTGCCACTTCAGGGCCTGTAGAGTCCGACAGAATATGTTAGGCTATCACACGTAAACGCGGATTCTAGGCGCAAAGGTCGACAGCCGTCAACGAACCGCGCTCGCTCGAGCTGCCGGTCCCCGTGATCCTCACAAACCCCTCGAATATCTGGATTTAGTGGCATGAGAGTGCTCGTTGTCGGCGCCGGTGGCCGTGAGCACGCGCTCGCCTGGAAGCTGTCGCGCGAAGGAAGCGTGTCCGAGGTCCTCTGCGCACCTGGCAATGCGGGGATAGCCGCGGTCGCCCGGGTCGTCCCTGTTCAGGCCGGGGATGTCGAGTCGCTTGCCGCACTGGCGACGCGCGAGCGCATCGATCTCACCGTCGTCGGGCCCGAGCTTCCGCTCGAGCGCGGCATCGTCGACCTGTTCGGGTCGCGCGGTCTGCGCATCTTCGGTCCATCGCGGGCCGCCGCGCGCCTCGAGTGCAGCAAGGTGTTCGCGAAGGACTTCATGTCGCGCCACGGCATACCGACGGCGCGGTATCGTGTCTGCTCCGATCCCGGGACAGCCCGGCGCACCATTGCCTCAGGCGAGCTCGGGGTTCCTGTCGTGGTCAAGGCAGACGGACTCGCTGCTGGCAAGGGCGTGGTCGTTGCGCGCGACGCGGCGGAGGCGAACGAGGCGATCCGCGAGCTCATGGAGGAGCGCCGGTTCGGTGAGGCTGGTACTCGCGTCGTACTCGAAGAGTGCCTGAGCGGTCCTGAAGTGTCGTTCTTCGCGCTGTGCGACGGTAGGCGCGCGGTTCCGCTGATGACTGCCCAGGACCACAAGCGCGTCTACGACAATGACGAGGGGCCGAACACCGGCGGGATGGGAGCGTTCGCGCCCAGCCCGCTCATCGATGCCGCGCAGCGCGACAGGATCATGCGCGAAGTGATCGAACCGGTGATGGCCGGGATGCGCGCCGACGGTCACGAGTACCGCGGGTTTCTCTATGCCGGGCTGATGATGACGTGCAGCGGACCGCGCGTGATCGAATTCAACGTGCGCTTCGGCGATCCCGAAGCGCAGGTGGTGATCCCGATGATCGACGACGAGCTCGCGCCTCACCTCGAGGCTGCTGCTGACGGAGCGCTGACGGGTCCGCCGCACTTCAACAGCATGAAGCACGTCGGCGTGGTGCTCGTCTCCACGGGTTATCCGTCGTCGAGCTCGGCCAGTGTTCCCATCACCGGGATTGCGCAGGCCGAACAAATTGAAAACGTGCTCGTGTTCCATGCCGGCACGAGCGCGATCAGTTCCGACACGCTCACCGCAGGCGGACGCGTCCTGACGGTCGTCGGCAGAGGCGATTCGTACGAATCCGCCATCGAACGGGCCTATGCCGGCGTGAAAGAGATTTCTTTCGAAGGCATGCACCATCGCCGCGACATTGGACGAAAGGCACTCGCATCGTGACGAACATCTCCGTCCTGATCCTGATGGGATCCGACTCCGACGCGCCGGTCATGCAGGGCGCGGTGGACATCCTCAAGGAACTGCAGATCCCGTGTGAGATGACGGTGGCCTCCGCGCACCGCTCGCCTGAACGCGTCATGCGTCTCGTCGCGGAGGCACCCGGTCGCGGCGTGAAGGTCTTCATCGTCGGCGCCGGCGCCGCCGCGCATCTAGCCGGCGTCGTTGCGGCGCATACGAGTCTTCCAGTCATCGGCGTGCCGATTGATTCGTCCGCGTTGAAGGGATGGGACGCGCTGCTGTCGACCGTTCAGATGCCGCCAGGTGTACCTGTGGCGACGGTTTCGATCGGCAAACCGGGGGCGACGAACGCGGGAGTGCTCGCCGCGCAGATGCTCGCCCTGAGCGACTCCGCGATCGCAGACCGTCTCGTCGTATACAAACGGAAGCTCGCTGAAAAGGTTGAAGCCGCAGCAGAGAGGCTTTCGACGAGCACGTAGAGGGCCGGCTTCGGCCGGCCTGACGGAGCGGTTCGCACATGAAATTCTCCATCGTCACGTTCGGCTGCCGAGTGAACCAGGCGGATTCGCTGCATCTCGAAGAGGATCTTCGACGCCGCGGAGCCGAGCCGGCGAGCACGGAGAATGCGGACCTGGTCGTGGTCAACACGTGCTCGGTAACGGCGAGCGCCGACCAGGGCGCACGACAGGCGATCCGCCGGATCGCGCGTCTCAATCCCGCAGCGAAGATCGTCGCCACCGGCTGCTATGCCACGCGACGTCCTGATGATGTGGCGTCGCTTCCCGGCGTCGTGCGGGTGGTCCGCAATGACGACAAGCTACAGCTATCTGAGCTGATCGAGCTGCCGACGGCGGAGCGCTTCGGCGGCGGCGACGGCCCGTGCGGATCGCCCCTCGAGCCCGGCATGGCCGGCCGCACCGCGTTCACCCTTCGTGTGCAGACCGGGTGCGACGAGTCGTGCTCGTATTGCATCATCCCGACGACCCGAGGTGCGGGGCGCAGCATGCCGATCGCAGCGGTCGTCCGTGAAGCGCGCCGGGTTGCGGAATCCGGTTTCAAGGAGATCGCGCTGACCGGCGTGCATCTCGGATCCTACGGCCGGGACCTCACGCCGTCGTCGTCATTGACCGAACTTCTGCGCGCGCTGCAGGATGCCGAACTCGATGCGACCTTCCGCATCAGCTCTCTCGAGCCGATGGACTGCACGGCCGACATCGTGTCGCTCGTGGCGCTCAGCGGCGGGACCTTCGCGCCACACTTCCATCTGCCGCTGCAGCACGCGAGCGACCGCATGCTCGGGTCGATGCGGCGTCCGTATACGCTCGGGCGGTATCGTGCTCTCGTCGACAGCATCATCGATCGGCTGCCGCATGCGTCGATTGGAAGCGACATGATCGTTGGCTTCCCCGGTGAAACCGACGACGACTTTGCAGAGAATCTGGCTTATCTGGAATCCTCACCTCTGTCGCATCTGCACGTCTTTCCGTACTCGGACCGTCCCGGCACTGCCGCCTCGGGCATGCGTGACAAGGTCGACGGCGACAGCATCCGCCGTCGAGGCGCGGCACTGCGCGAGGTCGGCGCACGCCTCGCGACCCGCTTTCGCGAATCGCAGGTCGGGACCATCCGTCCGGGGCTGACCCTGGACGACGGAACGTTCGTTGTGACGGATAACTATCTGAAGGTGAGAATTGCCCCAGGATTCTCGCGGAACGAGCGCATCCGGGTGCGGCTAACTTCAGTGAATGCGGCTGTCATCGCCTGCCGATCGCAGGACCTTTCCGCCCTGGCCGTAGAATCGCCGCAACCGATCGCCACGCCCTAGGTGACGCTCAGGCTCCCATCATCATCGCCAGCCGTCTGCCCGGCGATGGCGACTTGGCCGACTCGGTGATCAGCTGACCGCATGCGGCGCGAATGTCGCGCCCGCGTGACTTCCGCACCGACACGGTAACACCGTGATCCGCCAGGATCCTCGCGAAGCGATTGACGCGTTCGTCAGAGGGGCGCTCGAATGGAATGCCGGCCGCCTCGTTCAGCGGCAGCAGATTCACCTTGCCGCGGATCCCGTTGAGCAGCTTGACCAGCCGTCGCGCGTCCTCGGGCGTATCGTTTACGCCATTCAGCATCACGTACTCGAAAGTGATCCGCTCGCGGCGCTTCACCGGGAAACGCCGGCACGCGTCGAGCAGTTCCTTCAACCCATACTTGCGATTGATCGGCACCAGCATGTCCCGCTGCTCCTCGGTCGTCGAGTGCAGTGAGATCGCGAGGTTCGGCATGAGCGGCTCGGTCGCCAGCTTCTCCAGCGCGGGAAGCACGCCCACGGTCGACAGTGTGATGCGTCTCGGTGACACGGCAAGCCCGTGCTCGTCGGCCACGATGCGCAGCGCCTTCATGGTGGCTTCGTAGTTATGAAGCGGCTCACCCATCCCCATGAGGACGATGTTGAACCGCGTGTCGAGCATGCGCAGCTCGCGCGCGAGCACGCGCACCTGGCCCGCGATCTCCGCTGCGGTCAGATTGCGGTCGATGCCCATCTTGCCGGTCAGGCAGAACGCGCAGCGCATCGCGCAGCCGACCTGCGTGGAAATGCAGAACGTCTGCGACGGTGTGTCCGGAATGAACACGGCTTCGATCTGCTTGCCGTCGCCGAGCTGAAGCAGGAACTTCGTGGTTCCGTCAGTGGACCGCTCCTTGCGGACCACCGCCGGCGTGAGGAGTTGGAACTCATCGGCGAGTCGGACGCGCAGATCGCGCGGCAGATCGCTCATCAACGCGAAGTCGTCGACGCCGCGTTTATGGATCCACTGGAAGATCTGGCGAGCATGGAATCGTGGCTGATCCAGGCGGACGAGGACCTGCTCCAGTTCGTGCTGCTCGAGCCCGGCGAGATCAGGTTTCAGGTCCAGCATGTTCGTTTTCCGGGTTGTCGACCGCGCTGATCACCATCGCTTCAGGCGCCCGGTTCACGCAGCGCAGCCGATCGGTGCCGCCCGAGATCACGTCGTGCGGCCCTTGCAGGGTCGTCCTCGCAGGAGAGAATCCCTATTGTACTATGCGTCCCAAGCCCGGCAGTTCTGTCGACGGCGACGCATCTACAGTGTGTCGGCGGCTTTGGCGCGCGGCCGTAGTGTGATATCATCTGTTTTTCGGACCATCTCATAAACCCTTCTAAACAAAGCACTTGCACAACTCGAGTTGCGCATGATCGTTCGCGAGGTCCTCGATAACGGGCTCCGGCTGATTACCGAGTCGATGCCGCACGTCCGTTCCGTGACCATTGGCGTGTGGCTCACGCGTGGCTCGCGTCACGAGTCCGACGAGCGCAGCGGGATCGCTCATTTCGTCGAGCACATGCTCTTCAAGGGCACCGACACCCGCAGCGCCGAAGACATCGCGCAGTCGATCGACTCGATCGGCGGCCAGCTGGACGCGTTTACCGCGAAGGAGTACGCGAGCTACTACATCAAGGTGCTCGATGAGCACCTGCCGCTCGCGGTCGACCTGCTCGCCGATATCGTGCTGCGGCCGGCGTTCGCGCCCGAGGAAATCGATCGCGAGAAGAAGGTGATTCTCGAAGAGATCAAGATGGTCGAGGACACGCCGGATGACCTCGTCCACGAGCTGTTCACCCAGTATTTCTGGGAAGGCCACCCACTCGGGCGTCCGATTCTCGGCTCGAAAGAAACGGTCGAAGCCCTGACGCAGGGCGCTCTGCGGCAGTATTTCGCGGGCGCCTACGTCGGTTCCAACATCATCATTTCTGCTGCGGGCAACATCGATCATGCGACGGTCCGTGAGCTCGTCGAGACCGCATTCGCTGCAATCGGTTCGCGCGGTGAGCCGCTCAACGGCACGCCGCCGAGAGTCGTCTCGCAGGTCATCACCAGGACGAAGGAGCTCGAACAGAGCCATGTCTGTCTTGGCACCCCGTGTTATCCGCAGAAGCACGATGATCGGTACGTCAGCTACATCCTGAATACGGTGCTCGGCGGTTCGATGAGCTCGCGGCTCTTTCAGAACGTTCGTGAGAAGCGGGGGCTCGCGTATTCCGTTTTCAGCGGCATCAGCGCATATCGCGACGCCGGCAACCTGACCATCTACGCGGGTTGCGCGAACGACGCCGTCGAGGAGGTCGTGGACCTGTGCGTCGCGGAGCTTCGGGGCATGAAGCAGGCACCCGTGACCGATGCCGAATTGCGGCGCTCCAAAGATCATCTCAAGGGCAGCCTCATGCTCAGCCTCGAGAACACTGCGAGCCGCATGTCGCACCTGGCGCGCCAGGAGATCTACTTCGAACGTCACTTCGGACTCGACGAAACGCTCGCGGGCGTCGAAGCGGTCACCGCTGCGGACGTCCAGCGCGTCGCGAACGATTTGTTCTCTGATGGTCCGCTCGCAGCAACGGTCGTAGGCGCCGGCCGCCCCGACCTGCATCAGCAGCGGTTATCGATTGGGTAAGAACTGAATCGGCCCACGTAATGATTCGACGGTACACAAATCCGGAAATGGGGGCGATCTGGAGCGAGCAGCGTCGTTATGAGACGTGGCTCGAAGTCGAGCTGGCCGCTGCCGACGCGATGGCGGAAGCGGGAATCGTTCCTGCCGAAGCGGCGCGAGAGCTGCGCGCGAAGGCCGCATTCGACATCGCACGCATCGAAGAGATCGAACAGACCACGCAGCACGACGTGATCGCGTTCACGACGGCCGTCGCGGAGAAGGTCGGTCCGTCGGCGCGCTGGCTGCACTTCGGACTCACCTCTTCCGACGTGGTCGACACGGCGCAGGCGATCCAGATGCGCGAAGCGTGCGATCTGATCATCAGGAACATCGCCGCCTTGATGGAGACGGTCCGTGAACGCGCCGAAGAGCATCGGCGCACGCCCATGATTGGGCGCACGCACGGCGTCCATGCCGAGCCGATGACGTTCGGTTTGAAGCTGGCATTGTGGTACGCCGAGCTGCAACGTGATCTCGATCGTGTGCTCCGCGCCCGCGACACGATCTCCGTGGGCAAGATTTCCGGGGCGGTCGGAACCTTCGCGCACCTCGATCCCGCGATCGAGGCGCGCGTCTGCGAGAAGCTTGGCCTGCAACCCGCGCCCGTCTCCTCACAGGTGATCCAGCGCGACCGGCACGCGGAGCTGATGACGGCGCTCGCCATCACCGCTGCGTCGCTCGAGAAATTCGCCCTCGAGATCCGCGGTCTGCAGAAGACCGAGATCGGCGAAGTCGAAGAGCCGTTCGGCAAGGGGCAGAAGGGTTCGTCCGCCATGCCTCACAAGAGAAATCCCATCGGCTCAGAGCAGATCACGGGATTGTCCCGGCTGATTCGGTCGAACTCACTGGCGGCGCTGGAGAACATCGCCCTCTGGCATGAGCGCGACATCTCGCATTCCTCGGTCGAACGCGTCATCCTGCCCGACAGCTTCATCGCGCTCGATCACATGCTCCGCCGTTTCACGCGCATCGTCCGCGGGATGGTGGTGTATCCCGACCGGATGAAAGAGAACCTGGAACGGTCGCGCGGCGTGGTGTTCTCGGGCACGATCCTTCTCGAGCTGGCGCGGCGCGGGATCTCCCGCGAGCAGGCATATGAATGGGTCCAGCGCAACGCGATGCGCTCGTTTCACGAGAAGAAGGATTTCAAGCGCTTGCTGCTCGCCGACGCGGATCTTCAGAAGGCGCTGCCGGCCGAGGAAATCGAGAAGGCATTCGATCTCGACGAGCAGTTGAGGAACGTAGATCGTATCTTCGACCGGGTGTTCCGGCCCGTCGTCGCTACGGCCTGAGGAGTGCATGAGAGCTAGAGTCTTCGTCACCTTGAAGCCGTCCGTGTTCGATCCGCAGGGGCGAACGATCGCCGAATCGCTGCACTCGATGGGCTTCGGAAAGGTCGCTGACGTCAGGCAGGGAAAGTACTTCGAACTGGAGCTCGACACCGACTCGGCCGACAAGGCGCGCGCGCTCGCCTCCGAAGTCGCCGACAAAGTGCTCGCGAACCCGGTCATCGAGAGCTATCGGATCGAGCTCGAGTAGCAGTCCTGAAGGGTGCGCTGGCAGGCGGTGGGGGTGGAGCCGCACCGCGAGGTGATAAATGAAATTCGCCGTTATCGTCTTTCCAGGATCGAATTGCGATCACGACGCGTATCACGCAGCGAAGCACGTGCTCGGCCATGACGCCGAGTTCATCTGGCACAAGGAAACGAGCCTGAAGGGCGCTGACGTGGTCATCCTTCCCGGCGGGTTCTCGTACGGAGACTATCTGCGCACGGGCGCGATCGCGCAGTTCTCGCCAGTGATGACGGCCGTCAAGGCATTTGCCGCCGCTGGCGGACCGCTGCTCGGAATCTGCAACGGGTTTCAGGTGCTCTGCGAATCCAGGTTGCTGCCCGGCGCGCTCCTCCGCAACCGGGATCTCAAGTTCCATTGCGAGCACGTGCGGGTCCGGGTCGAGCGGACCGACACGCCGTTCACACTCCACGCTTCAGTTGGACAGATCCTGAGTCTGCCGGTCGCACACGGTGAGGGGAACTACTTCGCCGACGCGGATACAGTCGAGCGCCTCGAGGCGTCCGGACGAGTGATCTTCAGGTACTGCGACGCGTCCGGTCAGGTGACCGAAGCGGCGAACCCGAACGGCTCACTGAACGCGATCGCCGGCATCTGCAACGAGACGCGGAACGTCGTCGGCCTCATGCCGCATCCCGAACGCGCATGCGAGTCGCCGCTCGGCAGCAAGGACGGCCTGGTGCTGTTCGACTCGGTGGTGGCGTCGCTCGCCGCCAAGGGCGCGCTGACCGCGTGAATTCGTCGATGAACCTGATGAGCAAAGCTGACGCCGCCGTTCTCGAACGACACGGACTCAAACCGGACGAATACGACCGCATCGTCGCTGCGCTCGGCCGCGAGCCCTCGCTCACCGAGCTTGGCATCTTCTCGGTGATGTGGTCGGAGCACTGCAGCTATAAGAGCTCGCGCGTCCACCTGCGCACGCTGCCCACCAAAGGTCCCCGCGTGCTGCAGGGGCCGGGAGAAAATGCAGGCGCCGTGGACATCGGCGACGGTATGGCGGCGGTCTTCAAGATCGAGTCGCACAACCATCCGTCTTTCATCGAGCCTTATCAAGGAGCGGCAACCGGCGTCGGCGGCATCATCCGCGACATCTTCACGATGGGGGCCCGCCCCGTCGCACTGCTGAACTCGCTGCGCTTCGGCCCGCTCGACGGGCCGCATGGCGCGCGCACCCGCCGGATCGTCGAAGGCGTGGTTGCGGGGATCGCCGGCTACGGCAACAGCATCGGCATTCCGACCATCGGTGGCGAGATCGCGTTCGAGGAGCCGTATGCCGGCAACCCGCTGGTCAACGTGTTCTGCCTCGGGATCTCCAGGGCGGACGCGCTCGTGAAGGGGCGGGCAGACGGTGTTGGTAATCCCGTCTACTACGTCGGCGCCAAGACCGGCCGCGATGGAATTCACGGCGCGACGATGGCCTCGGCGGAGTTCGATGAGAAGTCGGCCGAGAAGCGGCCCGCCGTACAGGTCGGCGATCCGTTCATGGAGAAGCTGCTGCTCGAAGCGTGTCTGGAGCTGATGAAAACAGACGCGCTCATTGGCGTGCAGGACATGGGGGCCGCCGGGCTCACGTGCGCGACATCCGAAATGGGGGCTCGCAGCGGCAGCGGCATCGAGATCGACGTCATGCACGTCCCCCAGCGCGAGAGCGGGATGACCCCGTACGAAATCATGCTGTCCGAGTCTCAGGAGCGCATGCTGCTCGTCGTGAAGAAAGGCCGCGAGCGCGAGGTGGAGGAGATCTTCGAGAAGTGGGACCTGCACGCGGCGCACGTTGGTTTCGTCACAGACGATGGATTGCTGCGCGTGATGGACCACGGCGCGGTTGTCGCGGAGATCCCGAACACCGCACTCGTCGACGAAGCGCCCGTCTACAACCGCCCGATGTCGCGTCCTGGTTACCTCGACGAGGTGCGGCAGCTCGATCCGGCTTCACTGCCAGGCGTCAATCCGCAGGAAGCATTTCTGCGGATCCTTTCGTCGCCGACCATCGGCAGCAAGTTGTGGGTCTATCGGCAGTACGACCACATGGTGCGAACCAACACCGTGGTGCTCGCGGGAATGGGCGCCGGCGTGATCCGCGTCAAGGGTACGCCGCGTGCGCTGGCGATGTCGGTTGATGGCAACGGCCGGTATTGCTATCTGGATCCACGACGGGGCGCGATGCTTGCCGTCGCGGAGGCGGCGCGAAACGTGGCCTGCGCCGGAGCACAGCCGATCGGCGCAACGAATTGCCTGAATTTCGGCAACCCCGAACGTCCGGAGATCATGTGGCAGTTTGCCGAAGCGGTTCAGGGTATCGGCGAGGCCTGTCGCGCTCTCGAAGTACCGATCACCGGTGGCAACGTGAGCCTCTACAACGAGACCGATGGCAAGGCCATCTACCCGACACCCGTACTCGGCATCGTCGGCGTCATAGAAGATGCGTCGCGCGCGCTCACGCGCGTGTTCCGCGGAACAGACGAAGCGATCGTGCTGCTTGGCGAGACGTATGACGACCTGGGTGGCAGTGAGTTCCTGAATACTGTCCATGGTCTCGTGAAGGGACAGCCGCCGCGCATCGACCTCGCGAAGGAGCGTGCGCTCATCGACCTCCTCGTGAGCGCTTCGGGCGCGGGACTCCTCCGGTCCGCGCACGATTGCTCCGATGGCGGCATTGCGATCACGCTCGCCGAGTGCGCATTCGATGCGGCTGGCATCGGCTATGAAGTGGATTTGAACGAGGTCGAGACCGTCGACGCGACGTTGTTTTCTGAGTCGCCTTCACGTGCGGTGGTGACCGCAGCGCGTGAGCACGTGGAGCGTGTTCTCGAGCTGGCGCAGCAGCACGGCGTGCCGGCTCGCGTGATCGGGCGAACGGGCGGAACGCGATTGCGGATCGCTGTTGGCGGGGAGACGGCGATCGATTGTGATATTCGTGACGCCGAACAGCGCTGGGCAAATGCGCTGACCGGCTGGTTCCAGCGACAGGCATCGTAGAATCTATAGACACAGACGCCGATACAACTGAGCCCACGGGAGTGGAGCCGGCCGCGGAGCGCCAGCGCAACGTAGCGGAGCCGAGGCGAGTGCGGGGGACCCCGCCGCTCGGCCTGAGCGCAGTGGAGTGGAGCTGGCGGCGGAGCGCCAGCGCAACGTAGCGGAGCCGAGGCGGGGTGCAGGGGGCCCCGCCGCTCGGCCTGAGCGCAGTGGAGTGGAGCTGGCGGCGGAGCGCCAGCGCAACGTAGCGGAGCCGAGGCGGGGTGCAGGGGGCCCCGCCGATACAAAAATGTTCGATAAATTCAAGGACGAATGCGGCGTGTTCGGCATCTTCGGCCATCCCGAGGCCGCCAACCTGACGTATCTCGGTCTATATGCCCTGCAGCATCGCGGTCAGGAGAGCGCCGGGATCGCGAGCGCCGATGGTCACAAGATGCGCGTCTCGCGCACGATGGGGCACGTCGCTGACGCGTTCACCGGCAATGTCCTCGAGGGGCTGCCGGGGCATCTCGCGATCGGCCACACGCGCTACTCGACGGCGGGTGAGAGCCGTCTGGAGAACGCGCAGCCGATGCTCATCGACTGTACGCACGGGCAGATCGCGATCGCGCACAACGGCAACATTGTCAACGCGCGCGAGCTGCGCGACGAGCTGGTCCGCAACGGATCCATTTTCCAGACGACGAGTGATACCGAAGTGGCGCTGCATCTGTATGCGCGCTCCAGAGCCGTTTCGGTCGAAGAAGCACTGATCGAATCGGTCGCACAGCTGAGCGGCGCGTTCTCGTTCGCGTTCCTGACGAAGAACCGCCTGATCGCCGCGCGGGATCCTCACGGTTTTCGCCCGCTCGCCCTCGGCAAGCTGGGCGACGCGTGGATCGTCTGTTCCGAGACCTGCGCGCTCGATCTCATCGGCGCGACTTATGTCCGCGATGTGGCGCCGGGCGAGGTGCTGATCATCAGCGATGGCGGGCTGCGGTCAGCGCACCCGTTCCCGTCGGCGCCCCTGGCGCACTGCGTGTTCGAGCACGTGTACTTCGCACGGCCCGACAGCTACGTCTTCGGACGAAGTGTGAACGAGGTCCGCACGTCCCTGGGCAGGCACCTCGCGCGAGAATCCGCTGTGCCCGCCGATGTGGTCGTTCCCATTCCCGACTCCGGCGTGTGCGCGGCGATCGGCTATGCGGAAGAAGCAAAGCTGCCCCTGCAGATGGGGCTGATCCGGAATCATTACATCGGGCGCACGTTCATCCAGCCGCAGCAGTCGATCCGTCACTTCAGCGTCCGCGTCAAGCTGAATCCGGTCCGCAGCATCCTCGAGGGCAAGCGCGTGATCCTGCTGGACGATTCGATCGTCCGTGGAACCACGAGCCGCAAGATCGTGCGGATGGTCCGCGCCGCCGGCGCGCGTGAAGTTCACCTTCGTATCAGTTGCCCGCCGACGATATCGCCTTGTTTCTACGGGGTCGACACGCCGAGCAGGACAGAGCTCATTGCCGCGACGCATACGGCAGAAGAGATCCGCAAGTACACCGAGGCGGATTCCCTCTCGTATCTGAGCCTCGAGGGTCTCAAAGCCGCGGTCGGCAGCGAGCAGGGCTCGTACTGCACGTCGTGTTATACCGGCATCTATCCCGTCGCGTTCCCGCGTGACGAGCAGGCATATCTGCAGCTCGCGTTGAAGGCTGTCGATTAACGCATGCAGCTCTGGCTTTTCTGTGCGGTACTGCTGCTGGGGCAAACCGCTCCGCGGCCCCAGGCGGAGACGCAGCAGTCAACCGCGACCCCTGCGCAGGTTGTCGCAGCAATCGACAAGCTTGCGGATCTCAACTATCCAGTCCGCACCGATGCGGCGCGCAGCGTCCGTCGGGCGGCCGCGGCGGTGGCGGTCCCGGCCCTTACGCAGGCCGTCGCCAGTCACAAGGACAGTTACGTCCGTTTCCGCGCCCTGGTGCTGCTCTCGGGTTTCAACGATCCCGGAACCCGCGACGTGATGACGCGCGTCGTCGCTGATCCCAACGATCGCCTGCGCGCGGTGGCCTACGCGTACTTCGAGCACCATACGGATCCAGCTGTGTTGCCGCGCCTGATTGACGCACTCGCGCGTGAGGAATCGGAGTTCGTCCGCCCGGCGCTCACGCGCGCGATCGCCGCGCATGGCAAGGAGAAGGCGGCGCAGGACACGATGAACAAACTCGTGACGCGCGGTCAGGATTTCTTCCGCAGCGCCGCGATCGAGGCGATCGGCGACTACAAAGGCAGTTACGCCTTCTCGGCGTTGACCGAGGTGGCCAGGCTCGAAGGCCCCCTGCAGGACGATGCCGTGATCGCGCTGGGAAAAATCGGTGACAAGCGCGCACTCGACACCTTTGCCGCGCTGCAGCGGACGGCACCGAAAGGCACACAGCCATCGATCGCGGCGGCGATCTGCCTGCTCGGCATCAACTGTTCCTCACACCAGGGGTATCTCACCGAGTCCCTGAAGTTCGGGATCAAACAGATCGGCTACCAGGAGCTGTTGAGAAGCTCGGCGTCAGGCCTTGCTGCGCTCGGAGTTGCGGGTAACGAAGAGGCGATGCGGACGTTGATCGATATCGGCGCGCCCACTCGCGATCCCGCGCGGGCAGCGATCGCGCTGGCGCTCGGCACGATCGCGCTGCGCAACACGCCGATGGCGTTGAAGGTGCTCGAACGTCAGGAGAACCGCGACACCGCGCTCGAACTTCTTCGAGAAGCCTTCGATATGCTCGAAGAGGATTATGCCGAGGAGCGATTCTTTGCGACCGTCCGCCGCGGCTTCTGGCAGGCCGCACCCGGTTCGCCCGCGCGTACGGTCTCCGAAGCTCTGATCCGCAAACTGGAGTTCTGAAACGCAGAGTTCGCAGAGGCGCAGAGTTGAATCAGTAACGGTTTGCGAGCGAGCCACGCGAGCGGACCGGGGGAGTGAGGGACCCCGCGAGCGAGCGTGTAAGGGGGTCTGGGGGACGAAGTCCCCCAGTATGAACATGGATTACAGGCAGGCCGGGGTGGACATCGACGCGGGCAATGAGGTCGTACGACGGATCCGCTCGCTCGCGCGCGGGACCTACACCGACGGCGTATTGTCCGACATCGGTTCGTTCGGGGGCTTGTTCCGGCTGAATGCTGCCGGTGTCGACGATCCAGTGCTGGTGGCGAGCGCCGACGGCGTCGGGACGAAGCTGCGCATCGCGTTCATGACCGGCGAGCACCGGTCGATCGGCCGCGACCTCGTGAACCACTGCGTCAACGACATCCTGGTGCAGGGCGCCGAACCGCTCTTCTTCCTCGATTACCTCGCAACCGGCCGGCTGGATCCCGATATCGCGGTGCAGATCGTCGAAGGCCTCGCAGCGGCGTGCCGTGAGAACGGATGCGCACTGCTCGGCGGAGAGACCGCCGAGATGCCCGGTTTCTATGCGGACGGTGAGTACGATGTCGCCGGCTTCATCGTCGGCGCTGTGCCGCGCGCGCGATTGATCGATGGAAAGACGATCGCGCCGGGCGATGCGCTGATAGGAATCCCGTCTTCAGGCCTGCACACCAATGGCTACTCGCTCGCGCGCCAGATTGTGTTCGACAAGGCCGGCCTGCGGCACGACAGCCACTTGTCGGAACTCGGCGGGACCATCGGCGAAGCGCTGCTCGTCCCGCATCGGACATACCTCCCGCTGATACGTCCGCTGCTCGGCGAACGAGTGATCAAAGGAATGGCGCACATCACGGGCGGAGGTATCACTGAGAACCTTCCGCGAATTCTTCCGGCAGGTCTGCACGCGCAGGTCGACCGTAGTACCTGGGACGTGCCTGTTCTTTTCAGCTGGCTTCAGCGAACAGGTGGCGTGGGTGCAGCCGAGATGCTGCGATCCTTCAACATGGGGCTCGGGCTCATCGTCGCTTGCCCCGCGGTCGAGGCCGATCGGCTACTCGGTGCGCTGCGCGCGGCGGGCGAGCGGGGCGCGCGCGTGATTGGCAGCATCGTCGCGGGCGGCGAGGGCGTTCGCTACGTGAACGACTGACGTGCCCGGCTTCCCGTCACCAGCGAACCTCGGCGTCCTGATCTCGGGCCGCGGCAGCAACCTGCAGGCGCTCATCGATGCCGTGCAGAGCGGCGAGCTGGATGCGCGGATCGCCGTGGTGATCTCGAACAGATCGCAGGCTGCCGGGCTCGAGCGCGCAGCCGCTGCCGGGATAGCGACCCTGACGATCAGCCACCGCGACTTCACCACGCGCGACGACTTTGATCGTGCGATTGCGAATGCGCTGCGTCAGCACGACGTTCACCTCGTATGCCTTGCGGGCTTCATGCGATTGATCGGTGGCCCGATGCTCGAGGCGTTTCCGAACGCGATCCTCAACATCCATCCGTCACTGCTGCCCGCGTTTCCCGGTGTCGACGCTCCGGCGCAGGCGCTCGCATATGGAGTCAAGGTCAGCGGCGTCACGGTCCATCTCGTGACCGGTGAGCTCGATGGCGGGCCGATCGTTCTGCAGCGCACTGTCCTCGTGAAAGACGACGACACTGTCGATGCGCTGGCAGCACGGATCCTTCTCGAAGAGCACCGCGCGTATCCCGAAGCGGTAAACGTCGTCCTCTCGGGTGGGTGGTCTATCGAGGGACGCTGCTTTGTTCGCGCGGGCTGAAGGATTCGACTCGCTGCAGCGTGAGCAGCGCGACCTCTGGTGGGCAGTTGATGCGGACCGGGATGTAGACCGTTCCTACTCCACGGCTCACGAACATCGTCGTGGTTTCCCGCCGCGCCGTGCCCGCGACCACCGGGAACTCGCGCGCCGCGATGGCGCCAAGACCCGGCAACACGATCTGACCTCCGTGCGTATGGCCGCTCAGCACGAGCGGGATCGCGAGCGCGGCCGCTTCGGGCAGGCGCGCAGGCGTGTGGGCAAGCAGCACGAGGTTCGTGGAGGCGCCGCGGATGATGCGCTCGATCACGTCGAGCCGTCGCGTCCAGTAGCGGATCCCCGCGATGTCGAGCGGTTCTCCCTTGATGCGAATCTGGGTCCGCGCGTCCCGTAATACCGTCATCCCTTTCGCGCTCAGCGCCGCGGGCATGTCGCGATCGTCGTCATGATTGCCGAGGATGGCGAAAATTCCGTGGGGCGCGTGCAGGGGCGCGAGTACCTCCGCCGCCGGCCCGACGAATCGACGGTCGGGGCCGCCGCCCATCGTGACGTAGTCTCCGCCGAGCATGATGATGTCGGGTTGCTCCGCCATCAGCAGATCGACAGCGGCGCGGGCCATCTCCTCGGTGACGGTGCCGCTCCGGTGCAGGTCAGTCAGGAACCCGACGCGAAGGCCGGCGAGTGCGGGTGCCAGTCCGCTGACGAAAAGCGTTTCCCGTACGACTGAGAACTGCTTTCGCTCGTACACGTAGCCGTAATCGGCGCCGCCGACAGCGACACCCACCGCGCTCGCCGCGAGCCCTCTCAGCAGGTCGCGCCTGCTTATGTCGCGCATGCTGAACTTCGCTGGCATCCCGTGGCCGTATGTTAGCGCGCCTATAATCGACCGCAGATCATGAACATCGACGAACAGGTGACATACCTGACGAAAGGTTGCGTGGACGTCGTCCGCGTCGCCGATTTGCGGGCGAAGCTCGAACGCTCGCGGAAGACGGGACAGCCCCTGGTGGTGAAGGTCGGCTTCGATCCCACCGCCCCGGATCTCCACCTTGGCCACACGGTGCTGATCCGAAAGATGAAGCATTTCCAGGACCTCGGACACACCGTCGTGTATGTCGTCGGTTCCTTCACCGCTCTCATCGGTGATCCGACTGGCCGTTCCAAAACACGGCCGCCGCTGACGATGGAGGAGATTGCCGCGAACGCGGAGACCTACAAGACGCAGATCTTCAAGATCCTCGATCCGGTCAAGACCGTGACGCGGTTCAACAGCGAATGGCTGGAGCCGCTCGGGAGTTTCGGGTGGGTCAAGCTGGCAGCGAAGTACAACGTCGCGCAGATGCTCGAGCGGCGCGATTTCAAGACGCGTTACGAGGGGGGGAAGCCGATCGCCGTTCACGAGTTCCTGTATCCGCTCGCCCAGGCATACGATTCCGTTTTTCTGAAGGCGGACGTGGAGCTTGGCGGAACCGACCAACTGTTCAACCTGAACGTCGGGCGTGACCTGATGCCCGCGTACGATCTCGAGGCGCAGATCGTCATGACGACGCCGCTGCTCGAAGGGCTCGACGGCGTCGAGAAGATGTCGAAGAGTCTTGGCAACTATGTCGGCGTCACCGAACCTCCCTCCGAAATGTTCGGCAAGCTGATGTCGGTTTCGGACGAACTGATGTGGAGGTACTACGTCCTGCTGACGGATCTTTCGAGTGACGAGGTCCTGCAGCTGCGCAATCGCGTTTCGGCCGGCGACCTGCATCCGAAGCAGGCGAAGGCGGATCTTGCCAGGCGCATTGTTGCGGATTTCCACGGGGACGCCGAGGGCGCGCGCGCGGCAGAAGAGTTCGAGCGACGGTTCAGCCGGCGCGAACTCCCCGTCGAGGCGCGGGTCGTCGAGCTCACCAATGAGGAGTGGACCGCGTCTCTCGAGAAGCGGCTCGTGCGAAGCGGTCTGGCTGAGTCGATGAGCGATGCGCGTCGAAAGATCAGTCAGGGCGGCGTGCGGATCAACGGTGAGAAGGTGATCGTTGGCAGTGCGCCGCCGGAGTCCGACTACCTGCTCCAGGCGGGCAAGCTCGGCGCGGTGAAGGTCGTCCGTAAACCCTGAGCGGCTGAGGCGTTTGCGCGTGCGGCCTTGATTTTCGAGCCGATCGCGGGGTTGTTGACACCCGCATGATCGGCCGCGTATAGTGATCGTTACCGAGCGTGACCCGGCCAGGCTGGCCGGAAAGATTTGCTCCCGGTACTACCAGAGGAGCAAATTTTTTTTCCGCTTTGAAAACCTCGGGTTCGCCACCCCATCCAAATCAGCGCGCAGATAGCCGGGAGCGGCGGCGCGTTGGTCGCGCAAGAAAATCCGGTGCGAAAACGTCCGGAGGGGTTGACAGCGAATCAGTCGGCTAGTAAGATTGGAAGGTTCCCCTGAAGGAAATAAACCTGACGGGGCTCATCGAGACAATCCGTCGTGGCGCTTGCGTTCCGGCGGAGGGTTCCGGTTCTTTGAAAACTAGATAGAACGTGCAAGCACTTTAAACCCGTCGAGTATCAGCGGGTGGCACGGAGAATCCCGGTTCGCAGGAGTTTAGTTCACTCCGGCGGGCGGGCCGTGAACCACCTAAAACTTGACGAACTGAACAACGTTAGAGAGCCAATTCAACAAGGCGCTCAATGTTGAACGAGTTCTGCTGACGCCGAAAGGTGAAGGCGAACCACTTTAACTTGAGAGTTTGATCCTGGCTCAGAATCAACGCTGGCGGCGTGCCTAACACATGCAAGTCGAACGCGAAAGGGGAGCAATCCCTGAGTAGAGTGGCAAACGGGTGAGTAACACGTGGGTGAC
>Ga0247829_10000185_pt1 | contig 20579 bp, 22 predicted proteins | sample 12C_Control_Day4_FD_207765 | JGI IMG/M metagenome (GOLD analysis project Ga0247829, IMG submission 207765) | Soil microbial communities from agricultural site in Penn Yan, New York, United States - 12C_Control_Day4 | ecosystem: Environmental > Terrestrial > Soil > Agricultural land | place... | reverse complement strand
GTTGTCAGCGTCGGCTCGGAATGAGGATCATGAAGCCGGACTGGCGGCGGGAGCCGACGCCTATCTGAACAAGCCGATCGATTTCCGTAGCCTGGCCGGATTGATGGGCCAGGCGCCCGGCGGGCGTACCGCCCTGCGTCAGGCCGCGGTCGCTGGCGACGAGACGGCGGTCGCCGCCTGATCCTGTCCATCCAGGCTCGCCAATGGCGGCCGGGGCGAGCCATGACGTGAAAAGCCGAAGCCACGGGGCTTCCATTCGTGTCTCCAGGCGTTAGACCCGGGGCATGTCCGCTCTGCATGAAACACTGAACCAGGCCGTCGCTGTCGGCGAAAAGCGCCTGACCGTCGACGCCGCCATCCTGGCCAAGCTGGCCGACATGGCCGGCGATCTGGCTATCAACCTGACCATCGCGGCGCTGATCTTCGCCGTCACCTTGTTCGTCGCGCGCTGGGCGTCGGGCGTGACGCGTCGGGTGCTGGGACGGATGCGGGCTTTCCGTCACGACCAGACGGTGCTCAGCTTCGCCGCGCAGGTGGTCCGCGTGGTGGTCATCATCATCGGCATGATCGCCGTGCTGCAGCGGCTGGGCGTGCAGACCACCTCGATCATCGCGGTTCTGGGCGCGGCCTCGCTGGCGGTGGGTCTGGCCCTGCAAGGGACGTTGTCCAATGTGGCGGCCGGGGTCATGCTGCTGGTGCTGCGGCCCTATCGCGTGGGCGAGGTGATCGACGTGGGCGGCGCCTCGGGCACGGTTCAGAAGCTGGATCTGTTCACCACCCAGCTGTCGAACGCCAACAACCACAAGATCGTCATTCCCAACTCCAAGGTCCTGAGCGACGTCATCATCAACCTGACTGGGCAGAGGACGCGGCGGGTCGAGATCAAGTTCACCGTCGGATACGGCGAGAATCTGAAGGACGCCTGCGACGTGTTGGCGGGCGTCGCCACGGCGCACGGCAAGGTGTTGAAGGACCCGACGCCCTGGACGGGCGTGACGGCCCTGTTGGACAGCGCTGTCGAGATCACCCTGCACGCCTGGGTCAATGTCGCTGACTGGTGGCAGACCCAGGCTGATCTGATGCAGGGGGGGAAGGAAGCGCTGGACGCCGCCGGAATCGAGATACCCTTCCCGCATCAGGTCGAGGTGCCGGCCAAGGACGCCAAATTCGCCCGCATCGTCATGGCGCCGGCAGAACAACAGGAAGACTGACGCGTGCGTTACGATTTCGGATCGGACAATACGGCCGGCATGGCGCCCGCCGCGCTGGAAACGCTGGCGGCGGCCAACGGCGGTTTCGCGCGGGCCTATGGCGCCGACGAGATCACGGCGCGGGCGGCGGATCAGATTCGCCAGCGGCTGGACGCCGACGCCGAGGTGCGCTTCGTCTTCAGCGGTACGGCGGCCAACGCCATCGCCGTCTCCATGCTGGCCCGGCCCTATGAGGCGGTGCTGACCCATCATGCGGCCCATATCTGCACCGACGAGACCGGTGCGCCCGGCTTCTTCGGTCACGGCGTGGGCCTGATCGGCTTGCCGGGCTATTCGGGCAGGATCGACGCTATGGCCCTGCGCGCCGCGCTGGACGAGCCGGTCGTCGGTCACCGCCAACCGGCGGCGGCGCTGAGCGTCACCCAGGCGACGGAATACGGCGCGGTCTATTCCGAGGAAGAACTGCGCCACCTCATCGAACCGGCCAAGCTGGCGGGACTCGGCGTGCACATGGACGGGGCGCGGCTGGCCAACGCGGTCGCGGCGGGGTTCGACCTGAAGGATATCCCGCGCCTTGGCGTGGATGTGCTGGTGTTCGGCGGGGCCAAGGCGGGCGCGAACTGCGCCGAGGCCCTGGTCATCTTCGACAAGAGCCTGACGCGGCGCATCGACAATCGGCTGAAGCAGGCCGGGCAGACGGCGTCCAAGGGGCGGTTCCTGGCCGCGCCGATCCTGGGCCTGCTGGAATCCGGCGCCTGGGAGAGCGGGGCGGCGCACGCCAATCTGATGGCGCAGCGGCTGGCCGATGGGATCGAGGAGCGCTCGCCCTTTGTTCTGGCCCATCCGGTCGAGTCCAACGCCGTCTTCGTGCGGATGTCCGAAGAGGCGCACGCGCAACTGAACGCCAGGGGCTGGGCCTGTTATCAGTTCGACGACGGCTCGGTGCGGTTCGTCTGTTCCTGGGCGACGACCGAGGGCGCGGTCGATGAACTGCTCGAAGCCATCGCGAGTTTGAACTGAATGTCGCTTTCGCTCCGGCGCGGCGCCGTCCTTTGGCTGGAGCATGACCATGCGCGGTGAACGATCAGGCCGAAGGGGCGACTCCACGATCAAGGCCATGGCCGCCGGACAGGTCGAGGTCAAACAGGAGGCGCCGCCGACGCTGCAGGCGCTGACGGACCTGCTGCGCGTTGTGGGACGCTCGGGCGCGCCGCAACTGCCGTGGCGTGTCGCCGGGGCCATCGGTCTGACGCTGGCGGGCAAGGGGCTGGGCGTGGCCGCGCCGCTGATCCTGGGCGCGGCGGTCAATCATCTGGCGGCGGGGCAGGGCGCGGCGGCGGCCGTGGGCTGGGGCTTCGCGGCCTTCGCGGTCGGCTGGGCCGTGGTGCGGTTCCTGTCGGCCGCGACGCCGCAGCTGTCGGACGTGGTGTTCGCGCCGGTTCGGGCGGCGTCGCAGCGCAGGACTGCGGCGGAGACCTTTGCTCATGCCCTGAGCCTGTCGCTGGACTTTCACCAGACCAAGCGGTCAGGCGCCCTGTCGCGGACCATGGATCGCGGCTCGCGGGCCGTGGACTTCCTGCTGCGGATTCTGGTGTTCAATCTGGGGCCGACCGTGGTCGAGCTGGTGCTGGCGGCGGCGGTGCTGAGCGGCAAGTACGACTGGCGGTTCGGTGCGGTGGCGATCGGGGTGGTGGCCGTCTATGCCGTCGCGACCTTCGCCATGGCCAACTGGCGGCTGGAGCATCGGCGCGCCATGAACGCCGCCGACAGCGAGGCGGCGGGCCTGAGCGTCGACGCCCTGCTGAACTATGAGACGGTCAAGTCGTTCGGGGCCGAGGGGCGGGCGGCCGAGGCCTATGACCGGTCGCTGTCGACCTATGTGGACGCGGCGCTGAAGGCCAATACCTCGCTGGCGACGCTGAACCTGATCCAGGGCCTGATCATGAACGTCGGCCTGGGCGTCATGGCCGTCATGGCCGGGTTCGAGGCGGCGGCTGGCCGGATGGGGCCGGGTGATGTGACGGCGGCGGTGCTGATCATGATCTCCCTGTATGCGCCGCTGAACATCCTGGGCTTCGCCTATCGGGAAATCCGTCAGTCTTTCATCGACATGGAGGAAATGCTGAAGGTGACGCGTCAGGCGCCGCAGGTGGCCGATGCGCCCGACGCCGTGGCCTTGCCACGACCGACCGGCGGCTGCGGGGCCGAGGTCGTCTTCGAGCATGTGGGCTTCCGCCACGATGCGCGGGCGGCGGGTCTGGACGACGTCAGCTTCGTCACCCCGGCCGGCACGACCACGGCCCTGGTGGGGCCGTCGGGGGCGGGCAAGTCCACGATCGTCAAGCTGGCCCTGCGTCTGCTGGACCCGCAGGAAGGACGCGTGCTGATCGACGGGCGGGACGCCCGCTCGGTGACGCAGGCGTCGCTGCGGGCCGCCGTGGCCCTGGTGCCGCAGGACGTGGCCCTGTTCAACGACAGCATTCGCGCCAACATCGCCTTCGCCCGGCCGGACGCTGACGAGGCGGCCATCTGGGCGGCGGCTGAGGCGGCGGAACTGGCCGACTTCATCCGCAATCTGCCGGAGGGCATGGAGACGCGGGTGGGCGAGCGCGGTTTGAAGCTGTCAGGCGGCGAGCGTCAGCGCGTCGGCATCGCCCGCGCCCTGCTGGCCGATCCCTGCATCCTGATCCTGGACGAGGCGACCAGCGCGCTGGACAGCCGCACCGAGGCGGCGATCCAGAAGACCCTGCGCAAGGCGCGGGCGGGCCGCACGACGCTGGTGGTCGCGCACCGCCTGTCGACCGTGGCCGACGCCGAGCAGATCCTGGTGCTGAAGGCCGGCCGCATCGTCGAGCGTGGCGCGCATCATGAACTGGTGGCGCGTCAGGGCGGGGAATACGCCAGCCTGTGGCGCAAGCAGACGCGCGGCGCGAAAAGCCTGCCTCAGTCGGACTGAGCCGCGCCGGGCGCCTTGGCCTTCAGCACGTCCTTGAGGCTGGCCAGCACCTGGGTGCGGGCCTCGGCGGCTTCGACCGGCAGGGTCAGCAGCAGGCGCAGGGCCTGGGCGTGAACGGTGACGATGCGCCAGTCGAACGGCCTGTCCTCGGGCGCGGCGTCGATCAGGTCGCACAGGTTGGCGGCCGCGACGCACACGTCCGTCAGTTCGAACGGGCCGGCGGCGTCGATGACGGCGCTGGAGTGATCATAGGCCTGATCGAGAACGCGAGAGGCTTCTTCGATGGAGGTCGCGGGCTGAAGGGCGGCCAGGGCGGCGACCTTTTCCTCGATCACGGCGCGGCTGCGGGCTTCCATCTCGGCCAGGTTGGCCTTGGCCTGGGCCAGGGCGACGCCGGCGCTGACGCCGCCGGGTTGGTCGATGAGGGTCGACAGACGAGAGCGGCGGCGGTTGTGCGTGATGACGGTCATAGCTCGATCGACGCTCTGCGTTGGGCTTCGAATTCAGCCTTGCGGATTTCCTCGGAACGACGCTCCAGGCCTTCCCAGGGTTCCGAGCGGAAACGTCTATCTGGCCCGAAATAGTCGCCGACTTCAAGGAAGGGGCGGGCGTCGCGGGCGACCCAGACGATGCGTTCCAGCAGGACAGCGGCGCTGAAGGGCTTGGTGATCAGGAAGTTGGCGCCGCAGTCGCGGGCCTCGGCCACCTTGGAACGACGCACGTGGGCGGCGGTCATGATGACGGGGGCGAAGGCGTTGGGCTCAAGTCCCGAACGGCGCAGCCAGCGCACGAACTCATAGCCGCTCATGCCCGGCATTTCGCAGTCGACCAGGATCAGATCGACCGGATGATCGCGCAGGATGGCGATGGCCTCGGAGGCGCTGGCGCAGGCGTGGCGCACCTTGATGCCGAAACCGAGGATGGCCTGGGTCGTCAGTTCCAGGGCGAAGGGCGAATCGTCGATGACCATGGTCACCGCCCCAGCGAAGTTGAACACCGCGCTTTCGCGCAGGGATTCGCCGACCCCGTTCATGCCGCGCATGAGGAGGCCCCGAGGTTCTGGGAGGGAGGGGAGGCGAATCGCATGGCGTCAGCTTCGGCGGCGCGAGGCCGCCGTGCAATGCAGGCGATCAGCCCAGGCGGCCGATGGCGTAGAAACGGTCGGCGCGGGCCTTGCGGATCTGGTCCGCCGACAGCGACGACAGGGACTTCAACTCGTCTTCCAGCACGTCGCCGACGGACTTGATGGCCTGATCGCGGGCGGTGTGGGCGCCGCCCATGGGCTCGGGGATGACGCGATCGACGATCTTCATCGCCATAAGGTCGGGAGCGGTGATCTTCATGGCCATGGCCGCGTCCTTGGCGCGCGTGCCGTCGCGCCACAGTATGCCGGCCGCGCCCTCGGGCGAGATGACCGAATAGATGGAGTGCTCCAGCATCAGGACGCGGCTGGCGGCGGCGATGGCGATGGCGCCGCCCGAACCGCCTTCGCCCGTCACCGTGGCGATGGAGGGGACGCCCAGGGTCAGGCCGCGCTCGGTCGAGCGGGCGATGGCCTCGGCCTGACCGCGCTCTTCGGCGCCCAGGCCCGGATAGGCGCCGGCGGTGTCGACGAAGGTCAGGACCGGCAGGCCGAACTGTTCGGCCATGTCCATCAGGCGGACGGCCTTGCGGTAACCCTCAGGCCGCGCCATGCCGAAGTTGTGGGTGATGCGGGTCTGGGTGTCGTGGCCCTTTTCGTGGCCCATGACCACGACAGATTGACCGCGGAAGCGGGCCAGGCCGCCCAGGATGGCCTGGTCGTCGCCGAACTGACGGTCGCCGTGCAGTTCCACGAAGTCGGTGAACAGGCCCTCGATATAGTCGACGAAGTGCGGACGCTGGGGGTGACGCGCGACCTGGGTGCGCATCCAGGGGTCGAGATTGGCGTAGGTCTTCACCCGCAGGGCGTCGGCCTTCTTGCGCAGGGCGGCGATCTCGGACTCGAACGAGCCGCTGGTCGGGGCCAGATGCGACAGCTCCGCGATCTTGGCTTCCAGCTCGGCGATGGGCTTTTCGAATTCGAGATAATGCGTGGCCATAAGGCGTCCGTGAGGAGAAGCGCGGTTGGCGCTACGGAAAGCGGCGGAAACTAGTGCGGGGAACGCCGTGGGGCAAGCGGGGTTCAGAACGCCTTGGGCAGACCGGCCTGTTTAAGGACGGTATTGGCGGTGTGTCGGCTCTTGGAGCGGGGTACGATGACGGCGTGGGCGACGTCTGGATGACGCCATTTCTCGTGACTGCCCTTGGCGTTCTCCATGCGGCGCCAGCCGGCGGCGTGGAGGAGGGCGGTCAGCTCGGGGTAGAAGTCCTTGGGCATGTCCAGATCACTCTCAGTTCTGGAATACTGATGGTGTCACGACGCGAATGTGAGAATGCACCGCTTGTTGTGCGGGGCGGTTCCTACAACAACGTAAGACGTTAGGCCGCGAGAACTTCAAAGCCGCCCAGCGCTTCAAAGCGGATCGGCACGGGGCCGTGGATTCCGAGATTCTCAGCCAGGAGTTCGGAAGCGAACTGGCGCGCAAGGCTCTCGAACTCGGCCAGGGTCGCGGTTTCGATAACCAGACCGGGAATGTCGGATTCGCTGCACCAGACCTCGGCCTCCGGGTCCCAGATCGCCTTGACGTAGAAGGATCGTGCCATGATCGAACTATGGGCTTTCAGTCGTCCTTCGCCAAGGGGTGTCGGGAATGGACGACCTGGGCCAGGCGGTCGGTGGCGACGTGGGTGTAGATCTGGGTGGTCGAGATGTCGGCGTGGCCCAGCAGGGTCTGGACCACGCGCAGGTCGGCGCCGCCTTCCAGCAGGTGGGTGGCGAAGGCGTGACGCAGGACGTGGGGACTGACGCGGGCCGGGTCGATATTGGCCGCAATGGCCGCCTGATCCAGCAACTGGGCGAAACGGCGGGGCGTCAGGCAGCCGGTCTTGCCGTGCGAGGGGAAGAGCCAGGCGCTGTCGGGCGTGTTCGGCTTGCGCGCGGCGTCGCGGGCGTCGAGCCAGGCCTTGATCGCGGCGCGGGCGGCGGCGTTGAGGGGGGCCAGCCGCTCCTTGCCGCCCTTGCCGCGCACGATCAGATAGGCGGGGTCGCGGCGCACGGCCTCGACCTTCAACCCCAGCAGTTCGGACACACGCAAGCCTGAGGCGTAGGCCATCTCGACCAGGGCGACGAGGCGCAGTCCCGCCGCGCTGTCGGCGGCGCCGGCAGCGGTCAGCAGGGCCTCGATCTCGTCGCGGCTGAGGGTCTTGGGCAGGCTGCGGCCCTGTTTGGGGGCGTCGATGCGGCGGGACGGGTCGTCGGCTCGCCAGCCTTCGCCCAGGGCGAAGCGGTAGAACTGACGCACGGAGGACCGCCGGCGCGCCGCCGTGGCCGCCGACAGGCCGCGTCGGGACAGGTCGGCGAACCAGGCCTCGACCGCTTCCTGAGACGCGCCCATCAGGCCGCCAGCGTCGGACAGCCAGATCTCGGCGTCGGCCAGGTCGCGGCCATAGGCGGACAGGGTGTGGGGCGAGGCGTCGCGCTCGACCGCCATCATTTCCAGAAAGGCCTCGACCTGGGGCGTCATGCGGCGTGCACAACACAGGTGTGGAGCGAACGGCCGGGTCGTGTAGAGAATAGTGCAACCATGCCTGCCGACGCCTCGCCCGATTCCTCGCCCCTGTCGCCGTCCCTGACGCCAGACCGCACCATAGCCCTGGTGGGGCTGATGGGCGTGGGAAAATCGACGGTGGGGCGCAGACTGGCGCAGCGGCTGGGCTTGCCCTTCCACGACGGCGACCACGAAATCGAGGCCGCTGCGGGGATGAGCGTCAGCGAAATCTTCGCCAGCCGGGGCGAGGCCGAGTTTCGGGCGGGCGAGGCGCGAATCATGCGCCGCCTGCTGGAAGGCCCGCCCATCGTCCTGGCGACCGGCGGCGGGGCCATGATGAACCCCGAGACGCGCGCCCTGATGAAAAGGCACTCGGTCAGCGTCTGGATGCGTGCGGATCTGAAGGTGATCGCCGAACGGGTGCAGCGGCGCGACACCCGCCCCCTGCTGCGCGGACGCGATCCGCTGGAGGCCCTGAGCCAACTGGCCGAGGCCCGCTATCCCATCTACGCCGAGGCCGACCTGACAGTGGACGTCGGCGGCGGCTCGCACGGCCAGGCGGTCGAGGCCATTATTCGAGAACTGCGGCGCCACGCCCGCGAGGAGAGCCAGAAATGACGACGACGATCCCGGTCGGGGGCGAGGGCTTCGCCGCCTATGAGGTCGTGGTCGGACGGGGGCTGCTGCAAGAGGCCGGGGCGCGGGTCGCGGCCTTGAAGCCTACGCGGGCCTATATCGTCAGCGACGAGACCGTCGCGGCCATCCATGGCGCGACCGTGCGGGCCTCGCTGGAGGCGGCGGGGCTGGCGACCGGGGTCGTGACGGTTCCGGCGGGCGAGGCGTCCAAGTCGTTTGAACAGCTTGAGGCGGTGCTGGACCGGCTGCTGGCCGAGGGGCTGGATCGCAAGAGCATCGTGGTGGCGCTGGGCGGCGGGGTCGTGGGCGATCTGGCCGGGCTGACGGCGGCCCTGTTCATGCGCGGCATCGACTTCGTGCAGGTGCCGACGACCCTGCTGGCCCAGGTGGATTCCTCGGTCGGAGGCAAGACGGCCATCGACACGCCGCGCGGCAAGAACCTGATCGGCGCCTTCCATCAGCCGCGTCTGGTGCTGGCCGACATCGAGGCCCTGGCCACCCTGCCGGTGCGGCAGGTGCGCTCGGGCTGGGCCGAGGTGCTGAAGCACGGCCTGATCTGTGACGCCGCCTTCTTCGACTGGCTGGGCGGGGAAGGGGCCGCGGGCGCCGAGGGCGATCCCGACGCTCTGGAGCGGGCGGTGATCCGGTCGGTCGAGATCAAGGCGCAGGTCGTCGGCGAGGACGAGAAGGAGGCCGGGCGGCGCGCCCTGCTGAACCTGGGACATACTTTCGGGCACGCGCTGGAGGCCGAGCTGGGCTTTGGAGACGCCCTGACCCATGGCGAGGCGGTCGCTCTGGGCTGCGCCATGGCCTTCCGCTTTTCGGCCCGCCAGGGCCTGTGTTCGGCGGCGGACGCCGAGAAGGCCGAGACGGGGATCAGGGCGGCGGGTCTGCCGACGCGGCTGGCCGATGTGGATCAAACCTTCGGCGCCGAGGCCCTGATCGGGCGGATGGCCGGGGACAAGAAGGCTGAGGGCGGCCGTCTGACGCTGATCCTGGCGCGGGCCATCGGCGACGCCTTCACCGACAAGGACGTGGACGCCGAGGCGGTGCGGGGCTTCCTGATCGAGGAAGGCGCGACGGCGTGACGCTGAGCCCCGTCGTCCTTGAAGATCGCTTTGTCCGGCTGGAGCCGTTCACGGCGGGGCTGGAGGGCGAGGTGAGGGCGGCGCTGGACTGCGACCCCGAGGCCTGGAACGGCATGGTCAGCGCGGCTTACGGCGAGCATTTCGACGCCTGGTGGGCGGCGGCGCTTAAAGCCATGGAGGCTGGCTCGCGTATCGCCTTCGCCGTGCGGCGTTTGAGCGACGGGGCGGTGGTCGGCACGACCAGTCTGTATGAAATCAAGCCTGAGCATCGGCGTTGCGAGGTCGGCTCGACCTTCTATCGACCCGATGCGCGAGGCGGGGCGGTCAATCCGGCGTGCAAGCGGCTGTTGCTCGACTACGCCTTTTCCAACGGCGCGGTGCGGGTCGAGATCATCACCGACGCCCAGAACGCCGCCAGCGCCGCCGCCATTCGCAAGCTGGGCGCGCGCGACGAGGGCGTGCTGAGGAAGCACAAGATCACCTGGACCGGGCGCGTGCGCGACACGGCCCAGTTCGCCGTTCTGGATGAGGGCTGGCCCGAGGTGCGGCGCCGGTTGGACGAACGGCTGGCGACGCTCGCCTAATCCACGGCCCGGCATTCGGTCGGTTCGCGGCCGTCGGCGGTCCATGTGGCCTGAACGCCCTTGCCGCGCAGCTCGTAACCGCTGGCGCGATACCAGATGCCGTCGGCCGCGCGCTCCTGGAACAGATCAACGGCCTCGCCCGACGAGTTGCGCACGGTCGCCATCTGGCGCGGATTATCGAAGTCGACCGACAGGCGTTCGCTGTTGTTACACAGATAGACGGTGCGGATGACCCGGTTCAGGGCGCGGTCCTGAACCTCGGCGCCGGTGCGTTTGCGGGCGGTCTGGGCCTCGACGGCGCGTTCGCGCACGGCGTCGCCGTCGGTGGGGGCTTCGCGAGGTTCCGGCCCGCAGGCGGCGACCAGGGCGGTCAGGATGAAGGCCGGAGCGGCGCGAAGGAACAGGTGCGACAAGCGGAGGCCTCCAAGGTCAAGCTTTTCGCGTCAACGCCCCGCTGCGGCGCGTGTTCCGCGTCGCGCCCGGAAGAAGGCGCGCAGGGCGTCGGCGGCGGGTTCGGCCAGAACCCCGCCCTCGGTCGTTGGTCGCCAGTGGCAGGTCGGCTGGTCGAAGAAACGGCCGCCGTGGATCACCGCGCCGCCCTTGGGATCGTCCGCCCCCCAGACCACGCGGCCGATGCGGGCGTGGCTGATGGCGCCGGCGCACATGGCGCAGGGTTCCAGGGTGACATAGAGGGTGAGGTCCGTAAGGCGATAATTCTGCAACTTCGCCGCCGCATCTCGCAGGGCGACGATTTCGGCATGAGCTGTCGGATCATGGGCGGTTATGGGGCCGTTTTGCCCGCGGCCAAGCACTTCGCCGGTCGTTTCGTCGACAATTATCGCGCCCACGGGCACTTCGCCCGCTTGCGCCGCCGCTTGCGCCAAGTCGAGCGCCATGCTCATGAACCGCTCATCATGGATCGCCATCCCAAAGACAACGACAAGAAGCCCCGCTCCCGTCAAGACGACGGCCCGCGCGGACCCCGCAAATTCGCCGACGCGCGCCCGGACAAGGGCGGTTTCGGAGACCGGAAAGGCCCGCCGCGCGGCGATCGCAAGGACGATCGCGGCGACAAGCCTTTCGCCAAGGGCGCCGGCAAGGGCGGCCCGAAAACCGCGAAAGAACCGGCTGCTCCGCTGCGCAGCGAGCGAATCGCCAAGGCCATGGCCCGCGCCGGCATCGCCTCGCGCCGCGAGGTCGAACGTCTGATCGGTCTGGGCAAGGTGGCGGTCAACGGCCGCATCCTGGACACGCCCGCCACCCTGGTGACGCGCGACGACGTGATCACCGTCAACGGCAAGCCGATCGGCGCGGCCCAGGCGACGCGCGTCTGGCGCTATCACAAGCCGGCCGGTCTGATCACCAGCCACAACGACCCGGCGGGCCGCCCGACCGTGTTCGACGCCCTGCCCAGCGGCCTGCCGCGCGTGATCTCGGTCGGACGTCTCGACCTGAACACCGAGGGCCTGCTGCTGCTGACCAACGACGGCGAGCTGAGCCGGGCGCTGGAAATGCCGGACACGGCCCTGGTGCGCCACTATCGGGCGCGTGCTCGCGGCCGCATCACCCAGGAACAGCTGGACAAGCTGAAGACCGGCTGCACCATCGACGGCGTCCACTACGGCCCGATGGAAGCGACCATCGACAAGGCCAAGGAAAAGGGCGAGGGCGAGAAATCGTCGGCCAACCTGTGGATCAGCGTCTCGATCACCGAAGGCAAGAACCGCGAGGTCCGCAAGGTCCTGGAGTCGGTCGGCCTGACGGTGAACCGTCTGATCCGTCTGGCCTATGGCCCGTTCCAGCTCGGCACCTTGCCGGTCGGGGCGGTCGAGGAAGTCGGCCCGCGCGTGATCCGCGAGATGCTGGCCGACCACATCCGGCCCGAGAACCTGCCGACGGGCAACACCGTCTCGACGCCTGCGCCCATTCCCGGCCGTCGCACCTCGTCGCCGATCGTGACGGGCAAGTCGGGTTCGGCCATGGCGGACCCTTCGCGCAAGCCCAGCCGCGTCCGCGCCGCCACGGAGGCGCAGGCCGACGCTGTCGACCGCCGCGAGCGTCCCGCCAAGAAGGAGGGCTGGGCCAAGGCGACGCCGAAGTTCGAGCACACCAAGACCTTCAAACCGCGCGCTAGGCCGCAAGCCGCCGAGGGCGGCGAGTGGTCGGATCGTCCGCGCAAGCCCTTCAACCGCGAGCCCCGCAGCGATCAGTTCATCGACGACCGCCGCGCGCCGCGCGACGGCGCCAAGGGCGGTTTCAAGCCGCGTGAAGGCGGGTTCGGCGACCGTCCGAAGCGGGACTTCCAGCCCCGCGACGGTGCGCCGCGCTCGGGCGGCGACCGTCCGCAACGCGATTTCAAACCGCGTTCGGGCGGCAAACCTGGCGGCTTCGGCGGCAAGCCGGGCGGCGGCTCGCGTCCCGGCGGCGGCAAACCCTTCGGCGGCAAGCCTTCGGGCGGTCGCGGCGGACCGCGCGGCTAAGTCATGCGGATCGTCGCCGGCAGCCTGAAGGGTCGCGCCATCATCGCGCCGGAGGGGCAGAACACGCGTCCGACCTCTGACCGGGCGCGTCAGGCCATTTTCAACGTGCTGGAACACGCCGCCTGGGCCGAAGGTCTGCACGGGGCGCGGGTCATGGACATCTACGCCGGGTCGGGCGCTCTGGGCTTTGAGGCGATCTCGCGCGGGGCGGCCTTCGCCCTGTTCGTCGAGATCGACGACGGCGCGCGTGGCGTGATCCGCGAGAACATGGACGCCTATGGCCTGTTCGGCCGGGCGCGCGTGCATCGCCGCAGCGCCATCGACCTGGGCGAACGTCCCGGCTCGGTAGGAGAGGCGTTCGACCTGGCCTTTCTGGACCCGCCCTACGCCAAGGGCCTGGGCGAACAGACTCTGGAGCGACTGCGCGAAGGTCAGTGGCTGAAGCCCGGCGCCATCGTGGTGTTCGAGCGCGGTTCGGACGAGCCGGACATCGACACGCCCGGCTATGAGCGCCTGGACACGCGCGACTATGGCGCGGCGCGCGTCCTGTTCCTGAGAAGCGAACGCTGATACCCATGGCGTCTGTCTCTGGGCGGATGCGGAGGGTGTCATGTTTGGAACTGTCGCGAGGCGCGCGGTCATCGGCGCGGCCTTGGCTATCGGACTGGCCCCCGGCGTCGGGTGGGCGCAGGTCGCGTCTTCGGCCATCCCCGGCTTCCCTCACGCCAAGGTCTATGTCGAGGCGGGCGCAGCCTCTCGGCCGGTCGTGGTCATCCTGCACGGCGCGGACGGCGGGACCGAGGCGGGCGACCGGTTCGGCCCGATCCTGGCGGGCATGGGATATGCGGCGGTGGGATTGCCCTATTATTCGCCGGACTGGGGCCAATACGGCCCGCCCAAGGCCCTCCCCGAAATCGCGGGCAGCTTCATCGACATTCGGGTGGATCAGCTGGCGGAACTGCGCGAGGCCCTGCGCGGGACGCCGGGCGTCGACGTGGAGCGGTTCGGCCTGTTCGGGGCCTCAAAGGGCGCCGAGTTCGCCCTGATCGCGGCCAGCCGCTACGACTGGATTGATGCGGTCGTGGCCTATGCGCCCACGGATGTGGTCTGGGAGGGCTGGGGTCTTGAGACGGTCGAGGCCGAGGGCACTCGCTCGTCCTTCTCGTTCAACGGCCAGCCTCTGCCCTTCATGCCCTATCGGGGCTTTGTCGAAGGCCTGCTGGCCGGGCCGGGCAAGGCTGACCTGCGCGCTATCCACGCCAACGGACGGGCGGATCATCCTGAAAAGGAAGCCGAGGCGCGCATTCCGGTCGAGGCCTATGCCGGGCCGCTGATCCTGATCGCGGGCGAGCGCGACGCCCAGTGGGACGCGGCCAAGGCGGCGCGCGCCATCGTGGCGTCAAGAGAGGCGGCGGGGCGGGAGACGACCGCCCTGATCTATCCCGAAGCGGGCCATGATCTGGTCGGTGATGGCGGACCGCGCGAAAGCCCGCGCAGCGGCGGCTCGCCAGAGGCGGATGCGGCGGCGCGTCAGGACGCCTGGCCCAAGGTGACGGCCTTCATGGCGGCGGCGCTGAAGCCTTGACCGACGCGCGCGACGGCGATGTCGCGCGCGTCCTTGAGGTCAGAAGCCGCGCCCTGAGGTGCGATTGTCCAACTGGCTGCGCAGCCGGCTCAGGCCATCGCGATTGACGACATAGGGGCCGCCGTTGCGCGACCTGATGACGCCCTTGCGTTTCAGGCTGCGCCATTGCTCGAGATTGCAGCCGTCCAGCACCCAGCCTTCGCGGGTGAAGCAGCGGGCGGCGATGATGCGGCCCTGATCGTCGCGTTCCAGCAGGATGCGACCGCCCTGGGCCAGGGCGTGGAGCGTGCGTTGTTCCGCACGGGAGATGTTCATTTCGGATTGTCCGGGACAGGCGTCAGCGTGCGCCCGGCGTCGATCATTCAGACGCGGGGCGTTACGAGCGGCCTCGGACGGGTTTCAGCGTCCGGGCCTCAGGCCGTGAACACATTCTCAGACATAAAAAGTCCCAACAGGTGAGGGGCTCAGATAGCGATGGCAGGCGAGGGTTTCAATCGCCCCGGCGCAGCTTTTGGGCCAGACCGCGCGCGCCGGCGGTCACATCGGCCCAGGTGAGGTCGAAGCCGTCGTCGTCGCCGAAATAGGGATCGGCGACCGGCTGGCCCTCTCGCCCGTCAACGTGATCCAGCAGCAGGCTGAGTTTGGCGGAGGCGTCGGCGGGGGAGAGGCGGCGCAGGTTGGCGAGGTTGTCCTCGTCCAAGGCGACGATGTGGGTGAAGCGACGGAAGTCTCCGGGCTTCACCTGACGGCCGCGCAGGGCGGATATGTCGACGCCGTTCTTGCGGGCCACAGCCTGGGCGCGCGGGTCGGGCGGTTCGCCGACGTGCCAGCCGCCGGTGCCGGCGGAATCGACCACCACGTCCAGCTTCAGGCGGCGCGCCTCTTTGCGGAAGGCGGCCTCGGCCAGGGGCGAGCGACAGATGTTGCCGAGGCAGACGAAGAGGATGCTGTAGGGCATTGAATTATCGCCTTCCGAACAGCTTCTCGAGGTCGTTGAGTTTCAGCTCCACATAGGTAGGGCGGCCGTGGTTGCACTGGCCGGAGTGGGGCGTGGCCTCCATCTGGCGCAAGAGGGCGTTCATCTCGGGGGCGGAAAGGACGCGACCGGCGCGGACGCTGCCGTGGCAGGCCATGGTGCCGCAGACCTCGGCCATCCGCTCCTTCAGCGACAGGGCGGCGCCGTGTTCGGACAGGTCGTCGGCGATGTCGCGGATCAGGCCCTGAACATCAGTGTCGCCCAGCAGGGCGGGGGTTTCGCGGACCAGGACGGCGCCAGATCCAAACGCTTCGACGATCAGGCCCATCTCGGCCAGTTCCTCAGCCTTGGCGGCGACGCGGTCGGCCTCGGCGGGATCCAGCTCGACCACTTCGGGCGTCAGCAGGGCCTGACGGGTGACGGCGCCGTGGGCCATCTGGGTCTTCATCCGTTCATAGACGAGGCGTTCGTGGGCGGCGTGCTGATCGACCACGACCAGGCCGTCGCGGGTCTGGGCGACGATATAGGTGCCGTGCAGTTGGGCGCGCGCGGCGCCGAGCGGATAGTCGATCAGTTCGGGCGGGGTCTGGGCGCCCGGCGCGATCTGACCAGCGTGTACAGCCTGGATTTCGCCCAGGGTGCGGAAGCTGGGGGCGGCGGCTTCGCCGCTCCAGGTGTGCTCGACGCGGGCGGAGCGCTCGTTCAGGCCCGGCAGGTTCTGGGCGGCGGCCGCCGGTTGCGACCAGCCCTGCCAGCCGCTCCAGCCGGGCGCGGCGTTGCCGAACGACTGGGCCGTCGGCGAGGAGGGGGTGTGGAGCGCTTCCCCGGTGTGGGCGCGGAAGCCTGACAGGGCGTCAGCGGCGACCGTGGTCGAGGCGCGGTGGCCGGCCGCATGCAGGGCGTGACGCAGGGCGCCGACGATCAGGCCGCGCACCAGGGCGGGGTCGCGGAAGCGCACCTCGGCCTTGGCCGGGTGGACGTTCACATCGACGTAGAGCGGGTCGATGTCGAGGAAGAGGGCCGCCGCCGGGTGCCGGTCGCGGGCCAGGAAGTCGGCGTAGGCGCCGCGCAAGGCGCCCTGCAGCAGGCGGTCGCGCACCGGACGGCCGTTGACGAAGAGGAACTGGTGCGCCGCATTGCCGCGCGAATAGGTGGGCAGGCCCGCGTAGCCGGACAGGCGCACGCCGTCGCGTTCCTGATCGATCAGCAGGGCATTGGCCTCGAAATCGCGGCCCAGCAGGGCGCCGAGGCGCTTCAGGCGGCCTTCGAAGCCGGGATGCTCGGCGGGCAGGCGCAGCGTCACCTTGCCGTCCAGCGACAGGGTGAAGGCGACGGCCTCATGCGCCATGGCCTGACGCTTGATCTCTTCCGAGATGGCCATGGCCTCGGATCGCTCGGATTTCATGAACTTGAGGCGGGCAGGCGTGGCGTAGAAGAGGTCGCGGACCTCGACCCGGGCGCCGTGCGGGCCGGGGAAGCCGGCGGGGGCCACAGGGCGTTGATCGCCGCCGTCCACGGTGACGGCCCAGGCCTCAGTCTCGTCGCGGGCGCGGGTGGTGATGGTCAGGCGGGCGACGGAGCCGATGGAGGGCAGGGCCTCGCCGCGGAAGCCGAGGGTGTGGATGCGCAAAAGGTCTACGTCGCCCGCGTCGTCGGGTTCCAGCTTGGACGTGGCGTGGCGCTCGACCGCCAGCGGCAGTTCGTCCCTGGGGATGCCCTTGCCGTCGTCGGCGATCAGGATGCGGGTCAGCCCGCCGCCGTCCGCCTGGATCTCGACACGCGAGGCCCCGGCGTCCAGCGCGTTCTCGACCAGTTCCTTGATGGCGCTGGCGGGGCGTTCGACCACCTCGCCGGCGGCGATGCGGTTGACGGTTTCGGGGGGGAGGCGACGAATGGGCATGTGAGTCGCAAGATAGGCGGGCGACGCGCAGGGCGCACCTCAATCCGCATTTTTGCACGAGGAGGGCTTGAAGGGGATGAATAGCAACTTATACTGTTGCAGTCCGAGCGGCGCGCCGACGGACAGAGCAACTGTTTCTGGACCTCGTGTCCAGCCCTGAAGATAGAACGAGGTCCTTCCATGAAGATCAAAGCCGCCATCCTGGCCGTTTCGGCCGCCGCCCTGCTGGCCGCCTGCAGCCCCGCTGCCGACAAGGGCGCTGCGCCCGCCGCCGACGCCGCCGCGACCGCGCCGGTCGAGCTGAAGGCCCCGGCCGGCGTCTATGTCATGGACCCGACCCATGCCTCGCTGCAGTGGTCGCTGCCGCACAACACGATCTCGAACTACACCGCGCGCTTCAACAAGTTCGACGCCAAGATCACGCTGGACCCGGCCAACCTGGCCAACAGCGCGGTCGAGGTCAGCATCGACCCGGCCTCGGTCGACGCCAACTACCCGGGCGACTACACCGGCACCCACGCGGGTTCGGGCTTCAAGAGCTGGAGCGAGGACATCGCCAAGAACAAGAACTTCCTGAACGCCGGCGCCTTCCCGCAGATCACCTTCAAGTCGACCAAGGTCGAGCTGACGGGCCCGCGCACAGCCAAGGTGACGGGCGACCTAACCTTCCTGGGCGTGACCAAGCCGGTGACCCTGGACGCGACGTTCAACGGCGAGATCGAGAAGCACCCCTTCATGCAGGTCCCGACCCTCGGCTTCGCGGCTGAAGGCAAGTTCAAGCGCACGGACTTCGGCATGGCGCTGGGCCCGGTGGGCGACGAGGTCACCATTCGCTTCGACGCCGAGTTCCTGCAGCAGGTGGCTCCGGCCGCCGCCCCGGCCGCCTAAGCCGGGCCGAATGAGCGGGCGGGGCCGGACGGTCCCGCCCGTTTTTCTTTGAGTATTCTGCGAGCTTTGTCATGACCGCGCCCGCCAGTCGCTACACCCCCGTCGCCATCGCCCTGCACTGGGCCATCGCGATCGCCATTATCGCCATGATCCCGATGGGCTGGTGGATGAGCGAGGCGATCAATGAGCCGGGCAGTCAGGCGCTGGCCTATCGCGTGTTCCAGATTCACAAGTCGGTCGGGTTTCTGATCCTGGCCCTGACGGCGTTGCGGCTGGTCTGGCGGCTGACGCATCGCACGCCGGGCATGCCGGCGGAGATGAAGACCTGGGAGACGTTCGCGGCGCGGGCGACCCACGCGGCCTTCTATGGGTTGATGCTGGCCCTGCCGCTGACGGGGTGGCTCTATGTCTCGGCGGGCTGGGCGGTGGCGACGGATACGCCGCTGGCGGTGGCGACCAGCTGGTTCGGCCTGTTCACCGTGCCGCACCTGCCCTTCATCGGCGAGGCGGCGGCTGGTGTTCGTCGGGCGGTGGCTTATCAGGCCATGGGGGCGCACAGCCTGATGGCCTGGGGCGCGGTGGTGCTGATCGCCCTGCACGTCGGGGCGGCGCTGAAGCACCAGTTCATCAATCGCGACGGGGTTCTGGCCCACATGATCCCGGTGCTGAAGCACGGCGAGGGACGGACGGCGCCCGAGCCGAAGCCGCTGCTGCGCCGGACCGAGCGTCTGGCCGGTCTCGGCTTCATCGCCGCCCTGGCCGTGGCGGGCGGCATCGCGGCCAAGCCCGCGCCTCTGGCGAAAGGGGCAGGGGCCGAGGTCCAAGCTGCGGCGGCGCCCGCTCAGGTCGAGGCGGCGGTCACGCCGGGGACGGCGTCGGCCTGGACCATCGACAAGGCGGCCTCGACCATCGAATTCACCGGAACCCACGCGGGCAAGGCCTTCAAGGGACGGTTCGAGCAGTGGGAGGGGCAGGTCTGGTTCGACCCGGCCGATCTGGCGGGCTCCAAGGCGGTGGTTCTGGTCTGGACCGGGACGGCGAAGACCGGCGACGCGACCCAGGAAGGCAGCCTGACGGGCGCCGAATGGTTCGACCCGAGCGCCTATCCGACCGCGCGATTCGAGGCGACGGCGTTCAAGGCTTTGGGCGGTAACCGCTATGAGGCGACGGGGACGCTGCGGATCAAGACGACGACGCTTCCGGTGGTCCTGCCCTTCACCTTCGACGAGGCGGACGGCGTGGCGACCGTGGCGGGCAAGCTGGAGCTGGACCGCACGGCGCTGGACCTCGGCATGATGTCCGACGCGGGCGGGGACTGGGTGTCCAAGGCGATCGGGGTGGAGATCAGGGTGAAGGCGAAGAAGGCGTCGTAAGCCTTCTTCTTTCGTCATGCTCCGGGCCGCGCTTGCGCGGAACCGGGGAACCCAGCGGCGCCCGCAGGGCGAAAGACCCACGCGTCGCGTTCGGCATGAAGATCGCCTTCGGCGCCGCTGGGTCCCCCGATCTCCGCTTCGCTTCGTCGGAGGATGACGAAGGAGAAGGGGTTTGCCCGACTCCGCTTCGGGCGTTACAGCCTTCGGCTTCTCCTTAACGAGCGCCCGAAGAGCGACGCCATGCACGATATCCGAGCCATCCGCGACAATCCCGAAGCCTACGTCGCCGGCTGGTCGTCGCGCGGCGTGGAGGACGCCCAGTCCGTCGTTGACCGTATTCTGGCGCTGGACGTCGATTTGCGCGCCGCCCAGACGACGGGTCAGGAAGCCCTGGCCAGGCGCAACGCCGCCTCCAAGGCCATCGGCGCCGCCATGGGCAAGAAGGACATGACCGAGGCCGATCGGCTGAAGGCCGAGGTCGAGACGCTGAAGACCGACATCGTCGGGGCGGGCGAGGCCGAGGCCGCCAAGGGCGCCGAACTGCGCGACCTGCTGGCGGGGCTGAAGAACCTGGCCGCCGACAACGTGCCGGACGGCGAGGACGAGAACGACAACGTCGAGGTCCTGAAGTGGGGCGAGCCGCGCACGACGGGGCCGGCCAAGGATCACGCCGATCTGGGCGAGGCTCTGGGCCTGCTGGACTTCGAGGCCGCGGCCAAGATGTCGGGTTCGCGCTTTGCTGTGCTGAAGGGCCAGCTGGCGCGTCTGGAGCGCGCCATCGGCCAGTTCATGCTGGACCTGCAGACCGGTACGCACGGTTATCTGGAAGTCGCGCCGCCCTATATGGTCAAGGACGACGCCATGTTCGGCACCGGCCAGCTGCCGAAGTTCGAAGAAGACCTGTTCCGCGCGGGCGAGCACCTGCTGATCCCCACCGCCGAAGTCTCTCTGACCAACCTCGTGCGCGAGCAAATCCTGTCTGAGGACGAGGTGGCCGAGCCCATGCGTCTGACGGCGCTGACGCCCTGCTTCCGGGCCGAGGCCGGGTCGGCGGGGCGCGATACGCGCGGCCTGATCCGCCAGCATCAGTTTTCGAAGGTCGAGATGGTCTCCATCTGCCGGCCCGAGGATTCTGAAGCCGAGCATGAGCGCATGACCGGTTGCGCCGAGGCGGTGCTGCAGGCGCTGGAGCTGCCCTATCGCAAGGTGCTGCTGTGCAAGGGCGACATGGGCTTCTCGGCGCAGAAGACCTATGACCTCGAGGTCTGGCTGC
>Ga0247829_10000184_pt1 | contig 20584 bp, 17 predicted proteins | sample 12C_Control_Day4_FD_207765 | JGI IMG/M metagenome (GOLD analysis project Ga0247829, IMG submission 207765) | Soil microbial communities from agricultural site in Penn Yan, New York, United States - 12C_Control_Day4 | ecosystem: Environmental > Terrestrial > Soil > Agricultural land | place... | reverse complement strand
GCTCGCGTCCGTCCGCCCCGCCGCCCAGCTCGCGCCCCTCGGCGCCGCCGCCCAGCTCGCGTCCCTCGGCGCCGCCGCCGAGCTCATCGCGCCCGACGCCTGCGGGTCCGCCCGCCCGCGGCCGCGGTCGCTGAGCCAAGCGCTCGCTCGCGAACGAAGGCGCCCCATGTCGGGCGCCTTCTGCGTTTGGCGGCGCTGATACGCTGCCCGCATGGAGCCACTTCCGGGACGGTCGCTGCTCGCGGGGCAATGCACGGTCGCCGAGCTCGCACGCCTGACGAAGGACTTCGCGATCGGACGCAATTACATCGGCGACAAGCTCACGACGTACGCGTACGACTCGCTCGTCGTCGACGGCGACCTTGAGATCGACGGTGACCTCGACACGTTCGACCACAAGCTGTGCCGGCTCGTCGTGACCGGCTCGCTGCGCGTCTCGGGCCTGTACCGCGATCACGACGATCCGCAGACCGCGGTGTTCGTCCTCGGTGACTTCATCGCGGACCGCGCGATCACCGCCGGCGCGCTCGCGGTCGCGGGCAACGTGAGCGTGCACGACGCGCTCGTCGGCTACTACAACGATCACTCGGCCGAGCTGCACGGCAACGTGACCGCGCGCGTGTTCGTGCCGGAGAACCACTTCTTCTCCATCCACGGCACCCTCACCGCACAGCACGTGCTCGGCAGCCGGGCCGAGTACCTCGTGCCGCCCAAGCTGCGGACGTCCGCCCTCCCCGCCGACGACCGCCGCCTCCGCGAGCTCCTCGTCCCCGAGGTCCTCGAGATCGAGGACTACGGCGATCCGATCGAGGAGCCCGAGGTCATGCTCGCGCAGGTCGAGATCCGAAAGCGCGTCGCTGCGAACGCTCCGATCTTGCGATCCGATGCAGTCGCAGCCGTGGTGCCGGCCCCCACGGAAGAGCCGCCTGCGTCGGCGCAGCAAGCGCTGGCCGATGAGACGTCAACCGAGGCCAGGCCCACCAAGAAGGCGCCCGCGACGAAGTCGGCCGCGGCGACGAAGAAATCCGCCGCGATGAAGAAGTCCGCCGCGACGAAGAAATCCGCCGCGACGAAGAAATCCGCCGCGACGAAGAAGACCGCGGCAACGAAGAAGACCGCGGGTAGGAAGACCGCCGCGACGAAGAAGACTGCCCCGACGAAGAAGACTGCCCCGACGAAGAAATCCGCCGCGAAGAGCAGCGCCGCCGCGCGTCGAAAGCGTTAGTCAGCGCAGGTAGCTCGCGACGACGGATCCACCGGCGTTATTCGACGCGCAAGGCGCGCTCGAACTCTTCGGGGTTCGAGGACGCGTAGATCGCCGTCTCCATCGACACGAGGCCGCTGTTGACGAGATCGATGAGGTGCTGATCGAACAGCTGCATCGAGTACAGGTCGCGGCCCTTGCGGATGAGGTCCGGAACATCGGCCATGCGACCGGCGCGCACGCACTCGCGGATGGTGCGCGTGACGCGGAGGATCTCGACGGCGGGCAACCGGCGGCGGCCGTCCTTCGACGCGAGCAGGCGGAGCGAGACGATCGCCTGCAGCGAGTCGCCGAGGCGATCACGAATGACGTCCTGCGCATCGGTCTCGAACAGGCCCACGATGCGCTGGATCGTGCCGACGGCATCGGGCGTGTGCAGCGCCGACATCACGAGGTGGCCGGTCTCGGCGGCCTTGAGGCAGATCGACGCGGTCTCGCGATCGCGGATCTCGCCGACCATGATGACGTCGGGATCCTGGCGCATCGCCGCGGTCATCGCGTCGCGGAAGCTCTCGGTGTCCGCGCCGACCTCGCGCTGGATGATCATGCACTTCTGCGGCTCGTGGATGAACTCGATCGGATCCTCGATCGTGACGATGTGCGCGTGCCGCGTCTCGTTGATGTAGCGGAGCATCGCGGCCATCGTCGTGGTCTTGCCGTTGCCGGTCGCGCCCGTGATGAGCACGAGCCCCCGCCGCGCGTCGGCGATCTCCGAGAGCACCGGCGGCAGGTTGAGCTGCTCGATCGAGAGCACCTGGATCGGGATCAAGCGCATGACGATGCCGACGGCGCCACGCTGGCGGAAGATCGACGCGCGGAACCGGCCGCGTTGCGCGAGCGAGTACGAGACGTCGATCTCGGCGAACCGGCGCGTGAAGTCGACCGTGATGCTGCGGTCCTCGAGGATCATCCGGGCGATCGCCTCGGTGTCCTGCGCGGTCAGCGGCGGCACCTTGATCGCTCCGAGCAGCTCGCCGTGCAGACGGTAGTGCGGCGGATACCCGACCTCGAAGTGGATGTCCGAGACACCTCGCTCGATTCCGAAGGCGAGGAGCTTGTGGAACGCGTTACGATCCATCACGGCGCCCCAATGTAACCCCGGGGCCCCAGGTACACGCAAGCCGACGTGCCCCGCTCGCTACCCCAGAAGACGTTGTTGCGCGACGAGCTCGTGGCGCAGCTCGAAGCACAGCTCGCGACCGCGCGCGCGGCACACGCGGCCGCGATCGAGGGGGCCACGCACCCCGAGGCGAAGGCCGAGAACGACAAGGACACGCGCGGCCTCGAGCAGTCGTACATCGCTCGCGGCCAGGCCCAGCGCGTCGCCGAGCTCGAGGCGGCGATCGGCGACCTCGCGGCGCTGGCGCTGCGCACGTTCGGCGAGGACGCGCCGATCGCGATGTCCGCCCTGGTGGTCGTCGACGAGGACGGTGACCCGCATCGCTACTGGATCGCACCGCACGGCGGCGGCAACGTGCTCGCCGGCGACGTTCAGGTCGTGACGCCGAGCTCGCCGCTCGGCCGCGCGCTCCTGGGCAAGCAGGCCGGCGACGAGGTCGAGCTCGCTCTCGCCGGCAAGCGCCGCACGCTCGAGATCACCGACGTGACGTGACCTCGGCGCCAGTCGCGTCGGCCGACGAGGTTCCCCTCACCGCGTGAGGCGCATGGCTCGACAGCCGTCGGGGACGCCATTGGCCGCGGCGGCACCAGCGCGGTGCGCGGCGCCGCCGCTCGCGGCTCCGCCATCGTCACGAGCTACACAGAACCAGACTCGCTCGTACCCCGCGGCCCTGACGTTCGCGATCACGACGTTGATCTCCCGTGCCCCTGTCTGCTCGGGCGCGCGGAGATAGATGTCGGTGACCGGTACGCCCGAGGTCGATCGGTTTCGCAGCGCTTCGAGGAGCGGCGGCACCTGAAGGTCGTCCGTCGGGAAGTCGACCAATCGAACCACCTCGGCGCCATCGAGAAGGACCCGGCCCGCCTCGATCGCGAGCACCGGCGCCGCCCGTGCGACCAGGTGGGCTGACATTCGCTGCGCTTCCGCTGCCCCCCGCTCCAGCTCGAGGACGGCCTGGGTGAGCTCGGCGAAGTCCAGGTAGCGCTGCCGCGCGTCGCGTGCGAGCCCGGAGCACACGGCCAGGACCCGATAGCGAAATGATGGGCAGTACGCGGCCGCGCACTCCGCGATGACTCGACTCATCTCGTCGGGCGCACTTCCAAGCGGGGCCGCGAGCCAGGCATCTGCACACCGCTCGCGCTGGTACAGCTTGGCGCACGCCCCCGCGGCTGCCCGTCGCGCTTCGACCGCCACCGGTTCACCACCACCTGACCGGTCGTGGGCGGCCTCCACGGCTCGATAGCACTGCGCGACCAGCGCCAGGGAGTCGGTAGCGCCCACATCCGTTGTCCGCGCAGGAGCGACGGCTGGCCCGGCGTTGGGGCGGCCAGACGTTGCCGAGTCGCGTCCCGAACAGGCCAGCAGGCCCAGGACCATCACCGAGATGGGGAACAGCTCGCCTCCGCCGCGACGCATGGCCAACGGGACATTAGTACACCGAGCGCGAGTGCTCGAGCCGGCGCTTCAGTTGAGGCCGCGCTGCCCGGGGCCACCGCTGCCTTCGGGTGACTCGGTCTCCGAGCGCTTGCGCAGCGTCTCGAGGAGCGCTTCGCCCGTCGCTTCGTCGTCGGTGAGAGGCTCCCACGGCAACACGGGATCGGCGCCGCTCGGCGGCGATGAGGCGCGCGGCCGCGGGCGGTCGAGAGCGGCGGCGGCCTCCTTGGGGATCTGGAAGTCGCTCGTGATCTCGTCCTCGGCGCGACCGAAGGCGTTGCGCGGGATCGCGTTGTGCGAGCCGGTGCCGAACACGGGAGGCACGCTCTTGGCGCGCGCGATCGGAAGATCGCGATCCTCGTCGTCCTCGTCGTCGCTGGAGCTCTCGAGCGGCGCGGGCGACGACACCGGCGAGACGCTGCGCAGCTCGGCGCGGACCTCGTCCTTGAGCGTGACGAACGGCGGTGCCGGGCGCGCCATGTAATAGCCCTGGCCGTAGCGCAGGCCGAGGTCGCGCAGGGCGACGACGTCTTCGACGTGCTCGATGCCTTCGGCGACCATCACCGCGTCGATGGTCTCGGCGATGTGGCGTAGCGAGCGCAGCATCTCGCGCTTCACCGTCGAGCGCGCGATGCCGCGCACCAGCACGTCGGAGATCTTGATGAAGTGCGGGCGCAGCGACATCACGGTCTCGAGGTTCGAGTGACGCGTGCCGACGTCATCGATGGCGACGCCGAAGCCCATCGCGGTGTAGGCAGCGAGCGCGCGCTTGAACGAGGCGAAGTTCTCGATCGCGAGCCGCTCGGTGATCTCGAAGACGATGTTCGCGGGCGTCAGGCCGGCGGCGGAGAGGAGGTTGCCGACCTCGACCTCGATGAAGGCCGAGTCGTAGAACGACATCGGCAGGAGGTTCACGAACAACCGGTGCACCGGCTCGAGCGTCTGCGCGTTGCGCAGCGCACCGCGGAAGCACGCGCGATCGAGCTCGACGGTGAGGTCGACCTCGTCGGCGATCGCGAACAGCGTGGCCGGTGACGCGAGCGCGGTATCGCGCGGCCCGCGCGTGAGCGCCTCGTACGCGAAGATGTCGCCCGTGCCGAGGTCGACGATCGGCTGATACACCGTCGTGAGGCCGTCACCGAGGATGATGTCCTGCAGCGTCGAGCGATCGCGGTGCGCCTTCCGCTCGCGCAGGTTGCGCGTGTTGTCGGCCGCCTCGGTCACCAGGCGCGCGGTCAGGCGCTCGGGGCGAAGCAGCGAGTTGCCGAGCACGCGCGCCGCACCGACGGTGATGCGCGGCTGCTCGCGCAGCACGTCCTTGACCATCGGCGCGAGTGCTTCCTCGACGGCCTTCTCGACGCTCTGCGCGAGCCCTTCGAGATCGATGCGCTGACCGGGCACGCGCGGCGCGAGGAACACGTGATAGCCGTCCCCGTCGCCCGAGCGGCACACGATGTCGGACGGATCGAGCACGTCGCTGCGCAGGCGATCGAGCACGGCGGCGGCGTGGTCGTAGATCTCGCTGTGGTGCTGCACGCCGAGATCGAGCTCGACCTTGTGCAAGCGCGAGAGATCGACGAGCAAGCAGGACAGCGCGCGATCGCGATTGAGGATCGCGGTGACCTCGTGCATCCGCTCCTGGTAGGGGCGGAAGCGATCGATCTCGGCGAGCCGGTTGAACGTGCGCGACGAGTTGCGCCCCGGCGTCCCACCGTGGTCGCCGGAGAAGAACTGCACGCGGCCCGGACCACCGCGCTTGGCGCCGCGCAGCGCGGCCTCGGCGGCGGTCAGCAGCCCCTCGGGATCCGCGGCGTCGTCGGGCAGACACGCGACGCCGATCGACAGCGACATCTTGCGCCCGCCCGGCATATCCGCCGTCGCGACCGCGTCGCGCAAGCGGCCCGCCTTGGTGAGCGCGCCCGCCTTCGCCGTCTCCGGCAGCAGCAGCACGAACTCCTCACCCGAGTAGCGCGCCACGACGTCCGACGTGCGGACGCGATCCGGCGAGTCGTCCTCCTGCAGCACCACGGCGATCCGGCGCAGGATGTCGTCGCCGATCTGATAGCCGAGGTCGTAGTTGACGGTCGCGAAGCCGTCGATGTCGGCGATCAACAGCGACATCGGCTGGCCGTAGCGCAGGGCGCGCGCGACCTCCTCGCGGAGCCGCTCCTGGAACGCGCGGTGGGTGTAGAGACCGGTCAGCGAGTCGCGCAGCGTGAGCGCGTCGAGCTGGTGCCCCATCTGTGCGAGCTGCTCGGTCGCCGCCGAGATCTCGCGGCCGCGCGACTCGAGCTGCTGCTCGAGGAGCTGCTCGTGCTCGCGCAGCTGCGTGTTCGCGAGGCGCAGCTCGCCGAGCAGGCGATGGTTATCGCGCTCGAGGCGGAACGTGGTCACCAGCTGATCGACGACCTGCAGCAGGTCCTGCAGCTTCCACGGCTTGGTGATCACGTAGTGCAGGTGACCGGCATTGATCGCGGTGATCAGATCTTCGGACTCGGGGAACCCCGTGACCACCGCGCGTCGACAGTGCGGGCGCACCTGCGCGATGCGCGACAGCAGCTCCGCTCCCGCGAGCCCGGGCATCCGGAGATCGGCCAGCACGCACGCGACGTCGGGGTTTGCCTGGACGAGCTCGAGGGCTTCGAGCCCGTTGGTCGCCAGTAGTACCGTGCATCGCGCACGCAGTACGCGACCTAACGCGTTCAGGTTCGTCCGATCATCGTCGACACAGACGATGATCGGCTTACTAGCCTCGTCCCCCCCTGGCCCAGGTGGCTGATCAGGATCGACTGCCAATGTGATCTCAGTATCGAAGAAGTCCTCGTGTCTTGTGAAGGGGATCGAGGGCTCACTGACGGCGCCCCCACTCGCGCCTACACCTGCTCGACGAGCCACCGGATCGCGAGGATGGCGAGTGGCAGCCCCGCCACCGGGAGCCCCCAGCGCCGGTAGGTATCCGCCCCCATGACGCGCGCGCTCGCCCAGAACACGGGGAGCGCGACGAGGATGATCGACAGCTGCCCGAGCTCGACGCCGACGTTGAAGGTGACCAGCGGGACGACCACCGCCGTCCGCGGCAGCAGGTCCTCGAGGACGCTCGCGAATCCCAGCCCGTGCATGACGCCGAACCCGAACGTCAGCCCGAACCGCCACCACACGTCGGGCCGAATGACGTTCTCGACGGCGGTGTACAAGATCGACACAGCGATCAGGCTCTCGACCAGCCGGGGGGGCAGGCGGATCCAGCCGAGCGAGGCGGCGATCAGCGAGCACGAGTGCGCGATGGTGAACGCCGTGATGATGACCGCGGTCGAGCGCAGGGCCGCCCATGGTGACCGCACCCGCCACCCCGCGCCGGCGCGAGGTCGATCGATCACGACGACGAGCAGCAGCGCGAGCACGAACGCGATGTGATCGAGCCCGCCGTAGATGTGGTGCATGCCATGGCGGATCCAGCCGAGCAGCGAGGTCGCGCCCGGCTCGGTGACGACGCGGGGCTGATCGGCGCGCACGACGCTGGGGGTGACCTGCTCCCCGGGAGCGTGGACGCTGAGGATGGCCTCGTGGCGCGCGTCGACGGCGAAGAAGCGCGTGAAGTCGAGCGCGAGGCCGCGGATCTCCGCTTCGCAGGTCACCTCCCACGCGACGACAACGAGCTTGCCGTCGGGATCCGGCGCCGCGCCCGCTGGCCCCGGCGTGCACGCAGTGTCATCGGGCAGCGCGATCGTCACCCACGTCGCGACGTACGCCGCGGCGGCCGGCGCGAGCGCCTCCGCCACGGACGGCGTCGCGTCGGCCGGCAGGCCGAGCGGCTCGGTGACGTCGCCGGGGGCGATCGTGAACGCGACGCGGGCGCGCGCGCCCTCGACGGTGACGTCGGCGTACTTGATCGAGCTCTGGTGCGCGTGCGCGCGGCCGAACGCCACGATCACGAACGCGAGCGCGAGGACCCAGCGCATGGCCACTCAGTACTGGCAGACGTACGCGTAGCTGCCAGCGTTCGTGACCTGCGTGGCGTCGCAGGGGCGATCGTCCCAGGTGCCGTTCTGATCGCCCTCGATGATCATGCAGTCTTCCTCGAAGGTCCCGTTGGCATTGTTCGGCTCGCCGGTGCGCCAGTTCGTGTACGTCATGACCGGATCGCTCGGGTCCCCCAGCCAGCGATAGGTGTTCTCGACGGTGCGATCGTCCGCGCCGACGAACGCATCGGTCAACCCGATCAGCGACAGCACGGCGGCGTTGGTCTGCGCGGACCTGATCACCGCGAGCGTCCCGCCGAGCGCCGAACACGCGGCCTCCGCTTGCACGTAGGTCGCCGGGCCCGTGAAGTACGTGAAGCAGGTGCCGGTCGAGGTGTCGACGACGCGCGCATCGCCGCCGTCGCACGGTCGGGCGTCGATCGGCGCATCGACGAGCGTGGGCGCATCGGCATCCGAGCTTCCCGCTTGCCGTGCATCCACGGCCGGCTGGCCGTCGCCGAGCTCGGCGCCGCATCCAGCGAGCATCGCGATGAGGATCCGCGCCTTCACGCGCTCTCATTGTGCCGAAAACACGCTGGTCGCTCTATGCCAAAACACGCGCGCGCCGGCGCACGCCGGGAGCACACCCCACGGCGACTCGTCGGCGCGCATTGGTGCTAGGTTCCGCATACATGAGTCGTCAAGCGCCTCTCGTACTCGTCATGGCGGCGGGTCTGGGCACGCGGATGAAGAGCGAAACGCCCAAGGTCCTGCATCACATCGCGGGGCGCCCGATGCTGCACTGGGTGATCAACGCCGCACGCGCCGCAGGTGCCGGGCGGATCGTCGCGATCCTCGGACACAAGCACGAGCTCGTGAAGGCGTCGCTCGACGCGAGCTACACCGGCGACGCCGCCGTCGACGTCGCGCTGCAGACCGACGCGCGCGGCACCGGTCACGCGATCCAGTGCGCGCTCCCCGCGATCGCGAACGAGAGCGACGATCGGATCGTCGTGATCCTCACCGGCGACGCACCGCTGATCGCGAGCGAGCGGATCGCAGAGCTGACCGCCGCGGCGATCGCAGCCCCTTCGGGCATGGCGCTGCTGTCGACCGTGCCACCACGCCCGATGCCGTACGGCCGGCTCGTCCGCGATGCCGCCGGCAAGCTCGAGCGCATCATCGAGCACGCCGACGCGACGCCCGAGCAACGCACGATCGCCGACACCAACGCCGGCTTCTACGCGATCCGGCTCGGCCATCTCCGCAAGGACCTCGCCTCGCTCAAGGCGGACAACGTCAAGGGCGAGCTCTACCTGACCGACCTCGTCGCGCACGCGGCCGCGCGCGGCGGCGCCACCGCGATCGACGCGCCGTTCACCGAGGTCGCCGGCATCAACGATCGCGTCGACCTCGCCACCGTCGAGGTCGAGGCGCGCCGGCGGATCAACGAGGCGTGGATGCGCGCGGGCGTCACGATGATCGATCCCGCGAGCACGTACATCGACGCCGACGTCGGGCCGCTCGGCAAGGACGTGTGGCTCGGCCACAACGTCGCGCTGCGCGGCAAGACCACCGTCGGTGACGGCACGCGGATCGACGCGGGCGCCGTGATCACCGACGTCCAGATCGGCGATCACGTGAACATCAAGCCGCACTCGGTGCTCGCCTCGACGACGGTCGGCGTGCGCGCCCAGATCGGCCCGTTCACGCACACGCGCCCGGGCTCGCGCATCGACGAGGACGTCCACCTCGGCAACTTCGTCGAGACCAAGAACACCCACCTGATGGCCGGCGCCAAGGCCAACCACCACGCGTACCTCGGCGACGCCTCGATCGGCCAGAAAGCCAACATCGGCGCCGGCACGATCACGTGCAACTACGACGGCGTCAGCAAGCAGAAGACGACGGTCGAGGCAGGCGCGTTCATCGGCTCGGACTCGCAGCTCGTGGCACCGGTCACCGTCGGGCGCGGCGCGTACGTCGCCGCGGGCACCACGGTGACACGCGACGTGCCGACCGGCGCGCTCGCGCTCACGCGGCCCAAGCAGGTCACGATCGAGGGCTGGGCGGACAAGCGGCGCGAGGCCGAAGAGAAGCGCAAGAAATAGGGGACGGTTTCAAGTTAGCCAAGTTGGCCTCGCCAAGCGTTCGAAATCACGTGATGCATCGGGGACGCTTTCAAGTTCGCCCACTCGTCGCGCTTCTCGCGATGGTCGCCTGCAAGTCGCGGGCAGCCGAGGAGAAGCAGGCCCCCACCGCGCCCGTCGAGGTGGTGCGCGACGGCGGTGTCGCCGACGCAGCGCCCGCCGTATGGCCCGAGCTCGCGGAGCTGCCGCTCGCCGAGCCGCTGCGCGTGATCACGCTGCCCGCCAAGGGCAACGAGCCGCGATTCGACGTCGGCGGCCCGGTCGTGCTCGGCGATCTCGCGGTCGTGTCGTCGTCTCAGCTCGGGTTCGCGGCCGTCGATTGGCGGCGTGGGACGATCGCGTGGACCAAGCCGTCGGGCGCCAAGGTCGCGCCACCTGTCGTGCGCGATGGCAGCTTCGTCCTGATCGGCCAGTGCCTCACGCCGCCAGAGGTCCCTGCCGGCGAGCTGCTGCTCGGCTGTCTGCGCGTGGTCACGCCGGCGGGCGCCGACGAGGCGTACATCGCGATCCACGGCAAGCAGGCCGCCGTCGAGACGTTCGCCGGTGAGCCGGGCATGCAGAGCGTGTGGCTCGACGGCAGCAAGCTGCGCTGGCGCCGCGGCGAGGCCGCCGTCGCGATCGATCCGATCAGCGGGCTCGCGACGCCCGCACCGATCGATCCGCCGCCCGTCGTCGTCGAGTACGACGGTAAGCGATGGGACGTCACGCAGGACGACGGCGTGATCGTCGCGCGCCAGAAGGGCCGCGTTGCGTGGCAGACCGAGCACGCGGTCGGCACGCTGCTCGGTTCGGTGTGGCTGCCCGATCAGCGCCCGATGATCCGCAGCGCGACGATCAGTGCGCGCAGCGGCACGCCCGAGGTCCGCATCCTCGACGTCGATGCGACCGGCTCGCTCAACGGCACCGCCGCGTGGACGCCCATCCCGGGGATCGCGCTGCTCGGCCATGCGATCTCGCCGGTGGGTGACGTCGCGCTCGCGGTGCGTCTCGACAAGTCGATCAAGCGCGACTTCATCGCCGCGTACGCCGCCAACGCGCTGCTGATGTACGTCTACCCGCTACCGCAGGTGATGCGTCCAGATCCGGTGGGCGTGGCGATCGCCCTCGACGCCGAGCGCGCGCCCGAGGCCGTCGTCGTCTTCCACGACGGTGATCTGGTCACAGTGCTACCGACCGTGTCGTCGCCTCCTACGGCCCCGGGTGCGGCTTCCAAGCCGTCGCAAAACCCCACACCGTAAGACCGCGAGATCGCGCGCGGCGGGCTGGTACGCCGGCTGCTCTACGGGTCGGCATGACGATGATGAAGATCCTCCTCGCTTCTGCCTGCGCCGCCAGCCTCGTTGCCTGCCTCCCCACGAAGCAAGACGAGGCCCCGTCCGGGATCGCGAAGGCCATCCCGACCGCCGATCAGGTGAAGATCGAGCTGCCGGCGAGCATGGCGCACACGACGCTCGGCGACGTCGCGGAGTGGTACGTGGCGACGCGCAACGTGACCCGCATGTTCAACGGCGGCTCGGCGTGGGTCCTCATCCTCGTCCACACGATCGTCCAGTTCCCGGTCACGTCGGTGAGTGGTGACACGTACACGTGGGGCCCGTGGAGCGACGCGCTCGATCCCGCGGAGTACAAGCTCGACGTGCGCGACGTCGGCGACGGCACCTACGAGTACCAGCTGTCGGGTCGCTCGAAGACGACCGCCGGCGCGACCTTCGAGGTCATCATCGACGGCGTCGCCGATCCGCGCCCCGGCGAGCTGCAAGGTAACGGCCGCTTCCTCGTCGATCTCGACGCGAGCAAGCGCGTGAATCCGATCGACACCAACCCGAACGACCGCGGACAGATCGACATCAGCTACGACCTCGCGGCGCGTCACCTCGATCTCGGCATCATGTCGACCGACGATCAGGGGCAGCCGGTGCTCGCGGATTATTCGTACAACCGCGCGCTCGACGGCGGTGGCGACATGGTGTTCAACATCGAAGGCAACGCGGGCGGTACTGCGCTGAACGAGAAGATCACGCTGCGCTCGCGCTGGCAGCCGAACGGCGTGGGCCGCGCGGATGCGCGCCTCGCCGGTGGCGACCTCGCCGACGGCGCGACGGCGTCGGAGTGCTGGGACCAGACGTTCCGCCGCGTGTACTACGCAGACTCCGTCGATTTCGCGCCGACCGAGGGTGATGTCTCCGCGTGTGCGTTCGCGACCGCGGATCTCCCGCCGCTCTGACTCCCGGTCCGTGGTTTCGGGCAGTCAGCGTTGACTGTCCTCCGCGGCCCGCGATATCACGCCCGTCGGAGGAAACACCGATGGCCACGATGCCCAAGGACGCGCAGGATCTGTTCGACAACCTCGTTCCGGCTGGACTCAAGCAGTTCCCGGACAAGGCGCGCGAGCTCAACGCGATCTACGCTTTCAAGATCACGGGCGATGGCGGCGGCGAGTGGACGGTCGACACGACCGCGAACCCGCCGACCTGCACCAAGGGCGACAGCGGCAAGGCGCAGTGCACGATCGAAGTCTCGCACGATGACTTCAAGACCATGCTGAGCGATCCGAACGCCGGCATGCAGCTCTACTTCCAGGGCAAGCTCCGCGTCTCCGGTGACCCGATGCTCGCGATGAAGCTGCAGCAGCTGTTCGAGCTCGCCAAGTCGTAGTGCGGCCCGGGCCGCTCGCAGACGCGCTCGTCGACCTGCGCGTCCTCGATCTCTCGCGGCTCCTGCCGGGGCCCTTCCTGACGATGGTGCTCGCCGATCTGGGCGCCGACGTCGTAAAGGTCGAGGATCCGCGCGTCGGTGATTACCTGCGCGCGATTCCGCCTGCCAAGGGCGGAGTCAGCGGTCGCTATCTCGCGGTCAACCGCGGCAAGCGCTCGCTCGCGCTCGATCTCAAGCAGCCTGCAGCGCGCGACGCCTTCCTCGCGATGGTCGAGCGCGCGGACGTCGTCGTCGAGAGCTTCCGGCCCGGCGTGATGGCCAAGCTAGGCCTCGATTACGAGACGCTCGCCGCGCGCAATCCGAAGATCATCGTGTGCTCGATCAGCGGCTACGGGCAGACGGGCCCTTACGTCGAGCGCGCGGGCCACGATCTCGATTACATCGCGCTCTCGGGCGTGCTCGCGATGGGCGGTGGCGTCGCGGGTGGCGCTCCGATGATGCCCGGTGTCCAGATCGCGGACCTCGCCGGCGGAGCGCTGTGGGGCGCGACGGCGATCCTCGCCGCGCTCGTCGGTCGCCAGCGCACCGGACGCGGCGCGCACCTCGACATCTCGATGACGGAAGGCGCGCTGTCACTGCTCACCGCCGAGCTCGGGAACCTCGACTGCGGCGTGAAGCCGACGCGCGGTGTCGAGACACTCAACGGCGGCTACGCCTGCTACGGCATCTACCGCACCAAGGACGATCGCTTCCTCGCCGTCGGTGCGCTCGAGCCGAAGTTCTGGATCGCGCTGAACACGGCGATCGGGCGCGCGCCCAACGTCGCCGAGATCGTCGGTAACCCGAGCGAGCAAGCGAAGACCCGCGCCGCGCTCGCCGCGATCTTCGCGACGAAGACCGCCGCCGAGTGGAACGCCGCCCTCGGCCGGCACGACTGCTGCGTCGAGATCGTGACCGAAGTCGACGAGCTGCCGGTGCACCCGCTGCACGAAGCGCGCGAGGTGTTCTTCACGATCGACGGCGGCGAAGGCGTGGGCCCGATCATGCAGACGCGCACGCCGCTCGGCGCACCGCGCGCGCCGTCGCCTCCGCCGCGTCTCGGTCAGCACTCGCGCGAGGTGCTCGTCGAGTACGGCCTCACCGAGGACGCGATCGCGAAGCTCGTTTAGTCCGCGGCCGTGCTCGAGTTGTGATCGACGAGGATGCGCCATCCCTCGGGCCGTCGCGCGAGGATGAACGTGAACACTCCGTCGCCGGGGTGATCGCTCTCGCGTAGGTGCCAGAGGCCAACCGTCACGGCGTGATCGGGGCCGAGGAAGTCGACGTGCTCGATGTCGAACGAGAGCTTGCCGAGCTTCGTCACGCCCTCGTACTTCTTCGTGTAGCCGTCGTACAGCGCCTGGAAGCCGCGCACGCGCTTGCCGTCCCACGCGAACGTGAGCTGCTCGCTGCGGGCATAGGTGTCGAGGTAGCCCGCGAGGTCGTCGCGGCTCCACGCGGCGGCCTGTCGCTCCAGCACTTCGATGATCGCGGTGCGGTCCATATCCGCAGTCTACAGGCAGCCGAGCGAGGTGAGGGTCGAGCGGACCGCCTGGTCGAGCGGCGTGTGCGGCTCGGCCCCGAGCTCGCCCACGAGACGCGCATTCGACATCCGCAGCGGCTCGCGCCACAGATAGCGCATCTCGTTCAGCTCGCGCATGAGCCTGACGAACGGCGACGCGAGCGCAACGATCCGCCACGGGAACCGGCGTACGGCGACCTCGCGGCCGACGACGCGCCGGATCGCCGCGACCATCTCGGTGCCATCGGCGTCGTACACGCCGTCCATGTGATAGACGGCAAACGCAGGGAGGTGGTCGGCGCGCTCGACGAGCTGCGCCATGGTCTCCGCGACATCGGGCAGGTACGCCCACTGGTGCCCGACGCCCTTGCGCGTGAGGTTCTTCACCGACGTGACCGGCTTGCCGGGCGTGACGAGGCCTTGCGCGAACCAGTTGCTCGCAGCGCCGGGCCCGAAGAAGTCGCCAGCGCGTACGATGATCACGCCGGTGCCCGCGCGCGCCGCAGCTTCGAGGCGCCGCTCGAGCTCGACGCGGACCGCTCCCTTCTTCGTCGTCGGGTGCTGCGGGCTGTCCTCGGTGAGGGTGGGGTACGCGTCGGGGCCGTAGTTGTAGACGTTGCCCGGCATGAGAATCCGCGCCCCCACGGCCTTGGCCGCGGCGATCGTGTTGTCGATCATCGGCAATACGAGCTTGTCCCAGTCACGGTAGCCAGGAGGGTTGACGGCGTGGACGATCAGCTGCGCACCGTCGGCCGCCGCGCGTACGTCGTCGGCGTTCATCGCGTCGCCCTGGATCCATTCATACGAAGGTTGCGTAGCTGCAGCCCGTTCGGCATTGCGGCTCAGCGCCTTGATCCGCCAGCCTCGTGCGTGCAGCACCTGCGCGACGGCGCCGCCGATGCCGCCGGTCGCGCCGAGCACGAGAACGGTTCGAGTCGTGGTCTTCATGCCCCCACTTTGGGGCGATCCACCGCAGAACGGAATTGGTGACCTTTCTATGGCCGCTATACATTTATGTATGCCGTACGAACCGAGCTGGGACCTCTACCGCACCTTCCTCGCGGTGCTCGATCACGGATCGCTGTCGGCGGCCGCGCGCGAGCTCGGGCTGACGCAGCCCACGGTGGGGAGGCATGTCGATGCACTCGAGCAGGCCGTCGGCAGTCAGCTGTTCACGCGCTCGCAGAGCGGTCTGTTGCCGACGGAGATCGCGCGCGAGCTGCGGCCGTATGCGGCGACGCTCGCGGCCACCTCCGCGTCCCTGCTGCGCGCGGCGTCGAGCAAGCGCGATGCGGTCGCCGGGACCGTGCGGATCAGCGCGAGCGAGGTCGTGGCCACCGAGGTGCTGCCGCCGATCCTCACCGGCCTGCAGGAGAAATATCCGGCGCTCGTGGTCGAGCTCTCCGCTTCCGACGTCGTCGAGGATCTGCTGCAACGCGAAGCGGACCTCGCGGTGCGCATGACCGAGCCCGCGCAGGCAGCGCTGGTGGTGCGCCGGATCGGGAACATCCCCATCGGCCTGTTCGCGCACCGGCGCTACCTCGAACGTCGAGGCATGCCGAAGACGATCGCGGAGCTCGCCGAGCACCAGCTGATCGGCTTCGATCGACAGCCCGCATACGTGCGCGCGCTGTCGGCGCAGTATCCGATCTTCAAGCGCTCCGAGATCGCGTTCCGCACGGACAGCAGCCTCGCGCAGCTCGCGGCGATCCGCGCGGGCCTCGGCGTCGGGGCGTGTCAGACGGGGATCGCGGCACGCGACCCGGACCTCGTCCGTGTGCTACCGCGCGGCTTCGAGATGCCGCTCGGGACGTGGGTCGCGATGCACGAGAACCTCAAGACGTCGCCGCGCTGCCGCGTGACGTTCGATGCGCTCGTCCAGGGGCTCACGGCGTACATCGACGCCCGCAGCACGCGACGTTCTAAGGCCGCTTGACCACGCGTGCGGCGGCGAGCGGCTCGGGGCGCGGGGCGCGCGGGCGCCGGATCGCGCGCACGAGGGCCACGATGGGTACCCCGATCATGACGACGGCGAGCATGAGCGCGATCGCGCCGAGGACGGTCTGCAGCGCGTACGCCGGCCACATCGGGACCCGATGGATCGGGCTGAACAGATCGAGATCGAACGTCGCAACGAACCACACCGCGAACGCGACCAGCAGGAGCACCGGCCACAGGAACGCGGCTAGGTAGGTGGGGTGGCGCCGCACGATCCACGCGCCCAGCGCGATCGGCAGCAGCGCCACGAGGAACGACCAGCCCCCGGCGGCCTCGGTGCCGATCAGGACCGGGTTGCTCTCGCACGGCTGAGCGTGGCCACCGTGGTGCATCACGAACAGATTGCCGAGCGCCTCGCCGATGCAGTCGTTCGTGTCCTTGTAGACCTGCACGCCGGGCACCACGCCGGCGACGGCGGCGATGGCGCACAGCACGAGCACGACGGTCGCGATCGCGCGCAGCGTGCGTGGGAACCAGTCGCGATCCGCCAGGGCTGGCATAGGTGAAGCATGCGCGAGGAGTGCGCTGTGCACAACCACGGCCGTATCGTGCCGGCCGCTGCCAGTCAGTGGGAGAGGCTCGCGGTCGCGGCGGCCGACGACGAGATCGCGATCGCGGGGTGCTGCTCCTCGTGCTGAGCGATGAGCTCGCCGAGCCGGAGGGCATCAGCGCGCACGGCATCGCGGATGGCGACGAGCGGCGCCAGCTGCTGGCGCTCCTCGGCGATCGCGGTGCGCTCGGTGGTGAGGGCGGCGTCGAGCCACGCACGCTGATGCTCGATCGCGCTGGCGAGCTCGCGCGCGAGTGCGTCGCGCAACGCGGCGCGCAGCAGCGGCTCGGCGTCGAGGAGCTCCGCCGCCGACCGCTCCTGCAGCCGTTCGATTCGCGCGTGTGCCTGCTCGCGGACCTCGGCGCGCCGCGTGTCGAACGACTGGAACAGACGTCCGAAGAAGCCGGGGAGCTCGAGCTTCGAGGTGTCGGAGAACAGCGATGGCAGGATCGCGACGGGTGCGAGCACCGGCGCCGCGCGCAGCTTGTGGTGCGCCTCCGGCAGGCCCTTCGATCTCAGCGATTCGACGAGCTCCGTGTACAGATCGCGTGCGCTGCCGCCGAGGCCGCCCATCAGCAGCATGCGGACTTCTTCGCCGATGCGGTGCGGGTCCGCGGTCCACTGCTCGGAGAGCTTGGCCACCTGCGCCTTGAGGCCGTCGTTATCGGTGAGCGCAGCGATCCCGCCGATCCAGGCCTGCTGGAGCTGCGCGAGCTCGGAGCCGAGGTGCACCGTGGCGTGCTCGAGGATCGCCTGCAGGCTCGCGGTGATCGGCTCGGCCACCCGCGCGAGCTGCTCGTCGATGAAGCCGGCCGTGTCGGTGATGCGCAGCGCCTCGAGCTTCTCGATCCGGACGCGGTAGCTCTCCTCTTTGCGGTCGAGGGCTTCGTCGAGCGAGGCGATGGTCGCGCTGATCTTGTCGCGAAAGCGGCGGCCGATCGCGAGCGCGCGGGCGTCGTGGACGAGCGGCGGAAGCGTCGCGACGGCCTCGGAGAACGCGCCGATCGAGAGCGGCGTCGTGCCGCGGCCCGGCGCGACGAGGGCCTCATTCTCGACGACGAACACGGCATCGACCTGGGCCGATGCTCGCGCCGGCCCCGTCAGCTCGAGGATCTCGACGCCTTCGGGCAGCGGCCCGTGCGCCACCTCGAGCTCGACCTCGCGCACCGACGCCGCAGCCGGGCTCCCCGACGCGAGCACGCGCAGCGTCGCGATGAAGCGATCGCGGACCGCGCGCGCGGTCAGCTCGGCTTCGTTCGCCGGGCCGAGCACGCCGTCGACGCGCACGCGCGCCTCGGCGACGAGGGTGTCTACGGCGCGCCGGTCGGTCACGCGACCGCGATAGAGCCACGCGAACAGCCAGTGCAGCGGCAGCAGCAGGATGCCGAGGCCGGCCGGACGCTTGCGCGCGAGCGCGGGCACCGACCGATCGAGCTTCGCGAGCGCCTGCTCGTGCACCGCGAGGTCGCTGCGCGCGGCCGAGAGCGCCGAGCTCGCCGCCGCCGCCTCGGCTCGCGGGCCGACGGGGAGCTCGTGCTCCTCGACGCTGCCGTCGTCGCGGTGCGCACGCAGCCGCGTAACCGGGCCGCGCCGGATCCGCAGCGCCGCCGAGCCGACCGCTCGCGAATGTGGATCGAGCCAGCGATCGCCGCACAGGAAGTTGAACAGCGCGGTGCGCGCCGGAATGCCACCGCCCACACCGATCGAGAGCGGCGCCTTGCCCCACGCCTCGGCGATCTCCTGCGTCGCACCCTCGGCGGCCTGGGCAGCGGGCGGCGCGTCCGCGAGGCGGCGCAGCGCCACGCGCGCCTGCTCGACGATCGGGTGCGGCTTGCCGCTCATACGCGCCCCTCGGTGATGCGACGGGCGCGGACGAGCGTGGCGCTCGCGACGACGAGCGCGAGCACGGTTGCGATCGCGAACACCGCGCGCGCACCGGGGAACAAGGCGAGAGGGCTGTCCGCCGCGCGCGCCATCACGAGCTTGCCGATCGGCGCTCCCTTGGCGACCAGCGGATCCGACAGCAGCACGGACTGCACCTGATAGCCCGCCAGGTCGGCGGGGACGTCACCGTCGGCGGTGCCGTCGAGCGCGACCAGGGACAACCGCGTCTTGTCATCGAGGCGGATGTCGTCGAGCAGCTGGCGCGCGCTCACGATCTGCAGGAACAAGCTGCGCGGCACACCGCCGACGGTGAGCGTCCGCGTGAACAGCACGGCGAGCCCGCTCTGCGTCTCGGGGCCGAGGACGCGCGTCGCGACCAGCTGCGGGTCGCTGAAGCTCATCAGCGTCATCGAGTTGCCCGAGCCGGCGTCGATCGCCTGGCGGATCCAGGGCAGCTGCACGAGGTCGGTCTTCCACACGTCGGGTGCGGCGCTCGTGAACAAGAGCCTGCCCTTCGCATCGGCGACGGCGAGCGTCGCGGGATGCTCTTTGCCCGCGACCGCACGGGCGAACTGCCAGTCCGCCGACGCGAGCTTGTCGTGGATCTCGAGGAGGTCCGCCTCGTCGTCGGCCTCGTCGCCCAGGCCGAACTCCGACTGCTCGTAGTGCCCGGTCACGTCGCGCATGACCTCGAACGTGTAGACCTGGTTCGACATCGCGTCGAACCGGCCGGCGAGCAGGTGCACCGCACGGTCGGTCTGGCGCGCGGTCGCCGCGAACGCCTCCTCGATGGTTCCCGCCACGCGATCGCGCACGACCCAGTCCGCGACGAGGCCGATCGCGAGCATGGCCGCGAGCACGGCGGCCACGCGCGAGGTCAGGCGCCACGGCTTCGCGCGGTCGCGGCCGAGCTGCTCGAGCAGATGTTCGATCGTCGGAAACCGGTCGCCCGGCTTCACCGATAGGCCGCGCAGCACGATCGCGCGCAGCGCCTCCGAGACCTTCGAGCCCGCCGGCGCGGCACGCACGCGGCCCTCCATCACGCAGTCGGCGAGCTCGGGTACCGTCTGTCCGGCGAACGGACGCTCGCCGTACAGCGCCTCGTAGAGGGACGCGCAGAAGTTGAACTGGTCGGTGCGCGCGTCGACGTTGCGGCCGGCAAACTGCTCGGGCGCCATGTACGCGGGTGTGCCCATCACGTCGTCCTCGCCTTCGCCCGCCGCCTCCGCGCGCGAGGCCGCGAGCCCGAAGTCGGAGACGCGCACGCGCCCGTCCTTGCCGACGAGCACGTTGTCGGGCTTGAAGTCGCGGTGCACGATCCCCGACGCGTGCGCCGCCGCGAGCCCGCGTCCCGCGGCGACGTACGCCTCCACGATCTCGGGCACCGTGCGGCCCGCCGTCTTCGTCCACGCCCGCAAGCTCTCGCCCGTCACCAGCTCCATCGCGATGTACGTGATGCCGTCGGTCGCACCGACGTCGTAGACCGAGACGACGTTCGGGTGATTGACCTGGGCCATCGCGCGCGCCTCTTGCACCAGCCGCTCGGTCAGCGCCGCATCGGGGAAGTGCAGCTGCTTGAGCGCGACCGCTCGCCCGAGCTCGCGATCCTCGGCGCGGTACACCACGCCCATCGCACCCGCTCCCAGCCGCTCCGTGATCGCGTAGCGCCCGAGCGTCGTGCCGACGGCATCGCGGGCGCGCGCGCGGATCGACGTGCCCGGGACCGAGGCGACCGTGGCGCCGAGCGCATCGGACGCGGGCGCGACGGTCGCCTCGAGCGCGACATCGCGCGGAGCGGGCGCGGCCGTTGCGTCGAGCGCGAGGTCGCCCGCAGGTGGTAGCGCGGTCGCCTCGAGCGCGAGTCGATCACGCGCGTGCTGACAGTCACCGCAGCCTTCCAGGTGCGCGAGCGCCCGAGCGCGCGAGGCCGCATCGAGCGTTCCCGCCACGAGGTCGCGCATACGCTGCGGATCGAGGCACCCCATCCAGGCGCTGATATTGTATCCCGG
>Ga0247829_10000183_pt1 | contig 20587 bp, 16 predicted proteins | sample 12C_Control_Day4_FD_207765 | JGI IMG/M metagenome (GOLD analysis project Ga0247829, IMG submission 207765) | Soil microbial communities from agricultural site in Penn Yan, New York, United States - 12C_Control_Day4 | ecosystem: Environmental > Terrestrial > Soil > Agricultural land | place... | reverse complement strand
TTCGACGAGGACCATGTGGTCCTTCATCTCGATGGCGACGCTGTTGTGGGATCCACCGGCAATGAACCACACGCCGTCCGCCACCTGGTCGGCCGTCACGCGCTCGGATGCCATGCGTACCGTATCCGGAAGCGCGATATCCGCCGGAGCATTCGGCATGACCTCGCGCACGGTCAAATCAAGCGTCGGCCGGCCGCCCTGGGTTTGCGCGACGCGCGTCGGGAACGCGAATCCGCCGAAGTCGGCGTAACCGCCGTACGTCGTGACGACGTCGACTTCTCCGAGCACCGGGTCCGGCATTCGCGACTCGACGCGAACGACGCGGCCCTGCTCCAGGTACGCCGTGGCCCGAAAACGGCCGGGCTCGGTGAACGCGAGCGTCGTCATCGGCTTGCCGCCGACCATGCGGGTCCCGACCTTCGCGTCATTGCGCAACGCCGCCTTCAGCACGCCGTAGGGCGTAATCCACAGCGCGTGGATGCGATCGGCGACGAACCGCGGACCCGCCGCGGGACCTGCCGCCGTCTGGTTCCACGCGAACGAGCCGTGCACGTATTGGTCGCTGCGCTGCGACGCCGTGTGCGGATAACCACCGCCGCCGAGTGCCTCGGCGCGCGTCAGCACGATCTCGTCGCGCATCGCGCCGGTTTCATAGTTGATCGTGCGCGTCCAGGCATTGAGCCTGATCTTCGGCCATGCGTCGTTCGGCCGGTACGCCTGCCCGAACGTCCAGCCCATGCCGTCGCCCGCGTAGCGCACCGATTTCAGCTCACCGACGCGAAGGTCCTTCGCAGCGCGTTCGAGCAAGGGGTCGGCTGCATGCACGGCGGTCGCAGCGACCACGCCCGCCGTTGCCGCCGCGAGCGCGAGAATTCGTACGTGCTTCCCGAACATTTGGCGCCTCCCGTGGGACCGTTCGATCGATGCGAGCCGGCGGCTCGCTGCCCGGCGAAACAGCAATCCGTCGCCTTTCATTCCACAGAGAAGCGCGGGGGGCCAAGACGCCATTATTTCAAACGCGGTGCGCGGCCTTACATGGATGCGGCGGCGTGCCACGGGAAAACAAGCCCATGCACGATGGTGCGCGTCTTGCAGGCAATACGGCGGGAGGTTCAATTTTTCGTGGTGATGGCAACCTGCCCGTTCTATCGCGTGGATGCCACATCGACCGAGCGCCGGAAGTCGCCGCGGGACGACAGCGTTGCGAAAGCGCCTACGGTTTCCGCTCCTTGGTGCGCGCATCTGCACTCGCCGGTGACCAAGTACGTGGCCACCATCGTCGCGGGAGGACACCGTCGGCTGAAATGCGGCGGCGAGCTCGCGAATTGCCAGATTCAGCCGACGCGCCGGCCCAGGCTCTGATCCGCCATCGGCGGCCGGTACGCGCGTCCTTGCCGATGATGACGCAAGCGCGCGCCCCTCGTGCGCCCGGCGTCGGCGTCGCGCAGCGCCGACCGCGCGCCCGCGATTCCTGCGGCAGCCGCCGCAAGGCCTGCGGTCAGGAGCGCGAGCGCGTGCCACGTTGCGCCGACGTTGCCGGCCAAGTGCAGCAAGCCGACGACGAACGCGGCACCTCCCGCGTAGCCCACGAGCAGGCGGAGCGCGCACCGGAGGAGCGCCCGCTCCTCGTCGATGCTCGGCGGGATACGCGGCGCGATCAATCGGCCGCCCGTGCCGCGTACGAAGCGCCGCTACGTACGCCCGGCAACCGGTCATCGCGTGCGCTACGTTCGTCGATGAACGCCTCGATCCACGCGTTGACGCGCGCCGAATCGGTGATCGGTCCCATGTGACCGGCATCCAGAGCAGCGACGCGGGCATTCGGCAGAAAGCGTACCAGCATGCGGTGAATCTGACGCACGACGGCCGGACTCCGATCGCCGGTCACGAGCAGCGTCGGCGCGGCAACCACCCGAAGATCCTCGGCATTTCGCGGCCACGATCGCGCCGCCTGGAAATCGAGCGGAAGCTTGTCGACGCGGCGGGCAATCGCGGTTTGAGCCGGCAACGGCAGCGCCGCGAAGCTGCCGTTGCCGCTCCAGAAATCGACGAATGCGAGCGCCGCAGCGTGACGATGTCCCGACGCCACGAGCCTTGCGACCCGCTCAGAGAGCCGCTTTACCTCCGCGTTGGCGGGATCGTCGTCGGCCAGCAGGCGAAACGCGACCGGCTCGTAGAGCGCGAGGCTCGCAACGCGGCCGCGTGCCCATTGCGCAAGCCGCAACGCGACCAGCGCGCCATACGAATGCGCGACAACGTGCACGCGCAGGTGCGGCTCGACGAGCGCGTCCAGGCGGTCGGCGACCAGCCGCACTTCGTCGTCCAGCGAGAAAGACTCGGCCGACGTGACCGGCGGGCTGTCGCCGTACCCGCAAAGATCGAGCGCGATCACGCGATACCGTGTCGACATCTGCTCGGCCAGCGCGGACCATTGTCCTTTGGAGCCGAGCGACGAATGCAGCATGACGACCGGCATGCCGGTGCCCGCGACGAAATAGCCGGTTCGCGCGCGGGGAACATCGCGAACGATGCTGACGGCGGGCGGAATGTCCGGCGATACGGCGATGTTCGTTGCGGTGCTTTCCATCGATGCTCTCGTGGGTCCCTGACGAGAGCCAGTGTAGGGATCGATTGCGGCAGGAAGATTTCGCCGGTCCGCGATTTTTGTTGCTTTTGTTCCGCGAAAAGGCGCGCGCCGCACGCCGGAAGGAGAGCAGACGTATTGCCTGCTGGCTCAGGCGAGTCGGGTCGGTTTCCCGTCCATTGCGAGATCGGCGATCACGCGGCGCACCTCGCTCGGCATGAACGGCTTCTCGATCACCGGGCGACCGCTGCCGGTCACGAACTCGCGCAACGTCGACGCGAGCGTGTCGCCGGTCACGAACACGACGCGGCGCGTGCGCTCAGGCCAGCGGCGCGCGATTTCCTGGTACAGCGCGCGCCCGTCGATGTCCGGCATGCGGATGTCGGTGAGGATCGCGTCGAAATGCTCGCGCGCGAGGCGCTCGAGCGCTTCGCGTCCCGAAGCCACCGCGACGACGCGGTGTTGCGCACTCGCGAGGATCTCGGTCAGCGCATCGCGGATCTCGGCCTCGTCGTCGACGATCAGCACCGTGTGCGCGGCCGCGTCCTGCTCCGGCACAGCCTCGGTCTCCGCGACGGCCTCGCGCGACACGCCGACCGGCAACGCCACCGTGAACGCAGCGCCGCCGCCTGCAGAACTCGAGACGGTCAGCGTTCCACCGTGCGCCTCGACGATGCCAAGGCTGACCGCGAGCCCTACACCCGTGCCCACGCCGATCGGCTTCGTCGTGAAGTACGGCTCGAACACGCGCGCGCGCAAGTGCGTGGGTATCCCGGGCCCGTTGTCCGCGACGCTGACGCGCACCATGTCGGTGGCGACGTCGAATCGGCTCGTTACGCGAATCTTCCGCGGCGGCGGCTGGTCCTGCAGCGACTGCTGCGCGTTGATGATCAGGTTGAGCAGCACCTGGTGCAGCTGGTCGGCATCGGCATGGATCATCGGCATGCCGGGCGCCAGGTCGAGCGTCACGTCGATGCTGCTCGTGCGGATCGCGTAGTTCGTGATGTCGAGCGCCGCGGCAACCACGTCGTTGACCGCGACCGGACCGCGCTCCGGCCGCTGCTGCCGCGCCATCGCGAGGAACGTGCGGACGATGCGCGCGCAGCGCTCGGCCGCGGTGCGGATCTTCTGGGCGGCCGTCTGCGTGGCGCGATCGCCCTGCTCCTCCAGCAGCACCGCGCGTGCAACGACAACCGACAGCGGGTTGTTGAGCTCGTGCGCGACGCCGGCCAGCAGCGATCCCAGCGCGGCGAGCTTCTCTCGCTGATACAGCGATTCGCGCTGCCGCGCGAGCTCCTCCGCCGAGCGCTTCTTTTCCGTGATGTCGCGGGCGATCGTCAGCACGTGCGGCTTGCCCTGGTATTGCATCGGGATGCCGTGCAGCTCGAGCGTGAGCGGTGCGCCATCGCGACGCTGCTGCGTCACCTCGGCGTGCAGCGGCTCGCCGGCGGCGACCGCGCGCAGGAATGCGGAATCGTACGAGGGTCCCGTCCAGCTTCCCGGCACCAGCGCCGCGAGCTCGCCATCGCCGTAGCCGTACATCTTCCATAGCGCCGGATTGGTGTCGACGATCGCGCCGGTATCGTCGAACAGTGCGAGGCCGTCGATCGACGCGCAGAACATCGCCCGATACTGCTCCTCGCTCGCACGGAGCGCCGATTCGGCAGCCTTGCGGTCGGTGATATCGCGTGCGAGCGAGAGGATGCGGTCCTTGCCGTCGATCGCCACGCGCTTTCCGAACACTTCGTACCAGCGCAGGCTGCCGTTCTTGTGCCGGCCGTGCCACTCGACGGAAAGCTCCTCGCCGGCGGCCGCGCGCGCCACCAGGTCGACGGCATCGGCGCGGGTGAACGGCCGCACGCCGGCTCCGAGCGTTCCGACGTCGAGGCGACGGAATTCTTCACGGCTGTAACCGAACGCCGCGCACGCTTTCGGATTGGCATCGATGATCGCGCCCGTGTCGATATCGTGCACGAAGATCGCGTCCTCGGCGGCGTCGAAGATCGCACGATAGCTCGCCTCCGATACGCGCAGCGCCTCGTAGACGCGCGCACGCTCGGCGATGTCGCGGCGCAGCCGGTTTTGCGTATCCGCCACCTCGAGGGCCATCGCGTCGAAGGCGCGGCTCAGCCGGCCGAGCTCGTCGCGGCCAGCGAGGCCGCTGCGCGCGCTCAGATTGCCCGCCGCGAGCTCCTCGGCCGCGCGCACGAGCTGCGCCGTGCGGCGGGTGAGGATGAAGTGGAAGACCAGCCACATCGCGAGCGCCAGCGCCGTCACCCAGCCTGCCCAGTAGAGCGATTGCTGCACGACCTGCGCGCGCGCCTCCGCCTTGTATCGGCTCAGGTCGTAAGTGAGGAACACGGTGCCGGTCCGGGAGGGTCGCAGCTCGCTGCGGTGGCCGCCGATCAGGATCTCGGCGTGGCCGAGCAGATCGTTGCCGTCGGACACGACCATCATCCCCGAGCGCCGCTCGCGCACGGCCTGCAAGTCGACGGGCGGAAGCGCGTCTGCGATCGGACGCCCGATCAATGCGCGACGCGTGGCTGCGATCACGATGTCGCGGTCGTCGGTCATCGCCGCCAGCCCGACGTCGTGGTTGTGCGCGAGCACCGAGATCTCGCGCTCCGCCGCCGTGCTGTCGCCCTTCAGCAGCAGATATTCGAGGGTGCTCTGCAGCCGGGACATTTCCTGTCCCAGCCGCTTGCGTCCGTCTTCCTCGGCCGCCCGCTCGGCTTGTGGAACGTGGTAGAGCAGGTTCACCGCGGACAGCGTCGCGGCGAACCCCAACAGCAGCAGCGGCACCGTGAGCTTGAGTGAAACCGGCAGGCGAAGGCGCATGCGCTTCATCCCGCGGCGAGGCTGCTCCCGGGGAGCGTCCGCCGCGTCATCTCATCTCATGAGATCGGTGAGCGGCCCGGGTGCGAGCACGCGTTCGATGTCGATGCCGCTACGCAAGAGCTTGGCATCCACCATCAAGGTCATCAGGCGGCGCCCGGTCAACGCGAGCTCCGGCGACGATCCGCCGAGCATCCGCAGGTTCTCCTCGCGCGTCGGCACGTGCAGACCCTTGAGGCCGGCGAGAAACTCCTCGCCGGAACGCTGCTGGCGGATTCCCATGCGGCGCGCGGCATCGTTCGGATCTTTCTTCAGGTAGTCGAGCGCGTCGAACCAGCCGGCCAGCAGCGCCTGAATCGCCTTCGGGTGGCGGTCGAGCGCCGTCTGCCGCACGGCCAGCAGATCGACGATCTCGCCGGGTATCTGCGTGCTGTCGAAAATCGTGGCGGCGCCTGCGCGCAGAAACTGGGCGCGGTACGGATCGAACGTCACCGCGGCGTCGACCTGGCCCTTTTCGTACGCACCGGTCTGCTCGTTCGACTCGAGATGCACGACGTTGACGTCGCTCGCCTGCATGCCCGAAACCGCGAGCGCGCGCGCGAGAACAAACGCGCCGAGCGCACTGCTTTCGACGGCGACCGATTTGCCCTTCAGGTCCTTCATCGACCGCATGCCCGGCCGGCCGACGACGACGTCGGCGCCGTTCGACACGTCTACCACGAGAATGATGCGTGGCTCGTAACCATCTTCGGCGAGCCCGAACAACTCGTCGAGGCTGATCACCATGCCGTCGATCGCCTGGTTGCGATAGGCGCGCAAGACCTCGCTCGCCGACGGATATTCGACGAGCTGCACGCTCGCCGGGTCGAGCTTGCCGAGTTCGCGCGCGAGGTAGAGCGGCTCGCTTCCAATCCAGACGTTCGTGCCGATGCGCAGCGCCGTCTCCGGCTCGCGCACGCAACCGGCGAGCGCTGACAGAAGCGCGATGGCCGCGATCCACAGCAGCGCGATCGTGCGCAGGTGCCTGATCATGACGCAGCATCTCCGTCGGGCACGAACACGTAGCCTTCGTTGCGGATGGTGCGGATGAAGCGCGGGTGATCGGGGTCGGGCTCGATCTTCCGCCGCAGCCGCATGACGCGGAGGTCGACGCTGCGGTCGAAGGGATCCCACTCGCGCTGATTGAGATTCAGGATGCGCTCACGCGAGAGCGCCTGGTTGGGATGCTCGGCCAGCGCCTTCAACAGGTCGAACTCGAGCGGCGACATCGGCACCTCGTTGCCCGTGTCGTCGACGAGCCGGTGCGCGAGAACATCGAGCACGCAGCGTCCCATGCGCACTCGCGCGTCGCCGATTTCACCGCGACGCACCGACGACGTGCGGCGCAGCACGCTGCGCACGCGTGCGAGCAGCTCGCGCGGGTCGAACGGCTTGGGGACGTAGTCGTCGGCACCCATTTCCAGCCCGACGATGCGGTCGACGACGGCCGTGGCGGAGGTCAGCATCACGATTGCGACACCGGCATGGCGCTCGCGCAGATGGCGCGCCAGCGTGAGCCCGTCCTCGCCCGGCATGTGGATGTCGATCAGCGCGAGGTCCACCGGCTCTTTCGCGACCAGCTTCCGCGCGGCGGCTGCACTGTCCGCGCCGATTGCCGTGTAACCGTGTGCCGTCAGGTATTCCTCCAGCACCTCGCGCACGCCCGGCTCGTCGTCGACGACGAGGATCGTTCCTTTCGAACTCATCGCTTTGGCAGCCCTCCCTGGTGCCGATTCATGGGCGCGAGCGCCCGGCGCCTTCTCAGGCGCAGCCCGTGATCCTACAACTCCGGCCGCGGGCTGCGGGGAGCCGGTCGAACCGGTCGCGATCGAGCGCCCGGTCGCTGGCGGAGGAAAGTCGATGAAATACATGCGCGCACATCCTTTCGTTCGTCGTGCTGCGCCGGCCACGCGGTGCGGGACGGCAGCGCGATTCGCATGGTAATTCGCCGCCGCAACGCTCCGGGTGCGGGCGAGCGCGAATGAAACAAACGAAACAAACGGCGGGTGCCGGGAGAGCTTTCCCGAATGCACAGCAAGGGCGCGTACAACTGAAACACGACACCCTCGCCGCTGAAATCGCGCTGAAACGCCTGCTCCCTAGACTGGCGACACGTCCGGAAGCGGACTGATCACTTGGAGCCAACGATGAACGCAACGATCGAGACGCACTGGAGCCGCATTCTGTACTGCGACATCTTCGGAGCCGATGCGGAGATGCCGCATCCGTCCGAGATCACCGGAGGCGGTGTGCGCCGCCCCGGCGGAGGTCGGGAACCGGCGACGCGCCGCGCGACGCTGTCCGTCCCTCGGCGGGGCGGGCCTCGCGGAAGCCACTTGCGGAAGGAGTGCTGACATGAGCGCCACGCTGCCACTGACGATCGGATTCGCGCGGGGAGCACCGCGGCGCGCGCCTGGCAAGGCGCCTGCGCGCGGCGACACACCGGCGGTCACCGCCCGGGCGAGCTCCGCCGCGGACCGCAATCAGGTTGACGCGGCGCACGACATCGCCGCGTGGGTACGCCATGCCGAGGGCGCGAATGGCTTCGGCGGTGACGCCGTGTCCCGCAGCCCGCTCTCCTATCGTCTGCTGCTGCAGGCACGCACTCATCGGTCCGCCTACCTCGGTAGGTTGATCGCCATGGCCCTCACGACGGTCGTCGCCGGCGTGCGTGACGCACGCGCCGCGTTCCGGCGCCGCCGCGAGGCGCGGGTGATGCGCGCGGGTTTGCACGAGCTCGACGATCGGACGCTGCGCGACATCGGCTTCACCCGCAGCGAGATCGAGTCCGTGGTCGCGGAAGCGACCGGCGAGGCCGAATGGACGCGGTTGCGCACGCGGTGGCTGCACGGCCAACCGTAAGCAACGACAACGGCAACACGCGCAGCGTAGGCCGCGCGCCGATATCCACTTACGCTGAAAAGGAGTTCAAGCATGACGACGAAGCTGGCAGAACGGCAAGCGACGGATCGCGATTCGACGAGCAGGACATGGACGGGAAGCTGCTTCTGCGGCGCCGTGCGCTTCACCGTCAGCGGCGAGCCGGCCGCGATGGGCTATTGCCATTGCGAATCGTGCCGCAGCTGGGCGGCTGCCCCGGTGAATGCCTTCACGCTTTGGAAGCCCGAGCAGGTGCGCGTCACGCAGGGCGAAGCCGAGATCGGCCACTACGGCAAGACGCCGAAGAGCGATCGCAAGTGGTGTCGCAAGTGCGGCGGTCACGTCTTCACCGCGCATCCGCACTGGAATCTCGTCGACGTCTACGCGGCGACCATCCCGGACTTCCCGTACCGCGCCGCCGTCCACGTCAACTACCAGGAGACGCGGCTGCGGATGCGCGACGGATTGCCGAAGATGAAGGATCTGCCGAAGGAAATGGGCGGCTCGGGCGAGACGGCCGAGGATTAGCCCAGGACGCCGCGCCGCGTGGCCGGGCGGTCGCCGGTCGCTCGCGTCTACACGAAAGGCCGCTTGCCTCGGCGATACCGCGCTTCGGCCTTCGGTTCGGTGAGCGCCTTGCGCAGCGCGTAGTGCAGCTCGCGAAGCTCGATGTCGTAACCGGCGTCCTCCAGCCCTTTCGCGTAGCCCAGCGCCACCGCGTTGCCGGCGAGGCGCAGGTCCTCGTCCTCGAGCTCGCCGGTCAGTGGCGCGGAGGTGTCGCCGAACGCGTCGCGACAGGTGCTGACCGACACCGAGTAGTACTTCCGGCAGGCTGCGGGCCGCGCCTCGTACACGGAACAGGCGCCGTCCTCGAGCAGCGCGCACGGGATGCCGGCGCGCACGTGCTGCTCGGGCGCGAGCGGAGCAATGCGCTCGAGATTCCCGGCAATGCGGGCGAGCGCCCGTTCGCGCCGCGCCGCGTCGAACTTCTCCTGCACATGCCGCGCGAGCACGAATGCTTCATGCGGCCGGATCTCGACGCGCAGATGGCAGCAGTAGCTGCACCCGCGAGCGCATGCGACCTCGATCCCCTTGCGGGCGATCACGCCGGACTGCAGCTCGGCGAGCCGGCCGTACATGCGCACGGTGCTTGCCCGCGCAGACATCGCGTCGGCCGGCCTGGCGGCACGGGCGTCCTTGCGCTCGCGGTCGAAGGCCGCCTGCAGCTCGGGAAACAGGGGGGTCACCTCCCGATTTTCCCATGGCCCGCCTCCGGTCAGGCCCTGCCGATTGGCACCGGGCGTGCGCACGTCGGAGCGCTCCTGATTGTCGCAGGACCTGCGCTCGTAGGAGCGCTCCCAGGTGGGCGTCGGCAGACTGCGACGATTTCCTGCGTCTCATCCCTCGGCGCGCGCATCGTGTCCAATCGCGCTGGAGGCCGCGGGCCGCCTGCCGTAATCTCGCGTCCGGCAGTCATCACGAACCCCGGCGATCATGACCGCAACCCCTCCGCGCACCTCACCCGCCCCGCAGTCCGTCGGGAGCGGCCAGACCGCGTCCGCACCGCCGTCCGCGAGCGGACAGGCGTTGCGCGAAATCCGCAACGGCGTCGTCACGATGTGGTGGGGATTCTTCGACTGGCTGGCGGTGGTGTCGTGGAAGAAGCTGCTCCTCGTATGCCTGCTCGCCTTGATTCTCGGCGGCATTCTCCAGCACCCGATCCCGGTGGTGCTCGGCGCGCTAGCATCGTTCATTATCAAGACAGTGGCCGGAGGCAAGCGGCGGGCGGAAATTTCCGCTGACGAAGCGGTCAAGCGTGCCGAGCGGGAACAGCTCGAGCGCACGGTCGTCGAGGCGCGGATGCAGGCGCTGCAGGCGCAGATCGAGCCGCATTTCCTGTTCAACACGCTCGCGAGCATCGACCAGCTCATTAGCACCGACCCGCCGCGGGCGTCGAAGATGCAACGGACGCTGATCCGCTATCTGCGCTCGGCGATGCCGCAGATTCGCGAAGGCGCACGCCCGACGCTCGGCCAGCAGGTCGATCTGTGCAGCGCGTACCTGGAGATCATGGCCGTGCGCATGGAAGCACGCATGGAGTCGGCCGTGCGCATCCCGGACGGATTGAAGTCCGCCGTCTTTCCGTCGATGATGCTGCAAACGCTCGTCGAGAACGCGATCAAGCATGGACTGGAGCCGAAGGCCGAGGGCGGCCGCATCGAGATCGTCGCCGAAGTCGTCGACGGCGACTTGTTCGTGCACGTGATCGACACCGGCGTCGGGTTCATGCCGAAAGGCGACGGCGGCGTCGGCTTGACGAACGTTCGTGAGCGGCTGCGGGCGCTTTACCGCGACCACGCGGAGCTGATCATCGCGGTTCCCCCGGGCGGCGGCACCCGCGCAACGATCCGCGTTCCCTACGAAGTGGCCGGCGCCTGATCGTGCGCCGCTCGCCGGCACCCACGGCCATCGTTGCCGACGACGAGCGATTGATGCGCGACCAGATCGTCGCGCAGTTGAAGGAAGCCTGGCCCGAGCTCGTGATCGCCGGCGAGGCGGCGAACGGCCGCGAGGCGGTTGCGCTCGTCCAGAGCCAGCAACCGGACATCGTGTTCCTCGACATCCGGATGCCCGAGATGGACGGCATCGAGGCGGCTCGCTCGCTCGCGGGACGCGTGCACATCGTGTTCGTCACTGCCTACGACCAATACGCGATCAGCGCGTTCGACCAGGGTGCCGTCGATTACCTGCTGAAGCCCGCCGATCCCGAGCGCGTCGCGCTCACGTGCGAGCGCTTGCGCGCGCGCATCGTCAAGGCCCCCGATCCGATGGACGACCTGCTCGCGCAGCTTTCCGAGCGGCTCGGGCCGAAGGCTGCGCCGCGCGAGTATCGGCGCTGGGTGCAGGCGAGCGTCGGCTCGAACCTGCGGATGATTCCGACCAGCGACGTGCTGTTCTTCCACGCCGAGGACAAATACACGCGCGTGCAGACGCCGCGCTTCGAGGCGCTGATCCGCAAGCCGATCAAGGAGCTGATCGAGGAGCTCGATCCGGAGGAGTTCTGGCAGATCCGCCGCGCGACGGTCGTTCGCGTCGATGCGATCGAGCAGGTCAGCCGCAACCTGCGCGGCAACCAGGTGCTGCACCTGCGCGGCACCGATGAGAAACTCGAGGTAAGCCGCAGCTTCAACCACCTGTTCAGGCAGATGTAGCGCGGAGGTCATGTTGAGCTCGCCGACGATCAGTGCATTGGTTTTCGCCTGCGCGTTCATCGGAGCGATGGCGGGGCTCGCGCTTCGCACGCGCCTTCCGAGCCATCACTTGAGCGACGACTCGCGTGACGTGATCAAGCTCGTGCTGGGGCTGATCGCGACGGTGGCCGGGCTCGTGCTCGGCCTGCTCATATCGTCCGCCCACCGCGCGTACGACGCGCAGGAAGCCGAAGTGCGGCAGCTTGGCGTTCACCTGTTCCAGCTCGACCGCACGCTCGAGCAGCTGGGACCGGAGGCGGCAGGCGCACGCCGGCTGTTGCGCCAGATCGTCGTATCGGAGGTCGAACATGTGTCGACACCCAGCGGCAGGGGCATTGCGATCAACAAGCCGATGCAGGCTCAACAGCAGGCTGCCGAGCTGTTCGACCAGGTCGCGAGCCTGGCGCCCAAGACGGACAAGCAGCGCTTCATGCAGGCGCAGGCACTGCGCCTTCTGGGCGGCATGGGCGATACGCGCCTGCTGCTCAATGAGCAGGCGCGCGGCTCGCTGTCCTGGCCGTTTTTCATCGTGCTCAGCTTCTGGCTCACGATGCTGTTCGTAGGCTTCGGCCTGTTCGCGCGCAAAAATGCAACCGTCATCACGGCGCTGTTCATGGGCGCGGTCTGCGTCGCGGGTGCGATCTTCCTGATCCTCGAATTGAACCGGCCGTACGGCGGCGTCATCGAGGTTTCGATCGAGCCCATCCGCAACGCGTTGCGCCAGATGGAAGCCGCACGCGATGCGAAGGACCAACCCGGGGTGTCCGCGCCGGCCCGCTAGTCGTTCCCCGTCAGCGAAACGGTGAGACACTGCGCACTGAGTGCCCGGCGACCGCGCATGGCCTGCCAGGTGCGCATTCGCGAAGCCAGGAACCGTGCGAACACGATTCATCAGCCTGCGGGCGCGGCTACTAACGTTGCTGGCGTTGGTGCTGGTTCCATGGCTCGGCCTGCTCGTTTATACCCAAGCGGACGAGCGCGCAGCGGCCATCGAGAACGTCAACCGCGACGCGACGCGGTTGATCCGCATTGCGACGAGCAACCAGGCGGCGCAGATCGAGGCCGCACGCCAGCTGCTGACGGCGTTCGCTGAATTCCCGCAATTGCGTCCGGCGAATGCCGCGGCGTGCAACGCATTCCTTGGCGAAATGCTGAGGGCGATGCCGCTGTACTCCAATTTCGGTGTCGCGGAGCCCGACGGAAATCTGCGCTGCAGCGCAGTACCGCTGAGCGGTCGGATCAACGTCGCCGATCGCGCCTATTTTCGCAAGGCATCGACCACGCGAGGTTTCGCGATCGGCGACTACGTCGTCGGCCGCGTCACGCGGCAGCCTTCGATCACCTATGCCTACCCGCTGCTGACGCCCGCAGGCGATGTCGAAGGCATCGCCTTCGCAGCGCAGGGTCTGAGCTGGCTCACCACGGCGCTCGCGAACCTCGAATTTCCGAGCGGAGCCGTGCTCGCCGTCGTCGATGGCACGGGGACGGTGCTCGCGCGCATTCCAGACGAGCAAGACACGATCGGCAAGGCCCTGCCCGAACGTGCGGTTCTCGAGGCACTCGCTCCACGACCCAAGGGCGGCGTGTTCACGCTGGACGATGCCAAAGGTGTCCGGCGCCTGTGGGCGAACGCGCCGCTGATCGAAGGGCACGGTCTGCATACCGTCATCGGTGTACCGGAGGCAGTGGCTTTTGCCGACATCGATCGCCGGCTGGTGCGCAATCTCGCGGGGCTTTCGATCGTCACGGTGCTCGCGCTAGGCGCCGCTTGGTTCGGCGCGCACGCGATCATTCTTCGGCATGTCGATGCTCTCGTCGGTGGAACGCGCGAACTGGCAGCGGGCGATCTGCGCGCCCGCGTCCCCGTACTGGGCACCGACAGCGAGCTCGGCGGGCTCGCTCGGGCCTTCAATGCGATGGCTGAAACGCTCGAGATACGCGAGCGCGACCTGCGGCTGGCCGACGAACGCACGCACAAGGCGGAGATCGAGGTCGCCATCGCGCGCGCGCAAATCGAGGTCGCGCGCGAGATCCAGCGAACGCTCCTACCCGAGGATCCGCTTGCCGTCGCAGGTGTGAAACTGGCCGGCCGCTGCATTCCGGCGGTCGCCGTCGGCGGCGATTATTTCGGCTACTTTCCGCGCGAGTCCAATCGGATCGACAGCTTCATCGGCGATGTTTCCGGACACGGTGTCGGGGCCGCCATGCTGATGGCATCGGCGCGCACGATCTTTATGACGGAAAGGCTTGTCGCGCCAAGCGCGGCGCCGATCCTTGCCAAGCTGAACAGCCTTCTGTTCGACGACCTGAACCGGGCCAATCATTTCATGTCGGGATGTTGCGCGACGTTCGACGCCTCGTCGCGTGAGTTGCGCTACGCCAGCGCAGGCCATCCTCCGGCACTCGTGCTGCGCGTGGGCGACGCGCGCTGCCAGATGCTTGCAGCGGATGGGGTATTGCTCGGCATGGAGAGGAGCGCCCGATTCGTGGAGACCACCATAACCCTGGATCGGGGCGATATCGTCGTCTTCTACACCGATGGCGTCACCGAATGCGAAAGCGAGTCCGGCGAGCTGTTCGGAGTGGAGCGCCTTCAGGCGGCGGTCATTGCGAGTCGTGACGAAGACCCGGAAGGCGCGGTTGCGTCAACGCTCTCGGCGCTCGAGCGTTTCGCTGGGGCAAGACCGCGCGACGATGACGTGACCATCGTCGTGATGAAGGCGACGGAATAGAAGCTGAACGATCGAGGAAGCGCTCGATCAGCGCGTGGCGTCCGAGTCCGCCGGTTGCGATGTGCGGCGTGAACTCGCCTCGAGGCCGACATAGACGATGACCGCGGCCAGCAGCGGCGCGAGGTAATACACGGCCCGGTACACGACCAGCCCCGCAATGATGGTGTGCTGCGGCAGTGTCCCCCCGAGCAGCATGAGAAAGACCAGTTCGATCACACCGACGCCGGCAGGAATGTGCGCAAGCACTCCGGCAATGGCACTCACGAGAAGAACGCCGAGCACCAATGGATAGGCCGTCTGCTCACCAAGCAGCACGAACAGCAGCGCTGCGATCGTGAGCCAGTTCGCCGCCGACAGTCCGAGTTGCGCGAGCGCGAGCCGTACCGGGGGCAGCCGGATTTCGTGGCCGCGAACCGTCCACGCGCGCTCCTTGAACGCCGCGCAGACCGCCAGGTAGCCTGCCGCCGCGACGAGCAGTACGAAACCCAGTGCTTGCAGACCGTCCGCGCCCAGCTTCCAGGTCGAGGGAATCGGGACCACCCGCGCCGCCAGGACGCCTCCCGCCAATGCGACGTAGCCGAGCCAGTTCGTGGCGATGCTGAAGCCGAGAATGCGCGCGATCGTCGCGGCGGGTAGCCCGCATCGCGCGTAGAGCCGCAGGCGAAATCCGGCGCCGCCGATCAGCGTGCCGAAATTCAGGTTGAACGCATAGCTCACGAATGCGATGCCGATGACGCGCCGCGTCGCAAGCGCATGTCCCGCGTAACGGCGCGCGAGGACATCGTAGCCGCAATAGACCAAATAGCTTGCAGCCGCAAGGCCCAGTGCCAGCAAAAGCGCGCGCCCATCGTACGCGGCGATCGTCGTCGCAACGGTTTCCCAATCCACTGCCTGCGCCTGTCGGTAGAGCAGGAACGCGACGACGACGAGAAACAGCGCGAGCAGGGCGCGGGTGAACCACCGCCGCCGCGGCCCGCGGGCGGGTCGCGTGGCGGTCGATTCGTCTTCGCGCTCCATCAGTGCAACAGTGGGCGTGTGAGCCGGCAGCAAGCCTGCCCACGCGGGAAAGCGGCGCAGCAAGTGAAACACGATGAAACCGGCGAAGGCACGCAGCGGCGTGGGCGGCGGCAGCTCCGCGGGCTCGATCGCCCGGCACTCACGCTGGATCAATGCAAGCAGGCGCTCGCGCAGCTGCGCCGTGAAGCGGGCGTCGCGCACGACAATGTTCGCCTCGAGGTTCAGCGAGAGGCTCAACGGGTCGAGGTTGCTCGAGCCTACCGTCGCCCAGTCGTGGTCAATGACGGCCACCTTGCCGTGAAAGGGACGCTCGCAATACTCGTAGATGCGCACGCCGGCCGAAGTCAGGTAGCGATACAGCATGCGGGCGGCGAAGGTCGTATACGGCTTGTCCGGCTGGCCCTGCAACAGCAGCACGACGCGAACACCGCGACGCGCCGCGGCACGCAACGCCCGCAGCAGGCGGTAGCCGGGAAAGAAATAGGCATTCGCGATGATGACCTCGCGGCGAGCGGCGCGAATCGCGCGGCGATACTCGATCTCGATGTCGTCGCGGTGCCTGCGGTTGTCCCGTATCACGAGCCGCACGCGAGCGGCGTTTGCCCGGCTGGCGCGACGTCCCGGACTGAACCCCGGATCGGCAATCGTCGCCTTCATATAAGCGCGAATCTCGGCGACCGCGGGTCCATCGAGCTCGACCGCGTAATCCCGCTTTGCGCGCGGACCGTTATCGGTCAGGTGGTCGACTGCGAAGTTGATGCCTCCAATGAAGGCGTGCACGCCGTCGACCACCAGCAGCTTGCGATGCATGCGGCGGAACATCCGCGAGCGCATGCCGAGAATTTGCGGGGATGGGTCGAATACGCGCAGGCGCACGCCCCCCGTCGTAAGCGCATCGACGAAATCGCGGGACAGTGCGTGCGACCCGTAGCCGTCCACCGTAACGTCGACTTCGACGCCCCTTTTCGCGGCGGCGATCAAGGCGGCATGCAGCGCGTTGCCGACTTCGTCCTCGAACAGGATGAACGTCTCGAGCAGTATTTCGCGCCGCGCCGCGGCGATAACCTCGAGTACGCGCGGAAAGAACTCGTCGCCGTTCTCCAGCAGTCGCACTTTGTCGGGTTTGCGGGTCGACGCATGCGCCGCCATCCGAAGAGCGTGCTTTCGGTGTCCGATCGTGACGACGTCGGCGGTGGTGGTTCCTCGCATGTCGACATTGGCTCCCGCGCGTCCGTGGCGCGTCCGCCCAGTGTCGGCTGCTCGGGCATGGTCCGGCTGTCAGCGGACCGCCTCACCGAAGGTCGGAACGCGCCGACAACCGATTCGGCGGTGCGCTCACAGGGCCCGCGAACGGCGACACCGATAATCAGTCGATGCGCCGTGCTTTTGCCTGCCTGGTGTTATCGATGATGTGCGGGGGCACTGCGCTTGCGCTCGGCCCCAGCGGCAACCCAGCGCACGCGCTGCGCGAGAGCTACGCCCGGCTACGCGATATCTTGGTGCATAGCCCGTTCGGTCAGCCTATGACGCTCGAATCGAGCGAGGTGGGCGACCTGTTCACGGAAGACGTCCACGCGCTGATCGACCAACCCTATGCTGGCGTGCGAGCAGCACTCGTCAACACCGGAAGCTGGTGCGACATCCTCATCCTGCATCCGAATGTCATGGGATGCCGTCACCGCGACTCGGCTCTGCCGGGAGGGGATGCCGGCATCGGCGTTCTGGTCGGCAAGAACGAGCAGGCCGCGGATTTCGCCTTTCACGTCGCGGCAGACAGGTCCGACTATTTGGATGTTCGCCTCAGCGCGCCGTCAGGACCACTCGGAACCGCCGACTATCGGATCCGGCTGGAAGCCACGCCACTCGATGAGCGGCGCACGATCGTGCATCTGATGTATTCAAACCGTTACGGCGCGGCGGCCCGCATTGCGATGCGCATCTATCTCGAGACGCTCGGACGAGGGAAAGTAGGCTTCACCGTCGTCGGCCGCAACGCTGACGGCAGCCCGGTTTATGTCGGCGATTTCCGCGGGGCGCAGGAGCGCAACGCGATGCGCTACTACCTGGCGATCACCGCCTATCTCGAATCGTTGTCCGCCGCGCCGGCCCGGCAGTTCGAAACGCGACTTGCGATCTGGTACGCATCCAGCGCGCGATACTCGCCGCAGCTTCACGAGGGTCGCGAGTACCTCGACATCCGCCGCAGGGTGGCGCGAGATTCCAGGCTCGCTGCACGGCAGCCCGGCTAACGCATCCACGACGGCGCGCACTGCGGATCGACGCCGTAACGCGCGAGCGCATCACCGACGACGCTTCGCTCGATCGCGCCATCGTTCGCGAGTGCATCGAGCGCTGCGATCGTGATGTCGCGCCGGGAAACCTCGAAGAACGCTCGCAACTCGGCGCGGGTGTCGCTGCGCCCGAAGCCGTCGGTTCCGAGCACCGTCATCGGTGCGCGCAAATACGCCGCGATCAACTGCGGGTACGCGCGCACGTAGTCGGTCGCCGCGAGAACAGGCGCCTCCCCCTGAAGACACGCCTCGAGATGGCTTCGGCGCCGCGCGCGCCCGGGATGCAGACGATTGTCGCGCTCGACCTCGCGTGCGTCGCGCGCCAGCTCGGCGAAACTCGTCACGCTGAATACGTCGCTCGCCACGCGCCAATCGTCGGCGAGCATTTGCGCGGCCGCGATGACTTCGCGCAGGATCGCCCCGGACCCGAGCAGCCGCACATGCCCGCGCGCAGCATCGACCGCGTGAGCTGAGAAACGGTACATGCCCTTGACGATGTCGTGCGCGACGCCGTCACGCATCGACGGCTGCGCGTAGTTCTCATTGCCGACCGTCACGTAATAGAAGACGTCGTCGCCGCGCTCCATCATGGCCCGTGCCCCGTGATCGACAATCACGGCAAGCTCGTACGCGAACGCGGGATCATACGCGCGGCAGTTGGGGACCGTAGCCGCTGCGACATGGCTCGACCCGTCCTGGTGCTGCAGGCCTTCGCCCGCGAGCGTCGTGCGGCCCGCCGTTGCGCCGATCAGGAATCCGCGCGCGCGCTGGTCGGCTGCCGCCCAGATCAGATCTCCGACGCGCTGGAACCCGAACATCGAGTAATAGATGAAGAACGGCAGCATCGCGATGCCGTGCGCGCTGTACGCGGTGGCCGCGGAGGTCCACGACGCCAGCGCACCCGCTTCGGTGATGCCTTCCTCGAGGAGCTGTCCGTCCGTTGTTTCGCGGTAGTACAGCATCGACGACGCGTCTTCGGGTTCGTACAGCTGCCCGAGCGGCGAGTAGATGCCGACCTGCCGAAAGAGATTCGCCATGCCGAACGTGCGCGCCTCGTCGGCGACGATCGGCACGATCTTCGGCCCGAGCGACTTGTCCTTCAGCAGGTTGCCGAGCAGCCGCACGAACGCGGTCGTCGTCGACATTTGGTGGCCGTCAGCACGAAGCGCGAATGCGGCGTAATTGGCGAGCTCGGGAATCGCGACCGCTGGCGCATCCGTGCGCCGCACCGGCAGGAATCCGCCGAGCTCGGCGCGGCGTCCGCGCAGGTACTGCATTTCGCGCGAATCCTCCGGCGGCCGGTAGAAGCGCATCGCGTCGACGTCGGCATCGGACAGCGGCAGCGCCAAACGATCGCGAAAATCGCGCAACGCATCGGAATCGAGCTTTTTCTGTTGGTGAGAGGTCATCCGAGATTGACCGGCGGCACCCATGCCGTAGCCCTTCTTCGTCTTCGCGAGGATCACCGTCGGCTCGCCTTCGTGCGCAACCGCCGCCGCGAATGCCGAGTACAGCTTCCGGAAATCGTGGCCGCCGCGCTTCAGCGCGTCGATCTCGGCGAGCGACAGATGCGCGACGAGCGCGCGCAGCTCCGGATCGAGGTCGAAGAAATGCGCCTGGTTGTATGCGCCGTCGTTCGCGCCGAGTGTCTGGTACTGGCCGTCGACGGTCGCCGCGAAGCGGCGCAGCAACGCGTGATGCGTGTCCAGCGCGAACAGCGGGTCCCAGTCGGAGCCCCAGAGCACCTTGATCACGTTCCAGCCGGCGCCGGTGAACAGTCCCTCCAGCTCCTGGATGATCTGGCCGTTGCCGCGCACCGGGCCGTCGAGCCGCTGCAGGTTGCAGTTGATGACGAACGTCAGGTTGTCGAGCCGTTCGCGCGCAGCGAGCGTCAGCGCGCCGACCGATTCGGGCTCGTCCATCTCGCCGTCGCCGAACACGCCCCATACGCGGCGCCCGCGCGTTGCCGCCAGGCCGCGGCTTTCGAGATAGCGCATGAACCGCGCCTGGTAGATCGCGCTGATCGGCCCGAGTCCCATCGAGCCCGTCGGAAACTGCCAGAAGTCCGGCATCAGCCACGGATGCGGATAGGACGACAGGCCGCCGCCGCGAACTTCCTGCCGGTAGTTCGCAAGCTGCGCCTCGGTGAGCCTGCCTTCGAGGAACGCACGAGCGTAGACGCCGGGCGCGGAGTGCGGCTGGAAGAACACGAGATCGCCGCCACGATCGCCGCCTGCTGCGCGGAAGAAGTGGTTGAAGCCGACCTCGAAGATCTCGGCTGCCGACGCGTAGCTCGCGATATGGCCACCGAGCTCACCGTAGGCTTTGTTGGCGCGCACGACCATCGCGAGTGCGTTCCACCGCATGATCGCCGTGAGCCGCTCCTCGATCGCGAGGTCGCCGGCAAACGGGCGTTGCTGCTCGAGCGGGATCGTATTCTGGTACGCGGAGTACGGCGGAACGTGGGCGACGATGCCCATCTGCTGCGCCTGCGTTTCGAGCTGCTTCAGCAGGAACAGCCCGCGCTCGTGGCCTCCGGTGCGCACGACGGCCTCGAGCGCGTCGAGCCATTCGCGCGTCTCCTCCGGATCGCTGTCCTCGCGCTCCGCCCGATGCACGCCGGGGAGCGCGGAAAGCGGAGCATCGCGTGCTGACATGGTGATCGATCGACTCCTGGCAAAGAGCAAGCGAGAAACGGTCCGGCGCGCGGTGCGCCCGTCACCGTCTACGCAGGCAACACTCCGCGCGAACCGAGGTCGCGCCGCAGGTACTTTCCATGCCCGGGCGGGCCGACGATGGCGCCGCGATCCATGACGGTGACGCCGCGGACGATCGTTCGTACCGGCCAACCCTTCAGGCGCCAGCCGTCGTAGAGACTGTAGTCGGAGTATGAGCCCAATTCTGCCGCGTCGACGACGCGCTCGTGCTCGAGATCGGCCAGCGTCAGGTCCGCGTCGC
>Ga0247829_10000180_pt1 | contig 20644 bp, 19 predicted proteins | sample 12C_Control_Day4_FD_207765 | JGI IMG/M metagenome (GOLD analysis project Ga0247829, IMG submission 207765) | Soil microbial communities from agricultural site in Penn Yan, New York, United States - 12C_Control_Day4 | ecosystem: Environmental > Terrestrial > Soil > Agricultural land | place... | reverse complement strand
ACGATCAGCATCGCCGCCGGCGCGAACGCGAACGGCAGCGAGAGCAGATGCGGTTCGAAGCGACCGGGGAGGTCCTGCATCGCCGGCGTGACTCTACATCGTGTACGATTCGGAGCGTGGCGGATCCGCGCAACCCCAACGGGCGTCGTCCCGGACTCCCCTTGCCACCGCCAGCCGACGAGCCGCTCCCCAACCGCCACCAGGTCCGCCGCCGCGACCACGAGCTGCCGCGGCTCCCCGAGGTCCGCGCGGTCGATGACTCGGCGGAGGTCCGCATCGATCAGCGCGCACTGTCGCCGGGCCGCGACTCGCTGACCGGCGCGCGGTTCGCGACGCCGCCGCGGCAACCCGCGCCTCGGCCGACGGCGCCCGAAAAGCCCGCACGCGCCGCCGCGCCGCGCCCCGGCAGCATGTCCACACCGAAGCCGCCGCCGCGCGCAGGCATGATCCGCGCGAACACCGCCGCGCTATCGACGCTGATCGGCGGCCGCTATCAGATCCAGCAGCGCATCGGCCAGGGCGGCATGGGCAAGGTCTACAAGGTCACCCACGCCCACCTGACGCGCACGTTCGCGCTCAAGATCATCTCGAGCAACGTCGCGGAGACCGACGAGGCCCGCGAGCTGTTCTATCGCGAGGCGCGGTTCGCGTCGGTGATGAGCCACCCGGGCATCACGCAGGTCGTCGACTTCGGCGAGGACGAGAAGGTCGGCATGTTCATGGTGATGGAGTTCGTCGACGGCGAACCCCTGAACCGCGTGCTGTTCCGCGAGAAGCGCATCAACCCGCGCAAGGCGTGCGAGATCGTGCTGCAGGTCGCCGAGGCGCTGCACTACATCCACAAGCAGAACGTCGTCCACTGCGACATCAAGACCGAGAACATCCTGATCGCGCAGGAGGATCACGAGGGGAAGCGCCCGAAGATGGTCGCCAAGCTCCTCGATTTCGGCCTCGCGCGCTCGCTGGTCGCGAGCCGTGCGTCGACGTCGCTGTCAGGCACGCCGCACTACGTCGCGCCCGAGCGCATCCGCGGCGAGCCCGCATCGCCGGCGAGCGACGTCTATGGCGTCGGCATCCTCCTCTACGAGCTGATCTGTGGCGCCGTCCCGTGGGATGGCCCGGTGCAGAAGATCCTCGCCGGCCACCTCGACGAGCAGCCCAAGCCGCCGTCGCAGATCGTCGAGGGGATCGACACCGCGCTCGAGACGCTGATCCTGCACGCGCTCGAGAAGAAGCCGGTGAACCGCCACAAGGACATGGCGGCGTTCATCTACGAGCTGCGCACCGTCATGGACATGATGGGGTTCGGCCGGCGCGAGCGCGGCGGTCAGGGGCGCCGCGTCGTGATCGAGCAGCGCTCGGGCGGCAGCCGCGACGAGCTCGCGCGCGTCGCGTTCGATGCGTGCCGCCTGCCGCTCGCGATGCTGACGGTGCAGGGCGTGATCGTCACCGCGAATCCCGCGTTCGCGCGGTTCGTGATGGGGGCGAACGTCGAGGTCGAGGGCCTGCCCGTGCAGTCGACGGCGCTCGCCAACGCGTGGGGCTCCGCGGTGCAGGACATCCAGCGCACGCTCGCCGGGCAGCCGATCCGCCGGATGATCGAGATCGACGTCGCCGAGGGCGAGGTGCGCCGGCTGCTGCTGTGGCTCGACGCCGTGTCGACGGATCACGTGCTCCTCGGCGTGCAGCCGCTCGAGCTGTAGTACGGTTCGCGCATGCTCGTCACAAAGCTCGCGCGCTCGGCGGTGCTCGCCATGGCGCTCGTCGGTGTGGCCGCCTCGCCCGCCGCCGCCGAATTTCGGCCCAAGGATCCGGTCTCGAGCGATCCGAAGATCACGTTCGAGAAGTACACGCTGCCCAACGGGCTCGAGGTCATCCTCGTCCCCGACAACTCGATCCCGCTCGTCGCCGTCACGGTCTGGTACCACGTCGGCTCCGGCAACGAGAATTACGGACGCAGCGGGTTCGCGCACCTGTTCGAGCACATGCTGTTTCAGGGCAGCAAGCACGTCGGCGTCGACAAGCACTTCGATCTGCTGAAGCAGGCTGGTGTCACCACCGTCAACGGCACCACCAACCCCGATCGCACGAACTACTACGAGGTCGTGCCGTCGCATCAGCTCGAGCTCGCGCTCTGGCTCGAGAGCGACCGCATGGGCTACCTGCTCGAGCCGCCCGCCTCGGTGAAGGACCCGGACCACTTCAAGACCAGCCTCGCGAATCAGATCGATGTCGTGCGCAACGAGCGGCGCAAGAACTACGACAACGTGCCCTACGGCAAGGCGCGGTTCGCCGTGTACGAGGGGCTGTACCCCGAGGGACATCCGTATCGCTACCTGACGATCGGCAAGCACGAGGACCTCGCCGCCGCGTCGCTCGACGACGTGAAGGCGTTCTTCAAGACCTGGTACGTGCCGGCCAACGCGACGCTCACGATCGCGGGCGACTTCGAGACCGCACGAGTGAAGCAGCTCGTCGAGAAGTGGTTCGGCGCGTTCCCCGCGGCGAAGAAGCCGTCCGTCGTGGCGGTGCCTGCGCCGTCGATCACGAGCAAGGAGCTCACGGTCACCGATCCGTTCGCGAAGCTGCGCCAGGTGCAGTTCGTGTGGCACTCGCCGGCGAACTTCGCCGAGGGCGACGCCGAGCTCGACATCGTCGCGAGCGCGCTGCGCCGTGAAGGGCCGGGGCGCTTGTACAAGGCGCTGGTCTACGACCGCATGCTCGCGCAGAGCGTGAGCGCGTATCAATATGGCACCGGGTTCTCCGGCCAGTTCTCGATCTCGGTGACCCTGATGCCCGACGCGAGCGTCGACGAGGTGAAGCGCATCGTGCTCGCGGAGGTCGCGCGCGTCACGCGCGAGCCGCTGGCCGACAAGGAGATCGCGCGCGTGATCGCCGGCAACGATGCCTCGACGATCCGCCGCCTCGAGACGCCGTTCGGCCGCGCCGAGGCGCTGCAGGCCTACAACCACTACCTGGGCTCGCCCGACAAGCTGACCTGGGACCTCGATCGCTATCGCAAGACCACGCCCGACAAGATCCGCGCGGTCGCTGCGAAGTACCTGGGGCCCGAGGCCGTGCTCACCGTGATCACGCTGCCCGCGGCGAAGGAGGGCACCTAGTCATGCGCTTCGCCAAGCTGCTTCCGCTGCTCGTGCTCGCGGCGTGCAGGAGTGCGCCGGCGCCCGAACCGGTGCGTCCCGCGCCGCCCGCCGTCGAGCCGCCCGCTCCCACACCCATGACCTCGAAGGCGGAGACCCAGCCCGTGCACACCGTCGCGCAGACCGCCGCTCCCCAGGACCTCCAGTTCCCCGAGGAGGCGTTCCGCGCGACGCAGCCGGCCGCCGGCGAGCAGCGTCCGTTTCGCTTGCCGGCGGTGAAGCCGTTCACGCTCAAGAGCGGGATCAAGGTCTATCTCGTCGAGCAGCACACGCTGCCGCTCGTGTCGATGGACCTGACCTTCGACGGCGGCTCGGCCTCCGATCCGAAGGGCAAGGAGGGCCTCGCCAGCGTGTGCATGGCGATGCTGACCGAGGGCACCGCGCGCCTCGACAAGATCCAGTTCGCCGAGGCGCTCGCGGACGTCGCGTCGAGCGTCGGTGCGTACGCGTCCGACGACACGCAGGGCATCACGCTCGGCAGCCTCAGCAAGCATCTCGACACCACGTTCGCGTTGTTCGTCGAGACCCTGCGCTCGCCCGGGTTCCGCGCGACGGACTTCGATCGCATGATCAAGCGGCGCATCGAGGGCGTGCGGCAGTCCAAGGGCAACCCGGCGTCGGTCGCGAGCCGCGTCGCCGCGCCGGTGCTGTACGGCACCGCGCACCCGTTCGGCACGGTGACCACCGAGGCGTCGCTCAAGGCGATCACGCTCGAGGACTGCAAGACCTACGCGGCGACCTGGCTCGAGCCGGCGCGGGCGAAGCTGTTCGTCGTCGGTGATCTGACGGAGGCCCAGGTGCGCGCGTACTTCGACGGCGAGGCGCTGGCGAGCTGGAAGGGCGCGCCGCCGAAACCGGCCAGGCTGCCCACGCCGAAGGGCCCTGCGGGCCGCATCTTCTTCGTGCACATGCCGGGTGCGGCACAGTCCCAGGTCTCCGCACTGCACTTCGGCCCCAAGCGCAATGCGCCGGACTACTTCGCCACCTCGATGATGGGAGCGGTGTTCGGAGGTGGGTTCTCGAGCCGGATCAACATGAACCTGCGCGAGGACAAGGGGTACTCGTATGGCGCGCGGGGGGGCTTCAACTACACGCGTAACTACGGCACGTTCAACGCCAACGCCTCGGTGCGGACCGACTCGACGTATCAGACGCTGCTCGAGATCGATCGCGAAGTGAAGGAGCTGTGGTCGGGAGCGCGGCCGATCCAGAAGGACGAGCTGGCGCGCGAGAAGGAAGGCGCGATCCTCGGCCTCCCCGGGCGGTTCCAGACGGCGCAGGCGGCGCTCGGCCAGTACCGGAACCTCGTCTATTACGGGCTCCCGCTCAACTACTACAACAAGTACGTCGCCGGCCTCGCGAAGATCACGGAAGCTGCGGTCAAGACCGCGGCGGCGAAGCACCTCAAGCCCGGGCAGGCGGTCTACCTCGTGGTCGGCGATGGCGATGCGAAGGTGGTCGTCCGCAAGGGTAAGGAGGACGTGCCCTACGAGAAGGACGGCAAGCAGCTCACGCTGCGCGAAGCGCTCGCCGACCTCGCCGCGCGTGGTGATGTAGGCCAGGGTGGGCTCGTCGAGCTCGACACCGACGGCAATCCGATCAAGTAGAGATCGATCGAGAACTCCGAACCGGGGGCGCCGCCTGCTACGATGGTGGGCGATGAATCGTCGCGAGGGTGGATTCACATTGATCGAGATCATGATCGTCGTGGCGATCATCGGCGTGCTGGCGATCGTCGTCGTTCCCGGCTTCTTCCGCGAATCCAGCAAGGCGAAGCATAAGACCGAGGTCACCGCGATGTTCGCCGAGCTGACGGTGAAGCTCGAGCAATACAAGATGGAGAGCTCGACGGGGCAGTACCTCGCGGCCGCGGCGTGTCCGTCGACGGGGCCGAACAAGACAGGCTACGACTTCGTGACGACGTGCGCGACCACCGGCAGCGGCTGGGCGAACCTCCGCGTCGCGCCGCCGAACAACAAGATGTTCTGCAGCTACGCAGTCTCCGTCGGTAACTCGGCGACCACGCCGTCGCCGCCGAGCGGGTTCACGATGACGTCGCCCGCGACCGCATGGTGGTTCGCCGTCGCGACCTGCGACATGGATGCGAGCGGCGGCACCAACGCCACCTTCTTCGTCAACAGCATCGACACCAAGATCCAGAGTCAGAACGTCGGCAAATGACCATGCGCCACCAACGAGGCTTCACGCTGGTCGAGATGATGGTCGTCGTCGCGATCATCGGCATCGTCGCGGCCGTCACGTTCGGTATGAGCTCGAGGCCGTACACCGCGAACCCGCGCGCGATCTCCGAGCAGATCGTCGGGACGATGAACCTCGCGAAGCTGCGCGCGGTGTCGACGCGACGCTGGCATCGCGTCGAGCTCACGGGCCCGTCGGCCGCGACGCCGAACGCGGTGGTGCTGTGGCAGTGGAGCCAGACCGGCATGGGGGTGCCGAGCGGGACGTGCGTGGCCGGGCCGCCGGCGACGAACTGCTGGCAGGTCGTGCAGAAGATGGAGCTGCCGAAGAACGTGAACGTCTATCACGCGGCGACGACCATCTACACGGCGCCGGGCACGTCGGTCACGCAGAACGCTGCGCTCGACTTCAACATCGACTTCCGCCCCGACGGGTCGAGCACGGGTGGCACCGCGTTCGTCGCCGACACCACGGGCGCCAAGCCGTGGCGCGTCCTCGTCCGCCTTGCCACAGGGAGCTCGTATGCGCGTGAGAGTTGGTAGGCGCCGCCGGCGCGACGCCGGCTTCACCATGGTCGAGGTCATGGTGGCGATCCTGCTCACCGCGATCGCGGTCATCGGCATCCTCGCGCTGTACATGACGCAGACCCGGGCGTCCTCGTACTCGCGGCACAGCTCCGAGGCGGCCGTGCTCGCGGCGGACGGGCTCGAGAAGCTGCGCACCATGAACCCGCCGACCGGTGGCACCGAGACCGGGCTCACCGAGACCGGCAAGACGGGCGGAATGTTCACGCGGGTCTCGGAGGTGGTCGGCACCAGCACGCCGTATGACGTCAAGGTGACCGTGAGCTGGGAGGAGAGCGGCGCGATGCGCTCGGTGATCGTCTGGGGGAAGATGTGAACGCGCGCCGTCGATCCCAGCGAGGCTTCACGCTCGTCGAGCTGATGATCTCGCTCGTCTTGTTCTCGCTCGCCGTCGCGGGCGTGCTGTCGGTCGCGGTGTCGATGGTGCAGGGATACAAGGAGCAGCGTCAGGCGATCGCCGCGGAGACCGCGGTGCGCGTGCCGATGGACTTCTTGACCGATGCGCTGCGGCAGGCGAGCCCGGGCGTGCAGAGCGGCCAGATCTGGGACAACACGACCTGCACCTCGGAGGCGCTCAAGATCACGAACAGCAGCACCGGGCCCGACAAGATCGACGTCATCTATGCCTCCGGCGGCGCGTTCACCTCGACGAAGGTGACCTACACCAATGCCACGACCTCGATCGACGTCGTCGATGCCTCGCAGCTCGCCGCCGGCGACCAGGTGGTGATCACGAACTTCACGAACGGTAATCTGGTGAAGATCAACTCGATCTCCGGCAACACGCTGAACGTGTCGACGCCCTGCAGCACCACGCCTGCGTTCACGTACGACATCGGCTCCCTGGTGATCCGCGCGCGTCACGCCACCTTCTTCGTGGGCACGCTCGATGGCGTCCCGACGCTGATGTTCGACCCCGATACCGACAACGCGGCCGGGACCGCCGCCGCCGAGCCGCTCGCCGAGGGCGTGGAGGATCTGCAGGTCGCGGAGTGGGTCGACGCCAACGGCGACTTCATCGGGACCGAGGTGGGGGCGGCGGCGAACGACGACGAGTGGGTGTTCAATAACTCCGGCGACACCGCCCCGGCGATCACCGCGATTCCGCGTGCGGTCCGGGTGACGCTCGTCGCGCGGGCGGCGCAACCCCTCCAGGGCAACGTGACGCTCTACCAGCGCCCCGCCGTCGAGGACCGTCCGGCCGGCACCGCCGATGCGTACAAGCGTCGCGTCCTGCGGGCGCGGATCGAGCTGCGCAACACGTCCGGCTCGCCGTAGTCCCCGGTGTGGGACAACGTGCGTGATCGTGATCGAAATAGCGCACGATGACAGTAGCTTAGGACTCGCGTACCATTCGAGTCATGCTGCCTTCGTGGTCGCGTCTCATAGCGGTCGGTGCAACGCTCCTCGTCGCGATCCACGCGCGCGAAGCACGAGCGTCGTGCATTCCGGGGTTCGACTACGCCGCGTTCGGTAAAGACAGCCTTCGACTCGGCGGTGGTACCGACACGGATAGCTTCAACTCGTCGCTCGGCGACTACGCGTCGACGCAGAGCTCGACGAGCGGTGGCAACCTCGGCACGAACGGCACCGGGTGTCCCGTCGTCGACCTCAACGGTGGCAGCACGTCGATCGGCGGCAACATCGAGTCGCCGGCCATGACGACGTGCACCGTCGACGAAGGTGCGGCGACGGTGCACGGCACCGAGAGCACGATGCCGGCGCCGGTGTCGCTGCCGTCGGTGATCATCCCGACGATCATCGGCACCGATCAGGGTGACGTCACGGTCAACACCAACCGCACGTGGTCGGCGACGCCGAACAACACGTGGCGCTCCGTCGAGGTGCGCAACGGCAACGTGCTCACGCTGAACGCCGGCACGTACGTGCTCGACAACCTCTACGTGAAGGGCGAGATCAGGGTCAACGGCGCCGTCGCGATCTACCTGAAGTGCAGCGTCAACACGCAAGCGATCACGATGGACGCAGGTGCGCTCCTCAACAACGTGACCCCGATCAAGCCGAGCAACTTGATCTTCTTCCTCGGCCCGAGCTGCGCGACGGCGTCGATGCGCGGTGGCTCGAACGCGGGCTTCGCGGTGTACGCGCCCGACACCGCGATCACGCTGAACGGTAACGACGACCTCTACGGCGCCATCGTCGGCAAGACGGTGTCCGCGATGGGCGGTATCAACATCCACTACGATCGCGCGCTCGCGGACTTCGCGTCCGGCGATTACACGTGCCCTGCGGTCGAGATCTCGCGCGCCGCCCCGGTGGTGGCGACGGTCGGCGGCTCGCAGGCGGTCGTCCAGGGCACCTTCGAAGCACCGAGCGGCACGCCGTCGGAGATCACGACGACCGCGTCGGTCTCGACCTGGACGTTCCCGTACCTGCGCGGTCACATGCGCGCCCGCGTCGCGAGCTCGATCACGACGTCGGCGTCGACGTTCTCCTCGGGCACGATTCTGTTCGATGCCGGCGCGGCCGGTAGGATCCCGACCCGCACGTATGGCGGCTGCTCGGCGCTCGACGGTAGCTGCCGCAACGTGTTCACGGTCACGAGCACCCCGGGCGCGACCGGCGTGCAGTTCCACCCGACGAAGGTCCAGCTCAACGACAGCAACGCGAGCACGATCGGTGCGCTGATCGCGCCGGCCGCCACGGTGCCGGGCATCGGCGCCTCGGAGTGGCAGACGATCGTGCGCAAGGTGCTCGACGCGCCGCTCGGTGGCGTCGACCGTTCGACCGTCGCGGTGATCGAGCCGAGCCCGCTGGTCTCCGGTGCGAATGGCGCGCGGCCGACGATCGCCTACTTCGGTGGCGCCGACGGCATGCTGCACGCGGTGTGCGCGAGCACCGGTGGCAACACGGCGACGCAGACCGGCGTGTGCCCGAGCCTCGGAACCGAGCTGTGGGCGTTCATCCCGCGCACGCAGCTGCCGCTGATCCGTAACAACACCGCGCGCGTCGATGGTTCGGTGCGCGTGATCGACGCGTTCGGCGACTTCGTCAACAACCCGGCGAACGGCACCAAGAGCTGGCGCACGATCCTGGTGTTCCAGACCGGGTTCACCAACGACGCCTACGCGATCGACGTCTCGGATCCCGCGTCGCCGGTGATCCTGTGGGAGTACTCGACGCCGGCGTCGCCGGGCACGACCGACCTCGGCGCCGGCATGACGGTCGCGACGGGCTCGGTGAAGATCAACGGCAAGGCCACGAACCTCGCCGTGCTGCAGACCAACAACGGAGCCTCGACGGCCGAGGGCGTGGTGGCCAAGGCGGTCTCGCTCGAGACGGGCGCCGTGCAGTGGTCGTTCGGCTACCTCTATCCCAACCCGGCGCGCACCATCTCGGCCGACCTGTTGCCGGTCAACGGCATCCCCGGCGGCGCCGTCCCGGTCGACCTGCTCGGCAGCGGCTTCGTCACCGACTTCGCGATGGGCGACCTCTACGGCAACCTGTGGCGCCTGAACGCCGCCGACGGCACCAGCCGCAACGGCACCGGGACGCCGCTATTCTCGTTCTCCGCGAACAAGAAGCCGATCGGCTCGCCACCCGCGATCTACAACAGCGGCGGCGCGCAGTATGCGGCGTTCGGCTCCGGCGGCTACACCCACCCGACGTTGACCGGCTGGGCTCAAGGCACGCAGTACCTGCTCGCGATCAAGCTCAACTGGACCGGCGCCACGATCGACGAGACAGGCTCGGCATGCACGAACTGCGCGATCGGCGTGAAGGTGGCGCTCTCGACGAACCACAAGGCGTTCTCGCAGGCGCTCGTCGTCGGCACGTCGCTCGTGCTCACGACCGACGTCTCCGAGGTCAATAGCTCCTCGTATGGCCTGTCGAGCGCGAACACGGGCGAGCTCACCAAGGTCGATCTCACAGGTGCCCAGTCACCCACGATCTTGTCGATCGCCTCGGGTGCGACCGCGGTCGCCAACGCTGGCACCACGCTCTACAGCTCGTCGAGCTCGAAGCAGCAACAGCTCTCGACGAGCGGCACGAGCGGCGGCACGTCGGTCGACGTCGTGGCGGCGAACGCCGACGTCAAGCGGGCACTGTGGCTGCGGACGGAGTGATGATGCGCCATCGTTCTCGCCAGCGCGGCAGCGCCATGCTCGTCACGCTCATCATCGTCGCCGCGTTGCTCGCGGGCGGCTCCGTCCTCGTGTCGATGCAGCTGTCGTCCAACCGCGGTGCGGACGTGACGCGCACGAGCACCACGTCACTGTACTGCGCCGAGGCCGGGCTCACCGCCGCGCGCTCGGTGGTCGTCGCGAACTACCTGCAGTGGGCGGCAGCGCTCGCCGTGTCCGCGACGGGCGATCACACCGAGCCCTCGTGGCTCACCTCCGGCATCCCATCACACGATCTCGATGGCGACTCCGTCGCCGACTTCACCGTGTGGATCGAGGACAACGACGACGAGGGCGCGGGCACCAATGATCGCGCAGCGGACTCGGATCTGCGCATCTTCGTCGTCTCGCGCTGCCTGAAGTATCCGGACTCGCCCAAGGAGGTGCGCGAGCTGATCGAGCTCCCCACCAACGGCGTGTATTGCTACCAGGCCCAGCAGGGCGGCTGCGGCGGCAACGGCAACAGCAATTGATCTCGAGAGGCGTGCGCCCGGCTACCGCGAATCCCTCACGCCTGGCTCACGCCTGACTCACGGGCGTAGGCGCGCGTGGTCCGCCATGGTGCCTGCATGCGCTATGTGGTCGTGCTCGCGCTGATCGCTACGGCCTGTGCCCACTCGCTGCCGAACTATCCGTACGCGAGCGAGCCGGATCCGCGCGACAAGGAGGTCACGCTCGGCGTCGGCGACGTGGTCGCGATCAACGTCTGGGGCGAGAGCAACGAAGCTCTTAACACCGAGGCCACCATCCGACCGGATGGCACGATCACGATGCCGCTCGTCGGCGACCTGCACGCCGTGGGCAAGACGCCCACGACGCTCAAGGAAGCGATCAAGACCAAGCTCGCCGAGTTCGTGAGGATGCAAGGCACCGAGGTCACCGTCGCCCTCAAGGCCTGGAAGAGCTATCGGTTCACGGTCCAAGGCGAGGTGCAGAAGACCGGCATCTTCACCACCGATCAATACGTGACCGTCGCCGACGCACTCGCGCTCGCCGGCGGCCCGACGCGGTTCGCCAAGCGCGGTGACATCGTCCTCATCCGCTCGAATCCGGTGTCGAAGGAGACGCGCCGCATCCCGCTCGACTACGACACGCTCGCGTCGGGCAAGCACCTCGAGATGAACATCTACGTTCTCCCCGGCGACACCATCTACGTCCCATAGGCGTGCCGCGTGCACCAGAGCGTCTAGGAGGACTCCCCATGACGCTCACGTCGAGTCGCTTCTGGCGCGGATGCTGGTACGGCCTGCTCGCAACGATCGCGATGACGATCGTCATGCTCGTCCTCTACGCGTTCGGCGTGCTGCCCCAGCCGATCTACCTCGCGCAGATCGCGCGCATGCTCGAGGTCCCGGTCGGCGGACGCGAGGTTTCCATCGCCGCCGAGATCTTCGCGGTCCCGCTGCACCTCGCCTACGGTGCGCTCTGGGGTGGGATCGCCGCGCTCACCACGCCACAGCTCACGTGGTGGAAGGGCCTGTTCGTCGGCCTCGGCCTGTGGCTGATCATGATGATCTTCGTGCTGCCGTTCACCGGAGCGGTCGCCTTCGAAGGCGTCTACGACCCGGCGATCTGGATCAGCACGCTGCTCATGCACTTCGTCTATGGCGCGACGCTCGGGGGCCTCGCCGGCCGTCACGAGCCGCTCGAGGCGCACGCCACCAGCCTCGGGTAGCGCACTCGACGGTCACAAGTTCGGGCGAGGCGGGCCCGGGATCCAGACCGCGGCGCCGTCGACGACCCGGACGATCAACGCGGGCGCGGTGCTGTACGGACCGGCGAGCGTGGTGCGGTAGAGGGCGAGGGGGCCCGTGGGCGGCGCGACCTCGACATCGTCGGTGACCGTGGTGTCGTCGCCGGCGTTCTCGGCCTCGCCCGACGGTTCGGCCTCGACCTTGGGCTCCTCGCGCTGGCGGTCCTTCTTGGACTTCTTGTCGCCCTTCTTCGCCTTCTTGGACTTCTTCGCCTTCTTGCCATCGGCGGAGCCGCGGTCGCGGTTCCCGAGGACGAGTGACCACCTACCATCGGCGGCGATCGAGGCGGAGGTGTAGCCCTTCCAGCATTTGTACTGGCCGCCGGTCGCGCTCATGATGCAGGAGCTCGCGCGGTCCTGGACGAGGACCCACTGGTTGTCGTGGGACCACTCGACGGGGACGCCCATCTTGATGGCCTTGCGGCGCGCGCCGGTGCCGTCGAGCGCGAAGCCCATCAGCAGCTCGGCGGGCTTGGTCTGTTTTCCCTCGTGGATCTTGTCGAGGTAGACACCGAGCGCGCGGCGCCCGTCGGGGCTGGGGAGGAAGCTGCGCAGCGGCGCCTCGGGCGCGAGCTTCGCCTTCTTTCTCGTGTCGAGCGCCGGCGCGGACCAGACGCCGGTCGCATCGGCCCAGATGACACGGCGATCGGTGCCGACGCCGACGAGGCGGGTGCCGACGGGGGGAACCGCGATCGGCGAGGCCTTGTGGGTGGCCAGGTTAACGAGCAGCGAGCCGGTGGCCGAAGCGGTCGAGCGGCAGATCACGCTGTCGCCGCCGACCGCGAGCTGCGCGGGACCGTCGGCGCACGGCAGCTCGGTGAGCGCCGTGGGGGCCTTCCCGTCGAGCCGCATCCACGACCACTTCCCGCCCAGATCGGCGAGCAGGACGTCGCCCGCGCTGTCGGTGCGCAGCGCACGCACGGCGACCTTGGCAGGCAGATCGACCAGCTTGGACTCGGCCTTGCCTTTGGGATCGGTGCGGTACAGCGCGCCACCGCGCGCGAAGATGACGTACGCGCCGCCAAAGTCCTCGTCGGCACGTGCTGGCGCGGGCGCGAACACCGCGGCGACGAGGACGAGGAGGGCGACGGTTCGGTTCATCGGACGAGCTGGGCGGCCCGCGAGGCGTCGTGGAAGCTGGTGACGAAGCGGCCTTTGCCCGCGATCTCGAGCAGCAGCACGGCGCCGAAGCGGGGGAAGTGGACGTCGAGGGACTTCACGCTCTGACCATCGGGACCGATCTGACGGGCATCACGCTCGAACTCCGCCTTGGTCAGCGGCTTGCCTTCGACGAACACCTCGGAGAGGAATTCAATCGGCGCGATGAACGAGGCCCCATCGCGGTGGATCTTGTCGCGGATCGAGCCGGGCACGTTGTCCGAGCGGCGGACGACCTGGTCCCAATCGCCCTTGCCGAGCGCCGCCGCGACGTCGAGGTCGAAGCGCTCCGCGGGGAACACGAGGACGACGTTGCCGTCGACCTCCTTGGCCGCGATCGGCGGGCCCTTGGGCTCCGGCGCCGGCGCCGGGACGGGAGCCGCGGGCGGCTGCTTCGACGCCGACGCCACGTCCTTCGGATCCATCTTCATCGTCGGCCGCTCGGCAGCCTGAGATCTAGCTGGCGCGGACGATGGCGCACCCGGGATCAACGAGAACCGGTCCATGGCCGCGAGCTGCTGCTCCATCAGCATCGACTTGCGCTGGTCCCACGTGCCGTCGGGCTCGAGCACGTCGACCACGAACAGGTCGCCGCGCCGCTCGAACGCGACGCCGGAGAGGCCCGCGATGATCTGGTTGTCATCGAGCTCCTCGAGGCGCTTCTCGAACGCCATGAGCTTGGCCTCGAACTCCTTCTGCGACAGCGGCGTCGCGCGCCGCTTGCCGTCGAGATCGACCTGCGGATCCAGCGCCCACGGGAGCAGGGCGATGCCGCGCAGATCACGCGCCGAGCGCGTCACGATCACGGCGTCGCCCCAGCTGCCGAGCGCGAACAGCCGCCCGAGACGGAGCGGGAGCTTCGTGCAGGTCTCGATCAGCGCTTCCTTCGCCGGGCGCAGGTCGTTCTTGATCAGCGGATCCGTCTGCGGATCGGCGCGCGGCGTGATCACCTGGTCGTCGATGATCATCAGGCGCCGCTCGCCGCGCCGGCGGAACGGCATCGACGGCGAGAGCTCCATCTCGGCGCGCGGGTCGAGGCGATCGACATCGAGCAGCTGCTTGGTCGCCAGCGCGTCCTGGCCGCCGAGACCGTCGATCAGGGTCTTCTGATCGATCGCCGCATTGGCCTGAAACATCAGATCGATGACGAGACTATCGAGCGCGAGAGACATGCGATTGGTTCCTATCTACAAGTAGCCGCTTCGCTGGCGCAAGAGCCACTCCAGGCCGAGCAAACCGACGATCAGCAGCAACAAACCTGGACGACTCCACAGCTCGACATCGGTACGGCGGTCGACGCGCACGATGCGCGGTGGATCGAAGTCGAGGTCGTCGGGGAGCGCGTCCACGGTTCCGAGCGCGGAGCCGCGGGTCGCCTTCGCGATCGACTCGAGCGCATCCGGATCCCCCACGGGACGGTCGAGCTCGGTCCCGCCTTCGCGGACGAGGAAGATGTCCGCGGTCTCCACCTCGCGGTTCGCGATCGTGGCCCGGCCCTCGACGCGATACACCCCCGGGGCCTGCGTCAGCGCGCCGCCGAGCTCGTAGATCGCGGTGCCGTCCTCGCCGACCGTGACCTTGGCCTCGCCGACCTGCTCGGCGCGCGCGGGATCTGCGCCGCGCTTGATGACGAGCGAGACCACACCGCCCGCCTTGGGCTGATAGTCGACGCCGAGCAGCCGTACGGTCACGCGCGCGGTCGCGCCGGGCGTGTACTCGACGGCGTCGCTGTCGACGTGGAGGTAGCGCACCTCGGGGTCCTGGATCAGCCAGCGCATCGCGTTGTCCCAGAACTTGCTGTACTGGCGGCCGTTGTCGCCGGGGCGCGCGGCGGCGACGAAGCCCCAGCGCCACAGCGTGTCCGTGGTGACCGCGAGCGTGCGGCCCTTGCCGTAGTCGCCGGCGACGACGACGGGCATGGGCTTGCCGGTCTTCGTGCGCAGGCGCGGGTGCGTCGCGAGCACGGTGGCGTCGGCCTTGGCGCCGACGACGAGGTTGACGCCCTCGAGCTGCGGCAGCGCCTTCCACGCGGCGAGGTTGTCCTCGGCGGAGTAGCGCAGCGAGGTGACGGGATGCAGCAGCCCCGCGTCGGTGAGCTGCGGCGAGAACTTCTGCGTGTCGAGGGTCGCGCCGGAGTCGAACGGACCGTACAGATCGACGGGCAGCGCCTCCGCGACCGGGGTGCCGTAGTAGCCGCCGTTGGTGAACGATTCGGCGCCGCCGAGCATCGCGAGCCCGCCGCCGCCCTCGACGTAGCTGCGGATGTTCTCGAGGTAGTCACCGATGCCGTAGGGCAGGTACTCGAAGTTCTGCAGCACGATCAGGTCGAACGACGGCAGCTGGTTCTCGAACAGCTCGCGCGTCGGGAACGGGATCAGCGACATCTCGTCGTTCGGCACCAGCGTGATGTCGTCTTGCGTCCGCAGGATGAAGAACGAGATCAGATCGACGTTGGGGTTGCTCTCCAGCATCTGGCGCAACGCGCGTACGTCCCAGCTCGGCTGTCCGGAGACCTGAAGGACGCGGATCTTGTCGCGCACCACGCGCACGACGAAGCTGCGCGCGTTGTTCGTCGTCACCGCCTCGCCACTCGCGACCGGCACCGAGATCTCGTAGACGTAGCGCCCGACGCGCGGCGGCGTGACCTCGAAGGTGACGGTGACATCGCCGTCGCCTTCGGGGAGCTCGACGAGCTTCTGGCGCAGCGGCTGGCCATCGGTGGAGAGCGTGACCGGCACCTGGCGCGCCGGGAGGCCGGTGGTGTGGATCACCGCATCGATGCGGACGACCGTGCGCACGAACGCGAACTCGTCGGCGTTGACCTTCGCGATCGCGAGGTCGCGCAGCCCCGGCCGCGCCGCCCACACCGTGTGGACGCGCGTCTCGAGCGAGCGCAAGAAGTCGCGCACGGCGCCGTCGCCGGACTCCTCGTCGAAGCCGCCGGTGGACGCGCCGTCGCTCACCAGGATGATCCCCGCGAGGTCGCGTCCCTCGTAGCGCGCGCGCACGAGCTCGAGTGCCTTGCGTGTGAGCGTCGCCCTGCCGCGCGCCTCGTTACCGGCGAGGCCCGCGAAGCTCGTCGGGTTCAGCGTCTCGGAGAACGTGTAGTAGTCGATGTGGTGGTTGACGCCCCACGCGGTGAGCGTCTTGCTCGACGCCGCGAGCATGCGGCGCGTGCGCTCGATGCGCGACGGGCCGTCGGGCGACTCCGCGAGGCCCATCGACCTGGAGTCGTCGATCAAGATGGCGATGCGGTTCGGCTCGCGCGCGACCTGGCGCAGCTCGACGGCGGGCTCGAGGAACACGACCAGACAGCCGACCGCGGCGCCCGTGCGCAGGATGATCATCGTCGCGCGCCGCCACGCCGAGGCGCCGCGGGTCGCCCGCCAGGCGAGCGCGAAGATCAGGATCACCGCGACGCTGCCGAGCGCCAGCCCGAGCCGGCCCCACGGCGAGAGGAAGACCCAGCGATACTCGTTGAACGACGCCCCCGGTGCGGCGAGCCGCACGGTCAGCGCGACGAGCGCTTCACCCGCGAGCGCGCTGCCCGAGCCGAGCGCGAGCACGCCCAGCGCGGCGCCGAGACCACCGCGCCCGCGCCGCACCGCGAGCACCGTCGCCACGCCGAGCACGAGGCACGCGGCCGCGAGCACGTAGCGCACGAGCGAAGGGAACAGGACGATGTTCATCTGGTCTTCGGAGGCGTGTCCGCTCCGTCGTCGGGCTTCCAGCGGCGCCGCTTCATGATGAACGGCACGTGCACCTGGTCGGCCTTGTAGTCGAGGCACAGCGCGTACATCACGAGGTTCACGCCCATGCGGAACGCGAGCTCGCGCTGGCGCTCGCCGCCGGGCTCGCACGGCAGCTCGTAGTTGCCGAAGTCATCGCGCGACCACGCGCCGCCCAGGTCGTTCGCGATGTACGCCGCCACGATCCGGCCGTCGCGGATCACGCCCTCCATGGCGGGGGCGATCGCGAGCCGGCCGAGCGGCTTGTCGAGCAGGTAGAACGACTTGTAGACGACGTGATCGCTCGGGATGACCTCGAGGCCCTTGGCCGACGACGTCGTCGGGAACACCGCGGACATCAGCTTGCGCACCGAGCCGTCGAACGCGCCGTCGGTCGTACCCTCGGCGGAGTCGATCAACAAGAAGCCGCCGAACGTGAGAAATCTTCGCAAGGCCTCGATGCCCGCGGCGCTCGGCAGCTCGAGCTCGCGCTCGCCCGCGAGGTAGAGGAAGGGCGTCTCGTGCAGGGTCTCGCTGGTCGGGGTGACCAGCGCGGGCTCGAGCTGGACGTCGATCGACGTGCGCTTCTCGATCTCCCAGCCGAGGCGGCGCAGCGCGCGCGGCCGCGGGTTCGTACCGGGGCCGAGCTGCAGCTGCCCGAACTGGAACTTCGAGGACGCCCCGATCGCGTGCGCGCGACGCACCTTCGCCAGCGCGGCGAGCGCGAGCCCGCCGCCGAGCAAGCTCCGTCGGGTCAGCCCCCTGGACATGCCCCGGGAAGGTAGCTCCGGGATCCCCCCGAGGCCAGCCACGAGCCCTCGCTTGTGGACGGATCTTCGGCTTGTTAGCGTCCGGGCCGATGCGTGCCGCCCTGGTCGCCCTCGCCGTCGCCGCACTGGCGGCTCCCGCCGTTGCCCAGCCCCGGGAGGGGCACCTCGGCCAGGCGATGTTGTCGCTGCGGACCGCCGTCGGGCTGCGGGCACTGGTGCCGTACGACGGCGCCGACTACTGCGGTCAGTCCGACCCGCAGACCAGCAGCGGCAACGCCGCGGTGTGCACCGGTCGCGCGCCGATGTCGCTGGACCTCGAGGCTGCCTACGGCGTCGACCGCAAGGTGGACTTGCTCCTCGAGGTGCGGCTCGGCCTCGAGTCGGACTTCGGCGCCACGGCGGGCTCCGACGGCCCGCGCATGTTTCACTTCGCCCCCGGTGCGCGCTTCTTCTTCAGCGACTCGCCCACGATGAAGCTGTTCACGACCGGGCAGCTGGTGATCGACTTCGCGGGCTACGACGACGTCGCCGGTGAGGGACGCGGCGCCGACTTCGGCGTGCGGAACATGAACGGGCTGTGGTTCGACATCAAGGACAACTACAGCGCGTACGTCTACGTGGGCGAGACCCTGACCCTCGCGCGCTGGCTGCGCTTCGAGCTCGAGGGCGGCGTCGGCGTCGCGTATCGCTACCCGTAGCCGCAGCATCGAAGGTCCATGTCCTTCGCCGATCACTACTCGACGATCTCCGCGCGCTACGCGCGGTACCGGCCGACGTATCCGCCCGAGCTCGTCGACGTGCTGGCAGATCGCGCGCCGGCCGGCATCGCGTGGGACATCGGCTGTGGGACCGGGCAGCTGTCGGTGCCGCTCGCCTCGCGGTTCGCGCGCGTGATCGCGACCGATCCGGCGCAGGCGCAGCTCGCCGCCGCAACGCCGCACGAGCGCATCGAGTATCGCTGCGCACCCGCCGAGGCGAGCGGGTTGCCCGATACCAGCGTCGCCCTCGCAGTCGCCGCACAGGCCGCGCACTGGTTCGACTGGCCGCGGTTTCTCGCCGAGGTCGCGCGCGTCGTGCAGCCCGGCGGCCTCGTCGCGCTCGTCAGCTATGGCGTGATCGTCCTCGACGGCGAAGCGGGCGCGATCATCGATCGCTTCTATCGTGAGGTCGTCGGGCCGCACTGGCCGCCCGAGCGCCGCCACGTCGAGAACGGCTACCGCGACCTCGTGCTGCCGTGGCCCGCCGTCGAGGCGCCGGCGCTCGCGATGACCGCGACGTGGACGCGCGTCGAGCTGCTCGGCTACATCGGCACGTGGTCCGCGACCGTGCGCATGATCGCGCGCGAAGGAACGAGCGCCGTCGAGGCGCTGCACCACGAGCTCGCGGCGGTCTGGCCCGACGGGGAGGCACGCACGATCCGCTGGCCGCTGACCCTCAAGCTCGCACGGCGATAGCCGCGCATTCCCGCCTAGGTGCTATCGTGCTTCCTATGAAGGCCGTCAGCGCGCACGTGCAGAACGGGCAGATCGTGCTCGATGAGCCGGTGGAGTTGCCCGAGGGGGCCGCCGTCGAGGTTCTCGTACCTACAGACAACGAGCTGACTGTAGATGAGCGAGCCGCGCTCGACGCTGCTCTCGCGGAGAGCTCCGAAGAGGTCGCTCGCGGCGAATACGAAGATGCGCGAGCGTTCGCGCACAAGCTCGTCCGCGGATCGTGAAGGCATACATCTCCAAGCGCGCTGCCCGGGCTGCCGAGCGGATCCACGAAGGTTGGCGTCAGCGCGCCGATCATCCGAACACGTTCTCTGTCGAGCTCCTCGCCGCGATCGAGAGTCTCGAAACGAGCGGTGGCTTCGGAACCTCGTACCCGACGGCACGCCACCCGCAGCTCAGGCGCGTGCTGCTCCCGAAGTCTCGGTGCCACATCTTGCACGTGTGGGACGGTCGTCGCGAGCGAGGGCCGAGCCTGTGACGAGCTATCGGCTGCTCGCGCTCGATCTCGATGGCACGCTGCTGCGCCACGATCAGCGCGTCGACGACGCCGACCTCGCGGCCATTCGCGAGCTGCAGGGCGCCGGCGTCGCCGTCACGATCGTCACCGGCCGGCTGCACTCGGGCGCGGCCGAGGCGGCGCGCACGTGCGCGATCGACGGCGCGATCGCGTGCATGGAGGGCAGCCACCTCGTCGAGCTGCACTCGAACCGCACGCTCCTTCATCATCCGATCGAGCCCGCCGTGTGCGACGTGTTGCGCACGGCGTTCGGTGCGCACGAGCTCGCGAGCTTCGTGTTCGACGCGGGCGGCATCCACCACGATCACGACGGTGCGGCCTACGCGGACTACGTGCGGACGTGGTCGCCTAACCTGAAGGCCGTCGAGGAGGAGCTCGCGTGGCAGACCGCGCCGCTCGCGACCGTCGCGATCGGTGAGCCCGAGGCCGTCGCCGCCGCGCACGCCGCGTTGCGCGTGCACGCCGCAGATCTCTTCTCCGTCAGCTTCGCGGTCAGCGCGTACCCGGGCAAGCACGCCGTCCTCGCGCGCGCCGCTGGCCCGAGCAAGGGCACCGCGCTGGCCGAGCTGTGCCGGCTCGCCGGCTGCACCCTCGACGAGGCCGTCGTCGTCGGTGACTGGGTCAACGACATCCCGATGTTCGAGGTCGCCGGTCGATCGTTCGCGATGGGCGGCGCGCCGGAGGCCGTGCAGCGCAAGGCGACCGACGTGCTCGCGCGCGAGACCGGCCGAGGTGGCGGCATCGCCGAAGCCGTGCGACGCGCCTGGGGGTAGATGACGAGCGCCATCGTGGCGTGCTCGCGACACCCGCGACGCCGCTGCCCTGGCAAATCCCTGCACCCGCGGGCAACCCGGTGAATTCATGCGCTGGCACCGACCGTGCGCGCCTCATCGCTGCTCGATGCGTCCGGACCAGCATGAGGGCTCCACGCCTTGTCGCGTTGACCATGATGACCGGGTGCATGCCGTACGTGCTGCCGCCCGCGACCGGCGCCATGGGAGCGCAGCGCACGCTCGAGGCCGGCGAGCGCGCCCGCGTCCATGCGGAGCTCGGCGTGTCGCCGTTCCAGCTCTCGCCCCGCCTCCTCAATCGCGCGTTCGATGCGACGGTCTCGGCGACGTTCGATCGAGCTACGC
>Ga0247829_10000178_pt1 | contig 20672 bp, 19 predicted proteins | sample 12C_Control_Day4_FD_207765 | JGI IMG/M metagenome (GOLD analysis project Ga0247829, IMG submission 207765) | Soil microbial communities from agricultural site in Penn Yan, New York, United States - 12C_Control_Day4 | ecosystem: Environmental > Terrestrial > Soil > Agricultural land | place... | reverse complement strand
GTGGTGCGCGGCCTCGGGCCGCTCGAGGTCATCTGCGGCGAGCGCCGGCTGGACCGGGACGCGTGGAGCTCCGGGCGCGCCCGCGAGCTGCTGCTGTATCTGATGCTCGCTCCCGCGGGCCGCCGGCGCGAGGACATCGGACTCGCCTTCTGGCCGGACGCGACCGCGGCGCAGGTCAAGAACAGCTTCCACGTGCTGCTGCACCGGCTGCGCAAGACGCTCGGCCGCCCCGACCTCGTGATCGTCGAGGACGAGCGCTATCGCATCAACCCCGCCGTCGAGGTCTGGTTCGACGCGGCGGTGTTCGAACGCGAGGTCCGCGCCGCGCGCCGCGACGCGCCGCGTCTCAGTGCAGCGATCGAGCTGTATCGCGGCGCGCTGTTCGACGGCGAGGTCGCCGGGGACTGGCACTTCGCGCGCCAGGACCAGCTCCGGATGCAGTATCACGACGCGCTGTCGGCGCTCGCCGACCTCCTGCTCGAGACCGACCCGCAGGCCGCCACGCGCACGCTCGAGCACCTGATCGCCGAGGATCCGGTACGCGAGGACGCCCACCGCCGACTCCTGCTCTGGTATGCGCGCGCCGGCCAACGCGATCGCGCCCTCCAGCAGTTCGAGCGGTTGGCGGCCGCGCTGCGGACCGAGCTCGCGGCGGTCCCATCGCGCGCCACGGTCGAGCTCGTCGAGCGCATCCGGCGTGCCGAGACCGTGTGAGCGCTACGCTACGAGGGCAAGCGCTGCGGCACCGGCTGGCGCCGCGACTTGCGATCCGCGAGTGCGACGTGCACGAGCACGATCACGGTTCCGACCGTGACGTCCGACACTGCCTTCACGACTCGATCTGCAAAGCTCCACATGTCGTGGTCTCCCTGTGTTCCTACGCCCTTGTTTCACACCCGGCCCGCGGCGAACGGGCCCCGACGAGGTGACGACTCGGGCAACTTGCCATGACAACCGTCGACGGAACAACCGCATTTCAAGCTCCCGCAGCTCCTACGGTAAAAACCCGTTAGAACACGTAAGCGCGGTCATGCGTTGAATCCGAAATGAGGCCCTTGCTCCTCCTCGTGATGGCGTACTCGATTCCGGCTGCGGCGCAAGCGCCTGCGCTCATCGACCGCGCGTGGATCGCGGCCCGCGTCGGTGATGGCCCTGCGACGAATCGCCCCGCGTATGCGCGTAACGACGAGGCGGTGACCCTGTTCGCGGTCGTCGAGGCCGGCGGAGCCATCTACAGCGATGCGCCCACGCTCGTGGTCCGCGGCAAGCGCGTGACGCCGCGGCCGATCGCGAGCGCGCCGGCGTTGGCGATCGCGTGGGAGCGCGTCGAGCCGGCGAGCGCCAATTATTCGAACGGCGATGCGAGCACGTTCCACTACGAGCCCATCGAGTACCGAACCACCGCGATCGCGGACAGCGCGAATCGCGCGTCGTTGCGCGCCGACGTTCGCCCGACGCTGACGCCCGACTACGGCGACGGCGTCGGCACCATGCGCTATCGGCTCGTCGCGCGCCAGGGCGAACGCGTCGTCGCGAGCCCGGGGCCGGAAGCGCGCCGCGGTCGCGCCTCGGGGGGCCTCTCCGACGCCGTGATGCGCGTCTCGATCCGGCAGGACGACAGCTTCCTGGGCTACCTGACCGAGATGTTCGGGCAGCCGTACATCTGGGCGTCTGCGGGGACGGCGAACGCGACGCACCAGAGCGAGCGCCTGGAGGGCTCGGACTGCGCGGACTTCGTGGTCTACGGCGCGCGCCGGATGGGCGTCGACCTCAAGTACATGTGGACCGGCGAGCTACCGACGGTGACCAAGCGCCTCGGCGGCGGCACGCGGAGCGACGACGGCGTGTATCGCGATGCCAAGGGCAAGCCGGTCGCGTACACCACCGCGGGTGACCTCGTGCTGTTCCCGCGCCACGTCGGCGTGCTCGTCGAGGATCGCGGCGTGCCCGGCGTGCTCGACGATCAGGACGTGATGATGCACACCCTGTTCGATTCGCCGAAGCGTCAGGCGATCGCCGACTCGGGCTACGCGCACACGCCGGTCGAGGTGCGCCGCCTGAAGCTCCCGATCACGCGAGATCTTCGTCGGGGTCGATGACGAGGCTGACCAGGCCCGAGGGAATCGGCGGGTAGAACGCCGTCGACTGCGGCGGCAGCAGCTGGGCGAGCTCGTCGACGTGCGCGATCTGGTCGAGCGAGAGCGGCCGCACGAGCAGCGCGACGGACGCGCCGGAGGCCAGCGCGGCGAGCGCGCGCGCCGCGTCGGTCTCGGTCGTGACCTTCGCCCCGGGCAGCTGACGCTCGACGAACAGCTGCTGGACGACCACGGGGTCGTACTTCTGCAGCGCCCGGTGGACGGTGATGCCCTCGGCGATCGGGCTGACCTCGGGCGACAGCGTGAGCTTGTACGCGTCCGGATCTCCCGCGAACACCGCGACGAACGCGGGCTGATGCGCGACCGAGTCACCGAGCGCGGCGAGCAGCGCGCCGACGTCGCCCGCTGCACCGGCGAGCTTGTCGACGATGAAGTGCTTGCGCGCGGAGGCGAGCACGTCGTCGCGCTTCGCGGTGGTGCCCGCGACGACGCGGTGGCGCGAGGCCGTGACGATGCCGGCGTCCTCGAGCGGTACGATGATCCCGAGCGCGTAGTTCGCCGACGAGTACATGGCGAGCGGCGCCTTGGCCTCGAGCTCGTCGTGGTAGGCGAGCATCGCCTCGTAACGCGCGTGGCCCTCGAGGAGGTGGAGCTTGAGCGGCGTCAGGTACTGGCGCAGCTTGCCGATCACCTCCGCGTCTTGCACGCGCCACAGACGATGCTGCGTCCCGTCGGGCGTCGTGACCTCGAAGGTCGGGCGCTGCGCGTCGGCCTTGCGGAACAGGCGATCGACCTCTCCCGCCTTGTCGCGCACGCCGAACAGCACGGGCTCGGTGTGCGCGCCGTGGCTGCGAATGCGCGCGAGCGCGGCGTCGCGCTCGGCCTGTGTCGTCGCCTCGTGCGGACGGATCATCCCCTCGCTGTAGGGTGACAGCCGGACCGCGCCGACGAACGCCTTGCGGGTGAACGTGCGACCAGGGCCGGCGAACGTCTGCTGGTAGCGATACACGGCGCGGCCGGGGTCGCGCGCGAGGGAGCCGTCGGCGAGGCGCTTCGCGAGCTCGATCGGCGCCCCGATGACCTCGGCGACCTTCGTCGGATCGGGGACCACTCCACGGAGACCTGCGACGTGCGGCATGCGGGCGAACGTATCACCGGTCGTGATCTCGACAGGCGACGAGTGGCCGCTACCGGCCGCGGGTACCGATTACCTCAGGTCGCTCCGCTTCGCTGCGCGATGTCTCGCCGCACCTGCTTGCCCGCGAGCTCGATGCGATCGACGATCGCATACGCCTTCGCGCGCGCCTGGTCGACGCTGACGCCCAGCGCCGTCACGCCGAGCACGCGGCCACCGGCCGACACGATCGCGCCGTCCTTGCGGGCGGTCCCGGCGTGGAAGACGATCGTGTCATCGGCGGGCGCGGGCAGCCCGGCGATCGGATCGCCGGTACGCACCTCGCCGGGATAGCCGGCGGCGGCGACCACGACGCAGACCGCGACCCGCGCGTCCCACGCGAGCGCGCCCGTCGGCATCTCGCCGTTGGCAGCGCCGAGCAGCACCGCACCGAGGTCACCGCGCATGCGCGCCATGATCGGCTGCGTCTCCGGATCGCCGAACCGGCAGTTGTACTCGAGCAGCCACGGGGTCCCCGCGGCGTCGACCATCACCCCGGCATAGAGCACGCCGCGATAGTCGATGCGATCGGCGGCGAGCCCGCGCAGCGTCGGCTGGAGCACCTCGTGGACGATCCGCTGCGCGACGACGTCGCTGGTCCACGCGGGCGACACGGTGCCCATGCCGCCGGTGTTGGGGCCGCGATCCCCATCGAAGATCGTCTTGTGATCCTCGACGGGAGGCAGCACCTCGACGTGGCGGCCGTCGGTGAGCGCGAGCACGCTGACCTCGCGGCCGAGGATCCGCTTCTCGATCACGAGGCGGGCGCCGGCCCGGCCGAACCGGCCCTCCTCGAGCATCGCGCGGGCGGCGCTGCGCGCCTCGCCGGCATCCGCCGCGACGACGACGCCCTTCCCCGCCGCGAGCCCATCGGCCTTGACCACGACCTGACCACCGAGCCGCTCGATCGCGGCGTCGGCCTCGGCGACGGTCGCGACGACCTCGAACGGCGCGGTCGGGATCCCGTGGCGCGCGAAGAACTCCTTGCTGAACGCCTTGCTGCCCTCGAGCTGCGCGCCGGCGGTGCCGGGGCCGAACACGGGTACGCCGCGGGCACGCAGCTTGTCGGCGAGGCCGGCGACCAGCGGCGCCTCGGGGCCGACGACGACGAGCTCCACCTGTTCGGTGACCGCGAGCTCGACCAGGCGATCGAGCTCGTCGACCTTGATCGGGAAGCACGCGGCGTGCGCCTCGATCCCGGGATTGCCGGGCGCCGCGATCACGACGTGCCCGCTCTGCCCGAGCCGCCATACGAGTGCGTGCTCGCGCCCTCCGCTGCCGACGACCAGGATCTTCATGCGGGCAATCTAGCCGTGCGAGATGAGCCTTCCAAGCCATGACGCGTTAGTGTGTGGCGCCGATGCTCGGGGTGCGCCGACAGGTCGCTCTCGCGGGGTGGGAGGCGCCCACCGCCGTGCGCAGGCTGCGTGCGCGCAGTGCGATCTGGCTCGCCGTGTACCTCGCCGCCGCGGCCGCGCTGCTCGGGCTCGTCGCGTCGCTGGTGCTCGCCCACGCGGGCGATCTGCGCGGGCTGCTGCTCGATTATCTGGTGCCCGCGGACTGGCAGTTCGCCGCACGCCTCCTCGTCGATCGGCTCCTCGCACAGCAGGAGAAGCTCGTCATCATCAACGCGGCGCTGACCGCGAGCCTGCTGGCGGTGCAGCTCGCGCTGTTCCCGATCAAGGAGCAGGTCTCCGCCGCCCTCGAGCGCGACGCGGACCTGGTCACCGAGCCGATCGAGGAGCACCCGCTGTGGTTCCAGGCGTGGGAGGAGGTGAAGCTGTTCCTGTTCGTCGTCACGGCGCAGGGGACGATCTTCTGGATCGGCTACTCCGACTCGCCCGCGCGTCGCGCGCTGGCGACGGCGCTGTCGTTCCTCGTGCTGTTCGCATCGGTCGGCGTCGACTTCCTGTCGCCGGTGCTGCAGCGGCACAAGCTGCGCTACTCGGCGATGATCAAGACGTACCTCGCGCATCCCGTGCTGCTGCTCGGGTTCGGCGCGCTGTTCGCGGCGCCCTCGATCGTCGTCGCCAATCTCGCCGCGGAGCATCCGACCTGGAGCCTGAGCACGCAGCTCGGCGTCGCCTTCGGCACGCAGATCGTCGGCATCGCGCTGGCGGCGCTCGGCGGCACGGTCGCGGGCGCGGCGCTGCTCTCCGATGCGAAGCGCCGCACGCGCAGCTCGCTCCCCGTCCGCATCATCGCGTGGGTGCTGCTCGTGACGACGCTCGGTTGGAACGCGTACCGCTTCGGCGCGGTCGGCCGCTCGTTGCACCACAAGAGCCAGATCCTCAAGTGCAAGTACGACGTCGACTGGAACAGCCTGCGCGCCGACGTCCCGGACGCGCTGGACCTCATCACCGGCGTCCGCAGCGATCGGATCACCGTCGCTGTCGAGCTCGATGTCGCGATCACCAACCCCACCTCCATCGACCTCGAGATCGAGGACAACCACCTCGATGCCCGCCAGAACGATCAACTGATCGCGACGACCCAGCTTCCGCGCCTCAGCGTGCCGGCCGGCACCACGCGGAAGGTGACCATCTCCCTGCCCCTCACCATCGCGCCGTCGCAAGTGATGCGAGTGCGCGAGCTGCTCACCACCAAGGGCTGGTCACTCACCCTCTGGCTCGAGGTCGCCGACGGCTGGCAGTTCCCGATCTATCTGTTGACCGAGACCTGACAAGCGCGCCGGCGACCCGGCCGTCCCCTTCCCCCTCGCCCCGAATCGACTACCTAGCGCCCGAGCGCACGCGTCCGACGGGCCAGCGTCTCCGCCGAAGCCGCATAGCTGACGCCGGGGACCACGCCGAGCTGGTCGAAGCAGTTCTGCGCACGAAAGACCCACGCTTCGAACTCGTCCGTGCGCCGCCACTCGTCGAGTTTGGCGCGATCGCCGTACACCGTGAACGCCGCATTGAGGTCACCGCCGTGCGCGGTCAACCAGTAGCCGTCCCAGCGCGCGAACCAGCCGTTGCGCTGCGCAGTCTCGAGCCACGCGCCCGTCTCCTGCCACAAGCTCATCGCCTCCGTCTCCCGCCCCGTGATCGGCCGATTCGCACCGATGAACAGCACCGCCTTCTCGTTCGCCATCTCGCTCTCCTTCCTCACTCAACCCGTGTGACGTGTGGCGCCACCATCTGCTCGTCATGCATGCGAGTAAAGCTTCGCGATCGAAGACCCGTACTCCCGGTGCAAAGTTCTCGTCGACGCGGATTCGAACGTGCGCGAGCGCGACACTCGGAGGCCGGAGCGTTGGACGGACAACGTCGTTACAGCGCCTGATGGATCTGAATCAGATTACCGACGGTGTCGGAGAAGATCGCGATCTTCACCGTGCCCGCGGTGGTCGGCGCCTGGGTGAACGCCACGCCGCGCGCGACCAGCCGTGCATGATCCTCGTCGAGGTCCGTCGACTCGAACGATGCCACTGGAATCTTCTGCTCGAACATCGCCTGCTGGAACGCCTTGCCCGCCGGGTTGGCGTTGGGCTCGAGCGCGAGCTGCAGGTCATCGCGTCCGGGCGCCGCGACCGTGATCCAGCGGTAGTCGCCGACCGGGAAGTCCATCTGCGTGACGAAGCCGAGGACGTCCGTGTAGAACGCGAGGGCCTTGGCCTGGTCCTCGACCATGATGCTCGTGAGCTTGATGTGCAGCATGGGCGCAGCGTGCCACCGCCGGCGAACACGCGCTTATCGACAATTCCCCAGCGCTCCGAACGGCAGCTGCGCGAGCATGCCGAGGCAGCCCGGCACGAGGATCCGCAGGCCCGGCACCGCGAGCGAGGTGCGGTAGCGGGTCGGCGGCGCACCGACCCAGCGCGTGAACAGCCCCGAGAAGCTCGGCAGGCTGGAGAAGCCGAGCTCGAAGCACGTCTCCGTCACGGACCTTCCGCCCGCAAGCAGCGCCTTCGCGCGATCGACGCGCACGCGCGTGCGGAACTGGTGCGGCGTGTCGCCGAACAGCGCCGCGAACGCGCGGATGAAGTACGACGGCGACAGCACCACCTGCGCCGCGATCGCGCGCACGGGCAGCGCGGTGTCCGCGAGCAGCTCGCGTGCGCGGACCAGGCGGCGGAACGTCGCGCCGTCGATGAACATCAGTGGCGGAAGTGGCGCATGCCGGTGAACAGCATCGCCAGGCCGTGCTCGTTGGCCGCCCCGATCACCTCGTCATCGCGCACCGAGCCGCCGGGCTGGACGACCGCGACGGCGCCCGCCTCGGCGAGCACGTCGACGCCGTCCCGGAACGGGAAGAACGCGTCCGACGCGACCACCGCGCCTTTGAGCGCCGCGCCCGCCTTGCGCTCGCAGATCCGCACCGAGTCGACGCGGCTCATCTGACCGGCGCCGATCGCGACGGTGACGCCGTCCTTGGCGAACACGATCGCGTTCGACTTGACGTGCTTCGCGACCCGCCACGCGAACCCGAGGTCCGCGCGCTCGGCGTCGGTCGGCGTGCGCGTGGTCGCGACCTTGGCGTTGGCGAGCTCGACCATGCCGTTGTCGACGCTCTGCACGAGGGCGCCGCCGGCGATCGTGCGCACGCTCCACGCGAGCTCGCCGGTCGGGGCCTTCCAGTCACCGGACGCCGCGACGAGGCGGAGGTTCTTCTTGCCCGCGAGGAGGTCGCGCGCCGCGGCCGAGTAGCCTGGCGCGACGACGCACTCGAGGAAGGTCTCGACGAGCAGCTTCGCGAGCGCCTCGTCGACCTCGCGGTTGACGGCGACGATGCCGCCGAACGCACTCGTCGCGTCCGCCTCGCGCGCGCGCCGGTACGCCGCGGCGACATCCTTGTCCACGGCGACACCGCACGGGTTGTTGTGCTTCACCACCACGGCGGCGGGCTCGGCGAATTCGAGGCACAGGCCGAGCGCCGCATCGAGATCGAGGATGTTGTTGTACGAGAGCTGCTTGCCGCCGAGCACCTCGGCGCTCGCGATCGTCGGGCGCTTGCTCTGCGCCCGCGGCAGCGGGGATCGCGCATCCGCGTAGAACGCGGCGCCCTGGTGCGGGTTCTCGCCGTAGCGCAGCTCGTACAGCCGGCGCCACTGCAGCGTCAGCGTGTCGGGAAGCTCGCGGCGCGACGGCGCCTGCGCCCGCGCGTGCGCCGCACTGTCATCGATCGACGACAGGTACGCCGCGATCGCCGCGTCGTACGCCGCGGTGTGCGAGAACGCCTTGCGCGCGAGCGCGAACCGCTGGGCAGGAGACAGCCCGCCGGTGCGCAGCGCCGCGAGGACCATCGTGTAGTCGTCCGGATCGACGACGACGGCGACGCGCTCGTGATTCTTGGCGGCCGAGCGCAGCATCGACGGGCCACCGATGTCGATGTTCTCGATCGCCTCCTCGAGCGTCGTCGTCGGCTTCGCGATCGTCGCCTCGAAGGGATACAGGTTCACCACCACCAGATCGATCGGGGCGATCTGGTGCTCCGCCATCTCCTGCTGGTGCTCGGGAATTGGCCGACCGAGGAGACCGCCGTGGATCTTCGGGTGCAGCGTCTTCACGCGCCCGTCGAGGATCTCCGGTGCCCCCGTGTGCTCCGAGACCTGCTTGACCGGCACGCCCGCCGCCGCGAGCGCCGACGCGGTGCCACCCGTCGAGAGGATCTCGACGCCGTGCTCCGCGAGGGCCTTGCCCAGCTCGACGACTCCGCGCTTATCGGATACCGAGACCAGCGCACGCTTGATCATGCGGGCCGTTTACCACGCCCGCCCGCTCAATTCTCTCGATCAGTTCTCGTTGGCGAGCTTGGCGGCGAGGAGATCCGCGCCGAGCTCGTCGGGCGACGGCGAGCCCATCTTGAGCTTGAGCAGGCCGCGGACCTCGACCTGACGGATGCGCTCGCGCGTCAGGTTCATGATCTCGCCGACCTCCTCGAGCGTGATGCCGCCGCGCTCGGCGACGTCGAGCGCGCAGGTGTGCTTGAGGTCCCACGGCTCGAGGTCGGGAAAGTTGATCTTGATCGACCCGGTCTCCGGGTTGATGTCGAGATAGAGGTGGTGCTTGCACGCGACCCACGGGCACGGCCGCATCTCCTCGCGGCACTCCGCGCGCGAGGTCGGGCGCGGGATATCGACGGGCGGATACATCAGCGCACCGACGCGAAGCTCCTCCCGCGTGAGACGCTTCATCGCGATCGTCTTGCTGCGCGGCCGCGTACGGCGGCGGCGGCGGCGGACCTTGCGGCTGACCTCGGGCGCATCCCCGCCCTCGGCATCCTCGAGTCCGTCATCGGCAAGCTCGGTCTCCTCGGCGGCAGACTCCGCCCCCTCGAGGCCCTCCAGATCGTCGTCATCATCATCAAACTGGTCGTCGCTCATCGGATCTCCTTCGGTGGCTAGAGCAAGTCCTCGGCGCCCCCCGCGGCGCCGGCGAGACGGAGGCTGTCGGTGCGTGGCGCGGCCACGCGGCGGGTGAGCTCGCCGAGGCGCTCGACCAGGCGGTCGCCGTCGCGGCGGGCATCCGCGAGCTGCTTGTCGAGCTCGCGCTTGTCGTGATTGGAGGTGACGCGGGCGACGTCGCCGCCCATGCGCGTCCACAGCTCCGCGAGGTTCTCGGCGACGCCCTCGACGAGATCCGTGTAGAGCAGAAACTGCCCCTGGATCTCCTCGATCGTGTAGCCGTCGGCCATCAGCTGCTTGACGTCGTTGATCCGGCGGACCGTCTTGGCGGGGTACACGCCGAGCGAGCCGCGGTGCTTGCCCTTGCGGCCGACGCGACGGCTGCGCGGCAACAGGCCCTGCTGGACGTACTTGCGGAAGCTCGCCTCGCTGAACTTGATCCCGCGGCTGGTGAAGACGTCGACGATCTGCACCGCGGTAATCCCGTCGGCGTAGGTGCCTTCAATGGCGCGCAGCTCGTCCTCCTTGAGGAACGAGTGCCGCGACGCGGGCGCGCTCGCGCTCGGCGCATCGTCATCCCGTCGGTTCGCGACGTCCGCGAGCACCGGACGGCGGTGCGCACGGAACGGAACGACGGTGCCCGTCGACGTTGCGTGTGCTGACCAGCCTCGGTGACGTGGAAACAACGGACTCTCCCTGGGTTCTGCGCGTGAGGACGGACGTGTGGCATCAGCACCGTCGAGGCCCTGCTCCCGCGAGCAGCGCCTCGATTCAGCAGTGCGTGTGGCCCCTCTCCGTCGTTATCTAACTCCGTTGGGTGTTGCACTTCCCACTGTCCAACGAAGTGTCGTCACAATATTCGCGTGAATGTAATCGGTCAACAAGACCGCAGCGATAATAGGCAAGTTTTTGACTGGGCCTCTGTTCAGGTCCGGATTGCGTCGCGCACCTCGCGCAGATCGCGGGCGAACGGCTAACGTCGACGTCGATGCGTCGGCTGATCACGACCGGGCTCCCGCTCGCGCTCGCGCTCGCCGGGGTCGCCGTGCTGCCGCGATTCCTCGTCGGAGAATCGCGCGCGGAGCTCGAGAATCAGAAAGAGGTGTTCACGTCGCGGATCGATGGGATCCGCCTCGTCGTGCCTCGTGGCTGGCGCGAGCAAGCGACCGATCAGCCGAGCTACCCGGGGATGCTGCTGTGGATGATGCGCAACCAACCGCCGGGTCAGATCGTGCTGACCGGCGAAGCGCTCACGCGACAGATGTACTGTTCGTGGCCGATCACGTGCCGCACGAGCCCCGAGCCGTTGCAGGGCAAGTACGCCTGCGCGCTGCGCGAGAAGCTGATCGCTCAGCGCATGCGGGTCGGTCCGACGCAGCCCGGCCCCAAGGACAACGACGCGGCCGGCGTACCGTCGGTGTGGTTCGAGTACGACGACGGCAAGCGGTTCCTGCGCCAGGCGATCGCGCTCAACGGTGACCGCGCCATCTCGCTCGTGCTGTCGTCACCTACGAACGACGCGCGCGCGACCCACGTGCGGGCGTTCGAGCAGGCGCTGCGCACGCTGCGGCCGCTGACCGCCGCCGAGTCCGCACCGCCGGGCGCCGACGGTGGCGTCCCGCTCGATGCTCCCATCGACGCCGTCACCGCACTCACGCTGCCTCCCGACGGCGGCGTATTCGAGTCATCTCCGCCGCCCGCGATCCCGCCGGTCGGCCCCTGCCCCTAACGTAAGCGATGTCCTCAGCATCGAGTCGCGAGCCCTCCCCCGCCCGACTCGTGTCTGCCGACCGGCGAGGGGCGCCACGCGCCGGCGGCTACCGACGGCGCAGCACGAGCGGGTGGAAGCCCGAGCGCAGCAGGCGGAGCAGCGCATTGCCCGACGGCTCGGCCATCGGCGCCGCGGCGGTGGTCGAGACGAGGGCGGCGGCGCCCTCGGGCGCGCGGCACACGCCGACCGGATCGGCCGGCGGGGCAGGCGTGCAGACCGCCACGGAGGGCTCGTCGAGCGTGGCGGTGGACACGGGCACATCGAACGCGAGCGCCGCGATGCGCGACGCGAGGTCCCTGCCCTCGCGCCGCTCGGCCTCGCGCTCGGCGAGCAGCTCGCGCGGCCCGATGTCGACGCAGCCGAACGCGCGATCGCGCGGCGAGCAGTAGATGCGCACGTGCATGTGGTCGTTGTGCGGCGCGCTGTCGCCGGGCTGCTTGAGCGTCAGGCGCGCGCGCGCGATCAGCGCCTCGGGCTCGCCGCGCTGCTGGGCGTGGTCGAGGATCTTCTGCGCGATCGGCGCGTAGAGGAACGTCCACTGCACGTCGGCCTCGGGTGCGGTGATCAGCGCCTTGACCAGCTCCCACATCCGCGGGATGTCGACGGTGATGCCGCTGCCGTCGGTGGCCCGGCCCTCGCGGTCGAACACCCGCATCGCGTCGGCCTCGAATGGCTTGCCGTCCTTGTCGCGCATGAAGTAGACGAGGTCGACGTCGCGCCCGCTCTGGTGCGAGCGGTGCCACTGCTTCGCGGCGCCACCGCGTTTGCTCGAGAGATCCGCGACGACCAGGCGGGTCGAGCCGGTGCGCGCCAGCTGGCGTCCGATGCCCGTGATCAGGTCGAGCATCTCGTCGGTGCCGTAGCGATTGCCGCGCGTGCGCCACACGTCGCGCGTCATGAAGCCTTCCCCGCGATCCGGCAGGCGCTTGCCGTCGCGCAGCGCGCCGTCGCTCGGACGGCCGACGGAGATGCTGGTGCCGTCGTGGATCACCCCGAGCTCGGCGCACGCGGCGAGCCCGAGCCATGCGGCAGCGGCGAGGAGCGGTCGCACCCCTCCAGTATGCACGAGCGCGGGCCCCGCGCGAGTGGGCGCCTCGGAGACGCCGGCCCGAAACATCGGAGGGCCCCACGCGGGGCCCTCCGAACACGCAATGCGGGTCGATCGCCTTACGTCTTGTCTTCGAACTCGGCGTCGATCACATCGTCCTTCGGCGCGCCGCCACCACCCTCTTCACCCGAGGGAGGCGCCTCGCCGCCACCGGACTGCTTGTACATGGCCTCGGCGACCTTGTGCGCCGCGGCCTGCAGCTTCTCGAAGGCGTCGCGGAGCTGCTGCGGGTCACCACCCTCGCGGTTGCGCTCGAGCACCGACTCGGCGTCCTTGAGCGCCTCCTCGATCATGAGCTTCTCCGCTTCGGGCAGCTTGCCCTCGTTCTCCTTGACCAGCTTCTGCGTGCCGTAGATCAGCGTGTCGAGCTGGTTGCGAGCCTCGATGGCGTCCTTGCGCTGCTTGTCCTCGGCCTCGTGTGCGGCGGCGTCGTCGACGGCGCGCTTGATGTCGGCCTCGGAGAGACCGCTCGACGCCTCGATGCGGATGTTGCGCTCCGCGCCGGTGGCCTTGTCCTTCGCCGTGACGTGCAGGATGCCGTTCGCGTCGATGTCGAACGTGACCTCGATCTGCGGCACGCTGCGCGGCGCGGGCGGGATGCCCGTCAGCTGGAACTTGCCGAGCGTCTTGTTGTCCTTCGACATCGGACGCTCGCCCTGCGTGACGTGGACCTCGACGGACGACTGGTTGTCGGCTGCCGTCGAGAACACCTCGCTCTTGCGGGTCGGGATGGTCGTGTTGCGCGGGATCATCGGCGTCATCACGCCGCCGAGCGTCTCGATGCCGAGCGTGAGCGGGGTGACGTCGAGGAGGAGGATGTCCTTGACGTCGCCCGAGAGGACGCCGCCCTGGACCGCCGCACCGAGCGCGACGACCTCGTCGGGGTTCACGCTCTTGTTCGGCTCGCGCTTGAAGTACTCCTTGACCTTCGCCTGCACCATCGGAATGCGCGTCGAGCCACCGACGAGGACGACCTCGTGGATGTCCTCGACCTTCTTGCCGGCGTCCGTCAGCGCCTTCTTGCACGGCTCGATCGCGCGGGCGACGATGTCCTCGATCATCTGCTCGAACTTGCTGCGCGACAGCTTCTTGAGGAGGTGCTTGGGGCCCGTGGCGTCGGCGGTGAGGTACGGGAGGTTGACCTCCGTCTCCTGCACGCTCGACAGCTCGATCTTGGCCTTCTCCGACGCCTCCTTCAGGCGCTGGAGGACCATCTTGTCCTTGCTAACGTCGATGCCGGTGTCCTTCTTGAACTCGGCGACGAGCCAGTCCATCAGGCGGTTGTCGATGTCGTCGCCGCCGAGGTGAGTGTCGCCGTTCGTCGAGACGACCTCGACGACCTTGTCACCGACCTCGAGCACCGAGATGTCGAACGTGCCGCCGCCCATGTCGAACACGGCGATCAGCTGCTCCTTGGTCTTGTCCAGACCGTAGGCGAGCGCGGCCGCGGTGGGCTCGTTGATGATGCGCTTGACCTCGAGGCCGGCGATCTTGCCGGCGTCCTTGGTCGCCTGGCGCTGGCTGTCGTTGAAGTACGCCGGAACGGTGATCACCGCCTCGGTGACCGGCTCGCCCAGGTACTCCTCGGCCGCCCGCTTGAGCTTCATGAGGACGCGCGCGCCGATCTCCGGCGGCGAGTAGCGCTTGCCGCGGATCTCGAACGCGCAGTCCCCATTGCTCGCGGGAACGATCTTGTAGGGGACCCGCTTCACCTCCTCCTGGATCACAGGATCGGTGTGCTTGCGCCCCATGAAGCGCTTGCTCGAGAACACGGTGTTCTCGGGGTTGGTGATGGCCTGACGACGGGCGATCTGGCCGACGAGGACCTCGCCCTTCTCGTCGAAGGCGACCACCGAGGGGGTAAGGCGAGCGCCTTCCTCGTTGGGGATGACCTTGGGCTCCTTGCCCTCCATGATCGCGACCACGGAGTTAGTGGTGCCCAGATCGATGCCGATGATCTTGCCCATGACGTTGTTTCCTCGATGTCGGAATTGTTTGCTGGGCAACCTAAGGAGGCTCCAACACGCCGTCAAGACATGCTCTCCGACTTCTCGCTGATCGGTCAGGCTCGGCACCAACAACTCCCCGACCGTGCGGGGGCGCCCGGTCGTCTCCCGACGGGGAGACCCGCGGGTCCCGCTGGCTGCGGGTCAGCCGCGTGCTCGAGGCCGAGCGGCGCTCACCGCCGAGGGGACCAATACGAGCTGCCCCATCGGGTTCAGGTCAGCCCACGCGCGTTCAGCCAAACAGCCCGCGCAGCCACGCACCGACGCCACGCGACGGCTCGCCCGCATGCTCGAGCAGCGCACCGAGCTCGGCTTGATCGAACCACAGTCCGTGCTCCTCGCAGCGATCGATGGCCACCGCCTCGAGCGTCTCGACGAGCATCGGCTGCGTGCACACCGGACACGGCCGCGGCCCAGCCGCGCCGGTCGGTGCCGGCAGCTCCCACGGCTGGTTGACCATCTCCTGCACGAGCGCGGTGAGCGCCGGGTTCTGCACGAACGCGCCGCTGCACGTCCCGCACACCCAGCGATCGCCGGCGAACGCGAGCTTCGCGTCCTCACACGCCGGGCAGCGCAGCGTTCGATCGGCGTACGGATCGACGGCAGGCGGCTTCGGCCGCTTCACGGGATGGTGGTGCCGCCACTCGCTGATCCGCAGCCCCGCGGCCGCCGGCGCGAGCGGCCGCACCGGCAACCCGTTGGGTCCCATCCGCAGGCCGGGGCCGCCCGGGCCCGAGGTCCCACGGAAGAAGCCGCCGCCATGCTTGCGATGGATCAGCGCGAGCAGCGCGACGAGCTTGTCGACGTCGATCCACACGCCGTCGCTCTCGCAACGCAGCATCGCCGTCTTGTACGCGCGACCGCCGAGCTCGACGGTACACGCCTGCAGCGCGCGCGTGCAGCGCGGGCAGGCGAGCGACGCGTGCTCCTCGCCGCCGCGCGCACTCTCGGTGTGCTCGTCGAGGAACGCGAGCGTCAGCGGCGCCGCCGCCTCGTACTCGCACGCGCGCAAGAAGTCTGCGCCGCCGAGCATCATGCCGTGGCACTCGTCGCACACGAGGCGCTCGCCGTAGACGCGCAGCGCGGCCGTCCGGCAGCGCGGGCACGCATAGCCGGGTACGCGATAGACGTCGCTCACCTCGTGAGCGTACTACGCGTTCGCTTGCGTCTCGGCCTGCGCGGCCTTCGCGAGGTCGATGATGGAGGCCGGCGGATCCTTGAGCGCGAGCGCGAGGACCTCGTCCATGCGCTTGACGCTGAGGATCTCCATCTCCTTCTTCACCTCGTCGGGGACGTCGATCAGGTCCTTCACGTTGCGATCGGGGATGATCACGCGCTTGATGCCGGCGCGGTGCGCGGCGAGGAGCTTCTCCTTCACGCCGCCGATCTGCAGCACGTTGCCGCGCAGCGTGATCTCACCGGTCATCGCGACGTCGGGCCGCACGGGCACGCCCGTGAACAGCGACACGAGCGCCGTGTACATCGTGACGCCCGCCGAAGGACCGTCCTTGGGCACCGCGCCCGCCGGCACGTGGACGTGCAGGTCGGTGTTCTCGAGGAAGTTGCCCGGGTCGAGCCCGAGCGACGCGGCGCGGCCGCGCACGAACGAGAGCGCCGCGGTCACCGACTCCTTCATCACGTCACCGAGCTGGCCGGTGAGCGTCAGCTTGCCCTTGCCGGGCATGCGCGACGCTTCGATGAACAGGATGTCGCCGCCGACCGCCGTCCACGCGAGACCGGTCGCGACGCCCGGCTCGGCCGTGCGCTCGGCGACCTCGCTGACGAACTTCTTCGGGCCGAGGAACTCCTCGACCTCCTTGGGCGAGATGACCTCGTGGTCCTTGGCCTGGCCCTCGGCGACCTTCACGGCGACGGCGCGGAACACCGAGCCGATCTCGCGCTCGAGGTTACGGACGCCGGCCTCGCGCGTGTAGCTGTCGACGACCTCGAAGATCGCGTCGTCGGTGATCTCGCAGCGCTCGTTGGTGAGGCCGTGATCCTCGAGCTGCTTGGGCACGAGGAACTTGCGCGCGATCTGCTTCTTCTCCTGCCGCGTATAACCGGGCAGCTCGATGATCTCGAGGCGATCGCGGAGCGCCCACGGAATCGGGTCGAGCTGGTTGGCCGTCGCGATGAACAACACCTTCGACAGGTCGAACGTGACCTCGAGGTAGTGATCCGAGAACGAGCTGTTCTGCTCGGGGTCGAGGACCTCGAGCAGCGCGCTCGCGGGGTCACCGCGGAAGTCGTGGCCGAGCTTATCGATCTCGTCGAGCACGAACACCGGGTTGTTGGTCCCGGCCTTCTTGATGCCCTGGATGATGCGACCCGGCAGCGAGCCGACGTACGTGCGCCGGTGGCCGCGGATCTCCGCCTCGTCGCGCACGCCGCCGAGCGAGATGCGGCCGAACTTGCGGCCGATCGCGCGAGCGACCGAGCGACCGAGCGACGTCTTGCCGACGCCCGGGGGGCCCGCCAGGCACAGGATGGGTCCCTTCTTGTCGTTCTTCAGCTTGCGCACCGCCATGTACTCGACGATGCGCTTCTTCACCTTGTCGAGATCGTAGTGATCCTCGTCGAGGCACTTTCGCACCTCCGACAGCTCGATGTGATCGTCCGTCGAGATCGACCACGGCAGCTCGACGAGCCACTCGAGGTACGTGCGCGTGACCGTGTACTCCGCGCTCGACGGCTGCATACCCTTCAGGCGGTCGAGCTGCTTCTTGGCGACCTTCTCGGCCTCCTCGGGCATCTTCGCCTTGGTGATCTTCTCGCCGAACTCGTCGAGGTCACCACCGCCGTCATCGAGCTCGCCGAGCTCCTCCTTGATCGCCTTGAGCTGCTGGCGCAGCACGTACTCGCGCTGGTTGCGCCCCATCTCCTCCTGCACCTGGGTGTTGATCCGCTCGCGGACCTTGAGCACCTCGAGCTGGCGCGACAGGAACTGGAGCACCTTGCGGGTGCGGGTCTTGAGATCGAACGTCTCGAGGACGTCCTGCTTCTCGCCGACCTCGAGCTCGAGGTGCGAGGTGATGAGATCCGCGAGGTGGCCCGCCTCGGTGACGCTGTCGACGAGCGCGCCCGCTTCCTTGGGCAGCTCGGGCATCAGCTTCACGACACGCTTCGCGATGTCCTTGAGGTTCATCACGAGCGCATCGAGCTCGACGTCCGACGACGTCGGGTCCGGCACCGAGCGCACCTTGGCGGCGAGGAATGGCTCCGCGCCGTCGAACGCCGACACCTCGAAGCGCGAGACGCCTTGCAGGATGACGGAGAAGTTGTCCTTCGCGAGCTTGATGACCTTCAGGATCCGCGCGGCGCAGCCGACCATGTAGAGATCGCCGGCGCCCGGATCCTCGGTCCGCGCATCCTTCTGGGTCAGGATGCCGATGACCGGCCGCTCCTTCGCGATCGCGTCCTCGACGAGCCGGACGGACTTACGCCGGCCGACGTCGATCGGAATGATCGCCCCCGGAAACAGCACGGAGTTGCGAAGCGGGAGGATGGGGAGCGTGTCCGGAATCTCGACCGGCTGCTCCCCACCTGCCTTGGGCTTGGTCATATCTCGGACCCTAGCGACGTGGATGCGCTAGCGTCAAGCCGACCTGCCCGTAATGACGGGCGGTTTCCTCCGTCGACGATGCTGCGCTCCCGCGCCATCAGCCCGGCGGTGGGCACAGCTGAAACGCGGTCACGTTCTTGGCCCCGAGCCAGCAATCGAGGTTGGCGGGGGTCGCCTGGGTCGCGCACTTCTCGACGGTGCCGGCCATCTCGGGCGACGTCCGCGCGCGCTGCTTCTGACGCTCGATCCACGCCTGGCCCGCGGGGGTCGTGAGGAACGGCCCGAACGACTGGCGCGTGAGCGTCGGATCGAGGCCTTCCGCGATGTAGGGATCGGCCCGATCGAGGCCATCGAACGTGGTCTCCGGCGCGGCCGCATACGCGTCGGCGAGCAGCGTTACGAGGTGATCGCGGACCTGCTCGCAGCGGGTCATCGTCGAGGCGCTGCCCGTCGAAGCTCCGGCGGAGCCCGCCGACCCTGCACCGCCCGTGGTCGCAGGCGCACGCTGCTCGCCGTTGCTGCAGGCCGCGAGCAGCGCGAGCGCGAAGCCAAGCCGGAGAATCAGATGCACGGCGCCACCTTACACCGGAGGTGCCGCCGCGGACGATCTTGCTCGACCACGAGCGCAGATCGTGGTTTCGCTTTCGGGGCGGCCCGACGACCAAGTCTACAAATGATGCGCACCGCCCTCCTCCTCTCGATCCTGATCCCCGCGCTCGCCGCCGCAGGGCCATCGTACACGGTCGACCCGGCGGCGCCGTTCACCGCGCACGACCTCGCCGAGGCCGTGCAGCTGCGCACCGAGGCGCGCAGCGACGTCCGCGTGACGCGCGTCGACGACGGACTCCTCGTCGAGGTCGACGATACGCGCCAGGTCGTCGACGTCCGCAGCGACGATCCGCACGACGCCGCGCGCGTGGTCGCGCTCGTCGTGGTGTCGCTCGTCGATGCACCGCCGGCGCCCGCGCTCGCGCCGCCGGGCAGCACCGAGACGCCCGCCGCGCTGACCGCGTCGGTGGCGCCGCCGCCCGCGCCCTCACGGTGGTCGCTGCGCGCGGCGATCGGGATGTCGCGCGACGATGGCGGGACGATCTCGACGCCGCTGACCGGTGCGGTGAGCTATCAGCTCGCGACCTCCGCGCGGCTCGTCGGCAGCGTCACGTACATGAAGGCCACCTCGCCGACCCGCGGCTCGATGTTCGTGCCGATGCGGTTCGGCGTCGAAGGCCGCGCCGGCGCGCTCGGGGTGGAGCTCGGCGGCATCCTCGCCCCGCATGCGACGTGCAACGACGGCAGCATGCTCGGCACCGGTGGCTATGCGACGGGCCGCGTGTACCTGCCCGTCTCGGAGCGCGCCAACGTCATCGTCGAGGCGGGCGGCTACTACATGGTCGAGCAAGCGTACGGCTGCGACGTGGACCCGATGCAGTCGGATCCGGACGGTTTCGGCGAGCGCACGTACACGCTGACGGGCGAGGCGTACGGTGGGCACTTCGGCGGTGGAGTCGAGTGGCGGCTGTGAGCCGTCCTGTCGCGGTCGTCGCGCCGAGCGATGATCGCGAGCTGGTGCAACGCGCCGTCGCGGGCGATCGCGCGGCGTTCGAGGCGATCTATCGCGCGCACGCCGACCGCGTGTTCGCGCTGCTCACGCGCCTCCTCGGTCCCGACCGCGAGCGAGAGGACTTGATGCAAGAGGTCTTCATCCGCCTGCACCCCGCGCTCGCCCGCTTTCGCGGTGAGTGCGCGTTGCCGACGTTCATCTATCAGATCACCACGCGCGTGGCGGTCGACCACCTGCGCCGGCGGCGCCGGCACCGAGCCGACACACTCGCCGCCGGCAACACGATCGATCTCGATGCCGAGATCGATCCGGGGTTGTCGCCCGCGGAGCAAGCGGCCCGCCGGCAGGAGCTCGTGGATGCGCTCACGCTCCTCGACGCGCTGTCGCCCAAGCTGCGCGCTGCGTTCGTCCTGCGCGAGGTCATGGGGCTCTCGCACGACGAGGTCGCGCGCATCGTCGACGCTCACCCCGCGGCCGCGCGCATGCGCGTCGCCCTCGCCCGGCGCGCGATCGCCAAGCTGTGCGCGAAGTCTCCCGCGCGAAAGGACCTGCGATGACCGAGCGCCACCTCGTGCAGACCCTCGGCTCGCTCGAAGGCCGCCTCGACGACGTGCGACGCGAGCAGAGCTGGCGCGCGATCGATCGCGCCCTCGATGCTGCGGCCACCGCGCCCGTTGCCCCTACGCGCCCGGCGCGTCGCTTCGCCTGGCCGATCGCCTTTGGCCTCGCGGCGGCGGCCGCGGCCGTCCTCGCCGTGCTGCTCGTGCGCACGCCCAGCTCGCTCGCGGTCGCACCCACCGAGCTCGTCGCCGCCTCCGGCCAGCGCACCGTGCTCGACCGCGACGGCATCACGTTGACGCTCGTCGGGCCGGGCGCCGCCACGATCGATCGAACCGACGACGCCGTGCGCGTTCGCGTCGGCCACGGGACTCTCGTCGCGGATCGCGCGGACACGGCCCCCTCTCTCGCGATCACCGCGGGTGGCACCACGACGACCTCGCGCGATCGAAAGTTCGCGGTCCACGTCTCGGCACAAACGATCGTCCTC
>Ga0247829_10000177_pt1 | contig 20794 bp, 13 predicted proteins | sample 12C_Control_Day4_FD_207765 | JGI IMG/M metagenome (GOLD analysis project Ga0247829, IMG submission 207765) | Soil microbial communities from agricultural site in Penn Yan, New York, United States - 12C_Control_Day4 | ecosystem: Environmental > Terrestrial > Soil > Agricultural land | place... | reverse complement strand
CGTGCCGTCGTTGACGCGGAATGTGAAGGCATCCGGGCCGTGGTAGTTCGCGGCGGGCGTGTACGTGAGATCGGGTGCGGTGCCGCCGAGCGTGCCGTGCGCGGGGCCGACCACGACGATGAAGCTCAGCGCGTCACCGTCGACGTCCGAACCGGTGAGCGTGATCGCGACGGAGCCGTCCTCGGCGACGTTCTTGCTCTGCGCGATCGCGACCGGCGCGTCGTTGACCGGCGTGACCGTGATCGAGACCGTCGCGGTGGGCGAGTCAGCCGTGCCGTCGTTGACGCGGAACGTGAACGCGTCGGGGCCGTTGTAGTTCGCGTCCGGCGTATAGGTCCGAGCCGCGCCGGACCCGGTGAGCGTGCCGTGGGTCGGCCCGGCCACGATGCTATAGGTCAGCGCATCGCCTTCCGCGTCGGTGCCGGTCAGCGTGATCGCGACGCTGCCGTCCTCGGCGACCGACTTCGACTGCGCGTTCGCGACCGGGGCATCGTTGACCGGCGTCACCGTGATCGACACGGTCGCCGGGCTCGACGAGACCGTGCCGTCCGCGACCTGGAAGCTGAACGCGTCGGGCCCGTGATAGTTCGCCGCGGGCGTGTAGGTCCGCACCGCGCCGGATCCGGTGAGCGTGCCGTGCGTCGGGCCACTGACGATGGCATAGGCCAGCCCATCACCGTCGACGTCCGAGCCGGTGAGTGTGATCGCGACCGAGCCGTCCTCGGCGACCGAGGTCGTCTGCGCGTTCGCGATCGGTGCGTCGTTGACCGGGGTGACCGTGATCGAGACCGGCCCGGGCGCCGAGTCGTTCGTCCCGTCGCTGACGCGCCAGGTGAACGAGTCGCCGCCGTGATAGTTCGGGGCCGGCGTGTACGTGAGGTTGGGAGCGGAGCCGCTGAGCGTGCCGTGCGTGGGGCCGGCGACCACCGCGAAGCTCAGCACGTCTCCATCGTCGAAATCGTTGCCGATCAGCGTGAGCGCGACCGATCCGTCCTCGGCGACCGTCTTCGACAGCGGCATCGGGGCCGGCACGTCGTCGACGGGATCGAGCGTGACCGTGACCGTCGCGGGCAACGAGCTCTTCTGGCCGTCGTTGACGAAGAACCTGAACGAGTCGGTGCCGTGGTAGTTGGCATCCGGCGTATAGGTCTGGTTCGCTCCGCTGCCGGTGAGCACCCCGTGGGCCGGCAGGTCGATGATCGTGTACGTGAGCGCCGTGCCCTCCGCGTCCGAGGCGCTCAGCGGCACGGCCACGGCCGTATCCTCGTTCGTGGTCACCGACGAGTCGTTCGCCACCGGTGCGTCGTTGACCGCGCTGATCGTCAGGCTGACCGTGGAGGTGTTCGAGTCCTGGGTCCCGTCGTTGACCTTGAAGGTGAACGAGTCCGGGCCGAAATAGTTCGCGGCCGGCGTGTACGTGAGGTTCGGCGCGGTGCCGCTCAACGCACCGTGGGTCGGCCCGCTGACGATCGTGTAGGTCAGCGGGTCGCCATCGCTGTCGGTCGCCGAGAGCGTGATCGCCTTGGGCGTGTCCTCGACGATCACGTGTGAGGCGTCGGTCGTCGTGGGCGGCGACGTGAACGCGACGAACCGGCCCTTGATTCGCCGGTTCTGCAGGGCCTCGTCGTACACGTTGTACACGAGGAGCGAGCGCCGGCTCCCCGCCGCGCGCGTGAGCGAGGGACTGAAGACCGGGTACGGCAGCGTCAGGTCATACGCGGGGAGCACTCCACCGCTGGTGGTCACGCGCGACAGGCGGACCGCGTTCCCGGACGTCGCCCCGAGGACGTAGTGGGTGCCATCGAAGCTCGAGGTCGAGGCGGGGAAGGGGAGCGTGGTCGTGGTTCCGAGCACCGTTCCGTCGGCTGCGATGCGGCGAGCCCAGAAGCCGTTGCTCGCGCCGGCGCCGCTGATCGTGTAGTTCGCGAGGAAAGCCGTGCCGTCGGTCGTCAGGCTGCCGAGCTGGTCGGTTCCGGCGCTGCCCGAGATGGTGAGCAGCGTCCCGTCGACCAGCGCCCCGTCCTGCAAGAGCTTCATCTGGACGTCGTATCCATTAGCGTTCGTCCACGCGACCACGCAACGCCGGCTCGGCAGGCAGGCCGTCCTGACGGCGCCCGCCGCGGTGTTCGTGACGCTGCTATGGACGATGAACGGGGCGCTCACCACGTCCGAGGTCGACACGTTCGCTGCGTGCACATCCACGTTCGGCGAGTTGAACTCGAACCACGTCGCGATGAAGCGCACCCCGTCGGACATGACCGTCGGATTCACCTTCGACGACGAACCCGTCGCGATCGTCAGCGGCGGACCGAGCTCTCCGATCGCGGTGATCCGGCGTCCCTGGATCAGTCCCGAGCTGGCCCTCCACACGGCGAAGTAGCCGCTGCCATCCGGCGACGCGGTGAGAGCGGGGGCATTCTCCGAGCTCGCTGCGAGCGTGAATCCCGCGGGATCGAGCGGCGCGCCGGTGTCGTCGAGGATCACGCCGCGCACGGCGAGTCCGGTGACACTCTGCTCGGCCCACAGGACCGCGTACTGCGATCCGCTGCTCGCGGTCACCGGTGCCGCCTGGAGCTGGGCGAGGCTCTGGAGCGGGAGGTCGCTCGCGTCGAGCGAGGTCCCGTCGGTCGCGAAGCGCTGGACGAACCCGAGATAGTTGCCCGCGTACTTCGTGTAGACAGCCACGAAGCGGGTACCGTCGTAGGTCGCGTCCGGATCCGTCCAGCTGGCGCCGTTGGAGATGCCGGGGACCGCACTCGTCAGGGCACCCGTCGCCTTGTCGATCACGTTGCGTCGCTGCCCCGCGAGCACGAAGTATCGAGAGCCGTCCGAGGCACACGCGAGTGACGTGCCCATCGCGCCGAGCGAGATCACGGTGCCTACCGGTGCGAACGCGCCGTCGAAACGCTGCGCCTTGATGCTGTTCGGCGCCGAGTCCCACCAGGCCACGAGCGAACCGGACGAGCCGCCTCCGCACACGCGCGCCAGGTACTGCGACCCCGCACCACCCGCAAGGAGCGCAGGTGCCGACAGGATCGAGCCATCGATGCCGACACGGGCGATCATGGTGTCCCAGTCGGTGGAGTTGAAGTACCACCAGGTGATCACGAACGCGCTGCCGTCCCAGGCGACGTCGGCCCACTGCTCGGAGGCGGGATCCGTGGAGATCGAGAAGTTCGAGACGACGGTCGTTCCGGACAGGAGCGCAGCGTCGATATTCCCGCTGGGCGTGTTGAGCACCACCAGCGACGTTGTCCCCGACGAAGCGATCGCCGTCGGGGTGCTTCCGAACACGATGGTGAACGGGACGTCGGGCGTCGCGCCACCGGTGGTCACGCGGCGCCCCATCGCGCTCGATCCGACCCTCGTCACGACCAGGAAGTCGGTGCCGGTGAACGTCACGTCCACCAGACCGGAGCTGCTATCGAACAGCGTGAGGCCGAGCGGGTTCAGCACCACGCCGGACGCCGAGTCGAACAGCGTGCCCATCACCTTGGTCGCGCCCGTGCGCGAGTCCTGCCACACCGCGAGGCACGTGCCGCCACCGCACTCGATCTTGGGGGACGCCGTGATGACGGGCCCGGTCAGCGGCGTGTCCATGCCGAGCTCCGCGCTGATCACCGGATCGATCGCGAGCGGGTAACGGGCGGACGCGAGGATCGTCGCGGGCACGTCGAGCGCGAGGCCGTCGTCGTCCTCGGCGAGCGGCAGCTTCCACTCACTACCGGCGGCATCGCGCAGCACGGCGTCGGAGACGCGGACTCGTGCGACGCCCGAAGCATCACCGAAGTGGTGGCCCGAGGCGGTGCGTCCAGCCGGCGCGAGACCGTCGATGCCGAACGCCAGCCGGAGCGGACCCTCGCCCGCCGGGGCTGCCGACAGCACCCACGTCAGCTCGACGCCCTCGGCGCGCGCCTCCACGTGCTCGACGACGTCGACGCTGCCCAGGGCGAGCCGGCGCTGGCGCGTGTTGCCGAGCACGAACGCGTCGCCCGCGGCTGTGGTGTCAGCTGCCAGCGCGCCCCGCTCGAGGCGGTGCAGCACGATGGTCGCGGTCACATCGGTGGCATCGCCCGGCGTGAACCGGACCCGGGACGCGTCGACCGTGGCGCTGTAGGTCGCGCCTCGGCTGCGCAGTGCCCCGCTCTCGTCGGCCGCGAACGCGTGATCGACGCGCTCCATGGTCTCGTCGAGATCGAGCTGCGACGAGACCTTCACTCCGGGTGTGGACGGAACATCGGGCACCGCGGCGCGCGGCCGCCAGAACTCCGCGCCGTAGCGGACCGCCCACGTGGGCGCAGCGTCGATGCGGTGGAGCTCGACGGGGCCGCTCGAAGGTGACGGCCGGGGAGCGTCAGAACCCGAGCAAGACACGATCGCGGATGCGATCAACGTGACGACCAACCGACCTGCGTACATGGAGCTCCTACCGCATCGCACCGCACACCCGCGGGCGAACGTCGGCCATGATCCGCCGGCCTGCACCCGAGGACAAGGTCTGCAGGGGCAGACGTGGGTTAGATGTCGCGTCAGGTCGTCGACGCTGGCCAGGCAGCTCGCGCAGTCACCAGGTGACCGGCGCCGGGGGCCGTCGCGCCTGGACCGCCATCACGCAGCCATGGGCAATACTGCAGGACGCCCATCATCGTGCCCACCTCTGGGGCGACGTGCCGGTGCTGTTCGCTGCGGCCGCCGTGCTCGCATGGTTGCGTCCCCGAGACCGGCGTCACTGAATCATTCCTGGCCGCGCTGGCCGCACTCCGAGGTCGGCGATCGGGATTCCGCGGATTGCCGCCGCGAGCCTCGAGAGCCACGGTTGATCATGCGAGAGACCAGAATTTCGATCCCCGAGCTGGTGCTGGTCGGCGCGAGCCGCGTTCTTCTCGGCGTAGGCGTCGGTCTGTTGATCGCCGATCGCTTCGGGCGCGAACGCCGCATCGCAGTCGGTGGAACCCTGTTCGCGATCGGCGCGCTCAGCACGATCCCGCTCGCCTTCGAGGTCCTCGGCAAGCGCCGGATCTCGGAGGGCGACGGCGAACGACGCCAGGTCCCGAGGCAACAGGCCACGCAGCCGCTCACGCACTGATCGCGAGCGAGTCGCGCGTTCGAGCAGCTCGCCGCGAAGCTCCCTGGTATGCAGCTACAGTCGGTGCTGCTCGAGGTGATGCGCCGTCGCGCGCGTGCCCGCACGCCGCGTGATGTCCTCTCACCGGCGACCGCGAGGAAGAGCTTCTGCTCGCGCCAGTAGGTTCGCCACATCCCGTCGGGCCGGAGCACGAGCTCGTCGAGAAGCTCCAGTGCCGATCCGCCTGACACACGGTTAGCCTATGCGGAGGAAGCCTGGGAGAACAGCCAATCCCAGATCGGGCGGCTCGCAAATGCGATCTGCCAGACGTCGTGGCCCGCACTCGCCACCTCGGTCACCTTCGCGATCCCTCCGCGCTCGGCGACGCGGCGGGCGAGCTCACGCGTGTTGTCGGGCGGAACCAGCGTGTCGCGGCCGCCGACCACCGCCCACAGCGGAAAGGACATCAAGGACTCGGCCCGATCGACATCGAGGTCGCCCGCGATGAGGACCGCCGCCGAGAACAGCCCGGGGTATCGAACGAGGATGTCCCACAGTCCGATCGCACCCATCGAGAAGCCGACGCCATAGACCCGGCGAGCGTCGACCGAACGCCGATCGCGCAGCTCGCGCACGATCGCCACGAGCCGTCGTTGTCCCGCCGTCTCTCCCCCGTACCAGCTTCCGCCCCACGTCTCGTCGCGTGGCAGCTGCGGCGCGACGACGATGCACGGATCGAACGTGCGGCGCTGTTCGAACATCGAGAGCCCGTTCCTGAGCTGCGCCCAGTTGTCGGCGCCGCGTTCGCCGCTGCCGTGAAGGCTGATGACGAGGGGATAGCGGTGGTCGTGCGGCTCGTACGGCTCGGGCAACAGCACTCGACACGGCAGACCGCCGAGGTGGTCTTCGAGCCATGCCGCGCGCGCATCCATCGAGCACCGTATAGCAGTGAGGACTGCGACCCCTCACGTAACGGAGCGAGCTTTCCGCCGGTGTGGCGTCGTCAGCCACGAGGATCCGAAACCGGCGCGCGGGGTGGATCGTGGCTTCGAAGACCGAGCGCGCCCCCATCGCTGACCGACGCGGGGACGCCGGCGCGGCTCGTCGATGTGCGCGGCTCGTTCGACGTCACCGTGCGCTGAACGAGCTGGCGAGGCTCGCCCGGGCGTAAGCGCTGGTTGCTCGACCAGCTCCGGTTCCCGGCGGGCCGCTTTCTGATGCACGCTTGTTTACGGGCGCGGCGGGTTGGTGCTGGTCGGGCTTCCAGAACCGCCGGCTGATGATCCCGCAGCACCCTGCGCGCCGGGCACGATCAAGTTGTAATTAGGCAGCCTCGCCGGACTCACTTGGAACACGTGAGCCTTGATCGGTGCGGTGAGGTTGGGCTGGTAGAACCTGAAGGTGTTCGTGTCGCCGTTCGAGTCGATGACGATCGACTCCTTCACGCGCCAGTCCGACGGGTCGACGACGAAGAACAGCTTCGAGTACTGCGCGGAGACCTGCTTCGGCGTGAGCTCGAGAACGACCGAGCTCGTTGCCGCATACGTCCCGGTCGTGTTCAAGGCCACGTTGAACTGGGACGATAGGTTCGCACCGCCCGAGAGGAACGACACCGCCGCCGGCAGGGTGCTGTTCTGAACCTGTGATCGGACGATCTGCTTGTTGCCGTGGTCGATGAGCCAGAACGTCTGTCCGTCGAAGATGAAGGTCTTCGTGACGTTCACCCGTTTGTTCTTCTTCTGCAGGTAGTCCCAGCGAAACTGCGCGGGCTTGGCGACCCACAAGGTCCCGTCGCTGGTCTGTGTCGAGTTGAAGGTCGCGTTCGTCACGACCTGGCGAAACTGCGCCGTGAGCTGGTTCGCGTTCGCGTAGTACTGCTGCACGTTGGCGAGTACGGCGGATGCAGTCAGCGGTGCAGGCGTGGACGCACGTCCGGATCCCCGACCGGATGGCAGCGACTGTGCGGACGCAGCGCTTGCGCTGGCGACGGCAAACACGATGAACGCGATCGTTCGTACTCTCCGCCCGAGCTCGACGCTTCGCATGACGCAAAGCTTGTCCCAGGCACTCGGACCGCGCCAGCTCCGTCTCCACGTTCGACTTCGCTACGGCGTGATCCTGCGACCAGGCCGAGCTTCGGACAACGTCCGCTCGGCCTCCGTGCGTTGTTCACTCGTAGCGGAACGACGTCACGCGACAGCCACTCGGGGCCCAGGTCCCGGAGGGGGCGAACCCCTGGATGGAGATTCGACCCATGCCGTCGGCGGCGGCTTGGAAGGTGGCAAGCAAGCGGTCATCCGGCACCGCGACCATGTTGCGCGCCTCGACGACGATCCAGTTGTCGTTGTCTCCATCCGCCGCGACGGTCCTGAGCTCGTAGTGGACGGGCCGCGAGATGTTGTTGACGATGCAATCCAGCACGTACAGATGCAATCGACGTACGGGGAACCGAACCTCGAGGCGGTTTCCGCGCGGCTCGAAGACCTCCGAGGAGGTCGAGTGCACGCTCATGCCGTGCTGCGCCCACACGTTTCCGATGCCGACCCGCGTCGCCCCGTAGACGATGAGGCCTGTCCCGGTCGGCTGAGTCCGGAGGTCGATATCGAGGATGGTCGGCGTACTGCTCGAGGTGAGCCTTCGGTTCGTCGGCAGCTTCGACATCGCGGCGGAGAGCACCGCCTTCTTGTCGAGGAACGGGACCGTCTTTTGCTGCGCGCCGGCGGGTAGTCTGGTCTGCACCGTCGGTTGGACGGTGGGGGTATTTGCAGGCTGGGGCGGAGCCACACGCGGCTTCGTAGGCGAGACGGTCGGCTTGGGCGCGCGCGTGTCGCCCATCGCCGGTGCGGAGATCGCGAGCACGCCGAGCACGGCGACGAGAACCTGGGTCACGCTCATGAAACACCTCCCTCGGGGAGACGGAACGTACCCCATCTCCCGCTCCGGCGGGCCCCTCGCGAGCGTGCCGCTGCCGGACGACATCACGCGCGGACGAGCTTGAACCCGATCTTCGTCCCGAGCCCCAGCACGTAGCCGAGCTGGATGTTGAGCAAGCCGAGCGGCTCCAGCATGCGGGCGTTCGCGAGGGGGCCAGCATCGATCGCGTCGAAGCCGATCGCCGAGGCGAGCTCCAGCACGGTCCGCTTCGCCTCCGCATCATCGCCGGCGGCGAACACACTCAGCCGCTGTTCGCCGAGCTGGCCGCTGTCCATGTGCTGCGCGAACTGCGTGTTGAACGCCTTCACCACGCGCGCCTGGGGCAGCAGCTTCTGCAGCTCCTCCGCACCGCTCGTCGTGAAGCCGAGCGCGAGGCCCATCTCGGCCGTCAACGCGTTGGTCACGTCGACGACGATCTTGCCGCCCACGAGCGGGCGAATCGTCGTCGCGACCTCGGTCAGCGCGCCGAACGGGACGGCGAGGACGAGGACATCCGCCCACTCGGCGGTCGTGCGGATCGCGTTGGGATCGTTGCCGACCGCGCGCACGTCGCGGCGCGCACGTTCGAGGCCGCGCTGGAGGGCGCTGCCGACGTTGCCGTTGCCGATGATTCCGATCTTGAGAGTCGACATGATGTGGTCCTTTCATTGAGCGAGGTAGCCGCCGTCCGCGGCGTAGTAGGCGCCGGTCACGAACGAAGCGCGGTCGGAGGCGAGCCAGGTCACGAGCTCGGCGACCTCGGTCGATTCGCCGAGCCGTCCGAGCGCGTGCATGCCTTCGAGCGTCTTCATCGCTTCGGGCGTCAGGTTCTTCTCGAGCAGCGGCGTCTTGATGAAGCCGGGGCCGACCGCGTTGACGCGGATCTTCTGCGGCCCGTATTCGAGCGCGGCGTTCTTGGTCAAGCCGACGACACCGTGCTTCGCCGCGACGTACGCCGACGAGTTGCGGAAGCCGACCTGGCCGAGCACCGACGCGATGTTGATGATGGAGCCGCCGCCTCGCGCTGCCATCGCCGGAAGCTGATAGCGCATCCCATAGAACACCCCGCTCAGGTTGATCGCGATGACCTTGTCCCACCCGTCGATCGGGTACTCACCGACGGGCGCACTCGGACCACCGATACCTGCGTTGTTGACGGCGATGTCGAGCCCGCCGAATGCCTTGAGGCCGGCTGCGACGACGGCCTCGTTGTCCGCGGGCTTGGAGGAATCGGCATGCACGTAGATCGCTTCGATTCCCCGATCTCGCAGACGCGCGATGGTTTCGTTGCCGCCCTTGTCATCGTCGTGGCCGACGTCGATGCGCGCTCCTTCGCCACCGAGCCGGTCCGCGATCTCCCGGCCGATGCCGGAGCCCGCGCCCGTCACGAGCGCGACTTTCCCTTGCAGTAGTTTCGACATGACACGTTTCCTTTCCCTGGATTCGTTGGTTTGCATCAATCGCACCGCGGACGCTCAGGCCGCCGCGCGCGCGGCGACGCGGACCGCCTGAACGTCGAGCGCCAGCTCGACCTTGTCCCCGACGAGGAAGCCACCGGCTTCCAGCACCTGGTTCCAGTTGAGTCCGAAGGCCTTGCGGTCGAGCGAGCCACGCGCCGCGAACGCGAGGCGCTGGTTCCCCCACGGATCGGTCGCGGCGCCGAGCTGCTCGACGGCGAGCGTGACCGGCATCGTGACATCGCGGATCGTCAGATCGCCGGTGACCAGGAGCTCGTCGCCGCGCTGTTCGATGCGCGTGCTCGCGAACGTGATCAGCGGATAGGTCTCGACGTCGAAGAAGTCGGCCGAACGGAGGTGAGCGTCGCGCTTGTCCTCGGCGGTGGTGATGCTCGAGGCCGCGATGATGGCGCGGACCTGCGAGCGCGTGACGTCCTCTTCGTCGAGCTCGATGGTGCCGTTCACCTGCGTGAACCGCCCGCGCACCTTCGCGATCACGAGGTGACGGATGGAGAACTCGACGTTGGAGTGGCTGTTATCGATCAGGTAGTCGGTCTTCATGGCGCTGTCCTTTCGTTGATGCCCATATCCAGAGCAGCCGCCGTGCCGGGTCTTGGAACGCGTGTTTTCAGATGCTTACGTATGCCGACTCTCTCGAAATGAGATACAACCCTCTCATAACGAGATGAACCTCGACGACCTCGACCTTCGCGAGCTGTTCGACTTCGACCCCAAGGGCGGCGTCATGCGGTTTGCCGGCGACCGCGCCCTGATCGTGGACGCCGTCGCGCTCGGACTCTTGCGACGCACCTTGATCGACACGGTCGGAACCGACGCCGCTCGCGGCATCCTCACACGCTTCGGATATGCGCATGGCCATCGCACGGCCCTGACCATGCGGAACGCGTTTCCGTGGGACTCCGAGACCGAGTGGATGATCGCGGGCGGCAGGCTGCACAAGTTGCAGGGACTCGTGGTCCCCGCAGCCGTGACGTCATCGAGCGCCTCGAGACCGGCGCCGTTCGTGGAGAACCTCTGGCACGACTCTTACGAGGCAGAGCAGCACCTCATCCACATCGGTCGTTCGGAAGAGCCGGTGTGCTGGGCGCAGTGCGGCTTCGCGAGCGGCTACCTCAGCTACGCGAACCAACGCGAGATCTACTGCGTCGAGATCCGCTGTCGCGGACGAGGTGACTCGGTCTGTCACATGATCTGCCGGCCGCGCGAGGACTGGAGCGAGGACCTCGCGCCGCAGCTCGCGTACTTCGACATGTCGAACCTCGACGCGACCCTCGACGCGGTGACCAAGAAGCTGCGTCAGGCGGAGCGTCATCTCCGTGCGCGTCGCGAGCAGCTCCGGACGTATCGCGCCGAGGCTGACGAATCGGGTGTCACGGCGAAGAGTCCCGCGATGCTCAAGGCGCTCGCGCTCGCCGACCGCGTGGCGCAGGTGGATTCGACCGTGCTGATCACGGGCGAGAGCGGCGTTGGCAAGGAGCGCTTCGCGCGCATGATCCACGAGCGGTCGTCGCGCGCGTCCCGCGCGCTCGTCGCGATCAACTGTGGTGCGCTGCCGGAGAACCTGCTCGAGAGCGAGCTGTTCGGGCACGCCAAGGGCTCGTTCACGGGCGCGATGCAAGATCGACCGGGACTCTTCGAGGAAGCGAGCGGTGGCACGCTGTTCCTCGACGAGATCGGCGAGATCTCGCCGGCCCTCCAGGTCCGGTTGCTGCGCGCGTTGCAGGAGCACGAGGTCCGCCGCGTCGGCGAGAACCGCAATCGCTCCGTCGATGCTCGCGTGATCGCTGCGACGAATCGCAACCTCGCCGACGAGGTCGCAGCGGGGCGGTTTCGCCAGGATCTCTATTACCGCCTGCGCGTCATCGAGCTCGCGGTGCCGCCGCTGCGAGAACGCCGCGAGGACGTGTTGCCACTCGCGCGGCTCCTGCTCGCCGACGCCACGCGACGCACGCGCTCCAAGGCGACCTCGTTCACGCCGGCCGCGATCGAGCAGCTGCATCGCTATCCATGGCCCGGCAACGTCCGCGAGCTCGAGAACGCGCTCGAGCGTGCGGCGGTGATGGCACGTGGTTCGAAGATCGACGTCGACGACCTGCCGAGTGAGATCGGCAGCGCGGGCGCAAACGCGTGGGCGCCGGGTGACACGAGAACACTCGCCGAGGTCGAGCGCGACTACATCCTGGCGGTCCTGAAGGCGAACGACGGAAACCGCACCAAGACAGCTGCGCAGCTGGCGATCGCGCCGGCGACGCTTTATCGCAAGCTCGCCGCGTTCGGCTCCAAGAAGTAAGCCCGCGTGCGCCCACGTCGGGCCCGCTGGCGCCGCCCCGGCGCCGCCCCCGGGGGAAGCCCCGACCGGCGGGACGCCCCGACCGGGGGTGGTCTCCCAACGCTGCTGCGAGCGCAGGGGCCGTCCGAGATTTGTCCGGCCGAGATTCGGACAACGTCCGACCTTCGGACGTCCACGGACCGCAAACGTGCGCGATTGCTCGAGGCCACCACGGCCACTCGTTTGCACGTCGACGGGCGCGATGTCAGCTCCTCGTCCCATCCTGGCGAACAGGTTCTACTTCCTCACGCGGCGGTGCGTGCAACGCATGTTCCTCATGCGTCCCGACGACGCGATGAACAACGTCTTTCTCTACTGCCTCTTCGAGGCTGCTCTGCGGTTCAACATTCGCCTGCTCCTCGCGCAGATGATGTCGAACCATCATCACGTCGTCCTTCACGACCCAGACGGCAACGTCGTGGAGTTCTATCATCGGTTCCACACCAACCTCGCGAAGTGCATCAACGCCCTACGCGGACGCTGGGAGAACGCATTCTCGACCGAGCCTACGTGTCTCGTGGAGCTCGCCGATGGCGACGCGGTGCTCGACAAGCTCGTGTACACCGCGACCAACCCGGTCAAGGATCACCTCGTCGAGCAGGTGCACCATTGGCCCGGCCCGAAGACAGTCCGCGCTCTCCTCGAGGGGCGCTCGATGCGTGCGAAGCGGCCGGCCTTCTTCTTCCGCGAGGATGGTCCGATGCCGGAAGAGGTGGAGCTCACCTTCACGCTCCCGTCCGAGCTCGGCGACTCGACCGTCCTCCTCGAGCAGCTGCGAGACCGCATCGCCAGCGTCGAAGCGGCTTGCGCTCGCGACCGCCAGCAGCGTGGTCGCTGCATCGTCGGCCGCGGCCGCATCACCCGCCAGTCGTGGCGCGAATCACCGGCCAGTCACGAGCCTCGCCGGAACCTGCGCCCGCGCGTCGCTGCCCGCAGCAAGTGGGCGCGCATCGAAGCCCTGCAGCGCAACCGTGAGTTCACGCGTGAGTATCGCGCGGCGTGGCTGCGCTGGCGCGTGGGCTTGCCGGCGCTATTTCCGCCCGGCACGTACGCGCTGGTCCGGTACGCCAACGTCAAGGTCCGCGACGGTACGCAGCGCGACGTCGTCACCAACTGACAAGCAAGTGGCCCTCCGCTGTTGCCGAGCGTGTTCGCGATCGCGAACGCGCCGTTGCGGCGTGGTTTCGCGGATCCGGTGACTCCACTGTCGCGTGCCACCGTTCCGCGAACGCGCGCCGTCTCCGCCGTCACTGCGCCTTGATTCCGACTATCACCCCCGGTCCGGGCCTGCGGCCTGCCCACGGGCCTGCCCCACCCCCGGTCCGGGCCTGCCCCGGAGATGCGCTTCTCGATCGCGGTCACGATAGACTCACACCATGGCGTTGGATCCCCAGTGGAAGCGGATCGTCAGTGGCATGTGCGGGATCGGGATCCTGATCGCCGTATTGCTGTTGATCCGAAACGGGGGCATCTCGGGCGTGACCCTCGGGCAATGGCAGGAGGCGCTCGTCTTCGGCGCTGCTGCGGCTTGGGGCGTACTTTGGATCGTGAAGCGCCGGCAGCAGCGCGAGAAGTAACCGGCCGATCGTTCCGTGACCAACCGACAGACATCGAATGCGCGATGAGGTAGCGCCTTGAGCCTGGATCGGAGCTCGCTTCGAGTCTCGGGCGAGTCACACCTGCGGTTCGAGCTCCTGCCGGTTCGACCAACGCCGACGTGCTCGTGATCCTCGTCAGATCGAACACGACCTCAACACCGCTGTCAGCAACGGCACCCGATGATAGCGTCTCCGCTCAGGAGGGTACGCGGCAGATGAAGCGCAAGATCGCGATCGACGGGATCCGCAAGCGGGTGCCGGCGGGATTCCAGCTGCCGACCTCGTTCGCGCGGTTCGCCGCGGACGTCGGCGGCGAGATCGGGGACGGCCCTTGGTTCCACGTGGCGTGGGCCAATGCCGACCCGCTGCGTCCCCTCGACGCCGGCGGGCGCGGCGCGCTGCTGCCGTTCTTGCGCTTCCGCGATGGCGGTGTCGTCGCGTTCTGGCTCGAGCGCGTCGCGCGTGCACCGATCGTGCACCTCGACTCGGAGGGCGGCCAACGAGTGGTTGGCACCCACCTCGACGACTTTTTCGCGCGGCTCGCGCGGCGACGCACCGGCGTGCCGGACCTCGACGACTGCGCGCCGCTCGTGCTGCGCGGCGTCGGCAAGCCGGCCGGAGGCCTCGGCGCGGCGCAGCGGCGCTTCGTCGCGTGGACCGAGGCCCACAGCGCGCTGCGGCGCCCGACGGCTGGCGCGGACGGCGAGAAGCTGCGCCGCGCGATGATGACGATCGCACGTAAGATGCTCGGCAAGCTCACGAGCTACACCGCACGCGACTACTGGAGCGTCGCGCTACGCGCTGAGCGCAAGGCCGGGCGCCTCGTGGTTACCTACATGGGCAAGGGTGGGATCCACGGCGTCTGGCCGCAGGTGCCGCCGGCCTATGGCGTCGAGGCCCCCGTCGCGCAGTTGCTCACGATGGTGAAGCACCCGAACAAGGGCAAGTGGGACATCACGATCACGAAGAGCGGCATCGTGACGTTCGACCGGGACAAAGAGCTGTTGCTCGTCGATCCAGCGACATCGTGAAGCATCCCCGAGCTCGCTCACGAAGCGACGAGGAAGAGGCCGACCCCGCCTACGGCGCTGGCGTGGCGCGCGCGCTGAAGATGGCCTGACTCGCCTGTTTCGCTCGCGCGGCGAAACGTCGCGATTGCCAGCGCGTGGCGTACGCTTCGAAGGCAGCGACAGCCGATGAGGTTCAGCCGGTCTTCGCAGCCGTTGGCGCAGCGGTGGCGACGATCACGCGCGCGCTTGGAGACCACGACGCCGCCCGCCGCTTCGATCGTCACCGCGAACAGCACCGGCTCGTCGACGTGCAGCGTCGACGCGACCCACAACCGCGAATGAGAGGGAGTGAAATGCGAGTCGGGGTATCATCGTGGCGATGAGCCGGTCCACCGTCGCCGCGTTGCTGATCGCCGCAGGGTGCGGGCGGATCGGGTTCGACGCGTCCGGTGACTCACCGACCGATGCTCGCGGAGATGCCCAGCCGGCCGCCGGCAAGGTCGCGCTTCCGCAGGGTGGCGACGTCCGCAAGGTGATCGCGCCTGAGGGTTCGTTCCAGCGCCTGTACATCCTCAGCGGAGACAACCACCTGATGACGTCCGCGGACGGCGGCGCGACGTTCACCGACTGTGGACGCGTGCCGAACCGCGTCCTGGATCTCGTCGGCACGGCAGGCGGGGATGTGTACGCCGCGGGCAGCGCGGGCGTGTACGAGAGCCACGACCGCTGCGCGTCGTTCCAGAACGCCGGCCTCGACAAGTACGTCGCCTCGATCTCCATCGATGGTGCGCGCCTCCTCGCCGGCACCGGCGATGGCCTGTGGCGGCGTACCGGCACTACGTGGACGCAGGTGGCCAGCCCGACGACGGGGCGGCTCGTCAACGACACCCACGTCGGCGCGGTCTACCTCGCGCTGTCCGACAACGGCATCTCGCGCTCGACGGATGGAACGACCTGGGCGCTGTCGAACACCGGCTTGCAGTCCCTCGATGTCCATCATCTCGACACGGCGGGAGGGCGGTATTACGTGACGACGAGCGACGGTGTCCACGTGTCGACCGACGCCGGTGCGAGCTGGCTGCGCGTGTTCGACAACTACGGCGAGACGATCGGCGTCGATCCAGGGGACCCGCAATTCGTCGCGCACTGGTGGTATGGCGGTCTGATCGTCAGCTCCGACGGCGGCGGAACCTGGTCGCTGGATGCCCGCACGCCTCCGCTCGCCCGGTCATACATCAACGACATCCAGTTCGAGCCGAACGGAAGCGGACGCGTGCTCGTCGCGACCTCGCGCGGGCTGTTCCTGGCGGCCGATCACGGGCTCGCGTTCGCACCCGTCGGCGACCTCGATGCCTGGACGGTGAGGTCCGTCGCGCGGTCCGCGGTGACCGGCGCGACGTTCTACGGGACGACCACCGGGATCCTGCGCGAGACGAGCGCTGGGTTCACGCTGCTCGACCCCGGCGGACCGGACTACTCGGCGGCGTTCCGCGTGATCGCGACCGGCGACGGCGCGACGATCCATGCCACCGGCCGCGCGCTGATGAGCAGCACCGATCAGGGCGACTCGTTCTCGAGCAGCTACGAGCCGGGGTTGGCCGACGGCTACCTGACGATCGACGTCGCCACGAACGAGAGCAGTCGCCTGGTGCTGAGCACGAACGGTCGCGCCGGTGTGTTCGACGGTGGCGTTTGGACGTTCCAAACGCTCGGCACCGCGCGGTGGACGACCCAGCTGCTGGTCACGCCGACCGCGATCCTGGTCGCGACCCAGCTCGGCGTTCACGCATCAAGCGACGGTGGCGTGACCTACGCGCTGACCCCGGGGCTCACGCGCGACACGTACGCACTGATCCAGCTCGCGGATGGCAGCGTGCTCGCGGGCACCGACCGTGGCATCTATCGCGCGACGACACCTGGTGGCGCATGGACGCTGCACTCGCTCGATGGGATCACCGTGACCGCGCTGATCCAGGTCGGCACGACCGTGGCCGCGGGTGACAACGACCGGGTCTCGTACTCGACCGACGGTGGCGCTACGTTCACCCCGGTGCCCGGGTTCACGGGCCATTCGCCGGTGACGTTCGCTGCCGAGCCGGACGGCACGCTCCTCGTCGGGACGTCTGGCTACGGCCTGCACCGCGTCCACCTGCCGTAGCGCGACCGCAGCCCCACCCGAGCTCCTCTCGCCGCGATACACCATGGACGTGGGAGGCGTGCAGCGCGGCGCGGCGTGCGCAGGGACTTAGCGCTCGTAGGCGCCGCGGTCGACGCCGCCACCCGACGGCCGCGTCTTGCCGGTGAGATCGACGCCTGGCACGTCACCGCCGACGGGGAGCCCGCTGTCGACGGCGGGGCTGGTCGCGCGCAGCTGGCCATCGAACGTCGCCGGCGTGCTGTCGACGAGCTGTGGATCGACGCACAGGTTGCCATTGCCGGCGGGGCAGAACCCGTTCTTCGCGTTGAACACGACATCGTTGGCGTTGCTGATCGTGAGCTGGTTGCAAGCCGTGTACAGGAAGCACGACCGATCGCCCTCGCTGAAGTCGGTGCCGGCGATGTAGATGTTGTTCTTCGACACGATGCTCGAGGGACCGGCGCACTGATCCGAGCGGCCGTTGATCAGACAGTCGCCCTCCGAATAGACGGTGTTGTTGACCAGCGTCGCTTTCTGGCCGGCATCGACGGTGATCGAGAACGCGTTGCCGTTGGCGCGACAGTAGTCGACGTGATGGGTGAACGGCTTGCCCTCGAAGAAGCCGCAGTTCGCGATCACCTCGTTATTGCGGACGATCGCGTCGCCGCGGACCTTGACCTGGTTGCCGGCGTTGCCCTCGAAGCGCGAGCGCTCGATCGTGATGGTCCCGGCGCCATTGTGATAGAGGAGGTCGAGTCCGTCGGACGCGTTGTGCGAGATGACCGAGTCCTCGAAGATCCAGTCGCCCGCCGTGTAGTACATGCCGAGGCCGTCGCCGTAGCCACCGGCGGACTGGCCCCAGCATCCCGTCGGTTGCCTCCCGGGATACGTCTCGCTGCAGCCGTTCCACTCGATCGTCACGCGCTTGAACCGCAGTGTGCCGGAGTTGCTGCTGTTGGTGCCGACGGTCCCGTCCCAGCCGGCCCAGCCGTTCGCGGCGATCCGCACGTCCTCGAACGTCCAGTCGGCGATCCGCCCCGCGTTGATGCCGTCGTGGGCGAACCCGTGGATATCGAGGTGCCGCAGCGTCACCCCCCGCGAGTCGATGGCGTAGATGCCGGCCCAGGCGTAGTCGCCGTACGGCAGCGTCTCGCGGCACGCGAGCCCACCCGAGTGATCGAGCACGCAGTTCGCGTGGTCCGTCACGTCGAGGCAGGCGAGCACCACGTTGTTCACGTTCGTGAGGTTCAGCACCGCACCGGCGCCGCCGGCGCCCCACAGCTCGGGCTTGGTCGCGCAGCCGCTCGCGAACTCCGCACCGACGATGCGCGTGGGGTGCGCGGCATCTGGGCCCGACGGCGGCGCGGCCGCGATGCACCCCGCCGGGTCGTTGCACGCCGTGGTCTCGGGCGCGCCGTCGCCCATCATGTACGAGCCGTTCGCGATGATCAGCTGATCGCCGCCCGCGATGCGCGGCGTGCCGTGCGGCGGGAGGGCGATGAAGGGGTGGCTCCACGCGCAGGGCTGGTTGGAGCCGGAGCCCGGGTACTTCGCGTTCACGCGGCCGGTGCACTGCGTGGCCCCACCGCCGTCGGGCCGGACGTAGTAGGTGGTGCCGTAGCTCGGGCACTGGCCGCAGTCCTGCGCGCATGAGGAGCAGGTCTCGCTGCCGTCACACACGCCATCGCCGCAGGACGGAAGCGGCGGCATCGTCGTGTCCGGGCCGAGCGTGAGGACGCCCCAGCCGGCCGGCGCATTGAACGCGGTGAGGCCGGCGAAGTCCTTCGAGCTCAGCGCGCCGCCCGCGACATCGCGGTCGTTGAACGCGACATCGAAGCCGAGCTGCAGGCCGACGGTCGGCGTGACGCCCAGCGAGGCGAACGGGATCCGGAGCTCGACGCGGTAGCCACCGGTGCGCGGCACCGCCTTCACCGTGGCGCCCGACGCGAAGGCGTAGTCGCTCCAGCCGCGCGAATCCGCGAGCTGACCCGAGGAGCTGACGAGGAAGTGGTAGTCATTCAGGTCGGCGGTGGGGGAGCGATCGTGCGCGACGTCGAGCATCACCTCGATCCCGTCGCCGTTCCACACGTTGGACTCGGCGCCGCTCGAGGGGAGCAGCGTCCCATCGGTGACGTCGAAGCCCAGGTACAGCGCCTGCGCGTTCCAGCCGACCCGCACATCCGCCGATCCGCTCGCGCCGGCGAGCGTGATCGCCGGGACGGTGGCGAATTCGCCGAGCGCACCGTCGATGCTCGGCGCCGTCCCCAGGCGCGGAGCCGTGTAGGGCGACGCCCCGAGGATGAGGGTGCCCCAGCCTGCCGGGTTGTTGAACGCGGTGAGGCCCGCGAAGTCTTTCGAGCTGATGGGGCCGCCCGCCACATCGCGCGAGTTGAAGGCCACGTCGAAGCCGAGCTGCCTGCCCGTGGACGGCGTCACGCCGAGCGCAGCGAAGGGGATCTTGAGCTCGACGCGGTAGCCGCCGGTGCGCGACGCCACCTGCACCGTGGCGCCCGAGGCATAGCTGTAGTCGCTCCAGCCGCGCGAATCGGCGAGCTGGCCCGACGAGCTGACGATGAAGTGGTAGTCGTTCAGGTCGGCGGTGGAGGAGCGGTCGTTGGCGGTGTCGATCATGAGCTCGACGCCGTCGCCGTTCCACATGTTCCCTTCGGTGCCGCTCGCGGGGAGCGGCGTCGCGTCGGTGACATCGAAGGCGAGGTAGAGCGCCTGCGCGTCCCACGCGACGCGTACGTCCGCCGAGCTGCTCGCGCTCGCGAGGGTGATCTCCGGCAGGATCGCGTACTCGCCGAGCGAGCCATCAATGGTGGGCGGCGCGCTGAAGCGCGACGCCGTGTGGGTGGTCGCGAGGGTCAGCTGGTCGTCGCCTGCCGCGCCGTCGGGCGGATCGCTCGCACAGGCCGAGGCGACGATCGCTGTCGCGATGGAGACGAAGCGGAGACTATCGAGCGTTGGGCGAGGCATGCGTGGACACGAAGCAACAGTCAGGCCGCGGAGGACGCCCTTCAATTTCACGGAAGTTGCGGTCATGCATTGGGTTTGGAGCCGCGGGCTCGGCTGGGGCTCCCCTCATCATCGCTGTGGCCTGACGAGCACAGGTCTCTTGCCGGCGAGGAAGTTGTCTCGGGCGAGTCACTGCCGGACACGCGACCATGCGGCAGGGGTGTGCTCGCCAGGCCACAAGTCTGAGGGGGGAAGGTCGCCCCGAACCGATCCCCCGACCACCCCGAGGTGGGCGTAATCGCGACGCGAGTCGATGGCGTGTCCAGTGCAACCGTGGCTGGACATGCAGCCCTACAGCCTGGTCCGCGCGCTCGCTGGCGCCGGCCTCCTCCTGTCCCATGCCTGCACCCCGGAGCTCGGCGAGGCCGAGTCGACGGTCGACGCTGGTGGTCAAGACCCGCTCGGGGCCACGGTGTCCGGCTACACGGCGACCTGGCTCGAGACCCCGCCCTCGATCGACGGCTCGCTCGGCGAGTACGCCGCGCTCCCCGCGATCACGCTGACCGGGACCAGCGGTTCTGCGGTCGTGCGCGCCGGGTGGGACGCGAACGCGTTGTACGTGGCTTACGACGTCACCGACGGGACGCTGCTGCCCGCGAGCGGCGCCGAGAGCAGCTTGTGGAACGGGGACGGTGTGGAGCTGATGATCGACGCCGCGCACGATCGCTCGAGCAGCGCCGATCAGAACGACTTCCACCTGATCATCACGTCGTCGGGCCTCGTCGCGGATTCGCGTGCGTGGACGGACTACGCCTTCACCTCGAACGCGACCGTGCGCACCGTGCCGCGCAGCGGCGGTTATCGGGTCGAGCTGAAGCTGCCGTTCGCGGCGATCGGCGTCACGCCCGGGGCAGGGCAGGAGCTCGGGTTCGACGTCGCGTTCAGCGATCGCGACGTCTCCGGCGGGGCGCTCGCGTCGAAGGACTTCGCCGGGCTGACCTCGTTCAACGCGCCCGCGAGCTGGGGCGTGCTCGCGCTCGGAGCGCCGCCGTCGGTACCCGACTACACCGCGACGTGGCTCGCGACACCGCCGGCGATCGATGGCTCGCTCGGCGAGTACGCGACGCTCCCAGCGGTCACGGTCACCGGCGCCAGCGGCTCGGCGATCGTGCGTGCCGGATGGGATGCGAACGCGTTGTACGTGGCCTACGACGTCACCGACGGGACGCTGCTGCCCGCGAGCGGCGCCGAGAGCAGCTTGTGGAACGGGGACGGTGTGGAGCTGATGATCGACGCCGCGCACGAT
>Ga0247829_10000175_pt1 | contig 20808 bp, 17 predicted proteins | sample 12C_Control_Day4_FD_207765 | JGI IMG/M metagenome (GOLD analysis project Ga0247829, IMG submission 207765) | Soil microbial communities from agricultural site in Penn Yan, New York, United States - 12C_Control_Day4 | ecosystem: Environmental > Terrestrial > Soil > Agricultural land | place... | reverse complement strand
CCATGATCGATGACGCGGAACTCTGTCCATTTACCGTCTGCGGTCACGGCAATCGTGACCACGCCACCGGGCGGAGAAAACTTGACGGCGTTCGACAGGAGATTGACGAGCACTTGCACGATTCGATCGGCGTCGCCATGGATGGACGACGACACGGTGGGGGCCTCGACCCTGACGCCCTGTTCGCCGAAGGCGGCGAGCGACTCCATCGCGCGGCGCAGAATCGAGGCAATTGGGACGCGGGCGATTTGCAGTTCGATCTTGCCGGTTTCGAGCCGCTCCAGATCGAGAATGTCTTCAATCAACGCCATCAGACGGATGGCATTGCGCTCAGCGAGCGCGATGACCTCGACCACGTGGTCCGACAACGGGCCCGCAGCGCCGGACGCGAGCAGGCCGAGGGATCCGCGAATCGACGTCAACGGCGTGCGCAACTCGTGGCTGACGGTCGACAGAAACCCCTTCTTGAGCTGTTCCACTTCCTCGAGGCGTTCGACTGTGTGCTCGGCGACGGATTTAGCGGATTCGAGTTCGAGGTTTTTCTCCTGGAGGATCTGCTCGATGTGCTTGCGCTCGGTGATGTCGCGGGCAGCGGCGAACACGCCCTGCAAGGTGCGATCGCGGTCGTAGAACGTCGTCGCGTTGTAGGACACGACGGTCATCTTGCCGTCGCGCGCACGCGCGGTGAGCTCGTAATTGGTGACCTTTTTTTCCCGCAGCACCAGCTTGATCCCGGCAGCGGCGCGCTCCGGATCGGTGAAGTAGTTCTTGAACGGCGCGCCGATCAGCTCGTCTCGCGTGCATCCGGTGAGCGCTTCCATCTGGCGATTGACGTCGGTAATGATGCCGGCGGCGTCGGTCGTCATCAAGGCATCGATGTTGGATTCGATCAGCGAGCGCGTGTAGAAGTGCTGGTCGCGAAGACGTTGATCGAGTTTTTGCTGCTCCGCCTCGACGCGCTTGCGGGCAGTGTTGTCGGTGCCGATCAGGAGGTACCCGATGATCCCGCCCTGATCGTTGCGCAACGCCGTGACCGATACAATCGCGGGGAAGCGGCTGCCGTCCTTGCGAATGTAGGTGAGCTCGTAGATATCTTCTATTCCGCGCGTGGCCTTGAACACCAGCGCATCGAAACCGGGCGAAATCGTCGTGCCCAGTTCCACGCTGAGAGTGTCGGCGCGGGCAATCAGCTCCTGAGGGTCGGAAATATCGGCCGGTGTAATCTTGTTGAGAACGTCGGCAGCGGCATACCCGAGCATCCGCTCGGCGCCGACGTTGAACAGTTGGATGACACCCTTGTCGTCGGTGGCGATGCTCGAGAAGTTGGCGCTGTTGAGAATGGCGTTCTGCAGCGCGCCGGTCTTGAGGAGCGCTTCTTGCCGGCGCACCTCGGCGCCCGCGTCAGCGGTCATGGTCTCGAGTGTCTTGGTCGCGGCGGCCATGCGTCTGTTGGCTGAGCATGGCAGTCGGCGGTGCAACTGTCTGTCCTGGTTTGCACAGCGGGACTTGCCTTCGCCTTCCGACGCCGTCTGGTTGTTCGTGCGCGAGAGGCGCAGCGACCGTCCGAAGCTACGGCCGTCGGACAGATGACTACGGTATTCCGTGGTCAGGCCTGTTTCATGGTTCCTGCGCCATCACATGTGGACGCTTTCTGGACGAAAAGACCGCGCCGGCTCAATGTGGCCGATCAGCGGAATCGACGTGAAGCGGCGAAGGCGGAGGTCGGGAAGCGCAAGTGAACGGAAGCCGGCGGTGCGCTGGGCTTGGCGTCTCACTCGACGACGGTGAGTCGAACGAGGTTCGTGCAACACGAAGTTCCCTCCGCCGCCGCGCATCTCCATCGATTAGGCCTGCCAGGTCTGCCGATCCGGTCTCGATCGCGTGTCGATTCAGCAGCTTCCGTGCGAGCGTGCGGCCTCAACGAAGCCGGCGGAGCTCTACCTCCGACACGATGAATCCGAACGCGGGCCAGCCGCCAGACTGGATCGACCGCTCGAACCACCTGCGCGCCTGCGCCCTGTCGTCGCGCAAGAGGTACCAATTCCCCAAGCCGTACGCGAGCGTGGCGATCTGCACGTCGTCGGTATCGGTCGGCGTGAGCACGGCTTCCGGACCAATCTCGCCACGATAGAGCTGCAGGCGCCGCGCGTACGCGTTGATCACCGGCTTCGAATCCGGCCGCCGATCGAGCATCGCTTTGGCTTCCGCGCCGTGACCGGCTCGGCTGAGCGACATCCACAACCAGTCCGTGGAACCCGCCAGCTCGCCGGCATCCGGGGCGATCGGCTGAGCCTTGGTGAACGATGCGGCCGCCTCGGCAAAGTCTCCGCGCAGGTACTGGACGACACCGAGGTGGTACCAGATTCCGTAGATCGTGCCGTCGATGGCGCCCCCGCGCGTGAGATCGGCGAACGCGCGATCGAATTCACGCACGGAAAGATATCGATGCCCGCGCCATCGGAGAAGCAGCGCGTTGTTCGGCTCGATCTCGAGTCCTTGTGTGAACGTCGCGATAGCTTCGCGAAACTGCCGCACACCGGACTGGGCAACACCGAGGTCGATGATGCGAGGAATGCTCTTCGGGCTGGCTTCGAGAGCGGCTCGCGCGCTCTTGACGGCGTCCGTCTCGGGAAGCGAGCGATACTCCACGCCCTCGGGTGACCGGTACTGCACCGATGGCACGCCTGTCTGGCCCGCGTCGAGCGCAGGCCCCAGGGTGATCGCCGCGCCAACGGTCAACGTCACCGCGGCACGTTGCATATCTCTGAACGGCATAGGTCCGGATTCTACGTCGGCCTGCTCGTCGAATCCTTAGATAAGGCGGAAGCGTGACGCCACCATGCGCGGCGATGCCGAGTTCGCTCTCTTATTCTCGCCACGGGGCAAAGCCCCGTTCAGCGCCGAGGCACGGGCACCTTCGCCTTCAGCTCTTCATGCCAGTTGAGCACCAGCGCGAGATGTTGTACGCCGGACGATTCATCGGTGTCCCCTGGCACGAAGACAGCGACAATGCGGCCGTCCGGCGCCACGTCGTAGGACCGCCGCCCTTGCGGCGGAGTCAACCGAAATGGCCGAGGGAGCACGATGGGATTGCCAAAATCGAACTCTGGTTCCGTCGTGACCGCCACGACTTCGAAGCCTCCGGCGCGCGGGTTGTAGAAGAGCTCCTTATTGTTTGGCGACCACATCGGCTCGTGCGGCACATCGGTTCCGCGCGGCAGGAACGGATAAACGGCGCCAGTGGGCGGTACCGGTTGGACGTACATCGTGGTCCGCCCGCTCTGATCACTTTGATACGCCATCCACCGGCCGTTGGGCGAAACGACCGCGTTGATCGGAATGGTCGAGCGCACAGTGCCGAACGGGGCGACGTTCTTGTCCGGCAGCGTTAACGCCCAAAGTGTGTGCTCGCCACCTTTGTAGACGCTGAAAAGCAGCATCTGCGTCGCTGGCGACCACGACTCGGGCGCATGCGATTCACCAGGTCCGGCCTTGGTCAACCGTTCTGCCGCGCCGCTCCCGTCGGCCGCCTGCCAGAAAATCGACACATCGCCCTCGCGATCGGCCTGGTACGCCACCCGGCCGCCGTTCGACATCCACACCGGGAAGCGAGCGCGGCCGGCCAACGTCAGCCGCCGCATCGCTTTCGTTCCCGAGAGTTCGTACACGGCGATGAACTCTTCCTGCCCGGCGGCGACGGTAAATGCGAGTCGGCGACCATCGGGTGAGACCCGCGGGAACAAATATGCGCCGAGCGGCAGCTTCAGCCGCCTCATGTTGCCTGCACGATCGAACAATCCGAGGTCAGCGTTCGCACTTGCGCCGGCGGGGCCGGGAACGTACACGAGCGTCCCGGCACTTGACAACGCATAATGGGCGGTGTGGATACCCGGAATCGCGCGCCGGACGCCGCTCAGCACCGGGACACGGGGTCCGTCGAGCTGCGCGTTCGTGGCGTTGAACGGGGCGCCAAACAGCACACCCCCGACCGCGTATACCAGGTGGCCGGTCGGCAGGTAGTGAGCATCGGAACCGCCTTCGATGATGGTGCGCTGGTCGGCCGAGTCGAGCGACTGCACGACGATTCGTCCCTTGTCCCAGCGATCCATGCCGGTCTCCGTCGTGACCGAGAAGAGGACGAACCGGCCGCCGGGCAGCACCTCAGGGCCGCTCACGACCTCACCGGGTTTAGCGCGCGCGATCACTTCCGGCGTGCCGCCATCGGGCGACACCCGCATGATGACTGCCTTCTCACCCTGCGCCCACACGATGCCGCGCTCGCCCCAGCTGAGGCCGTATGGATTATCCGCCCGGCAAAGCGTCAGGACGGCGCCGCCTTCCACGGGCACGCGCTTGATCGTGCCATCCGCTGACCAGAACGCCAGCATCCGGCCATCCGGCGAAAATGCGGGGGCGAAGATGTCGCCGAGACCATCGGTACCGGGTACCACCTGAGCGTCGAGCTCGGACAGGCGGCGTACGTAAAGCCGCCGGTTGGTCCCGTACACGTACGCGATTTGGGTGCCGTCGGGCGAAATGTTCAGGAAGGGACGCGCGAACGGCGCGAGTGTCAACCCTGCGAGTAGCGGGTGTCCGAATCGCACGACGGGGGCAGCGGGTGTGGGCTTGAGATACCACATGGCCACCGCGGCGATCGCGGCGGCAACCACCGCGACCGCGGCGAGCGGCGCCACGCGCTTCCACAGTGCTCGGCGCGCTTCGACGGCAGTGCCCGAAATCTCTGGCAGCCCACCGACGCCGACGAGACTCAGCGACGGACTCTCGAGCACGATTCGCGCCTCGCCGATATCGCGCAACCGCTTTCGCGCATCACGTTCCAGGCAGCGGACGAGCAGATGTCGCACGGCGGCGGGTGTTGCGGCGGGCAACGCGCTCCAGTCGATCGGCTGACGCAACACGGCGGCCAGCGTCTCTGACACGTCGTCGCCCTCGAAGAGACGACGGCCGGCCAACATCTCGTACAACACGACGCCGAATGCCCAGATGTCGGCGCGGCGATCGACGGGCCGGCCCTTCGCCTGCTCCGGTGCCATGTACGCCGCGGTGCCGAGAACGAGGCCGAGCTGCGTCCCCTGTGCACTGATCGTCGGAGAGCTCAGGGCGTCGACAGAGACCGTCGCCGCCGGATCGAACGCTTTCGCCAGACCGAAATCGAGCACCTTGACGGTGCCATCCTCCCGCACCTTGACGTTGGCGGGTTTCAGGTCGCGATGGATGATGCCGCACTCGTGGGCCGTCTCGAGAGCCTCGGCAATCTGTCGAGCGATGGCGACAGCTTCATCCAGTGGCAGGGGGCCTTCGAGGCGACGATCCGCAAGAGTGCGCCCATCCACCAGTTCGAGAACAATCGCGGCCGAGGCCACTGCCTGCGCCGACAGCGGAGTGACCTCTTCGAATCCGTAAATCTGCGCGATGTTGGCGTGATTGAGCGTTGCGAGCAGCTGCGCTTCACGTCGGAAGCGCATGACCCGGCTTGGGTCCGCGGCGAACGTGTCGGGGAGAATCTTCACCGCGACGTCGCGATTGAGCCGTGTATCGCGCGCCCGATAGACCTCTCCCATTCCGCCGGCACCAATCGGCGCAACGATTTCGTAGATACCGATCCGCGTCCCGCTGGCGAGGCTCACCTGATCGTTGGCCTGCGATGATACCGTCGGTTGTCCGCGAGACCAAGCAGACGGCTGGACGCGATCGGTAGTGATGACGCTCGTCCGAGCTCACGCGCGGACCAGCTTCATCATCTTGTTATGGGGCGCCCCGCCGAAGCGGCGACTTTGTGCGCCGTAGCCGACGCTACGGCCGCCGGACAGATGACTACGGTATTCCGTGGGCAGGCCTGTTTCATGGCTCCCGCGCCGTCAGAGTCGACGTCTTCCTGCCGAAAAGACCGCGCCGACTCAATGTTCTTCACGGGTGCCACTGGCCGCAGTCTTGCGGTTCAGCCGGGTAGGGAGAGGTGCGAATCCTTATGCGATCTGGCGTCCGCCTCGGAGGCTGTCGCAGGCGTCCGGGTCCCGCGTTGCAGCTCCCGCGTGAAACAGAGAAGCGAGGCGCAAGTGAACGGAAGCCGGCGGTGACATGAGGAAGGTGTCCATGCCCATGAGGCAACTCGTCGTGATTGGGACAGTGTTGCTCGCTGCCGCCTGCGGAGGACCGCAGTCCCCCCCGGCCAAGCCCGCCGCGGAAGCGCCGCCGGCCGTGCAACTTGGCGGTCCGCCGGCCAGCGCGGGCACGGTCACCGCCGACAGCGGCGAGATCCGGCCGGCCGATCCGGCCAAATTCCACAAGGAGCCCGGCTACTCGCCGTACGCAGGTCGTCGCTATCCCGAGCGCCCGTATTTTGGCGACGAGCACGTCCACACCGCGTGGTCGGTTGATGCCGGCGGCAGCGGCGCGACGCTCGGTCCCGAGGAGGCGACGCGGTTTGCACGGGGCGAGGAAGTGACCTCGACCAGCGGCCAGCCGGTGAAGCTCGGACAGCCGCTCGACTGGGTCGCCATCACGGATCACTCCGACATGATGGGCATGATCACCGAGATCAAGGGGGGCAATCCCGAGATGATGGCCGACCCGACGCTCAAACGGTGGCGCGGCATGTTCAACGGCGGTCCGGTGGAGGCGAAGAAGGCCGTGATGGAACTGGTCGCCGCGCAGGCGGGCAGGAAGCTGCCGCCGGCCGCGACGGATCCAAGGTTTGCCAAGAGCGTCTGGGCCAAGACCACGTCGATCGCGGAGAAGTACAACGAACCGGGGCGCTTCACGGCGTTCATCGGCTACGAGTGGACGTCGAACGCCGGCGGCGGCGACAACCTTCATCGGAACATCATCTACCGCGACAACAAGGACAAGGCCGACCAGGTGCTGCCGTACACCACGTTCCAGAGCGAGAACCCCGAGGACCTCTGGAAGTGGATGACCGAATGGGAGAAGACGACCGGCGGCAAGATCCTCGCGATCCCGCACAACGGCAATCTCTCCAACGGCCGGATGTTCGCGCTGACGACCTTCAGCGGCGATCCGCTGACCAAGGCCTGGGCCGACGCGCGACAGCGATGGGAGCCGCTGTTCGAAGCCATTCAGATGAAGGGACAGAGCGAGTCGCATCCGTCGCTGTCGACGACCGACGACTTCGCCGCCTACGAGCTCTGGGACCGCGGCAATCTGACGCAGACGCCGAAGAAGCCCGGCATGATCGCGGGCGAATACGCGCGCGAAGCGCTCAAGAACGGCCTGAAGGTGGAACAGGATCTGGGGACCAACCCCTTCAAGTTCGGGATGGCGGGCGGAACCGACACCCATAACGGTCTCGTGGCCGCCGAAGAGGACAACTTCTTCGCCAAATTCCCGAGTGCCGAGCCCAGGGCGGATCGCTGGGACGAGGACGCGTTGAACTTCGGCCCCAACCGCATCGTGAAAGGCTGGGAGATGACGGCGGCCGGATACACCGCAGTATGGGCGACCGGCAATACGCGGGCGGAGCTGTGGGACGCGATGATGCGCCGCGAGACCTACGCGACGAGCGGTCCCCGCATGATCGTCCGGTTTTTCGGTGGCTACGACTTCACGCCGGCCGACGCCACGCGCACGCCGGCGGTGGCCGGCTACGCGAAGGGTGTGCCGATGGGCGGCGATCTTCCCGCTGCGCCGGCCGGCAAGGCGCCGACGTTCCTCGTCGCCGCGCTCAAAGACAGGGCCAGCGGCAACCTCGATCGCATCCAGATCATCAAGGGATGGCTGGGCAAGGACGGCACGCCGCAGGAAAAAATCTACGACGTCGTCTGGGGCGACAAGGACCGGCGCACGATCGTGAACGGCAAGTTGACACCGGTGGGGAACACCGTAGACGTCGCGACCGCAACGTGGACCAACACCATCGGCGATCCGGAACTCGTCACCGTGTGGAAGGACCCGGACTTCGATCCGTCGGTCCGCGCGGTCTACTACGCGCGCGTCCTCGAGATCCCGACGCCGCGCTGGACCGCCTACGACGCGGCGTACTTCAAGATCACGATCACGGACCCGATTGTGCCGATGACGACGCAGGAGCGGGCGTTCACATCGCCCATCTGGTATTCGCCGAAGTAGAGGCCATGCGCATTCGAAAACTTCTCGGCGAGCCGCTGCTGCACTTCCTGCTGATCGGCATCGCGCTCTTCGGCGCCTATCGATGGGTGTCGCCCGGCGATTCCGGCGGGCGCCGCATCGTCATCACTCAGGGAGTAGTAGACGACCTTGTCACACAGCACGTGGCGGCGAGGGGCCGCGAACCGTCCACCACCGAGTTGAACCACCTGATTGAGTCGTACGCACGCGATGAGATCTTGTACCGGGAAGGTGTGAGACTCGGGCTCGAACGTGACGACATCGTCGTGAAGCGTCGAGTACGCCAGAAGATCGAGATGATGGCGGAGGAGGGCGCCTCGACACGGGCGCCGACCGACGCGGAGCTGTCCGCGTACCTGACGGCGAACCAGGCGCGCTTCGTTCAACCGGCCATCCTCACCTTCGAGCAGGTTTTTCTTGGACAACCCACGTCCGGTCCCGGAGTGGTGCGCGCCGTGGCGGTCACGCGTGAGGGACTTCGAAGGGGTACTGACCCCGAGAAACTCGGCAAGCCGACGTTGCTGCCGTATCGGCTGACTCTGACTCCTGCCGATCTGGTGGCGCGCGACTTTGGCGCCTCCTTTGCCGCTGCTCTCGAGAAAGTGCCGGTCGGCGAATGGGTGGGGCCGATCGACTCGAGCTTCGGGGCGCACTACGTGCGCGTCTCGGATCGCACGCCGGCCGCAGCACCGCAACTCGCGGCCGTGCGCGACCATGTCGTGCGCGAATGGGAGCACGAACGCCGCCAGCGCGCGCGCAACGACGCCTACGCGAAGATGCGCGGCGAATATCAGGTCAGCATCGAGACGGAGCTCGCGACGCAACGGCGATGAGAACTCTCTTTCTCCCGCTTGTCGTCGTGGCGCTGCTCCTCGCCGCGATGGCTCCAAGTCGCGCGGACGAGTTCAAGCCGGGATACCTGCAGCTCACGCAGCTGGACCGGGAGACGTACGACGTCCTCTGGAAGGTCCCGGCGATCGACGAGTCGACCACCCTCAAAGCGAAGCCGCTGTTCCCCGAAGGGACCGAGGCACTCACGGAGGTGCGCAGCACGTTCTCGCGCGGTGTGACGGTGCAGCGCTGGCGCATCCGTGTGCCGGACGGGCTCGACGGGAAGGCCATTCGCTTCTCGCAGCTGTCGGAAACCCGGATCGACGTGCTCGCGCGGCTCGTGCGCCTGGACGGGACCGTGCAGCTCGAGCGCATCCTGCCGGTGCACCCGAGCTTCGTCGGCAGGCCCAGCCCTGGTCGGCTGGAAGTTGTCAGGACCTATACGATCCTCGGGATTGAACACATCCTGTCCGGGTTCGATCATCTCCTGTTCGTGCTCGCTTTGGTGCTGCTGGTGCAGGGCACACGGCGACTGCTTTTCACCATCACGGCGTTCACAGTCGCGCACAGTCTGACACTTGCCGGGGCAACGCTCGGCTGGGTGCACGTCCCTGGGCCTCCCGTTGAAGCGTCCATTGCGCTGAGCATCGTTTTCGTCGCGTCGGAGATCGTCCACATGCGGCAAGGCCGCTACAGTGTGACGCAGCACTACCCGTGGGTCGTGGCTTTCACGTTCGGCCTGCTGCACGGATTCGGCTTTGCCGGAGCGCTGGCGGAGGTCGGCCTGCCGCAGTCGTCGATTCCAATCGCCTTGCTGTTCTTCAATGTCGGCGTCGAGATTGGCCAGTTGGTGTTTGTCGGAGCTGTGTTGACAGTCATCGCAGCCGGCTGGCGCGCGGGACACCGGCCTCGATTGGCGCAATCCGCCTGGAGCTGGCGCATCGCGCCGTATGCGATCGGTGCGCTCGCGAGCTTTTGGCTGGTCGAACGAATCGCCGCGTTCTGACCACGGGCGCAGCCGGTCGCGTTGATCGGTGAGTCTCGAACTGTGGTGTACCAGATCATCATCTGGCCGCGCATGGGGCGCGCCGCAGCTACATCGGGCTAAGAAAACAGATCCACATGAGCCTCAGCGAGGGGCGGTCCCGCTAATGGTCGCCAAAAAGCTGCTGATCGTGACTGCCTTAGCCGAGACGGCGACCGGCTTGATGCTGCTGGTGTCACCGACGCTTGTCGTCGCGTTCTTGCTCGGCGCATCGCTCGATGCGCCCGCGGCGCTCGTCGTGGCGCGAATTGCCGGCGCTGCCTTGCTCTCGGTGGGCTGCGCCTGCTGGCTGGCGCGCAATGACGGCCCGAGCCGTGCCGTGCGCGGGATGGTCGCGGCGATGCTGTTGTACAACAGCGTTGCGGTCGCGGTTCTCGCAAACGCTGCTACCGGCGCGAGGCTCGTCGGCGTTCTGACGTGGCCGGCGGTTGCTCTGCACGCAGCGCTCGCCGTCTGGTGCATCGCATGCCTGCGGAGCGAGCCGGTGAACGCCGCGCGCCGGGCGCGATCGAGTTCCTGATGACCTCAGTCAGGGAGTCGCGAAAACCCTATGCGGTTGCGAGACGCTCACGACTCCGGCAGCCAGAGGCACGTCAATCGCGAAGATACAGCCCCGGCCTGGCATATTCCGGATGGTGATGTCTCCGCCGTGTGCGCGCACGACCTGCCGCGCAATGAAAAGACCGAGACCGAGCCCCGAGCGATCGGTCCCGCGACGATCGCCGAAAGCTTGGAACAGCTCCGCTTTGCTTTCGGGAATGCCACCGCACTCGTCTTCAATCTCGACGACAAGGCGTTGGCCCTCCGCATGCGCGCGGAGGATGACGTTGCCGGCGGGCCGTGTGTTCTTGAATGCATTGTGCAACAGGTTCATGGCCGCGGACGCGAGCAGTTGCGGGTCGGCCTCAACGGCCAACGCGGGATCGACCGGCGTGACGGTGAATCGGATGCCGCGATACTCCGCGTGGAGCATACCGGTCGCGGCGATCTCGTCGACGAACGTGGTCACGCTGATGGACTCGCGCCGCTGCTGCGACGCGGCCAGCCGAACCTCAGAGAGCGAGCGGTCCACGAGGGCGACCAGACTGGTCAAGCTGCGGCCCAGCACCGCTCCGGTGCTGCCGTTGATGGAAACCGGCCCGCGCTTCAGCGCGTGAAAGGCCAAAAGTCCCGCATTGAGGAGGTCCCGAAGCTCGTGAGCCGACTGCCCGAGACGTTGAACTTCCTCTTCCGACCGCTTTTGTGCGATGAGGCGGGCGTGCTCCGTAACCGCTTCAGCGATCGCCGTGTCGAGGCAACGGTTCAACGTATGAAACTCTTCGACGGTGATCGGCGCGTGCTGTTCGAACGCGATCTCGGTGATGGCCTGGCAAATGTCACCGTAATCGTGGACCACCTGCGACACGCTGAAGCCCGCCGCCAACATCTCCGCGCCGTGCCGCGTCGCCGTCGACCCGATCGCGTCGCTCGAGAAAGGCGTCGCCGTCGCTTCGAGCCGCAGAGTTTCGGACAGCTGCGTCAGAAAGAGGGGCACCCCGTACTCGAGCTCACGGCTCGACACCGACGGCCACGGCCGACTTCGAACGCGGTCCCTCGTGCGGGCCACGATGTCGTCGCGATGCACCGTGATGAATTCGTACAGCATAAACCCTCCGGCGGCTACTACCGATGGCCGCTCAAACTACCGCTCAACGCAGACGAACGGGATCGCTCGGCGCAGGCAGCGGAGCAGCCATGAATAGTCGGCGGCACGGCTTGGCAATCAGTCGAGCCCACCGGTTGGCGCGGCTCACACGCGCACTGTCGGTCGCGATGCCAGTGTTCGCGTACATCTGTCGGTACAGCGTTGAAATCAAAACGAACGCGAGGCGCGCGCGAAGCGTCGATGTGCACCGCGATCGGCTCCAGATCCAGCGCAGGCTGTAGAACTGGTTCCAGACGGTCTGCGTGCGCGCGAATACTCGTCCGGCGGACTATATCGGAGCTGAACGGTTCAGCCGTGTGCAAAACGGCACAGGCGCCCTCGCCGGCAACTGCCGTGCTGGGAGCGCGTGACGGAGTGGCGTATCGGGTATCGAGGGCGGCAACTGTTCCAGACCGTTCCGGACCGCATACTGTAGGGCGCGCCCCACGAGCTGGTCGATCGTGGCGGGGTCTTGAGTCGTGTCAGCGAATCAATCGCGCAGCACCACGCTGAGGAGAGAGTTGTTAATCTTCAAGCCGCCGTTGTACTCGATGAAGCCCAGTTTCCGAAACTTGTTCATGAAGAAGTTCACGCGCGAGCGCGTCGTCCCCACCATCTCGGCCAGCGTTTCCTGTGACACTCTCGGCAAGGCGCGATGAGACACCTCGGGTTCCCCAAAACGCGCCAGGAGCAGGAGTGTCCGCGCGAGCCGTTTCTCACTGGAGTTGAAGAGCTGGTCGATCAGATCTTCTTCGATGCGGATGTTCCGGGTCAGCATGTGCGTGAGGAATCGATCGGCGAACGCCGGCTGCGCGTGGAGATGACGCGCCATTTCCGGCTTCTCGACGATCACGATCGTGCAGGCAGACATGGCCGACGCCGTCGCCATGCGGTACGGTTGTCCGGCGAGACAGCCCTCGCCGAAAAAGTAGTCGTCGTTCAGTACCGCAACGACCGCCTCTTTTCCGGCATGAGACAACACTGACAGCCGCACCGTGCCGCTCGCGACGTACATCACGCTGCTCGCGGCGTCCCCCTGAGTGAAAATCGTTGCGCCCGGCTCGTACTCGACGCGCTGCACTTGGATCCCACCCCAATCGATCACGGCCGGGGGTGTGGTGAGTGTTGCGTGCTTCGACCTGGTCATCGGTGTTCACCCTTCCCAGGGCGCCTCGCCATTCCTAGGGTTACGACAAAACAAGAGCCGTGTCCTCATGTCAGCCTGACACGAATACCGGATCGTCGCAAACCGCCCCTCGGGAGCACCGAACCCTCAGTCTGGGGTGACTCCTCAGTCTTCAACGGTTCTGTCACCAGCGACAGAGCTATCGGCATCAGTACATGCCACTGCCCATCCCGCCCATCTCCGCGGCCCCGTGTTGCGCCGGTTCAGGAATCATCGAGATGACCGCTTCGGTCGTGAGCAGGAGCGAGGCAATGGATGCGGCGTTCTGGAGAGCCGACCGGACCACCTTGGCCGGATCAATCACGCCGGCCTGGACCAGATTCTCGTAGCGCTCCGTTTGGGCATTGAAACCCTCCTCGTCGCTCATCTCCCGGGTCCGCTGCAACACTATCGAGCCCTCGTGACCGGCGTTGGTCGCGATCCACCGCATGGGCTCTTCGACGGCTCGGCGGATGACGTTGACGCCAGTCTGCTCGTCGCCCACAACCGTCAAGTGCTCGAGTACCTTCGCCGCGCGCAACAACGCGACACCGCCGCCTGGCACAATGCCCTCTTCCACGGCGGCCTTCGTCGCGTGCATCGCGTCCTCGACACGCGCCTTCTTCTCCTTCAGCTCGGTCTCGGTCGCCGCCCCGACTTTGATGATCGCCACACCACCGACCAGCTTCGCGAGGCGTTCCTGCAGCTTCTCGCGGTCGTAGTCGGACGTCGTGTCCTCGACTTGCGTCCGTAACTGCTTGACGCGGCCTGCGATCGCCGCTGTGGCGCCGGCGCCTTCGATGATCGTCGTCGTGTCCTTGTCGATGGTGACTCGCTTGGCTTGACCGAGGTCGTCGATCGTCACGTTCTCGAGCTTCAGACCGAGGTCCTCGGTAAGCGCCTTGCCACCCGTCAGAACAGCCATATCCTCGAGCATCGCCTTTCGGCGATCGCCGTACCCCGGCGCCTTCACTGCCGCGGCTTGTAACGTACCGCGGAGTTTGTTGACGACGAGGGTCGCCAGCGCCTCGCCATCGATGTCGTCTGCGATGATCAGCAATGGGCGACTGGCACCCGCAACCAGCTCCAGTAAAGGCAGCAGATCCTTCATCGCGCTGATCCGCTTTTCGTGGATCAGGATGACGGGATTCTCCAGCACCACCTCCATTCGTTCGGGGTCGGTGACGAAGTACGGCGACAGGTAGCCGCGGTCGAACTGCATCCCTTCGACGACGTCGAGTGACGTGTCCATGCTCTTGGCTTCTTCAACGGTGATGACGCCGTCTTTGCCTACCCGCTCCATCGCGTCGGCGATGATCCGTCCGATCGCCTCGTCATGGTTCGCGGAGATCGTTCCGACCTGGGCGATCATCGACCCGCTCACCGGCCTGGACATCCTCTTGAGCTCCGTCGTGATCGCGTCGACCGCTTTGTCGATGCCGCGCTTCACAGCCATGGGGCTCGCGCCGGCCGTGACGTTCCTGGCCCCTTCTCGATAGATCGCCTGCGCCAGCACCGTGGCGGTGGTCGTGCCATCGCCGGCGACATCCGACGTCTTGCTGGCGACTTCCTTGACCATTTGCGCGCCCATGTTCTCGAGCGCATCCTTCAGCTCGATCTCCTTCGCCACGGTCACACCATCCTTGGTGATGGTCGGCGCCCCGAACTTCCGGTCGAGAATGACGTTACGCCCTCGCGGCCCGAGTGTGACCTTGACCGCATTGGCCATGCTGTTGACCCCGCGAAGGATTCCCTGCCGCGACGCCTCGCCGTACACGATTTGCTTTGCCATTGGTTGCTTTCGCCTTCATGAACTCGATTCCAGACGTGTCACACAGAGCTGCTGAACGGCGCCCAGCATGGCGGCTGTATCGCGGGGGACATTCGCGGCAACATTCCCATTCCTCAGAGCATCCCGGCGATCCACAGCAGGAATCGCACGGACACCGCGATCGGTATGCCGATAGCCAGGATCACGAATGGGATACAGAGCGCGATGCCAACCGCCGCAAGGAGGTCGCCGATGACTAGAGCGGCGCGAGGGACTAAGCCGGGAACGATGAGCGGCCGGGCCTGATCGACCGCGGTCGCAAAGGGTGACCTCGTGAGGGTTGCTGCGAGGGGCCGATTCGTGGTGAACGTCACGGCGTGCCGTCCACGCGTTCGGTTGGCGGATCCCGGTACTGCGCCGCCTCCCGACTGCGTTCCGTGCTCCGTCTGTCCGCGCCGTCGCGATCGGCGACCCATGCGGCATAGGCGGCGACCGTCGTTAGTCGCGCGGCATTCCACTGCTGCCCGCACCGGCCGCACCGCCAGGTGCCGCCGGCATCGAGCGCGCTCTGCGTCAGGGACGCGCGGGTGTGACACATGGGACACGTCACAGGACTGAACTCGTCCGGTTCGTCGTCGAGCAGCGCTACTGCGGCGTGCGGTCGGGAAAGATTTTGAATCATCGAAGGTATCCTCGGAACAGGGTCTAGGTCAGCTAAGAACCAGAACGCGCCACCTTGAACGAACGCGTTGTGACTAAACGGGCGGTCGCGCGACTTGCCAGCCTCCGTCATCGTCCATGCGACCAAGATCGAGCGCGTCCGCCGCCGTATGCCAATTGAGTTCGCCTGGCGTCCGCACGCAGACCCCTCCGCCCATTACGGATCCCGCGGTCGCCTCATCCTTGCGTCTGGAAGATCTGACGCGAGCGAGTGAGCGAGACGTACGCAGCCAGGGAAACGCACCCGGCATTGCGAAGACGAGCACAGCGATCCCAGCGAGCGCTGTGACGAATAGCGTGGTGGGCGGGATCAGCAGAACGGTAGCTGGCGGCGGCGCTGCGAGAGCAACCGCGAAGAACGCAGCCGCGCACAGTGGTATCGCGAGCCTACCGTGGAACATAAGCGCCATCTCCAACCTCCTGCTCCCTGAACAAAATCCTCGAGAGATCATCTCGACCACCCTCTTACGGTGAGTGCGAGGCGCGATGTTCGGTAAGCCATTGCTCGCTCATCCAGCCGAGAGGGGCGGCGTTCGCACCACTTGCCAGCCGCATTCCGGGGATGATGACGACGGCGACCGAGACGATGACTAGGCCGGCGATGAGCAGCATAGGGTTCTCCCGTTACCGGGTCCTTTCTCGGCGTATGGCGATCGTTGCATTTCTACAGCGGGCTGTCTGTGCGCTTATGCACAGGCCTCATCGCCCTTCTCGAACTCCCACCGACGGGAACCTCGCCCAACGCCGGAGCGAGACGACGGATGAGCTGGCTCGAGGAACTCGGCATCGGGTTCGTGCCGTTCAGTCCGCTGGGGAAGGGTTCCTGACGGGCCAGATCGATAACAAGACGACGTTCCACGCGGCCGACTTCCGCAATGTGGTGCCGAGATTAAGCCCTGGATCGTACCGATCCCGGGCACGACGAAGCACCATCGACTCGAGTCGAACCTCGGCGCGGCGCAGGTTCAACTCACGGATGGCGACCTGCGAGAGATCGAGCGCGCCGTGTCACAGATCGAAATTCAGGGGGCTCGGTATCCCGAGCACCTGCAGAAGATTGTTGGGAGGTAGCCATGCGGAAGCGGAGACGCGGGAACAACGGCGCGAACACGTCACACGTGGGCCGTCGCGGCTTCTTCGGAGCAGCGGCAACTGTCGCGGCAGCGTCAATACGGCGCAGAAGCCGTGGATCGTGCCAATCCCGGGCACGACGCAGATGGATGGCTCGATCGCGCGATCCAGTTCTGCAAGAAGTCCATCGGATCGAACGCGGGACGTTAGCTCAATCAAGCAATAAATCAAAGAAGTACGCTTCCTCGAGCTCGTACGCCTTTGTTTCGTGCCTGCAGCCGCGAGTTCCTTGACGCCGATATCCTGGAACGACTCGACCGGCTGGCTGCTCAGAGTCGTTGTCCGCACCGAAAAGATCGCCAGTGCCATGCCTGCAATCGGTAGCGCCAGGTCGGCGTTGACGCCGAGCAGAAACGCTGCGGATCCACCGATTGCCGACCAGATCACTGGAACCGTGGCGAGGCGCCAGGACCGCGGCGTCGCCAGCATCAACACGCCAGCTGTAAAGATCGTCGTCGGGCACGGTAGTCCGAACGTCGGGATTCTCACCAGACTGAGATGGTCGATCGCGTTGATGGCTGGATAGGCCAGCGAGTACCCGATCAGCACCCACGCCAATGGAGCCCACCGGTTATCCCACGGAGCGAACGACAAACGCCGCTGCACGATACCTGCGCGGAACAAGAGGACGGCCTGGCCGAGAAAGAGCGCCGCGAAGAGCCACGCGGCCGGGTTGATGCGCGTGAAGAACGCCACGAAATAGGCCAGTGCAGACCACGCCCAGTGCGCGACCAGTAGGGCGCTGATCCACCGATCGTGCGGTCGGTGCTCTGGGAGTCGCAGCGCAACGATTACCGCTGAGGCAATCCACAGCGCGACAACGGCGGGCCAGAGGGCCGCGTTATACGCAACAAAGAGATCGAAGAACTGCTCTTTCGTGAATGGCAGCTGCATGGCCGTCTGGAACTTCACGTCCGCCGCAAAGAGAGCACGCCGGATGCCAACGCCGCAGAGTGTATTCAGCCACAAGTTGTTGAACGGAGGGCTGACCCGGCCACGGAACGCCGAAAATTCGGCGCACATTCGGAAATCTCCCCAGTGGTCCCGCCGGAAGTCGGCGTCACACTGCGCCTGGAGCCGGCTCAGGCCCGGCAAGGTTCCTGCGTCTGAGTGAGATCGGGCGAGGAGCGCCGTGATTCGCCCTTCACCTATTCCAGCGCCACGAGGCGAGGCGCATCCGGCTCCTCGCGACAAGGAGGCACCATGTCTGCTGTCGCTTCACAGGCCATTGAGGGACCCGTCAGTCGTGGCTTCGAGGCCGTGCGTGACGCGTTCGAGGAGAACTTCGCGCTCCGCCACGAGTTGGGTGGCGCTTGCTCTGTCTACCACCGCGGGGAAACGGTCGTCGATCTCTGGGGCGGTGTTCGCAACAGGGTGACGGGCGAGCCCTGGGAGCGCAACACGATGGTTGTCGTGCACTCGGCGACTAAGGGCTTGGCGGCAATGACCCTGGCGATCGCCCACTCGCGCGGTTGGCTGGACTACGAGGAGTGCGTCGCGACGTACTGGCCCGAGTTCGCGCAGCACGGAAAGGAGAAGATCACCGTACGCCAGCTTCTCGCGCACCAGGCCGGCCTGTTCGCGTTCGATGAACCCGTCGACCGAGCCGTCGTCGCCAACCTGGACCAATTGGCGGCGGTGATGGCCCGCCACAAACCGGCGTGGGAACCCGGCACGCGACAGGCCTATCACGGGCTGACCCTCGGGTTCTATGAAGGCGAGCTGCTGCGGCGCGTTGATCCCCGGCATCGCACCCTTGGGCAGTTCTTTCAGGACGAGATTGCAACGCCTCTTGGAGAGGACTTCTACATCCGGTTGCCCGAAGAGATCCCGAACGCACGACTCGCCACCCTTTCACCTCCCGGCATCCTGAAGATGCTGATCGGGTTCCGCCCGATGCGCCTTCTGTTCGAGGGACTGAATCCCCGCTCCAATATTTCGCGCGCGCTCACCGTGAACCCCGGGACGTCGGTCTATGGCGATGAGTCGCGCGTGTACGCGCGCAATCTGGAGGTACCGGCGGGCGGCGGTGTGGGCACGGCGCGGGCGATAGCACACGCGTACGGCGCCTTCGCCGCTGGCGGACACGAACTGGGACTCCGAAAAGAGACGCTGGACCTGCTGGCCGCGCCAGCGATTCCTCCTGCGCGCGGGTTCTATGACGAATGCCTGAAGGGTGAGGTCCAGTTCTCCCTTGGCTTCATGAAGCCGAGCGTGAATTGGCGCTTCGGCGGCGCGCGCTCCTTTGGTTCGCCGGGCACGGGCGGCGCACTGGGCTTTGCCGATCCAGACGCCGGCATCGGATACGGGTATGTGACCAGCCGTATGGGCACCGCATTCACTGGCGATCCGCGCGACGTCGCGCTCAGGGAGGCTCTGTACACAGCTCTCGAGTCTGGTCCGCGTAAGCAGTTGGCGCCAGAACGGATCGCATCATGACCATCAAGGCTTTCACGACGAGACACCCGGCACTGACGTACTACGCCCTCGTGTTCGCCGTATCTTGGGGCGGCCTCCTCATCGTGGTCGGTCCGAGCGGATTCCCGGGCACTCCTGAGGAAATCGAAAGGCTGATGCCGTATGCGATCCTGGCGTTCGCCGCAGGCCCGGCGTTGGCAGGCCCTTCGTTGACCGGCTTCCTCTATGGAATGGCGGGCCTTCGCGAGTTCGTATCCCGGTTGCTGAAGTGGCAGGTGGCCGGTTGGTGGTACGCGATGGCCCTTCTGACCGCCCCGCTCTTGATGACGGCGGTACTCCTTGCGCTCTCGCTGTTTTCCCCTGAATTCATCCCCGCCATATTCACATCAGACGACAAGGCGACCCTTCTGGTAGTCGGCATAGCGACCGCCTTGGCGGCGGGCTTCTTCGAGGAACTGGGCTGGACGGGATTCGCGATCCCCAGACTGAGGCAGCATCACGGTGTGCTCAGTACAGGCCTCATAGCGGGCGTGCTGTGGGGAGCGTGGCACTTGCTTGTTTATGTCTGGACGAGCGGCACAGTTTCCGGGGCGCTCTCTCTCGCTGGCTACCTGCTCGATGCTTTTCTTTTCCTGACGCTCTTCAGAGTGCTGATGGTCTGGGTGTACGACCGCACTGGGAGCCTGCTGGTGGCGATGTTGATGCACGGGAGTCTCACAGCCAGTGCCCGGATCCTCATGCCTCCTGGGACCGTTGGGCTGCCGCTCTTTACCTTTGACCTGGTATGGGTCGCCGCGTTGTGTGTGGTCATTGCAGCCGTCGCATTGGCGGAGAGCGGACAGCTCTCCCGGCGATCGCTCCAGAGGCGAATGGCGTGATTGAGCGTCACAGTTAGCCAGGCCACAACAGCATGAGAACCACAACATGCTGGATCATCGGGGGAGGCCTCCATGACAGAGCCGCAGAACCGGGTCGTTCAAGTGAGGTGTTACGGGGATCCCGACGGACTGGAGGTGGTCGACGCTATCGTACCGACGGCCGCTCGCGGCGAAGTCCGGGTCCGCGTGCTTGCCTCGAGCCTGCAGTACACCGACGTGTTGATCCGCCGCCATCTCTACCCACAGACGACTCGCTGCCGGCCCCCGTTCGTGATGGGGTATGACGTGGTTGGAGAAATCGATCAGGTCGACTTCGACGGAGTCGGCGAGGACGGTTATCGGCGCTCGTTCGCAGCACTCAAGCCGGGCGGCCTGCTCCTCGCGATCGGCTACTCGGCCGGTGTTCAGGCGCACCAACGAATGCGAACCATCCTGATGTCAATCGCGCGCATGTATCTCTGGAGGTTTCTACCTGGCGGCAGGCACACGCGCTTCTACTCCATCAACGCGATGCGCGCGCGACATCCCGCCTGGTTCCACGAGGACTTGGAGCGGCTCCTCGGCCTGTTGGCAACTCACGCCATACGCCCACGCGTCGCCGAGCGGATTTCCTTCGACGAGGTCGCAGACGCACACCGCCGTATCGAGGCGGGCGGTCTCGAGGGCAAGCTGGTGCTGTGCCCGGACCTCCCATCGCGACGCGACCGCGTGCCTCCGCGCGGCTTGGGCGCGGCTGCCGTCCAGGCCGCGCCGGCGAGCTGACAACGGCAGGCCCACCCGTCGACCAGCCAGTTCCACCAGCGTCTCGCTGGCGGCGCTCGTGGCTCACAGGTTTTCACCGCAATCGCGCAGCAAGCGCCGATCTGCCGGTCGTCCGGGGTGCGTCGAAACGCCAACAAAGATGCGACGATCAGCGCGTACATCTGCGGGCGGCGCAGATCGGCTTTGACGAGCAGAAAGATCGCGGGCTTGCGAGCCAGCGGACACATTGATTCCGGGTCATCGACTCTCTGATGCCGCGTACCCGCAGGTTCATTCCGG